>Ga0193728_1000207_pt1 | contig 27251 bp, 24 predicted proteins | sample U1c1metaG_FD_143037 | JGI IMG/M metagenome (GOLD analysis project Ga0193728, IMG submission 143037) | Soil microbial communities from a riparian zone of the East river system, Colorado, United States - U1c1 | ecosystem: Environmental > Terrestrial > Soil > Riparian zone | place: USA: East River... | reverse complement strand
TCTTTTTCATCATTGTCCAGCATCACCCGGTCAAATCCATCCTCATCCATTTTTTCTAATGTCAATTTGTCGAGTATACCCAACCATTTGAATATCTGGTAGAGATTTTGTCCGTTATCGAGTCCGCCCAGGTAATGAACGCCCGAATCGAAGATCACCCGGTCGCGAACAAAGATCTGCAGACAGCCGCCAAGCTGCTTGTTTTTTTCGAGTATACATACACGATACCCTTCGCGGCTGAGGATGCTGCCGCACACCAATCCCCCCATGCCACTGCCAATGATCACGACATCAAATGTTTTCATGATAATGCATATTGTGTGCACGGCTCATTACAAAAATCATGTTCGACGTATATTTTGTGTCATCCATTTCCTGGTAGTTCAATTGGTGAGCCAACGCGAGTTCCCTGATCTGGCTTCCCGATAAAAAGGAGAGGCCCTTGCCATCCGTCTTATTGAAACCGATCAACCGTGTGGAGAAAAACTCTGTTACCGCCGTTCCACGCTGTTTTTTTACCAGATCCTTGTTCCCCTCCCTGATCACGATCTTTCCTCCGTCGTTCAGGCTACCGATACATTTTTCGATCAATGCCATTTGCGCCGCAGGCTGCAGATAATGCAGCATGTCGGCGATGATGATGCCGTCATATTTTTCGAAAGCATAAGCTGAGGCGTCTGAAGCAATAAACCTGATGCGCCCGTCCTTGCTGAAACAATGATTGGCCACTTCGATCTTTTCTTCATCGTAGTCGATGCCGGTGATCTCTCTTTCAGGACCTGTGAAATGCAACATGTATGACATGAATCCATAGCCGCAGCCCAGGTCAAGCAGCTTTCCCCGCGATGGCAACAGATCATGAAAGGGCTGGTAGTTCTTTTCCAGTCGAAGTTTTAGCCTTAGATACCATTCCAGTACAGGACCTTTATACAGATAGTTGTAAATGAGTTTTTCCCTGAAAAAAGCGGGCCCCTCCAGTTGTGTTTTCAAGCGGGCATATTCTGCCCTGAAATACCTGCCGATCTGTTTGGTCCGTTCTGCATAACCGGCGCCAAAATGGGTATCCGACGGTTTTATCCGGGGAAGGAATTCCAGGCTGATGCGCCCGTCTTTCAAAAGGAAATCTCCTCTCGTCATGGTATACGCGCTTCCGTGGATCAGGATGGGCAGGATATCCAATGCTAATTTCTCCGCCAGAAAAAATGCACCCTTATGAAATCGTTTCAGGGTTTCGCCGCTTGTTCTCGTGCCCTCGGGAAATACCACGATGGAATAGCCATTCCTTACCCTGTCTGCCAGCAGGTCAAGGCTGTTCTCGATCCCCTGGGGAACGGGATAATAGTCGGCCATGCGCACGACCAGTCCGAATACCGGGGAATTCCAGACCCATTCATTGGTGAGCAGGATCAATTTTGGATCCAGCATATTCGTGAGCAGGGTATCCAGGAAAGATTGGTGGTTGCAGATGATGATCGCCGGTTTTGAAAAATCTTCCCCTGAAAGATTGATGACTTTCTTTTTCACATTGCCCATGATATAGATCACCGACCAGCTATATCTTGAAATCAGGCGATGAAAGACCAGTTTGCCTTTTTCCCGGTTGAATGGATTCAGCCTGGTCAGGATCACACCGGCTACGGTGAGCAACGCACAGCCGGTCATAAAATAGCCAAAGGAAAAGATTGATTTCGCAAGACCAAGAGAAGTCCATGGAAAAAAATTCTTTTTTATTCGATTCTGTATGAGCGCTGAAAAAAAGAACGGGATCAGGGTCTGGGCGATCAGCACGACGCAAACCATGCCGATAATGGAGATCAGCGCGATGGATCTCAGCGCCGGATGTTTGGCAAAGATCAAAACACCCAGTCCGGCCAGCGTCGTGATGGCTGAAAGCACAATGGACGACTTGAAGGAGGAGAGATTTTTTTTCCCGGTCCTGTATTCCTGTAAGAGGCCGTCCATGATGAACAGGCTGTAGTCATCTCCGAGCCCAAAAATCAGTGCAGATAAAATGATGTTTACGATGTTAAAGCGTATCCCGGCCATGCCCATGATCCCCAGGATCCAAATCCAGGCGATGAACATGGGGATAAAGGAAACCAGTGTGAGTTCAATACGTCCGTAAGTAAGCCAGAGCACAACAAAAACAAGTATCGAAGACATCAGGGCGATGCGGGTAAAATCCGAATTGATGATCCCGACAAACTGTTCTGTAAGGTATTGTTTATCCACCACGGTCACATCGGGATTCTGTTCAAATGCTTTGTAAACAGCCTGTTTTTGTTCGGGGGCCGTTTTGACAAGGGTTACAACTGTTGCTTCATCCGGGCGCTCGGTGATATAATCGTCCAGAAAATTCGTCCTCAGGGCTAGCATGGCTTCCTGACCGACCGGCTGAAAATCTTTATTCAACAGTTCAGCGAATCCTGCAAAGGCCGAAGTCCTGAATTTCAGTTCTGCGGCTTCTTTTCGTAACGTGGCGAGCAGGCTTTGTTTTTTTTCGGCGGTCCAATACTGTTTCCAATAGGCGATCCGCTTCTTTTGTAATGAATCCGAGATCATCAGGGACGAAACGCCGGAATATTTTTTTACAATACTCCTTTCTTTGAGTGCTTCGATGCTGTCGACAAGCTTTTCATTGTGGATGAGCGCTTCATTCAATGTCTTTCCACGGGTCACCAGGTACACCGATTTTAAAGCATATTCATTGATCTTATTCAGTTTTGCTTCCGCCTGCTGCAGGTCGCGGGACATAAAATTCATCCTAGTCAGGTCAGACTCGAAACTTACCTGGTTCGCCGTGTATGCAAAAATCAGGGTCAGTAAAAAGATCAGTGCGATGAGGAACTTATTGCGTTCAGGTCGCCAGGAGGATATCTTATCGATCCAGGTATAGCCACTGGGTCTTTGCACGTTTTTTTCGTCTCTATCTCCAATCAATTGTGGAAGAAAAACCAGCGAGCAAAAAGATGCACCGATCAAACTGAAAGCGGCAAATAAGCCAAGGTCCTTCAGCATGTCCGATTGTACGAACTCCAGACATAAAAATCCGCCGATCGTCGTAAAACTGCCGATCGTTAAGGGACCCGACAGGTCTTTGATCACCTGCTGAATGTCGTTGGTATGCCGGTAATGATTGAATACATGCAGGGAATAACTCACCGCAATACCCAGGATCACTGATCCCGTTCCCAGGGCAATTACCGAGATCGTTCCTTTGAGCAGGTAAATGACCGCCAATGAAAACAAGGCGCCAAAGGCCACCGGGACAAGGATCAAAACAGGCGCCCTTTTTTTTCGGAAATACCATCCAATAAAAAGAACAAGAAAAACAACAGTTATGCTTAGGGTAAATATCGAATCTTTCCGCAACTGCCTGGCATTGCCTTCCGATACCGCGACCGCCCCGAAATAGGAAACGTCAACCTGCTTAAACCCCTGCTGCTTCACCTGCTCAATCGCAGTGTCAATCCCATTCAGGAGCAGGGCATTTTTTCCCGTATTGTCGGGAGGATAGGCTGGGGTAATAAAAAGCAATACATGTTTGTCATCCCTGGTGAAAATAACATTGTCATAAAGCACAAAATTATCATCATACTGCAGTTGCTGGATTTTCTTTAATGCAATGAACGAAATGCCGACCGGGTCACGGGCGATCAAATTTTTCAACGCAATCCCTTGCGGAGATCCGAGCAGCCTGAAATCCTCTTTCAGGGATTGCCTGAGTTTGCCGGGACTGATCAGGCTATCTATTCTGCCGTAATCTTTTTGCGTGAGGTAAACAGGCAGGTGTTCCAGGATGGTTTGGTACATATCCATGGCCAGCTCATCATCCACCCGGTAATTAATTTTGCGGATATAGGGTTTGAGTTTTCCTTCGATCCGCTGCACAAATGCATCTGCAAAAGCAACCAGGCTATCGGGTTGAACTGCATTGCTGTCTTTCAGGGATATGGTGACCACCAGTTTGTCGATGAACTTCGAGTTCCTGAATACCTGGTCCGGTTGCGTTGCGCCACGAGATCCCCCCCTGGCGGAAGCCGGTAAAATTTTGGAGATGTCTTCTTCCAGTTTGATCCGTGACGCCAGGAAACCGATTGTTGCGAAGCCGGCGAAGAAGATGAAAAAAAATACCAACCGGCGGTTCTCAAAATAATGATATATCCTTAAGAGCATTTTTTCCATCTGATGCCGGTTTACGCGGCCGGGGTGGTTTTTCTTTTAAAAAGCTTTAACAATGCAAAGGATGCCAGGCCGAATGCCAGGCCGGCCAAGATAGCCAAACTAATGCTTCCGAAAATATATTGTTGCAGGTTATAACGAATGCTTTCCAGGCTGAGGCTGCTGGTCAGTTTCAGATCTGTTGTACTGCCGGACATCCAGTAGGCGCCCATTTTATAACTTCCAAAAATGATGAGTGGTATCATGGGAGGAATGCTGATGTTGGCCGCAATGATAACCAACGGCTTATTCAGTCTGAGCACGATGGCGAGAAAAATGGCGACAGCCAGTTGAAAGCCCCAGATCGGAATAATTCCCATGAAGACACCGAAGCCCACAGATGCGGCTTTGAGCTGATCGCTCTGCATGGGATTGAACAATTGTTCATGGATCAGGTCCTGCCAGTTTTTTTTTTGAACCATCCTTCTCAGGAAATTCCGCGGTCTTATGTAAAGAAAGGTCAGCAGGACCAGGAAAGTATTCAGTATGCTGATCCTGGTAAAATCTTTGAATGGCCTGAAATGGGTGATCCTTTCGGCTTTGGGTGGATAGTATACTTCGATGGGCACGGAATCAATGTGAATTCCTTTCCATGCTGCGCGCACCAATACTTCTATTTCAAATTCATATTTGCGGGTGAAAAAACGAATATCCCGGAGCAGGACAATGGGGTAGAGGCGAAATCCCGATTGCGTATCGGGAGCATCGATGCCGGTTTCTACCCTGAACCAGAAATTAGAGAACTTATACCCGAAGCTGCTTTTACCCGGCACCGATGCCTGGCCCATATTCCGGGATCCAATCACGATCGCATTTTTTTCGGTCTCCAGTTTGTGAATGAATGAAGGCAGATCCCGCGCAAAATGTTGTCCATCGGAATCGATGCTGATGGCAAAACGGTAACCCAGTTCCCGCGCCTTCGCAAATCCCTGGCGAAGGGCCCAACCCTTACCCCTGTTCTCCACGTATTGAACAGACTGTAAAATGGGAAAGGCTGCGATGATCTTTTCCGTTCCATCGGTTGAACCATCGTTGATGACAATGATATGATGCGTATAGGCCAAAACATCTTCAATTACCCTGGCAAGTGTGGCCGCATTATTATAAGTAGGTATGAGTACACATGTCTGTGCTGCTTCAAATTGCTTATTCCGGATCGCCGCATCGTTTACGGGGAGTGTCTCATGTTCACTGGTCGGCATTGTATTTTCAAACAAGATCGGTCGGGCATTGGTAAGATGTAAAATTAAGGTTAAATTGAAAATGAGTTGGGTGATATTCATGAAATTGTGGCAGGATCGTTCATAATGCAAGCGAAGAAGTATGGAAAAACGCCTGGTAAAATCCAGCTATGATGTGGCCATTATCGGAGCAGGAGTGGGAGGTTTGACGGCCGGTGCCTTGCTCAGCAAGGCAGGATTTTCCGTTTGTATCCTGGAAAAAGAGCCACATGTGGGCGGATACCTCGCGGGATTCCGGCGAAAGGATTTCAGGTTTGATACCGCCATCCACTGGTTGAACCAATGCGGAACAAACGGACTGGTTTATCGCCTGTTTGAAGTGCTGGGCAAGGATCACCCGGTTGCTGTTCCTCAAAAAAGGATCCGCCGGTATAAGGGCGATGGGTTCGATTACCTGCTCACAAATAATCCGGACGAAATGAAGGATAAGCTGATCGTCGCTTTTCCGCATGAAGAAAAAGGTATCGAAAAATTCTTCAGGTCAGCGAAGAAAGTGGGCCATTCGCTGAATAATTTCAGTCATATTTTCAGGTCCGAAGAAACCATGTCTTTCTTTGAAAAGATCAGGCACAAATTTAAATTGTTACAATTCGCGCTGCCCTTTATTCCATTTCTTTCTTATAGCGGGGCAAAAGGGTTTCCAAAAGGGTTAAACCGTTTTTTCAAAGATGAAGGCATTCATAAGATTTTCGCATCCGAAACTGAATTGCTTTCCTGCCTGATCCCGATCGGGTGGGCCTATTATGGCGATTTTCAAAGCCCGCCGCCGGGTGGGGGGCAGGTTATTCCCGAATGGCTGGCCAGCATTGTTTCATACTACCAGAACGATATCTTTTGTTCCTGCCGGGTCGAAAAAATACTGCTGGAAGGAGACCATTGTACCGGCCTTTCCTTTGAACAGCGTGGCAGCCTGCACCAGATCAATAGTAAATATATCGTTGCTGCATGCGATGTGGAAACCCTGTATGAAAAGATGTTGCCTGCTGATGCAGTTCCGGAAAAAATAAAATACAGGCTGAAAAACGCCGAACTGTATAGTTCCTCGGTCACGGTATCTATTGCGTTGGATTGCTCCACGGAATCCCTGGGTTTTAACGAGGAAATGATTCATCTGTCAGGAGAGGGATTATCATTTGGGGGGCATGCCAATGGTGATCCTGCAACCAGCGAGATCAGTATCCTTGCCCCAACCTGGCGGGATAAGACGCTGGCACCGGCCGGCCAGGGCACGTTAACGCTTTATATGCCTGCACAGATGGACTACCAGAATGAATGGTCAACCGAAAAGGATGAGAAGGGGAATTATATCAGGGGGCGGGCCTACAACAAATTAAAAAATGCCATTGCGGAAATCATCATTCGCCGGGTGGAAGAAAAAATTGCCCCTGGCCTGCGTTCGCATATCCTTTTTTATGAGGTTTCCACGCCTGTTACCCACTGGCGATACACCGGCAACCGGAACGGAACCATCATGGGTGCAAAACCGGGAAGGAAAAATATGACTAATAAGATTGCCCATTACCAGACGCCCGTCAGGAACCTGATCCTCGGCGGACATTGGGCGGAATTGGGCGGGGGAGTGCCCATCGCCGTGAAAGCCGCTTCGAATGCCAGCCTGATGATATTGAGAAAAGAGAACAAACCAGCTTTTCGTTTGCTCGCTGCATATATGGAGAACAAGATCAGTCTGGAGGAATTATTGGGTCACGACTGTTTTAAATCCTACTCAGGCCATTGGGTGCAGGATCTTACACCGGCGCAGCGTAAGGAGTCGGGAGTCAGGAGTCGGGAGTCGGGAGTCGAAAGCCAGGAGACAGAGGTTGGGAATTCATAGGCCTCGTCACTCCGTACGAAGTGACTTCATGGGGTTTGCCATAGCGGCTTTGATTGCCTGGAAACCTATCGTGACACAGGATACAATGATCATCACAGACCCTGTGATAATAAATATCCAGATACCTCCGGACGATTTATAGGCAAAGGATTTTAGCCATTCATTCACTACCCAATAAGCAATCGGAAAAGCAATGGCCATGGAAATCATGATTATCTTCAATGATTCCACAGAAAGCAGCCTGACGATACCAACAACAGATGCGCCCAGCACTTTGCGGATACCAATTTCTTTCGTTCGTCTTTCAGCACTGAATGCGACCATGCCAAACAAACCCAGACAGGAAATTACCACTGCCAGTAATCCAAAATATTTCACCAGGGCGTTTACCTGCATTTCGCTTTTATACATCTGCTCATAGGTTTCATCGGCAAAATGGTATTCAAAAGGGTAAGCCGGATTGAAGTTTGTTGTAATTCTGTTGATGGCAGCGAGCGCTTCTTTTGTTTGTCCTGCTTGCAAACGGATCATCATGTAGAATGTATTGGTTGGCATCAGGCATATGATCAATGGCTTTATGGCTGTGTGCAGCGAGGCAATATGAAAATCTTTCATCACCCCGATAATGGTTCCATTGCCATTCCAGAATTTTACCTGTTTGCCCACGGCATTATTTTGCATACCTATCATTCTGGCTGCAGATTCATTGATCAGGTAACATGAGGAGTCGCCGGGATAATCTTTAGAAAAATCGCGTCCGGCCGCCATGGTTATGCCAAGTGTTTTTGTCAATCCATAACCGGTCGAGGTGGCAACGACCTCTGTCTGCAGATCAGCCGGTTTACCCGGCCATGACAGATCGCCGGATGTGGAATTCAAATTCATCGGGAGTGTATTGATTGGATCTGAGGCCCTCACATAAGGCAGCTTGTTTAACTCATTTTGATACGCATCGATTTTTTGAGATAAATCGCCTTCCAGTGGCAAATAAATAATATGCTCTTTGTCGAAGCCAAGATTTTTATTCCGGATATAATTTACCTGTTTCGATACCGCCAGCATACCAACGATTAAAAATGCAGATAAAGCAAATTGCACAATAACCAGGGCCCTGCGCACCGATGCGGTATTGCCGCTTTGGGTAACGATATTCCCTTTCAATATTCGCACCGGTTTAAAGGACGCTAAAAACAAGGATGGATAACTACCGGCAATAATTGAGGTAACAGTAACCAGCACGATAACGGAATACCATGGCCCGGGCTGAGTATAGTCTAATTCAATTTGCTTGTCGAACAAAAGATTGAAAGCAGGCAACAGTAGCCACGTAATCGCCAGGGAAAGCAGGGTTGCCAGTAAGCAGGTCAACAGAGACTCTGTCATAAACTGTCCAACCAATGATGCTTTTCCGGCGCCGGCCACTTTGCGTATGCCGATCTCTTTGGCTCGCAGGGAGGCTCTTGCCGTGGCCAGGTTCATAAAATTCATGCAGGCAATCAGCAAAATAAAAATCGCTATCGCGGAAAATATTTTTACATATTCAATGCGGCCGCTCCCGGTTGGCTTTCCATTCTTGTAATCAGCATATAAATACACATCCGTGATGGACTGTAATGATGGAAAATTCGGCCTGAAACCTTCGGCTGCAAACTTTGGATAAATGGTGCGCAGGACCCGGCCGGTGTTCAACATATCTGCATTGGGCCTTATTCTTACATAGGTTAAAAAAGCAATATTCCCCCAGGTCTTCATCCAGTCTGCCTCCTGTTCCTTAAAATTGATCATCCAATCGAATTGTATGGTGCTGTTGTGTGGGATATCTTCTATCACGGCACCGACCTTGAAATCCTTATTATTATCAATCCTTATTGTTTTGCCAACGGCTTGGGATGTATTAAAATATTTTTCGGCTAATTTTCTTGTAATCACAACCTGATCAATGGAGGCAATCGCACCGTCGGCATTGCCATCGAGGGTTTTAATTGGAAACACTTTAAAAAACCCGGTAGTGGCGTATGTGCCTTTTTCCTTCAATGTCTTATTGCCGACGGTAAACAACACATCGCGGGTATAGGTCATTTTTGTGGCCTGCTCAACCTGGGGAATATTGTTTTGAATCACCTCCGCCAACGGTCCGGGACTGCCGGTCATCGTTATGGTATCGCCATTAAAAGGCGCATTGACATGTACCAGGTAAATATTTTTTACTCCGGGAAAAAAGCGGTTATAGCTCAGTTCATCGCTTACCCAGAGCCAGATCAGCAAACTGCAGGATAACCCAATTGCCAGACCGAAGACATTGATAAATCCTGTGAGTTTGTTCCTTGTCATATTCCGCCAGGCGGTTGTGAAATAGCTTTTGATCATACCGGATACACATTGAGTTTTTAATAATTGGACGAGCGCACCCTTAGACAGTTAAGAAACATGCCATTTATTCAGCAAATTGATTTTCAAGGTCTAAGTGTATTTACCATTTACGATCATGTACGGAACTGATACAATGATTGTCCGCGGACGGGACTCCCGACTCTAAAACGTATATCGCGCCGATAACCCAAAATTCGCAAAATAAAAATTATCATAATAGTCATAAGGCCTGATCAGTGAAATGGTAGGCCTCACATCGAACGACAGGTTTACCGGTATTTCGGAGAATTTGTAATCCACACCGCCGGTCGGGAATATCCCGAGTCCAAAACCAGAATACCTGGAATCGCTGGAAAACGAATTGTAGGCCGTTAATCCTCCCCCGATAAACCACTTCAATCCTTCGACCGGTTTTATATCAAAATGATACTGGTAGCTGGCCGAGGCAGAAAGGTCCACCCAGTTATAAACACGGCTGTATGGTCTGAAGCCAAAATTAAATTCCAAGGCTTCCGGTGAATCGCCGAGAAAGATTTTGTATGAGGCTGAAAAAATATCATAGTATCCTGATCCGAATCTGCCGCCGATGGCGCTTTTATAATTGCTCTGCGCGTGAACCGATGATGCGATAATCATAGAAATAATAATTGTTCCGGTTAATTTTTTCATGTTGTTTCTTTTTTGTGTTCGCTTTACGCAAGATATTAAACCTGAGTCAACGGGCGGCCTGAAAAAATATTGGACGTTTGTGATATTTTAAAGAATAATTGTGATATGATCTTCGGCGCTGGCAAACATCCGGCTGTCTTGGCTGATACTACATTATTCTTATATTTGAAACCTGATGACCATGAAAACAATGCTATCCATTGTCTTGTTGCTTTGTCTGATAGGATCCGTGTTAAAAACATCAGCGCAGGAAAAGGCTGCATTTGACAAATCGGCCTTTTATAAATCCATGGCATCCGATAAGAAGGCCGATGTGGAGGCCGAACTGAACCGGCTGCAACGAGGCGGCATAGCAGGTCTGGATGCCTACGTGGGCGCGTTGACGATGAAGAAGGCCGGATTTGCAGGGATCCCGGCTAAGAAATTAAATTTGTTCAAGTCAGGCCACCGGAAATTGGAATCTGCGATCAAAAATGAGCGCGAAAATGCTGAATACCGTCTGTTGCGCCTCATGGTCCAGGAAAATGCGCCGACCGTCCTGGGGTATAAAAACGACATAAAGGCCGACAGTGAGTATATTCGCAAATCGTTTAAGAATTTACCGGAGGATATTCAGCAGGTGATTGTTGATTATAGCAAAAAGTCAAAAATATTAAAAGCAGGAGATTTTTAATTTGTCGATCGAATGAGCAAAAAAGTATTAGCTATCTATTACACACAATCCGGACAGCTAGAAGAAATTATCGACCATTTTACAGCCCCTTTCATGGAACCAGGAATTACTCTGGAGAAAGTGCGCGTTCAACCGAGCATCCCTTACCCGCTTCCCTGGACGGGAAAAGAATTTTTTGCCGTTATGCCCGACTGTGTGCAGGGAATTCCTACCCAATTGGAGCCCTTCCAGCTTAAGGAGACCGCTTATGACCTGATCATTGTCGGATACCAGGCTTGGTTTCTCTCTCCAAGTTTACCCGCCAACGCAATATTAAATCATCCCGCTTTCGGGGCCGTATGCCGCGATACCCCTGTCGTGACGATCACCGGCGCAAGAAATATGTGGATCAGCGCCATGGAACGCGTAAAGAAATCGTTGCATGATCATGGTGCAAAACTGGTGGGTAATATCGCCATGGTGGATCAGCATCCCAATTTTGTGAGCTTTGTAACCATTTTTCACTGGATGTTCACGGGAAGAAAGGACCGTTATTTGAACCTCTTTCCCAAGCCAGGTGTTTCAGATGAAGACATCCTTCATGGCAAAGCTTTCGGATCAACGGTAAAAAACTATCTTGCCAAAGGAGATTGGACGGGTATGCAGGAAGAACTGGTTGCACAGAAGGCAGTGGTCGTGAAATACAATTTGATGTTTATAGAATCAAAAGCGAGACGCATTTTTGCTGTCTGGGCTAAAATCATCAGCAGAAAGAAAAAAAGAACCGCATGGCTTGTCGCATTCAAATATTATCTTTTAATTGCGCTTTTTATTGCGGCGCCGATCATTCTTACAGTTGATGCATTGCTTTTTAAGCCATTCTTATCAGCACGTATAAAAAGGCAAAAACAATATTATTCAGGAGTGAATTAACCTATGCAGCAGATGTCGTTTAACGAGGTTTATATTATTAATACGGCCAGCTATTTCCCCAATGATCCCGTTTCCAATGACGAAATGGAAGAATATTTGGGGTTGATCAACAAGAACCCATCCAAATCAAAAAGGATCGTGCTGAGGAACAATGGCATTAAACGCCGGTTCTATGCATTGACCAGGGAGGGGAAATCTACACATACCAATGCACAGATGACCGCCCGGGCGGTGAGGACTCTAATGAACGATGATCCGCAAAAACTCAAATCCATTGACCTTCTGGCCTGCGGCACTTCTTCGCCCGACCAGATGATGCCTTCGCATGGCGTGATGGTGCATGGCGAATTACCAGAAACCAGGTCGATAGAAGTCGTATCACCTTCCGGCGTTTGTTGTGCGGGCATGCACGCATTCAAATATGCCTATATGGCTGTAAAAACGGGCGATGTGCACAATGCCGTGGCAACAGGTTCGGAAAGATTTTCCGGATCTTTGCGCTCGCAGGTTTTTGAAGATGAGGCGCAGAAATTAAAACAGCTGGAAGAAAATCCGTATATCGGTTTTGAGAAAGAATTTTTACGGTGGATGCTATCCGATGGCGCATCGGCCTTCCTGTTGTCTGACAAGAAAAATGAAAACGGATTTAGCCTGCGCATCGAGTGGGTGGAAGGCGTTTCCTATGCCAATGAAATGGAAGCCTGCATGTACATGGGCAGCGAGAAATTGCCGGATGGCACGCTCAAGAGTTATATGGATTATACGCCGGAGGAAATGCTTTCGCATTCTGTATTGAGCATCAAGCAGGATGTCAAATTGCTGAGCGAATACATTGTCCCGCTGGGCGGGCTTAGGCTAAAATCCCTGTTTGAAGAAAAAGGATTGTCCACCGATGAGATAGATTATTTTTTGCCACATATGTCGAGTGAGTTCTTCAAAGCCAAGATCTACGATCAATTGGTAAAAAATGGCATGCACATACCCTATGAAAAATGGGTGATCAACCTGGAAACGCTGGGAAATGTCGGCGCTGGCTCGGTTTATTTTATGGTCGATGAGTTGTTTCACAGCGGCCGGATGAAAAAAGGGCAAAAAATTCTGTTGCTGGTACCGGAAAGCTCCAGGTTCTCATATATGTACAGCCTGCTGACGGTTGTTTGATGGTCCGGCAGCAAAGCAGGTCCATTGATTTTTTCATCATTCACGCGCAGATGCTATGAAAAAAGAAGATACTCCGCAAGACCTGGGTCCATTGGGGAAAATAACCAAAGAAGTTTGCTATGTAGTGGATGATTCGGGCAACTATTCCACGGATCTGAGCAATGGCTGGGAAGTAAAATCCAAGGCGCTGGATGCCGCCTGGGATGATATTGCTGCCAGGGTGGCCAGCGCCCGGCAAAAGGTACTGAACCAGGAAGCGAGCCCGCTGCTGTATTTTATGGAAGTGAAGCTGATGGATATACCTATTGTGGCCGCGTACACCGGCTTTTGGAAATGGCAGGTAAAAAAACACCTGAAACCCGCCGTATTTAAAAAATTGTCCGACCGGAAACTGAAAAAATATGCCGAGATTTTTGAAGTGCCTGTAGAAGATCTTAAAACCATGAAAGGACATGAAGGTTAATTTTGAGCATTTGCAGGCGGCACATTGTGAAAATGGGGTTACCACGAGTTTGCTGAGGCATAATGGCGTGGAGAAAATTACCGAGCCCCTGGCCTTCGGTATCGGGTCAGGATTGTTTTTTGTATATATTCCTTTCTGGAAGATCAACAACGGTCCTGCCGTCGCTTTTAGAACCCGGCCCGGCCTGATTTTCAAAAGAACCTGCAAGTCGCTGGGCATCCCGGTGACGCGCAAAAAATTCAGCTCCAAAGAAGAAGCGGCCAGAATACTCGATGATTGTCTTCGTGCAGGCATCCCCGTTGGCTGCCAGGTTGGGGTTTATTACCTGACTTATTTCCCCAAAGAATATCGTTTTCATTTCAATGCACATAACCTGATCGTTTTTGGAAAGGAAGATGATCAGTACCTGATCAGCGATCCCGTCATGGAACAGGCGACCTCACTGAGCAGCTATGAACTCGAGCGGGTGCGTTTTGCCCGGGGTCCGCTCGCACCAAAGGGACAATTGTATTTTCCTTCGGAGAAAAAGACGGTCACGGATGACCAGATCCGCGAGGCCATTGTTACGGGGATCAAAAGAAATGTCCGGGACATGTTACGCATCCCGGGGAATATCGCCGGCGTCAAGGGAATCAGGTTCCTGGGCAACAGGATCAGGAAATGGCGCGACAAAATGGGACAACAGAAAGCCGGGCTCTATCTGGCCCAGCTCGTTCGCATGCAGGAGGAGATTGGAACAGGGGGTGGAGGCTTTCGTTTTATTTATGGCGCCTTTCTCCAGCAGGCGCTTGCTTATCATCCCATGGACGAACTGATGAACATTTCCAAACAGTTTACGCGATCGGGTGACTTATGGCGAAACGTCGCCATCCAGTCTGCGGGTATATATAAGGGAAGACTGGGCAGCCAACAGGATTTTGATGTGATCGGCGACCTCTTGAATGAAATCGCTGAATTGGAAAGGAATGCTTTTGAGGGACTGTCCAAAATAAAATGGCATTCATGAGCGATGCAGCCGTGTATATTGACGACCTGGATTTCAGTTACCCGGGACAATCCCAGCTGTTCATCTCCCATTTACATCTTGAAGTAAAAGCCGGCGAACGATTCGGTTTATTCGGTCCGAATGGCGCAGGCAAAACCACGTTGATGAGCCTGATGACGGGTCTCAGACCTTATCATGCTGGCATCATCCGCTTGCTGGGTAAGGAGATCAGGCCACACGATAAATCTATCAGTCCGCTTTTTGGATTTGTTCCACAGGATCTATCCTTCTATCATGAATTGAGTCCGGTGGAAAACCTGGAATTCTTTGGCGCCTGGTCGGGTCTGAAACGTGAAACGATCAGGCGTCGGACAAAAGAGCTGCTGGAGATGCTGGGGTTGATGGATGTCCGGAATAAACCCATTCGTCAATTTTCCGGCGGCATGAAAAGAAGGGTCAATCTTGCGATTGCCGTGATACACCAGCCCAGGATCTTATTCCTCGATGAGCCAACCGTTGGCGTGGACATCCAGACCCGGCATGCCATCATTGAATACCTGAAAAAATTAAATGCGCAGGGAACCACCCTGATCTATACCTCGCATCAGTTGGCGGAAGCGGAAGAACTTTGCGACAGCGTAGCGCTCATCGATGAAGGCAGGATCATCGTGCGCGATGGGCTCGACCAGCTGCTTGCAGCACATCAACAGGATGGATTGGAAGGTTTGTTTTTAAAATTAACCGGCAAAGCATACAGGGATTGATCATGTTTAAACTTTGGGCCAGCATAAAAAAAGATTTCAGGATCATGACCCGCGACCGGGTTGGATTGATATTGATCTTTGCGATGCCCATTTTGCTGGTGATCGTGATCACCAGCGTACAGAACAGCACGTTTGAGCTGGTCAACGCCAATAAGATCAAAATGGTTATTGATAACCGTGACACGGGTGTGGCGGGCAGGCAATTTGTGGAGGCGATTGAAAAAGTCGGGATGTTTCAGGTTTACTTTATTTCCGGACAAAGATCCGACACGGCCCTTAAGCAAAGCATGCATGCCCGGAATGCATTGCTTGCGATCGTCATTCCCGCAAATTTTACTGCACAGGTTTTCGCCAAAGCAAAAAATATTACCAGCAGGTCATTAAAAGATATTGCTGTGCAGGAAGACAGCGTACAGGCGCCCCCGGAGAAAATGGAAGGCATCAGGTTGTATTATCATCCCGTGTTGCAGGAATCATTCCGGCGTTCGATAGAGGGCGCCTTATTCAGCTCACTGCAATTGGTGCAAAGCAAGCAGATTGTCAGGAACCTTTATTTTGCCCTGCACGAGCAAACAATCGCCGACACCCTGGAAGACGAAATTGTGAACAACCAGATACCCGTCACGGCCGTTCCGGTTTCAAGGGATGGAAGCAGGAATATTCCGAATGCCACCCAGCACAATGTGCCCGCCTGGACCATTTTTGCCATGTTCTTTATTGTGATTTCACTGGCCAGCGGTGTGGTCAGGGAAAAAAGGAATGGTAGTTTCATCAGGCTGAAAACCTTGCCCACCAACTATTACCTGGCGCTGTTATCAAAACAAATCACCTATGTGGGTCTTACCTTTGTGCAGGCCGCCGTTATCTTCATGATCGGTATATGGCTTTTCCCTCATGTTGGGCTTCCCAAACTTGATCTTCCCGGGGATATAGTCGGGCTGTTCCTGGTCACCCTGGTTTGCGGATGTTGTGCGGCGAGTTATGCCATCTGCATCGGCGTTTTTGCTGAAACACAGGAACAGGCCAATGGTTTTGGAGCGGTATCCGTCGTGATCCTCGCTGCTCTCGGCGGGCTGTTGGTTCCTTCTTTTGCTATGCCCGCTGCATTCCAGGGTATCATGAAAATATCGCCGCTGCATTGGTGCCTGGAGGCATACTATGGGCTTTTTCTCGAAGGCGGAAAACTGAAAGATATATGGCTGAATATTTTATCTTTATTGGTTATTACGGGTTTGCTCCAGTTGCTGACGCTTTGGGGATTAAAAAGAAAAAATTTAATTTGAATTATTGAATTATATGGAAACAGCAGAATTAAAGCAGCAATTGAAAAAACAGATCGTCGAATTTCTGAATTTATCCGTCAAACCTGAAGACATCAAGGATAAGGAGCCATTGTTCGGCGAAGGGCTAGGATTGGATTCCATTGACTCCATAGAACTCATCGTGTTGCTCTCCAGGGAATACGGCATTACCATCCAGGATCCAAAAGAAGGAAGAAAAGTGCTGGTTGACATCGACACCATGGTTGAATATATAGAGAAGAACAGAACAAAGTAAAATTTCTTTCAGTGAGCAGGATCTTTGTCACGGGCATGGGAATCATTAGCGCAATCGGTGAAAATGTAGCGGCAAACCGTTGGTCTTTGAAACAGGGGGTTTGTGGAATTACGACCCTGGGTCTTTTCCCATCCAAATATTCAGGTGTTCTTCCCTGCGGCGAAATCAAGCTCGATACCCAGTCATTAAGGGAGAAATTAAAGGCCCGAGAGCCGGGGATGACCCGGACGAGTTTGCTCGCGAGGCATGCTTTTGAGGAGGCGGTGCAGGACGCAGAAATGACAACCGCCATGATCAGTGCACCGGATACCGCATTGGTTTCAGCCACGACGGTAGGCGGCATGTGCCTGACCGATGAACTATACCATGACGCGCATCGCGAGTCTAACGGCTCTGTATACCTATCATCTTACGATTGCGGATCTGTCGCAATAGATTTACAAAAACATTTCCGGCTCAGCGGCTTGATCAATACGATCAATACCGCCTGTTCGTCCTCTGCCAACGCCATCATGTATGGAGCCAGGCTCATCAAACACGGAAAAGCCAGGAGGGCGATCGTGGGCGGCGTAGACAGTTTGTCGAAGTTTACGCTCAATGGATTTAATGCCCTGCATATACTCTCTCACGAGATCTGCCAGCCTTTCGACCGCGATCGCAAGGGACTCAACCTGGGGGAGGCTGCTGCCTTCCTGGTACTCGAAAAAGAGGAAGACATTACTAACAGAAAGGTATATTCGGAATTGACCGGCTATGGGAATGCCAACGATTCCTATCATCCATCGTCTTTATCGGATGAAGGCGAAGGCCCTTATTTATCGATGAAAGAAGCCCTGGCCATGGCAAAACTGGAACCGGGAGACATTGGTTTTGTCAATGCGCACGGTACCGGCACTGAAAACAATGATGCATCTGAAAGCCAGGCAATGATCCGGCTGTTCGGCAAGCCTCCGGCCTTTGCCTCTACAAAGTCCAATACAGGTCATACGCTGGGTGCCGCAGGCGCTGTGGAAGCGGTCTATGCGACGCTGAACCTGCTCTACCAGGAAGCCTATGCCAGTTTACATTTTGAGGTGGCGATAGAAGGTACTGCACTGGAGCCCATCCAGGACTATACCTCCATGCCGATCAGGCATATCATGTCCAATTCATTCGGGTTTGGCGGTAATTGCAGTTCTTTGATCTTTTCAAAAGCCTGACCCATGTTTTATATTCACCATACAGCCTGCATCTCTCCACAGCAAAGTTTCCTGCAGGTTGACCTGGAGCGGCTCCGCGAATCGGTCAATAATCAACTGCGCGTTATTGAACCCGATTACAACGGCATTCCACCAGGTCTTTTAAGGCGGATGGGCAAGGCCGTGAAAATTGGTGTGGGTGCAGCCCTTTCGGTGTTACAGGAGCAAACCGCGCCCGATGGCATCATTATTGGAACGGCAAATGGCGGCATGGAGGATTGCATCAAGTTTCTTAACCAGATCATCGAATACGACGAAGGGATCCTGGCGCCCGGAAATTTTGTACAAAGCACCACCAATGCCATCGCATCACAGCTTGGCCTATTAACCAGGAATAAATCATATAATGTCACCCATGTGCATCGGGGCCTGGCATTTGAAAATGCGATGACGGATGCGGCGATGATGATCGCGGAAAATCCTTCCATGAATTTCCTGGTCGGTGCGGTGGATGAGATATCAACTTATAATTACAATATTGATTATTTAGACGGATGGTACAAAAAGCAACCCACATCCAATGTAGACTTGTATGAAACACAGACTGAGGGAAGCCTTGCCGGAGAAGGCGCAGCCATGTTCCTGGTGAATGCTAATCCCGAATCCGCCCTGGCAAGGGTAAAAGCAGTGTATTGCCTGCACACCGAAGACGAGCGAGTCGTGGCTGCCGGGCTGAGGCAATTTATCGCAACCCATTCGCCGGGACAACCGATCGATTGGCTGGTTTCGGGCGAAAACGGCGACAGGAGGCTAAACCGTTATTACGAGGCGTGTGAAAAGGTCCTGGATGAGGATACGGGCATTTGCCGGTTCAAACACATGAGTGGTGAATTTCCCACTGCCTCGGCCATGGCGCTTTGGATTGCCTGTTATATGCTCCGGGAGGAAACAATCCCCCGGCACATGATAAAAAGAGCGTCCGGGCATACGAAAGTCAGGAATGTGTTGATTTACAATAATTTCAAGAGTTTACAGCATAGTTTTATGTTGGTAACGTAGCCACCCCTACGGGGTTGAAAACCCCGTCGGCGGTTATGGGACTCGCTATCGAGAACGCAGCCCGCTAAACCCTGACGGGGGTTTGCAACCCCGTCAGGGGAAGAATATTATCGTCGGCGGTAAAATATTATCTATTGAAAACCAACAAGTTGCATAAAATTATATTTTTCACAAACCCGGTTACAAACCCCTTACCAGACAGTACTAATATATGAAGATTGAGCATAAATATGATGATACTGAACTGTTGGCGTTGATCCATGATCCGAAAAACCTGAACACAGCCATCCTGGGTATCTACAAACAGTTTGCTGAATCAGTAAGTTCTTTTATAATGAGTAAGGGCGGAAGCCAGCAGGACGCCGAAGACATTTTCCAGGAAACAGTAGTTGCCTTCATCGATTCGGTAAAAAAGGGCAGCTACAGGAAAGAGGCGAGCATCAGGACTTTTTTAATCGCTGTCGGTAAGAACATCTGGTACAATGAGCTCAACAAGAGAAAGAGATCGGGAGCCAGAGAGAAACAATACGAAAGCGGGCGTGACCAGGAGGAGATCGATGTCAGCCATGAGATCAGCGACCGGGAACAAAAAAAACAGCTGAGGGAATTGTTGAACCAGCTGGGCGAATCCTGCAGAAAGATCCTGATCCTGTTTTATTACGAGAATTTGTCGATGAAAGAAATGGTAGAACAGCTTCCCTACGAAAATGAGCAAGTGGTAAGAAACAAAAAATATAAATGCCTGCAGCAACTCACGGAAATGATCAAAGGAAACCCGGGAATAGCTGCACAAATCAGTGAAATTTTAAAATAACCATGACCATGTCAAATTATCCTGAATACCTGATCGACCAATTAGACCAATCCCTTAGCGGTGCGATAGCGCCTGAGCTGAGCGAAAGGCTTGTCCATGACCAGGAACTTGCCCACGAGTGGCAGACCCTGAACCTGGCCGTTATGGCAATCCGCGAGGCCGGACTGAATGACCAGGTAGCGGCGATCAGGAAGGAATTCCTTGCTCAGCCCTTACAGGAAACAAAACAAAAACCAGCAGTTGTTCGTACCCTTTATAAAAATGTATTGCGTATCGCGGCATCGGTCATTATCCTGGCAGCTGCTGTATCCATCTATAAATACAGTACCGTAAATTCAGTTGCCGTCTATGATCAATATTATTCAGCTTTTGAATTGAATACCAGCAGAGGTGCCGGAAGCTCAGATGCCATGGAGCAGGCGTTCCGGGACAAACAGTGGAAAGAAGTGGTGAACCAGTTCAACGGTCTTCAGGTTAAAAACAACAAATCATATTTTCTCGCAGGGATGGCGGACATGGAACTAAAGAATCCTGCAGCAGCAGCTCCCTTATTTGAACAGATCATAGATAAGAATAAGCAATCGGGAGAAAACTACTTCCAGGATGAAGCCGAATACTATTTAGCCATCGCGTATTTAGGCAACCATGAGTCAGGTAAGGCCATTGTCCTGTTAAGGAAGATCAAAGCCGATAAAGACCATCTGTATAACAGGGTGGTAAGCAATATGTCTTGGCTGGATTTAAATATTGCAGCATTTAAAGACAGCAAGTAATTGAAAATCATTAAGTTAATAAATAAATAAAAAAACCGGTTTTGCCGGTTACATTTCGGAACCCGGCGCTTACTAATTAATGTAAGCAGATCTTTGAAAGGCAGAACAACAGAAAATAACTTAAAACAAAATATTGAAAAACCCAAAATCCTAAGACAACACATCCGATTCCTTTTGAAAAAACCAATCCAGATCCAATTGAAAGACCGTCCAGATCCTAAGAACAAACCAACCAAATCCAATGAAACCCGAATCCAAATCCGAAGAATGAACCTACCAATCCAATGAAACCAATCCTTTTCCAGATCCAATGAAAAAACCAGCATTCAGAGTAAAAGAACCGAAACCATATCCAAATCCTAGAAAACCCTCTTAATCAAAAGTCGACGTATCCTAAGAAACCATCAGCTCTTTCAGACAACGTTTTCAAAATAAAATCCAAGATCCTTGAAAACGTCGACTTTTTTTTATTCTTTCTTTTTTCTTCTCTTAAATTTTGCCAGGACTATAAAAAATACCGCGCACAAGGAACCGAAAGCCACGACGGCCCAACGATGCGTCAGGTTTGCGGAATACAATGGCTCGGTATTGCCGATCAGAATAAGCGGAGACCAATATTCAGGACTTTTATAAATAGCATTTCCCTTTATAAAATCGAGTTTCGCCAATTGCAACGCCTTTGATTTTGTAAATCCATGTTGCAGGTATACATGAAATTGTTTTAAGATCGCCGAAGTGGCCCTGTCGTCTGCCTTCCACAAACTGTTGACCACACTTGAACATCCCGCATAAGTAAACGCACGCGCAATACTCATTACCCCTTCATTGTTTACCAACTCACCTTTTCCCGTTTCACAGGCACTGATGATCATCAATTGGGTGGCATCCATATTTAGTCCGTAAAGTTCTTCGAGGAACAAACAATCTTCAGCACGATTTTTCTTTTGCGGATAGAAAGCTACATAAGATGCAGCTGCATTGTGGATATCCGATACTGCATGGGTGGCCAAATGCACGATCGGGTATTTATTGATTTCCTGCAGGAACCTTGCCTTGGTTGCGGAACTATCCAGGTACTTGCTTCCCCTCAAACCCCCGATTTCCTGGCCCGATGCCGGGAGTTGATCTGTAAATGGCCCTTCCGACCCGGGCTTTACATGTACAAACGGAGCAAAGGCAAGCACTTTATTTGGTCCGTCATCCATTCTAACAGCTTCGTCCTGGCCCACCATGAACCTGGATGAAAACTGGTAACTGATCGCCGTTGTTTCCAGCAAGGTCCTGTTCTTCTCATCCGCAGGCAATGATTCAAAAGGAAGAAAATAAAGTATGCCGTCCGGAATAATCACCCACTCATCTTTATCGGTAATCACGGATTGTATTGGTTTGATCAATCGTTCATACAATAAATGCCCTGTTTTCGCACCCGCGAATTTTTTTCCGCTTTCCGGCGATCTCAGGAGCGACAGCCAGGTTTCCAACTGGACCTGCAACGCAGGGAAGGAATCGATGCGGACATATTTAAAATCGGATCGCGTGAGGATAAATGCATGCAGTGAAGAGGAGGATATGTAAAGACTAATCAATGCCTGCTTACCATTGAGGTGCCCTTGTAATTCCGGTATGCCGGGGTAATGATCCTCGTATTTGATTTTATAGTAGTGGTTGTTCTGCTCTATCTTTTTTTGCAGTTCAGCAAGTTCAATTTCATACCTTGATTTCTCCTTTGCATTGATTTCGATGGTCTTGCTGTCTTGTGACTGATCGCTGTTGACGTTGAGCCGGGCGATATTGTATTTGATATTTCTTTCTTCCTTCAGCCAGTTTTCTCCTGCCCCTGATGTACTCCCAATGCTTCTTTGCTCCAGGTTCGCAGCAACAACAGAAGCCTTATTTTTTTCGCTGATCAAAAATGCTTCCTCCAGCCAGTGTTTATCAGCATGAATCTGATTCAATGCAAGGCAAACACCTAATGCTTTTTGATAGACCTGCCAGCTTTTTTTCTTGAGGAACAATTTTGCGTCGTCCGTATCGTAACTTTTTTCGATATAAGACAGCAGGGACAGCACTGTTTTGTACGCATCAAAAGAATGAAGCAGGTTGGCCTCATCATGTTGCTCTTCGTACAAGGTTTCAAATGTCCCTGCTTTCTTGAATAATGCTTCGAACAACCAATAGTAGGCAAAGGTTCCGGTAAAACTGGAAGGATTGGCGTTCACAGAGCTGTCGCTGAAATGACCCGAAAAGACAGCAATGGCTTTTTGTAAGTTTAGGAGGGCCGCTGAATAGTCGCGCTGGTTGCTAAGCAGGTTGGCCCTGTACAGTTCGTTGATGCCAATATCGAGCGTGTTCAATTTATTGTTCCCGGACTGCATCAATTCATTCAGGAAATACAATGCAGAATCAGGTCTTTGCAATTGCATTTGCGCATAGCCCATCTCGTTGAGTACCCCGGGCACTTCGGCCGGCTTTACTTTCCTGAAGCAAGCCAGCGCCTCGTGGTATTTATTCATGGCGCTGTTTGCCCTGCCCATATTCATGTAGATGTAGTTCGCAAATACACGGTATTGGAGGATCTTTTCATAGATGGCCAGGGCCTCCTTGTACAATCCCAGCCTGTACAGCGATGTGGCCACATTGGCTTCAATACTTACTGCTGAAGCTTTATCAAATGGTTGCCGCCCGCGAAGGATATCCAGGGCTTGGTTGAAATAATTTTTACTTTGAACATAGTTGCCGTTCTCATAATACAATGCGCCCAGGGTATTGTACAATCTTTCTTTTTCGGGCATTTTTGGAAAACGACTGATCAGCTGTTGGGCTTGTAAGAGAAAATAATTTGCAGAGTCGAAATTGTTGAGGTTATAATAGCATGCGCCGGCATAATTGTATACCCTGAAGAGCAATGAATCATTGATCGCCGTGCTGCCCGTTTTCTGAAGACTGATGGCCTTGCAATAAGACTCGTTGGCTTCGGCATATTTTGTTTTGACCAGATCCAGTAAGATGCCCTTTTTCAGGTAAGCATGAAAAAGCAGGCTATCGTATTCACGGGTCGAGGTAATATTTTCCAGCTTGCCGATCAGCTCCTCAAAATAGCTGAGGGAAAGATTGTTGGTAGAATCCGTGGAATTGCTGACATTATAAAGCCTGTCGGCTTCCTTATAGAGGTGAACGATCTCTGACCTGGGCGACCCGGATTTGTCGCCGTAAAAAGACAAGAGTAGTGGAAAAGCAATGATGATCCATGCAAGTCTCCTTTGCATTCAGGTATATTTAGGATATTAGATTTGTAAAAAAACAGACGCTTTGTAACGGAGTACCGGCGAGGGTTATTGTGGAGGAGTTGACAGGCGGATAAGTTGATAAGTTGATTGGCTGATAAGTTCATTGGTTTGTCGAGATGATCGTATAAAGCAGAAGGGCCATTGTCTTGTACAATGGCCCTTCGCAGTAAATCCTATTAAAACCTCTTAATCAACTATTAACACATTAAACAAATCAACTTACCAACTAATTATAACGGGTGATAATGATCAACGGCGGCCTCGGATTTCCTCCCAGCAGGATGAGTAATTGTTGTATAATGTTGGTTTGCCTGCTGCTGACCTGGTCGAGCAATGATTGGGGAATATCTGATTTCTTGTTATAGTACATCAGTTTCAGAGGCATTGTCTGGGTCGCCATGTTACTGGCGTCATTCAATTGGTAGCTGAGCGTAGTTTGCACGCTGACGCCATTTAGCAGGAGCAGTCCGAATGCGCCATCATTGAGGGTCTGTTGCAGATCAATGACACCGGTTTGGTTGTCAACCGTGATTCTCTTCAATTTGGCCAGCCCGGTGATATCCCATCTACAACCAGAACCGCCTGGTGTTCCTGATCCGCTACATACTGCGGTCAGGGTCGGATCGGCATTGTAATAGGGTGAAGCCGTTGTTTGGCCGTTCGCCAGCACGTACACTCCATCGGGGTAGGCGGCACCGGCTAAGATGACTGTCTTCAAACAGGTATCCGTTGTGCCGCTTTTGACAAATCCTATTGAATATCTTTGTCCCGTTTGACTCTGCGTCACGTTGATGGCGCCGGTGCTGGCATTGAGTGATAGACCATCGGGCCAGGAGAAATATTTGCCGGCACCTGGATTATTGATCGGGCTGACGATATAGCTCTGCTGGAATCCAACAGGTCTTGGATAAATGATGCTGTCACCGTAATCGGGACCGTTACAATTAAAGCTCACGACGACCGGATAAGGAACGGGCGACGGAGTGGGTTGCACCACAGTGCTATCTGGCCTCGGCAGGGTCGAAGAATCCGGATGACTCAAAGAATCCGGATGAACGACTGTCGGAGGAATAGTCGGATCAATGGGAATAACGGTGATTGACTTCTGACAAGCAAAAACCAAGAAGGCCATTGTTAATGCAATGACCAGCCTGTGGAGGTAGAGGTAAAGATTACGTTTCATGGGTATTCGGGATTATGCTGATAAAAATACGCAAAGGCTTTGGTCCGGTCAAGTGTTTAGACGGATTATTTCAAAATAATTCAATTGATTATCAACTAGATACGTATTTTTTATGAGGTTTTTACTGTGCAGGCTTTTTAGCGGGTTTCGCATGCCCTTTCTTGCTTCCAGGCGATGAATTTGGCTTTCGGAGCGAGGATAAAAAACGCCTGTGCAGGCTAAAAATTGCTAAATCCTGCCAGCTATTTTGAAACAATAGAGCATGGAAGAGCAGATCTTCACCCCGCAAGCGCTTGCCCGGAATATATTCGATGTGAAAAAGATTTATTTCAAATTGCAAAAAAGAAATGGATGCAGGAATGGAAATGATTTGATGGAAAAACTCCACGCTCATCTGACAAGCAGGATGCCCGGAACAGAAGTCAGGATAGATGAAGCCGTGAAAGAAAACAATTATTATGAAGGGATGCAATTCAAAATTGTTATCGAGGTCAATGGCCAGTCACTGGAGATCGCCGACGAAGGTTTTGTGGATTGGACCCAGCAATTGCTGGGTAATAAAAAAGAAAGGATGCTGATCGCCGGGTTTGGACTGGAATTATTGCAGAAATTACAAAGCGGGGCAGCTTGATCTTTCATGCAATCCCCAAAAAAATATTGCCCCGTCTCATCTCGTCTGAGGCGGACAAGATGAGACAGAGCAATATCCCGGTCGATCCTAGGATTTATAATAATTTCGTTTGAGGTCGTCAATAGCCTGATCTCTCTCTCGTTTCAGGTTGTGTATGACCGATCTTCTTTCCTTCCGGCTCAGGGTGTTATCACTTTTCGCCGAGTTGATTTTATCTGCATAATCGCTCTTGATATCCGCAATTTTCCTGTCCAGTTTGGATGGGTAATGACCGTAGCCATAGCCGTAACCAGGATAAGGGTAAAACGGACTGTATCCAAAACCATAATAGGGATAAAATGGAGCGTAAGCGCCCAGGCCAATGACAACGCGCGGTCTGTAATAAAAACCGTGGCCAACGGAATGACCGCGCTGCGCTATGGCCCCCAATGAGAGACCGATAGCAAAAAGGACTACCAACATCTTTTTCATATTACACGCTTTATAATTTAATAACGCAGAAAGTATGCAAAAGATGGCTGCCCTTTTGATTATAACGATTTACTAACAATTGTTAACAGGTTGTTTTTTAGGAGGAGATTCGAGGACATTTAGAAATATTTTGCAGAAATATTATACCCCTTATCTTTGCACTCCCAAAGTAAAAAGGGAGCATAGCTCAGCTGGTTCAGAGCATCTGCCTTACAAGCAGAGGGTCCGCGGTTCGATCCCGTGTGCTCCCACTCAATACAGACAAGGGTTTCAAGGAAAACTGAGACCCTTTTTTATTTTTACGGGTTAAACATGGTTTAAACAAAATCAATCCCAGTGAGTTCAGCCATTTCGTACATTTAATTTCTTTTACCAATCATCCAAGATCAAATAAGTCATGAAAATTGAGCTAGAGAATTTGTTAATAAAAGCATGTCAAGAAGGCATTAACATATTTACAGGCGCTGGATTTTCAATAGATAGTTATGATAAATCGGGAAAGAGACTTCCCCTCGGATTTGAACTCTCGGTAGAATTATCAGATAAATTTCACGCATCGCCGACCTTGCCATTACCAAATATGGCATCGATTATTGAGTCAAAAGATAGGATAAATTTTTACGCATTCTTGAAGGACAGAATGAATGTAGTAAAATTCGATAACGAGTATCTTCAAATCTAAAACCTTTCTATTAAAGCGTGGTTTACAACCAATATTGATAATTTAACAGAGAAGATATTCGAAGATTCTAACAAATACTATTTAAATAATAATCTCCTTCACGGACCTAGTTTCTCCGACAGAGATTCAATTGAATTTTTTCCATTACACGGTTCTATTTTAAATGATAGTCGACCATTGACATTTACTTCGCTTTTGACCTCCCCCCACAAAACCGAAGCAATGTAAATTAGAAAATCGGGGTAATTATTCATAAATTAAATCATGAAAATTGCCCATGAAGAAGTCAAAATTCACCGAAGCGCAAATTGTATTTGCGATTA
>Ga0193728_1000206_pt1 | contig 27256 bp, 25 predicted proteins | sample U1c1metaG_FD_143037 | JGI IMG/M metagenome (GOLD analysis project Ga0193728, IMG submission 143037) | Soil microbial communities from a riparian zone of the East river system, Colorado, United States - U1c1 | ecosystem: Environmental > Terrestrial > Soil > Riparian zone | place: USA: East River... | reverse complement strand
GACCAGCACCGACCGCACGCAGGCAGCGCCCCGCCGAATAGCGCATGTTCATCGAGAACTGGGACCGGGACTACCTCAAGGACCAGGAGAACGTCATCGGGCGGGCGACGGCATGTTCGCCTGACGCCGCCCGACCATCCGAAACGCTGGTGCTCCCGGCGAGCGCCCCGCTCCGCCGATGTCAGGCCACCGGGTCGCGGTCCCGGTCGGGCACCGGCCGCAGCGGCGCGGTGGCGCTGCTCGCGAACAGGGCGATCACCAGCAGGACGCCCGCGACGGTCAGCGCGTGCAGCACGCCGACGTGGTCGGCGATGAAGCCGATGACCGGCGGCCCGGCCAGGAAGGCCCCGTAGCCGAGGGAGGAGGTGACGCTGACCCGCCCGGCCGCGTACCGCGGGTCGTCGGCGGCCGCGCTCATGCCGACCGGGAAGCCCAGCGACGTGCCCAGGCCCATCAGCACCGCCCCGGCCATCGCCACCGGCAGGTACCCGCCGAAGCCGACCAGGAGCAGCCCGCCCAGCGCGACGGCGGCGCAGGCCCGCAGGGCCGGGACCCGGCCGTACCGGTCGATGAACCGGGGGCCGAACCAGCGGCCCGCGGTCATCGCGGCGAGGAACCCGGCAAGTGTGGCCGTGCCGATCGCGGCGGGCGTGTGGTAGCCGTCGATGACGCCCAGGCTGAGCCAGTCATTGCCGACGCCCTCGATGACGGTGACGCAGAGCACGAACAGCCCGATCACCAGCGTGCGCGGCTCGGTCCACGCCGCGAGCACGTGCCGGCGGGCGGGCGCGGGCGCCGGCGCTGCGGCGGGCGCGGGCGCTGCGGCGGGCGCGGATGGCGCGGCGGGCGCGGGCGCGGCGGCGGGCAGGAAGCTGCGGGTCGCGGCGGGCACCACGACCCCGACCGCGGCGGCGACCGCGAGCAGGTGCACGGTGACCGACACGTGCAGGGCGACCATGGCCGTGCCGAGGCCCGCCCCGGCCACGGTGCCGATGCTCCAGCCCGCGTGGAACTTCGGCATGATGGCGCGGCCGATGGCGCGCTCCACCGCCGCGCCCTGCACGTTCATCGCGACATCCCAGGACCCGGTGCCGAAGCCCAGGCCGAACAGGCCGGCCGCCACCCAGGCGATGCCGTGCCGGTGTCCGATGGCCACGACGGCCAGCCCGGCCACGGCGATCAGCGACGTGATCGTCACGGTCAGGGCCTCGCCGAACCGCACGATCACGAGCCCGGCCAGCGGGATGGCCACCGCCGAGCCGATGGCGGCACAGAGCAGGATCAGGCCGAGCACGCCCGGCGACACCTGCAGCTGCGCCCGGACCTGCGGGATGCGCGACGCCCAGCTGGCGAAGGCGAAGCCGGCCCCGATGAAAGCGACGTAGACCGCGTTGCGGGCACGCTGGACCTGCGCGTCGCTCATGATCGGAGTGTTTCACACGGGCCGGGCGCCCCGGTCAGGCCGGATAGCGGCTCCGGGTGAGCGCGATGGCCATCCGCGCGGCCTGGTCGAAGGGCTGCAGGCTGCCCGCCGCCCGGCACAGCACGTGGGCGCCCTCCAGCAGGGTGATCAGCGTGGCCGCGAGATCGACGGCCTCGGTCCGGGGCAGCCCGGCGGACGCGAGCCGCTCGCCCAGCTGGCCGATCCAGGAGGCGAACGCGGTCGCGGCGACCTGCCGCAGCCGGTCGTCGGCGCCGGCGCCCGCGGCCATGGTGATGGCCGCGACGGCGCAGCCGCCGCCCGCGGCGGACTTTGCGATGACGGGCCGCACGGCGGCCAGGAAGGCCTTGACGACGGCCGCCGCCCGGTCGGCCGGCAGCGCGGCCAGGCGGGCCCGCACGTCCCGGCCGTTGCGCGCGGCCGCCTCCGTGACGATCTGGGTCTTGCCGCCGGGGAAATGATGGTAGATCGCGCCGCGCGCGGCCCCGCTGGTCTGCAGGACGTCGCTGAACGACATCCCCGCGACGCCGCGCCGCTGCAGCGCCTCCACCGTTGCGTCGATCATCTTGATGCGCGTGTCACTCGGCATCGGCCTCTCCTGCCCTCATTCGTCCAGCTTCGGGGCTGCGGCCGTCCCCGCGGACGGCCGCAGCCCCGCCCGTTACTGCGTCACCTTGGCAGGGCGCGCTGAAACGATGTTGTTACCGTGCTGAAACGACCGGCCCGGCTGGACGCCTTAGCTCACCGGGGGCTGCTCTCCGGGGTCGGGACGGGAGCGGGCTTGGCCCGCGCGGGCGCCGGGGCCGTCACCGGTCCTGCTTGAGCGCGGCGGGGAAGCTGCGCTCGATCTGGGCGGCGAGCTGCTCCTCGCCCCAGGGCTCGTTGCCGATGAGGCGGATCAGCGGGGTGGGCTTGTTGTAGAGCGATACCTCGTAGCCGGCGGAGTGGATGACCTGCCCGGTGAGGAACCTGGACCGCTCGGAGGCGAGGTAGGCGACGACCGGCGCGACGTTGTCGGGGGACCGCTCGTCGGAGGCGTTGCTGGTGGGCATGCGGCGGCGCTCGTCGGGGACCGAGTCGGTCATCCGGGTCGCGGCGCCGGGGGAGATGGCGTTGGCGGTGACGCCGTAGCGGCCCAGGGAGTTGGCCAGGGAGTAGGTCAGGCCGACGATGCCCATCTTCGCGGCGGCGTAGTTGGGCTGGCCCGGCGCGCCGTGCAGCCCCGACACCGAGGTGAAGTTGATGATCCGGTTGTTGGCGCTCTCATCGCGCAGCGACCGCCAGTGCGCGGCGGCGAACTTGGCGGTGTTGAACGTGCCGCGCAGGTGGACCCGGATCACGGCGTCCCATTCCTCGGCGGTCATGTTGAAGATCATCCGGTCGCGGAGGATCCCGGCCACGTTGACCAGGATGTCGAGCCGCCCGAACTCGGCGATCGCGGTCTTCACCAGGTCCTCGGCCGCGCCGTGATCGGCGATGTCCGCGCCGTTCGCGACCGCCTTCCCGCCCGCGCCGGTGATCTCGGCGACGACCTGCCCGGCCGGGCCGGTGTCGGTGCCCGACCCGTCCAGCGCCGCGCCCAGGTCATTCACGACCACCGACGCGCCCTGCGACGCCAGCAGCAGCGCCACCGACCTCCCGATCCCCCGGCCCGACCCCGTCACGATCGCTACCCGCGAATCCAAAGCACCCACTGGCACACCAGCCTTCCCGGCCCTGCGGCGTTGTCAGGGCAGCGGCAATAGTAGAATTTCCTTCTGGAATCAGCCTCTAGATCGTAAGCGCGGATGTCAAGGTGTGCCTGGTCGGGTGGCGTCGCCCCGGGGCCAGCCAGGCAGGTGCCCTGACAAGGGCAGAGGCTGGTGGGCGACGATCGGAGTGAGCGATGGCGAAGGAGCCAACGGGCCGGGCGACGGGCGGCGCCTGGCAGTGGCAGCGCACGGCCCAGACCCAGCGGGCACTGCTGGACGCGGCCCGCGAGATCTTCACCGAGCAGGGCTTCACGGAGGCCAGCATCGCCGACGTCGTCGAGCGGGCCGGCTCCAGCGTGGGCAGCCTGTACCACCACTTCGGCGGCAAGAGCGAGCTGTTCCTGGCGCTCTACCAGGAGCACCAGTTCGCCCACGAGGAGGCCGCCCGCGAGGCCGTGGCCGCAGCCAAGCAGGCCGGGGAGACCGACGCGACCGAGCTGTTCTGCGCGGGTGCCCGGGCGTTCCTGGACGGCACCTGGCAGCGCCGTGACCTGGCCCTCCTGTTCTTCGCCGGCGACGGCCCGCCCGGCTTCGAGGTGATCAAGCGGCGCCGCGGCCGGGAGTGGATCGGGCAGAACGACGCCCTCCTGCGGCTGCCCGAAACCGCGCTGGACCGGCTGTTCGCCGCCATCCTCACATCGCTGATCGGCGAGGGCGCCCGCGAGGTGGCCATGGCCAAGACCCGCCGCCAGGCCAACCGGATCATCGACGCGGTCATCGAGTACTCGCGGCGGCTGATGAACGGCGGCGCCTGGAAGCCGGCCGCCCCGGCCGCCCCGGCCCCGGCCGCCCCGGCTAATAGGCAGTATTGACAAGATCGCGCCCGCGAGCTTTGATCATTTTAGAGTCAGATTCTAGAACCTAGGCTTCTAGGACCCGGAACGAGATTGCACCCGGCCGGCTCGCCCGCTTGCTGGCAGCCCGGCCGCCGGAACTCGCTTGGGCGCGCCGTCATCGGCAGCGCGGAAAGGGCAACGCCGTGGCGTCAGCGCAGACCGGACCCGGGCAGGACCCGTCCGGCCCATTCGAGACCGCCCAAAAGCAGGCCGCCGACGGGCTGGCCGACAACTGGGATCCGGGCCTGACCGTCCGGGCGTGGTGGGCGCTGCTGGCCGAGTCGGGCTGGGGCTTCCCGCAGTTCCCGGTGGAGTGGTTCGGGAAGGGCCTGCCCGCCGAGGCCGTGGCCGGCGCGCGGGCCGCGTTCACCGAGGCCGGCGCGCTGGGGCCGCCCGCCAGCCTCGGTCAGATGCTGGGCGCGCCCATGCTGCTGGTGCACGGCAGCGAGGAGCATAAGGCCCGCTTCCTGCCGATCCTGGCCCGCGGCGAGGAAGCGTGGTGCCAGTTCTTCTCCGAGCCCGGCTCGGGCTCGGACCTGGCCAGCGCGCAGACCAGGGCCGTCCGCGACGGCGACATATGGCACGTGGACGGGCAGAAGGTCTGGACCTCGGGGGCCCAGTGGGCCGACCGGGGCATGCTTCTGGCCCGCACCAACCGGGACGTGCCCAAGCACCAGGGCCTCAGCTTCTTCATCATCGACGTCGTGCAGCCCGGCATCGAGGTCCGGCCGCTGCACCAGATGAACGGCGCGCACGGCTTCAACGAGGTGTTCTTCACCGACGCGCAGGTCGACGCCGACCGGATGATCAACGAGGAGAACGGCGGCTGGTCGGTCGCGGTCACCGTCCTGATGTACGAGCGCTTCATGTCGGCCCTGCCGACGGTCGCCCCCGGCCCGCGCCACGGCAACCTGGACCGGCTGGTCGGCGAGGCCGCGGAGAGCGCCGCGCAGCAGCGGCGCCGGGGCCGCACCGGCGTGGCCGAGGTCGTCAGCGACGTGGCCAGGCAGCTCGGCGAGAACGCCGACCCGGTCCTGCGCCAGAAGCTGGCCGCGCTGTACACCAAGGAGACCGCCCTGGCCTACTACGGCCGGGCCGGGCAGGCCGCGGCCCGGGCCGGGCGGCGGCCGAGCGCCGCCGGCTCGCTGAGCAAGCTGGGCCGCTCCGACCTGGTCAAGGCCGGCCGGGACACCGGGATGTCGGTGCTCGGGGCCGAGGGCATGCTGAACTCGCAGGACACCCCCGGCGGCGGCGAGATCCAGCAGCGGGCCCTGTCCGCGCCCGGCGCGTCCATCGCCGGCGGGACCGACGAGATCCAGCGCGGCATCGTCGGCGAGCGGGTGCTCGGCCTGCCCAAGGAGCCCCGCACCGACCGCGACGTGCCGTTCCGGGACCTGACCATCGGCACGCAGCGCCCCATCAAGTAAGCCACCGTTCCCCGCATCACAACGTTTCGTCACGAATCGCCAGGCACGCCAGGAGGGCCCGCCATGGAACTTGACCTTGGCCCGGAGATCGCGCAGTTCCGCACCGAGCTGCGGGAGTGGATCGCCCGGGAAGCACCGGAAGGACTGGCCGGGCTGGCCGACTGGAACATGGCGGCGTCCGGCGGCGCCCGCCGCGCCCCGCGGATGGCCGAAGCGCTGGCCAGCCCGCTCTACGCCGAGTGGGACCGCAGGCTGTCGGCGGCCAGGCTGATCTGCCCGCAGTCCAGCGAGCTGTTCCTCGGGGACGGCGCCTACCACCGCGAGCGGCTGGCGCAGCGCATCGGCCTATAGCGGGATACCGACCGGCAGTTCTGGGTAAGGAAATCCTGGGACCGGCGCCCGGATGCCGGAGGAGGACATCCGAGCGCCTTGGAGTGCGGGTGCGCAGGCAGTCGGGCGTCCCCGGGGGCGCGGCGCCGTCGGGCGCGCGGCGTCCCCGGGGCGCGGCGCCGTCGGGGGCGCGGCGCCGTCGGGGGCGCGGAGGACAGCGTGGCCGTAACGTTGCTGTCGCCCTGGCAGCAGCGACCTTACGGTCATGTCGTTGTGGCGGGCCGTCGCGGTGGCTGCGGGCGGCGGGCGGCCGGCATGGAGCGGGCGGGCGTTACCAGCTGACGGTGTCGGCCAGGCCGCGGTGGTCGCGGAGGTAGCGCAGGTGGGCGCGGACCGTCGCCTCGATCGGCCGGCTGATCCGCGGGTCGTACTGCCCGTACAGGTGCCGCGCGATCTCGGCCAGCGTGGTCATGCCCGCGCTGACCGCGGCGGCCACCTGATCGAGCCGGGCCTGGCGGGCCTCCAGCGCGATGCCCAGGAGCTCCAGCGGCTCGCGGACGACGGGGCCGTGGCCGGGCAGCACGACGGGCTGCCCGTCATCCAGCAGCTCGCGGAGCCGGGTCAGCGACGCGATCATCTGGTCCACCCGGCCGTCCGGGTCCAGGATCACCGGCGCGCTCCGGCCCAGTACCGTATCCCCGCTCAGCAGGGTGTTCTCCGCCGGGAGATGGAACGACAGCGAGTCGCTGCTGTGCCCCGGCGTCGCGATGACGTCGATCCGCCGGCCGCCGATGTCGAGAGCGGCCCCGTCCGCGATCGTCTCGTCGGCGAAGCGCGGGCTCGCGGCCAGTACGGTGGCGCCGGTCATCCGCGCGAAGGCCGCGGCGCCCGCAGTGTGGTCCGGGTGCCCGTGCGACAGCAGGAGGGTGGCTTTGTCAGGCGCGCTGCTGTCGGGCGGGGTCACCGGGGCGGCGGCGTCAGCGCGCGCTCGGGGTCGCGACACCCAGCTCGGTCAGCAGGTCCTGGGAGTAGGTGATCCGGCCGGTGAGCTCATGCGGGTCACGCGAGCAGAGCACCAGCGCGGCCTCGGCCATCACGGCCGGCGGCTCGGCGTTGGGGTTGTCGTCGGTGGTCAGGTGATGGAAGACCGTGCCCGGCGTCGGGACCACCTTGTTGGGGGACAGCGCGTTGACCGCGATGTTGTCGGCGTACAGCTCGGCGGCCGAGCCGGTCGAGAACCGCTCCAGCGCCGCCTTCACCATCCCGTAGACGGTGCCGCCCCGGGCCGCCCGCTCGGTCGGCGGCATGACCGGGTGCTTGGCCGCGCCCGAGGAGATGTTCAGGATCCAGCCCGCGCCCTTCTCGCGCATGCCCGGCGCGACCAGCGTGGCCAGGTGGAACGGGGCCTCGACCTGGACGTCGAACATCAGCGCGTAGCGCTTGGGGGTGAAGTCCTCGACCCGCACGAAGTACGTGACGGCCGCGTTGCTGACCAGGATGTCCGGCGTCCCGAGCTGGCGGGTGGCCTCCGCCACCAGCCGCTCGCGGTCCGCCGGCTTGGACAGGTCAGCGGGAATCGCCACCGCCTTCCCGCCGGCGTCCGTGATCTGGGCCACGGTCTCCCCGATGGTGCCGGCCAGCGGCGACTGGCCCGCGTCGGTGGTCCGCGCGGCGCCGCCACCGCAGCGCCCTCGGCGGCGAACCGCCGGGCGATCTCCGCGCCGATCCCTCGGCTAGCTCCGGTGACGATGGCTACCTTGCCGTCCAGCACACCCACAGCGATCACTCCCGACCGGGCCGGTCACCGGCGTCGGTAACGGATCAGAATACTAGAAGCAGATTCTAAATAATTGGACCCGTCGCGGGCGGCCGTGTCAAGCCCGAACCCGGTGCGATCCGGGACCGGCTGGACGACCGGGTCCTGCTGGCGGACGCGAGCCTGGCCATGGCCATGGCCGGTGCCGGGGCCGACTGCCTGATCGACCTGCGGGCCTAGACCAAGCCGCCGCGGCTGCCCATCACGATCGAGCACTATCCGATCGAGGACCTGATGCCGGGCCAGGAGGACCTCATCCTCGCGGCCGCGCAGCGGGTCCGCGAGCTGACCGGGCAGGGGCTGACGGCCGGCATCTACTGCCAGGCCGGCGTCTCCCGGACCTCGACGGTGGCCATCGCCTACCTGGTGCTGGGCGGCGTCCCGCTGGCCGACGCCCTCGCCCACGTCCGGCGGATCCGCCCGCTGGCGATGCCCGCCCTGGAACTCTGGCACTCCCTGGAGCGGCTGGCCGGCGTCCCGGAGGCCGAGACATCGTAGCTGACGCCCAGGCGAGCTCGAGGCGCGCCCTTGGTGGTGCCCCGGGCGGCCCGGGTGGCCCGCGACCACGGGCACACCGGGTGCGCCGTGCTGGTGCATAATGCGCGCCATGGACTATGCCGAAGTGCGCGCGGCCTTCTTCCAGCCGAGGGACGCGGCCGCGGTCGCGGGCACGACGGCCTGGCAGTCGCCGGCCCGCCAGCTGCGCGACGCGATCGAGCCCATCGCGATGCTCTACTGCTGGAGCGAGCCGGCGCAGGCCGCCTACGCCGCGCACGGACTGGACTTCCTGACCGGCTACGTGTGGGCCCGGGCCTGCGTGCTCGGCGAGCCGGACGGCAGCGTGGTCGCGGCCGCGTTCGCCGTGTTCGAGCCGGGAATGATCACCCAGCTGTACGCCGCCGCCCGCGCGGCCTGCCCGCTGGCCGACATCCGCGCCGTCAGCGCGGGGCAGAGCGCCGCCGCGCTGCATGCGGTGCTGGGCACGCCGGAGCGGGCCGCCGAGGTGGCCGCCGTGCTGCGCCGCGGCCTGCAGGCCGCCGACCCGGCCGGCCGGCCGCTGTTCGCCGGGCTGGCCGCGCGGCCCTGGCCGGCCGATGAGCTGGGCCAGCTCTGGCACGCGTGCGCGCTGCTGCGCGAGCTGCGCGGCGACAGCCACGTCGCCGCGTTCGTGGCGGCCGGCGTGACCGGCCTGGAAGCCAACATCCTGACCGAGCTGCAGGTCGGCTGGCCGCCGCTGGCCTACACCGCGACCCGGGGCTGGCCGGACGAGGCGATGGAGGCCGCGGCGTGGCGGCTGACCGAGCGCGGCCTGATCGCCGACGGCGCCCTGACCCCGGCCGGGTCCCGGCTGCGGGCGGACATCGAGGACGCCACCGACCGGCAGCTGGCGCCCGTGCTGACCGCCATCGGCCCGGTCCTGCCCGACCTGCTGCCGCTGCTCGAGGGATGGTCGCAGCAGGTCATCGAGCACGGCTGGTTCCCGCCCGACCCGTTCAAGCGCGCGTCCGGCTGAGCGCGCCGGCTCCCCGGGAAGCTCAGGCCGTGCCCGGCTCGGGGATGGGCGGGCCGACGACCCGCAGTCCGTAGGCCGGGGCGAGCTCCAGCCAGCGAGCGATGTCCGCGGGCGGGATGCCGCCGTCGGGCAGGCGGCGCTCGGGGGCGGGTGTCCCGACCTCCTCGTAGAGGTCGAGCACGTGACCGGGCACGGCCAGCACCAGGTAGCGCGCCGGCCGGCCGCCGGTGACCCGGAAGGCGTGCGGCACGTCGCGGGGCAGGTAGATGAAGTCCCCGCCGGCCAGGTCCACCAGCTGGTCCCCGGCACGGTAGGTCAGCGTGCCGTCCAGCACGAACCACGCCTCGGCCTCGCGGGTGTGCACGTGCAGGGGCGTGGCCAGGCCGGGCGGCTGCGTGACCGTCGCCGCGTCCAGCGACCCGCCGGTCTGCCCGGCGGTCACGAGGGTCTCGAACAGCGAGCCCATGGCCCAGGTCGCTCGCCCGCGACCGGCGGCGCACACGGTCACCAGGTCGCGGGCGGCCGATGATGTCGATTCAGTCATGACAGGCTCCTTTTGCAGGTCGATCAGATCTAGCGGGTCGATCGGAATTACTCCGCGCCAGGCTGGAGCGCGAGGTAACGGTGCCGGACGCGACGGGCCGGGCTACGGACGGCTGAGCAGGAGCCGGGTCCAGGCGTCGATGAGGTAGGCGGCGAACCGCTCGGTGCTCCAGCCGCGCTCGCCGACCAGCAGGACCCAGTACTCCGAGCTGTTCATGCTCCAGATGATGTCCGCGACGTCCCGGTCGGCGAGATCCTCGCGCAGCTCGCCGGTGGCCCGGAGATCGCCCGCGAACTCCAGCATGTTGCGCGCGCGCCGCTGCGCGATCTCCTCCCAGAGCGCGGCTGAGTCGGGGTCCGTCGCGCCCGCGTCCCGCAGCGCCAGGAACACCGGGGCGAGCCGGCTCTGCACCTTTATCAGGCCCGTCACGTACAGCGTGATTTTCTCGCGCGCTGACGGGGCGGCGCGCACCTTGACGACGTAGTCGCGCTGCCGGCCCGGGACCGGGGCGTCGGTGCCGGAGAGCGCGGTCTCCAGCACCTCCCGGAGCAGCGCGGGCTTGCGGCCGACGGCCGCGTAGACGGTGTCGACCGCGACCCGCGCGTGCCGGGCGATCTGCGCCACGGTGGTGCGGGCGTACCCCTGGGATACGAACAGCTCACGGGCGGCGGCCAGGACCGCAGCCCGGGTGGCTGCGGCCTGTTCCGCGCGGCGCGGCGAGTGATAGCCCCGCGCCGCCGCACGGCCGTCATCGGAGGTCATCGGTCCTCGGTGGTTGTTCCGGCGTCCTGGAGGCTAGCGACGGTAGCCGGCCCGCCGGTCAGGCCAGCCGGTCGAGGATCCCGGTCTGCGCCAGCATGGCAAAGCGGTCCGGCACGCCCCAGTGCTCGACGATCCGGCCCCCGACGATGCGGGCCACGTCGATCACGGTGAAGTCGACCGGCCGCCGGCTCGGCGGCCCGAAGAACGGCCCGGTCGCGGTCCCCTGCAGCCGGGCGCGGACCCAGATGGTATCGCCGCTCTCCGCCGCGTCCTCGATCGTGAACCGGACGTCCGGCACCGCGCCGTGGACGTCGCGCATCGCGTCCTTGACGTGCTGCACGGCCTCGCCCGGCGCGCCGGCCAGCCCGAACTGGTGCTCCACCAGGTCGGGCGAGCACAGCTCGTCGACGACGCTTCCGTTGCCCGTCGCGAAGCCCTCGTCGAGCATGCGCTGCATGACGACATAAGCCTGTGACCTGGTCTCGGTTGCACTCATTGCCGACCCCTCTCAATTTGATCCGAATATCGATCGGATGAACACAAGCAACATACGATGAAATCTGGCGGAGCGCAACTGGCCAGGCCGCCGGCCGTCCCTTGTGTGCGGCGCGGCTCAGGTGGTACTTGGCGGGCAACGGTTTACCAAGCAGCGGTTATGAGGCCAGCCGAGGCGGTAGCGCCTGGCTGGCCGCCCTGCCGGGCGCCCGGGACGGGCGGGCTGCCGCCGCGGCGGACGCCGCGTGCGAGGCGCTGGTGGCTCGTTACGCGGGCATCGTCCGGGCCTGCGTGGCGCGCTACCGGGACAGTCCCGAGTCAGCTGAGGACCTGATGCAGGTCGGGTACGTGGGCCTGATGAAGGCCATTAACAACTTCGACCCCGACGTCGGCGACAGCCTGGCGGCCTACGCCCTGGCGTGCGTGAGCGGCGAGATCAAGCGGCATTTTCGCGACAAGCGGTGGCAGATCCGGGTCGGGCGGTCGGCGCAGGAGCTGCGGTTGCGGATCGGCGCGGCCACCGCCGACCTGACCCAGGAGCTGTCCCGGCCGCCCAGCGACGCCGAACTGGCCGCGCACCTGAACGCCACCGAGGCCGAGGTCGCCGATGCGCAGCTGGCCAGCCAGGCCTTCCAGGTCGCCTCGCTCGAGGCCCCGGTCGGCGCTGATGACGGCGGCGGGAGCCTGGCCGAGCTGATCGGCACCGAGGACCCGCAGCTGGAGCACGCCCTGGACATCGAGTCGGTGTGGAAGCACTGCGCCGAGCTTCCCCCGCGCGAGCAGCACCTGCTGATGATGCGGTTCTACGGCAACATGACCGCGGCCGAGCCGGTCGTGGGCATCATCCTCGTCGTGCTCGTCTTCGGGTGATGTCATCCGGGTCTCGCCGGGGACGCTCGCGCTGCAGGCGGCCGGCCGGGATCGCCAGCCGACCACGGCGGGGCAGGCGGGGCAGGGTGTGGCCACCGCCGGCGGTGAGCTGCCTTCCCCAGTCGCCTCCAGGCCCTCCGGCCGCCGGGGCGCACCGTTGCGGGCCGCTTGTACATACCATGGTGATCATGGCGGCTGACATCCGGGAATGCGATCAGTGCGGAGCGCCGTTCGCGCCGCGTCGCGAGCACGCCCGGTTCTGCTCGGCGAGCTGCCGGATTGCGTGGAATGGCGAGAAGGCGGGCGACCCGGCGGTCGGGGCCAGCGCGCTCCAGTGGTCCATCACGGCCATGAACGAGGCGGCCCAGCGGCTTCCCGGCGCCGGGGCCTGGGACCACCCCCGGGCGTTCGCCGTGATCGGCGAGACGGTCTGGCAGGTCACGATCGTTGACGCCACGCTCGTGCGCTACTACCCGGACGCCTACGACGCGGTGCTGGCCGGGCAGGCCGCGGCCGGCCGCCAGCACATCGAGGGAACCATGAGCGGCCTGCGCTTTGTCCGCAACCGGATGCGGCACGAGGCCGATCACGCCGACTTCATCTGCCCGCAGGCCGGCCGGGCCGGCCTGGATGACGGCCCGATCACGGCCTGGACCTGGAAGCCCGTGCCCGAGCCGCCGCTGGCCGCCCTGCTGCCGCGCGGCCGGGCCTGGGAACTGACCCGGCACCGGGATACCAGGCTCACCTGGCGGGCCGGCCGGTCGGCGAGGCCTTCGAGCGGGCCACCGCGTTCCTCCGGCGAACCGCCGCGCACGCGGCCGCGGCCGCGGAGATCAGCAGCCCGGCCCGCTGACGCCCCCGCCGGGCCATTATTGGGTTATGCGTTACCAGACGGCGGTCGGCAAGCTGCGGACGCTGGCCGGGGCTTGCGAGGCGTGGAAGCGCTGGCCGCCGGACCATCCCCTCCTCCAGGCGGCGTACGCGTTCGGGGACCTGCACGTACTCCAGCGGAGGTCGTCGTCGTGCTGAACCTGCCGCGGGCCGGTCCGGTCCGTCCCCTGACGCCGGCCGGGCGCAGCTGGCCAGCGACCGGGCGGCGGCACTGAGCCACCTGCGGGCGGTGCGCGATTCCTGCTGGGAGCCGAGCTGGCGCAAGCAGCACCGCGGGCCCAACCACTTCCCCGAGCATGACCTGTGGGAGGCCGTCGAGGGCTGCCTGGACCTGCACGACGCCGCGGAGCCCCCGCCGTCGGCTCCGTAGGCGGCGCCGCCGCCCGGTGCGCCCCCCGCCGCCGGCCGTTGCCACAATAAGCCCGTGCAGATCCTCCAGCCCTTCGCTGCGGTCCCGGACCCGCTCGCGCTGTACGCGCAGGCCGACCGGTCCCGGCCTGACGGCCGCTGCTGGGTGCTGGCCAACATGGTCGGCGGCCTGGACGGCTCGGCCTCGGTCGGGGGCCGGGTCGGCGAGCTGTCGGGCGCGTCGGACCGGGTCCTGTTCCGCGCGCTGCGCGCGCTGGCCGACGTCGTCATGGTCGGCGCCGAGACGGTCCGCAGCGAGGGCTACGGCGCCATCGCCCTCGCCCCGGAGCTGGCCGCGGCCCGGCAGGCGGCCGGCCGGCCGCCTGCCCCGCCGCTCGCCGTGGTGACCCGGTCGCTGCGCCTGGACTGGAGCGCCCCGGCCTTTGCCGCCGCGCGGCCGGAGAGCCGGACGCTGGTCATCACCGGCGCGGCGGCCGATCCGCAGCGCCTGCTGCAGGCCCGGGCAGTGGCCGATGTCATCATCGCCGGCGACGACTGGGTCGAGCCGGACGAGGCCCTGCGGCAGCTGGCCGAGCGGGGTCACCACGTCGTGCTCTGCGAGGGCGGCCCGTCCTGGCTGGGCCAGCTCGCGGCCGCCGGCCGGCTCGACGAGCTCTGCCTGACGATCGCGCCGCTGATGGGCGGCGACCCGCTGCCGCTGTCGGTCACCCCGGACGGCGCGCCGCTGGCCCAGTTCGAGCTCCGCCATGTCCTGGCCGACACCAGCACGCTCTTCCTCCGCTATGAACGGGGCCGCGATGCCAGCTGACGCCTTCGCCGCGATCATGCGGTCGCGGGACGCCGACCTGATCATCGTCACCACGGCCGAGGCCGGCGAGCGGGCCGGCTGCCTGGTCGGGTGCTGGCTATCCACTTCCTCACCGCGGCCGACCGCGGGCTCGCCGAGCGGTTCGGGACGCTGACGGGCGACCGGACGGACAAGTTCGCGGGCCTGGCCGTGGGCCCGGGGCCGGGCGGGGTGCCGGTGCTGGCGGACTGCCCCAGCTGGCTCGCCGTCCGGCGGACCGCGCTGCTGGATGAGGGCGGGGATCATGCGTGTGTCATCACCGAGCCGCTGGCCGCGCATTCCGGTGGCCCGTTCCGGCCGCTCCGGCTGTCCGATGTCGGCCGTCTTGTCCCGGGGCACGGCAGTACGGAGCGCCCTGACCCGCCCACCGAGCGTGCGGCTCGATAAGGTCCCCGGGAGGCCTGCCCGCCGAGGCCGGGCGCGCCGTCCAGAGCTACCGAGGGAGATACGCATGAGCATCGAGAAGCCGGAGATCGATTTCCCCGGCGGCGAGCCGCCGACCGACCTGCAGATCACCGAGGTCTGGGAGGGCGATGGCGCCGAGGCGAAGGCCGGCGACATGGTCCAGGTCCACTACGTCGGGGTCGCGTTCTCCACCGGCGAGCAGTTCGACGCCAGCTGGGACCGCGGCGACCCGCTGCAGTTCCAGCTGGGGGTGGGGCAGGTCATCGCGGGCTGGGACCGCGGCGTGCAGGGCATGAAGGTCGGCGGCCGCCGCCAGCTGATCATCCCGCCGGACCTGGCCTACGGGGACCGGGGCGCCGGGCGCAGCATCGCGCCGGGCGAGACCCTGATCTTCGTCTGCGACCTGGTCTCAGCCTGACCCGTTAGCGCCGCCGGCCAGGATGCGGTGCAGCGGCAGCGCCTGGGCTGGAGCAGGGACACCTGGTCGGCGATGAAGTCGGCCAGGGTGCCCTGGGCGGGCTCCCCGTCGGCGTTTCCGGTCCCGGCCGCCGCCAGGATCGCGATGTCCGGCCGCATCCCGGCGACGATGCCGCTCCAGTGCGCGACAATGCCATCATGCCCGCCGGCCGCTGGCCTCGGATCCGCTGACCTCGTACCCGTGCCGGAACTGCTCGTCGGCGACGGGCCACCGCTCCCCGCCGGGACCCTCCACGATCCAGTCACCGGCCCGGGCGACGGCCGGACCCTCGAAGGTCCGGACGACCTGCTCGTCGCTGACCGGCCAGGCCCGGAAGATGCCGGTGCGCTCCCAGCGGTCGCCGCCCAGCGCGGTATGGCTGGCCCGGAACTCCGGGTCCCGGACGGTCCGCTCGTCCCCATGATCATCGAGCACCTGCCAGTCACCGGCGCGGCCGGACAGCTCGCTGCCGGACGGGCAGTTCCAGCGCAGCGCGGCGTCCAGGCGGCGGGCCCGCACGGTGCCGACGCGCCGGCAGGAGACCGCCGCCGGCGGCCCGCCCGGCGGCACGACCGGCATGAAGCCGACGTCCTCGAGCTGGGCGATCTGCGTGCGGACGTACTCGACCTGCTGGGTCCGCTGCTCGGGCCGCAGGCCGGACCACGGGACCACGCTGCTATTCACAAGGGCCTCGTCGGGCTTGCGGCCGCCCTTGCGGGTAAGGCCGCCGCGGCCGCCGGCGTCGCCAGTGAGCTGCGGCGGCCGCCAGCCGGCCGCCTGGCGGCGCAGGTACCAGCGCGTATGCTCGGCCTGCGCCACCGCCGCCAGGTCCCGGCGGCACAGCTCGATGAAGCTGCCCTCGGGCACCGCGCTGGCTGGCACCCAGCGCCGGCCGCGGGCCGTCACGGCCGCCATGACGGACCGCAGCTGCAGGATGTTGTCCTGGCGGAGGTAGTCGTCCAGCTCGGCCCACGGGCGGCGGGCCGCCAGCTGAGCCGCGCCCTCCGCGACCGGATGAGTCAGGCGATAGCACTCATGCCAGTGCCGCGCTATCCGGGTCCAGGTGTCCTCGGGCGGATCGCCATTCACCAGCAGTGCCCGCTGGAAAGGCTGCAGGAGGTCGAAGATGGCCTCGCTGGTGCCCGACCCGTCCGAGGAGAGCACGAACACCGGAATGCTCGGGTGCAGCCGGGCGACTCGCCCCGCCTCGTGCATGCTGCCCTCCGTGAGGTGGTCGGCGACGACCACCGCGGTCTGCGCGGCCTCGGTGGCCGTGATGCTGTCCAGCCGGGCCAGCAGGTGGTCCTTCCAGGGGCTCCGCTGCACCCGGACCGCGGGCAGCGCCGCGGTCATCGACTGCGGAGCGGTCGCGAGGTACTCGCGCCGCAGATCGTCGGCCCGCTGGTCGAGGAGCACCACGCGATCGATGACCGGCTGCGCCGCCGGCGGCTCGCCGCCGGGCGGGACGAAACCAACGGCCTGCGGGTAGGCCCGGCGGCCGGACTCGGCGGCCTGCGCCAGGCCCCGCCGCTCCCAGGCGCGGCGGGCCAGCTCCAGCAGGATGGCCAGCGCGAGCGTGCTGTCACCGCACAGGAGCAGGTCACGGGCGCCGGCTGCGGCCAGCTGGCTGGCGAGCGCGCTGGCTGTGGCCTCCTGGGCGCTGAGGGCGTCCTCGAACCACAGGTCGGCGGCGCCGCTGTGCCGGCCGCGCCAGTGGCCGGCGTGCCGGGGGTCATCAATGCGCACTACCAGGTGCGGCTGCCGTTCGGGATCGGGCCGGTAACGGCGCAGGATGCCGCAGGCGGCGGCCGCGATCTCCTCGTTCTCCGTGACGTCCGGGCGCAGCGCGTACAACTGCCGGAGCGCGCAGCCGCGGCGGCCCGCCAGTACCGGCAGCAGGACCTGCGGGGAGGCCGGGTCGGCGATCATGATCCGGGCCCCGGTGGCGCGTGCGTCCTCCAGCAGGGGATGGCCGGCGTCGGGCTCGATGACCACGATGCCGCCCGGGCGGCCGGCCTCGGCCAGCTTGCGCAGCAGGGAGATGGTCATAGCGTCCAGGCCGACGAGCACCGTCGCGTCCCGGACGAGCCGGGCCCGCAGGCGGCCGACGGGCTGCCGCCACAGCACGGCCGCGGCGGCCAGGGCGCCGACCAGCGTGGCCGCCAGGCAGACGGCGCTGGCGAGCTGCAGGGCCAGCGACGGCTGGCCCGGGCAGATCGACGGGCCCTTGGGCGGGTAGGCGGCGGGCTGGCCGACATATAAATCCAGCACGGCCGCGGCGACACTGGCCCCGGTCTGATTTCCCCGGCACGGAGCCAGCGCGGCGGTGCCGAGAAATCCGCCGATCAGCACCATCCCCGCCACGAACGCCAGCCCGACCGTCCGTGGCTGGAGCCGCCGCGGCCACCAGTAGCAGGCCAGCGTGGCCAGCCACAGGGCCACCACGACCAGGATGGCCCGGTTGTCGCCGGGCCGGAGCAGGACCCGCCACCACACCCGGCTGATCGCCAGCCAGCGCGGGGTGCGCACCGAGACCCACGCCCCCCAGGCCAGGTACCAGGTGACCAGAAAGGCCGGCATGATGGGCGCCACCCATGCCGTGCGGCGGCTCGGTCGCAGCGCGGCCCGAATCGCTAGCATGGCGCTGCCATTCGCGCCGACGCGATAATCCCGCAATGCCTCAGGCTTTTCTCACGCCACGCAAGCCAGTCGGCTTAGATACCGTCACCGCAGTTCCCGCCCTTGAGCAACCCGCTTCATTGTAATTTTTCACGGCATGGTCAAGAGCGCCAGGGTCATTCCCGGGCCGGTGCCGGAAATGGAACTGCGCCGGCCGCGGCCCGTTATTTTCTGGATGCCGGCCTTCCGCGCGGGCGTCGCCGGCGGCATGCTTGAGGGATGCCGCCCGGCCGGGCTTGGCGCGACAGTGGTTAGGATCATCTTGAAGTACGTCGTGCGAACCGCCGACGGACGACAGCTCACTACCCAGACCTACGGTGATCCGGACGGCAGTCCGGTCGTCCTGCTGCACGGGACGCCTGGGAGCCGGCTCGGCCCGCACCCCCGGGCGGCCGTACTGCACCGGCTGGGCGTTCGGCTGATCGCCTTCGACCGCCCCGGTTACGGGGGCTCGGACCGGATGCAGGGCCGGCTCGTCGCCGATGTCGCCGCCGACGTCCGGGCCATCGCCGATGACTACCAGCTGCCGAGGTTCGCCGTCGTCGGCCGGTCCGGCGGCGGCCCGCACGCGCTGGCCTGCGCCGCGCTGCTGCCCGAGCGCGTGACGCGGGCCGCTGTCCTGGTCGGCCTCGCGCCCCGCGGAGCCGCCGGGCTCGACTGGTACGACGGCATGGCTCAGTCGAATGTCCTGGAGTACGCCGCCGCCGAGACCGGGTACGCGGGCCTGGCGGCGCACCTGAAGACGACCATGGATGCCATCCGGGCCAACCCCGCTTACCTGGTCACCCAGCTTGAGGCCGACCTGCCGGACCTGGACCGGAGGGTCGTCGCGGACAGCGGCATCCGCTCGATGCTCATCGAGACCTATGCCGAGGCCCTGCGCAGCTCCGACTACGGCTGGATAGACGACGCGGTCGCGTTCTGCCTGTCCTGGGGATTCGATCCGGCTGACGTCACCGTTCCGGTGCTGCTCTGGCACGGCGCGAGCGACCGCTTCTCGCCGGCCAGCCACGCTCGGTGGCTGGCTGACCGGATCCCGGCGGCCACGGTGCTCGTGCAGCCGGATGCCGCTCATTTCGGGGCGCTGGACGTGCTGCCCGATGTCTTGCGGTGGCTGGCCGGCCGGCAGGCGGCGTGACCCGCCGTCAGCTCGGTACCGCGCTGATCCGCTCCGGTCAGGTGGGCTCAGGGTCGAGATCGAGGTCGATCAGCCGCCAATCCCGCAGCTGGACGAAGGTGGGATGGCCGGCCCCGAGGACCTGGCTGAGCTGATCCAGCAGCTGGCCGCGCAGCGCCTCGGCCTCCTCCCGCCGGCCCATCTCGCGCAGGGTGATCGCGAGGTTGGCCCGGCAGATCAGGGTATCCGGGTGCTCGTCACCGAGGGTCTCCCGGAGGGCCGAGATGGTGGTGCGCTGCAGTCCCTCGCTCGCGGCGAGCTCCCCGTCCGCGGCCAGGCAGTTAGCGAGGTTCACGGCCACCGACAAGGTGGCGGGATGGCTGTCGCCCAGCCTGGCCCGCATGCCCTGGCTGGTCCGCTCGGCGAGCCTCCGCGCCTTCGCGACCTCTCCGGTGCCGCGCAGGTAGATGGTCAGGTTGTTTGACGCGATGAGCGTGTACGGATGGTTCGGCCCCAGATCGGTCTGGTACGCGTCGCGGACCTCAGTCGCGAGTTCCCGGGCCCTCGGCATGTCGCCGAGCGCGGCGTGACTGCAGGCCAGGTTGAGGGCGCAGGAGAGCGTCTCCAGGTAGTCCACGCCGTAGCGAGTCCGGTAACGCTCATAGGCCTCGTTGGTCAGGGCCATCGCCTCGGCTTGCTCGCCGGCCTTGCGCAGCGAGACGGCCAGGCTGGTGACCGTGCGCAGGGTATCGAGCATGTCATCGCCCAGGACCGCCTGGTACTTGCCCCAGGTGCCGCGGAGCAGGTCAATCGACTCGCGGACGGTCGCCGCGTCGCGGAGGTCGCGGGCCAGGTCAGCCGAGGAGTAGAGAGTGTAGGGGTGATCGGGGCCGAGGACCTCGCGCCGTCGCGCCAGCGTTTCCTCGTCGATGGCCCGCGCTTCGGCGTAGTTCCCGACCAGCCGGAGCGATACCCCCAGGTTGTGGCCGGCGGACAGGGTCCGCGGATGGTCGTCGCCGAACTGCTCCTTCCAGCTGCGGTACGTCTCCCGGTCGGACGCCAGGGACTGCTCGAAGTCACCGAGGGAGCGCAGGTCAGAGGCCAGGCCGCCGGCCGTCATGAGCGTATGCGGATGCTCGGACCCGAGCACCGCGGTCTGCCGCTCCAGCACGTAGGAATCCAGGTCGCGGGCCTCACTGAACTGCCCCTTGGACCGCAGCACGTTCGCGATGTGGAAGCGCAGCAGCAGCGTCTGCTCGTCGTCGGGGCCCAGCTTGCTGGTCCACAGGTTCTCCAGGCGGCGGCCGAGGGCGAGGGCCGCATCGAACTCGCCGCGCTTCCACTGGTACCGGACCCAGTCGATGAGCAGCTCGCGGGCTCCCGACTCGTCGCAGTCGTCCGCGCGCGACGGGGTCAGGTGCGGCCAGATGAGGTTGTACCGCAGCCAGTTCTCCGGGTCGTCGGTCTCCCCCTGCCGGGGCCGGGCCCCGACCAGGATCTGGTGCACGTCGTGACAGGCCCTCTCCGCCTCGGCCGGAGTCATCTGAGAGCGGATGACCGCCTGCACGAGCCGGTGGATCTGCAGCGAGTTGCTGCCCTGATCGACCTTGATCAGGGCGAACCGGCCGATGTCGCGGATCACCCGGCCGAGCATGAGCTCGCTGAGCGTCCGGTCGAAGGGCAGCAGGGCCCGGATCATCTCATCGCTGTAGAGCAGGGTCATGGAGATCGGCCCGGCCGACATGAAGGCGAACAGCTGCAGCATCCGCACGCCCGCCGGCGAGCGCTCCTGGAGTCGCTCCAGGGACAGGTTCCAGGCGGCACCCACGGGGGTGGGGTAGTCGATGGGCTGATTCAGCTCCAGGATCTGCGCGGTCTGCGTCGCCAGCTGCTGGACATAGGTCTGCGCGGGCATCCCGGTCTGCTCCAGCCAGGCGGCCGCCTGCTCGATGGCCAGCGGCAGGTGCCCCAGCGCGTCGGCCACCCGCTGGGCGTCCTGCGGGTCCAGCTCGGGAACATGCCGCATCAGGTGCGCGACGCTTTCGTCCCCGGTGAAGACATCCACCTCCAGCGGCTCGGCGGAATGCGTCCAGGCCTGGTTGCGCGAGGTAATCAGGACGTGCCCGGAGCCCGTGGGCAGGTAGGCCTCCAGGTCCTTCGGGCTCTCGGCGTTGTCGAAAACCAGCAGCCAGTGCCGGGAGGTATCCCGGCGCAGCTCCTCCAGGGCCGCCTCGGCCGCATCGTTGACGTTGTCGCCGACCTTCAGGTCGAGCTTGCGGGCCAGCTCCGCCAGCGCTCCGATGATCTCGTCGCTGTGCTCGGAGGGGATCCACCAGACCAGGTCGTAGTCGGCCATGAACCGGTGGGCGTACTCCAGCGCGACCTGGGTCTTGCCCACGCCGCCCAGGCCGTAGAGGGCCTGGGCCAGGACCACCGGCGCGCCGCCGCCCGCCAGCTTGTTGCGCAGCGTCTCCAGGATGGCGGCGCGCCCGGTGAAGTCCAGGTTGCGGCCCGGCACGTTCCAGACGGGCGGGACGCGGCCGGGGAAGCGCGGCTCGCCGGCGGCCGGGGCGGCCGAGGCGGCCGGCAGCTGGGTCGGCCGGTCCAGCGCCCACAGCAGCTTCGCGGTCGCCTCGCCCGCGTCCAGGTGCGTCAGGTCAACGGGGAGGTGATCGGTGAACGGCTCGGTGATCCGGCCCTCGCTGACCTTGAGGGGAATCAGCCGCCGGTGCGTGCCCGCGGCATCGGTCGCCGACATGACTTTCCACATGGACCGGGCGGCCGAGGAGTGCAGGTAGGCGGACGACAGGATAGCCAGCGCCCGCGGAGCGGCCTGGAGTTCGTATTCGGACTGCGGGTCGTCGATCCCGCGCCCGCGCCGGACCGTGCTGCGCGGCAGGACACTGAAGCCGGCCCGCGTCAGCACCGCCTCGACCCAGTCCGCCCACATGCGGTCCTCGGGCGCGTAGCTGAGGAAGACCTGCGGGGGCGACGTGGGCTGGCGGCGAAAGGCCTCCCGGTACTGGAGCCGGACCTCGTCGGCCATGGGCGGCATGGCGGAGACCTCGCCGCTGGTGACGGCCCGGGTGATGCGCTCGAACGAGGCGAGGAGCGAGGTCGGCGAGCCCGGGTCGTCACCGAAGGTGGCCAGGGTCTCCTCGAAGGCATAGAACGGCTTGTACGGTACCTCGACCGACGCCCAGTACTGCGCGGACTGCTCCTGGGACAGATCACCGGGAAAGCCCTCGAACTTCGTCCGGGCCATGGCCCGGCCGACGTCCAGCTTCTCTTTCTCGCCGTCCTCGATCCGCATCGGGACGGGCAGCACCCGGATTTCCCGGTCCCGGTACCTCCGGCTGATCTGCCCGGCGACATTCGCGGCACCCTCGATGCTCTGGTCGCTGAGGGTAAAGCAGATCGTCAGGATATCCGGGAGCTCGATCGTGCAGATGTCCGCGACGTCACTCAGCCCGGTACGGCTATCGATCAGTACGTAGTCGTACTTTTCCTTCATGTCGTCCCGCATGGCGCGGAAGAACCTTCCGCCGCCGAGCCGCTCGTAGAAGTCGTCCCAGTCCAGGGAGCATACGGCGGCTGAGTAGTCACGATTCTGGCGTCCCGCCGAGAGAAAGTCCAGCTGGCCGCCGTGCGGGAAGTGATCCCATTTCAGGGAAACAGCATGCCGCTGAACCTGGGCATACTCACGGTGCCAGTCACTGGGCCGCGGGTCCGGGTCAAGGGCGGCGAGCTGGTACTCATTTATGATCTCGATGACACCGGGCGTGGCACTGACCGTCGACTCGTCGAGGAACGGGTGGAAGAACTTATGCAGGCCGGGAGACTCGAGGTCCCAGTCAACGGCTAATACGCGCTTCCCATTGCCCGCAAGTATCCACGCGACGTTGGCGAGGGCCATGGTGCGGCCGGTACCGCCCTTGTAGGAGTAGAACGTCACGATCTTGCCCTCGCCGGACTCGCTCATCCGGCACCTCCGGAATCATCGAAGTTTCTCAGCCGGGGCCGCTCGATCTTCGGGCCCGCGGGTGGGTAGGCAGGGGCTCCCTTGCGGAACCTCTTCAGCATCGTCATGGTCATTTCGGGCAGCATCTGGCCGAATTCCTGAAGTGTCGGAATGCCCGTGGAGGCCAGCTGGCATTGCCTCGGCACTCCCGCCAGGCGGCGGCCCAGCAACTGGCCGAGGCGGTCCTTGAGCTCCTGGGCCCCGGCCGTCTCCGGATCCTGGCTGCTCCACGGGAGGAGCACGCTGACCCAGGGCTCCTCCAGGGCATCCAGCTTCTGCAGCCATTCCTCGTGCGCCGGGGATACCGCCACCCAGGCGTCGATCAGGCAGAGGCTGGGCGGCACGGGCCGCCCGTTCGTCGCGAGGCTGGCCTCAAGGCCGCGGAATGAGATCACTACCGGCGGGCAGTCGAGGCACTTCGTGGCCAGCTCGCTGGCGTAATCGGCGAGCGGCTGATGGTATTCCGGCCGGTACGGACTCCAGGCCTGCGGGACGTCCCCGTAGTATTCCTTGCTCCGTCCGGGCGGTACCGTGGAAATGTCATGCGCCAGGACGGCGATCTGCAGCTGGCTGCTTTCCGTGCGCCGCACGCTGGTCGGCCCGAATGCGCTCTGCAGGGACTCGAACCCGCCTAGCCGGTCATCGAGGTCCGGCTTGATGTCCGTTTCGTCGGCGACTTCAATGATCCGCTCGGCCAGCCGGTGGACGGCCCGCTGATAATCGGGACGAAAGCTGGACAGCTTCATGATCCCGTAGAAGCCCTCGGCCAGGTAGCGCTGACCTAACCCGATATGGTCGTACTGGATGTGCTGGGCCACCTCGGGAATCATGTCCCGGGCCATCTTGCTCCACAGCGCGGGAACGACGGCATAAACTGGATCGCCCCTCCGGGCATGCTGATTGACTTCCCGGCGGGCGAAGGCGAACCATTCCCGGCCGCAGTTGTCGCTTTCAAAATATCGCCGGGAGTAAAGCGGGACGAAGACCCGGCAGGTCGCGAGGGCAGAAACCAGCTCCGGTGACCATTCAGTGCCGAGGCGGTTTTCCCGGTCCATGAATCCGGCCTCGCCGGGCTCAGCGTCGGTCATCTGCAGTATCTCGGCGCACAGATCCCGGTAGAGCTTGTGAACCCAGCGATCCGGGTCCTCCCGGTCACCGGGATCGCGCCTGGGAGTCCGCGCGTAGCTCAAAAAGAAATAAGGTCTTACCGGCCCGGACGGCATTGACGTGCCTTCCCCCCCATTTCGGCGGCCCCCGGTACTTCTCAGCAGGGAATTTATATGCTTAAAACGCCCGTGCTGATAATATACGGGATTCGACGGCGTGACTAGGGGTGCGTGCGGCAGCGCCGCCTGCCCGGAAATGGGCGAGTTATGAGTGCAGGGAGTTACGCGTGCATCGAGTGACGCATCTGCTCGACGAACTTCTCGCCCAGGGTGGTCAGCGACCCGGACGCCGCGAGCGTGTCGATGGCGTCGCGGGTGTGCGCGTGCCAGCGGCTGAACTGCTCGCTGGCCTCCGTAGCCGCCGCCCCGGTGGCCGTGACCTGTCGCTGCCGCCAGTAGTCGGTCACGGCCAGGTGCGCGTAGGTGCCCTGCAGCAGGCCCTCGATCGGGCGCTCGTCGGTCCGCCAGGGCGCGTGGTAGAGGCGGCGGTCAGCGGGGTCGTACAGGTCGTACTCGTCGAGGATCGCGCCGAGCTTGACGTGCTGGAACTCATGCATGATCAGCAGGGCCAGGGTCGCGGGGCCGGCCGGGCGGGCCACGCCGATCGCGCCGAACGCGTCCCGGGCGGCGGCACTGATGTCGCGGCCCTCGGGGCCGGGCTGCAGCGGCATGATCACGGTCAGGCTGGCCGCGATGGCCGGCGCATACTCCGGGTAGTCCCGCAGGATCAGCCGCCACGCGTCGCCGAACTGCCGCTGCCACCGGCCGTGCTCGGCCGCGCTCAGCCGGGCTGACGCCGGCCACTGGTGGCAGTCCCGGTAGGGGTCGGTGTCCTCCAGCGCGACGGACAGGCCCGGTGCCGTCAGCGTCCGCACGGGCTGCCATTCGGCCGCCGGGCCGGCTGGGCTCGCGGGGAGAGTTGCGGGCGTGAGCGCGAGGACAGCGCTGCGGCTCAGCTCCCAGCGGCCCGTGCCGCCAGCGATCGTGATGGTGTCCCGGGCCAGGTCGACGACGGCGCGGCCCGGCTGCTGCCCCGCTGCGGGCGGCGCGTCCGCGCGCGTTATCTTCAGCCGCCCGAGGCCGGGCAGGTGGACGCAGTCATCCGTGACCGGTGTCGCCGTGACCGCGTCCAGCCCGGCCCGGATGGCGGCGGTGACGGCCACTGCTCCGAGATGACCGAGATCCGCCGCGAGCCCGCGCCCGGCCGTGACCGGCGACCGGGTCTGGCCGCCGGCCGGAAGTTCCCGGAGCTGGACCAGGCAGCGGACCGCCCAGGCCCTGAGGTAGGGGTGAGCCAGCACGGAATCCAGCGCCCCGGGGTGATCCTGGTCAATTTTGGTCACCAGTATCCAGGCGGCGTCAGTGTCCGCAATGAGCGGTGGTGAAAGCGCCCGGCCCGCGGCCGTGGCTGCCTGAAAGACGCCGGCCAGCAACTGGCGCGACAGGCCTCGCTGGGCCTCGGCCAGCTGAGCCATGTCGGAGCCATCGCCGAAACCTGCCGCCAGGGCCTGGAAAGAAGCGTTGCTCACGGCATAGGTGGGAATGTCGCGCGCTGGCGAATTCACATTCATCGTCGCCATCCCGTCCCGGATATGACTGATCATCTTGAGCAGGTCCGGGCAATAGGCCGAGGGATTGTCAAAGCCATTGGGTTCCCGGTACCGGTGGGCATAAAGGCCGCCGCCGCAGCTCGTTACGACCGGGCATTCCTGGCAGGCCCGGCAGAGCCCGGCCAGACCCTGCTGGCGCGCTGCTATCCCGGAATGCTCCGCGACCTGGTCAAGGGAATGGCGGAAAACGTCGAGCCCGGTGGCCGGGGCGCCCGCGTAGGCCGTCTTCAGTGAGTCGGCCTGCTCGTAGCTGCCATCGGTCTCGATGACCGCGAGGCTGGCCGGGGCCAGGCCCAGCGCCTCGGTCAGGCTGCCCCCGCCGCGCAGGGTCGAGATGACCGAGTCGAAGGTCCTGATCTTGACCGGGCGGCCGTCCGCCAGCCAGCGGTCGAAGATGGCGGTCAGCCAGTCGGCGTACTCGGCCTCGGCTTCCGGCCGTCGGGCGGGCGGGTGCTCCCACGTGGCGTGCGGCAGCAGGAAGTCGATCCGCGGCGGGTCCAGGGCTGCTAAAGCCTCGTAGACCCCGACCGGGTCGTTCCTGGTATCGATCGTGCAGAGCAGCCCGGCGTAAAGGTGCCGGAACCGGCCGGCCCGCAGCAGCCCGATCGCCGTGATCGCCTTGTCGTAGCTGCTGCGGCCGTCGGCGTACCGGCGGTGCCGGTCGTTGGCGGCCCGGTACCCGTCCAGGGAGATGCCGACCTTGACGCCGTGCTCGGCGAACAGCTCGCACGTCCGCTCGTCGAGCAGGACGCCGTTGGTGTGGATGCGCAGGTCAAGATCACAGATGCCGTGCAGGGCCGACCGGAGCGCGCCGATGACCTGCCGCAGCCGCGGCGGGCGGGCCAGCAGCGGCTCCCCGCCGTGCAGGATGACCTGCACGGCTGGGAGCCGGTGAGCGTGCGCGTGCTCGGCGATGCGGACGGCGGCCTGCCGGGCCACGGCCTCCGGGATGGCTCGCGGACGGCCCTGCCAGCTCTGGTCCGGTCCCTCATAGACGTAGCAGTGGTCACACGCCAGATCACAACGGCTGTGCACCTTCAGGACGAACTGAGTCAGCGGGTCGCTAGTCCCGCTCAATGTCAGGCGCTCCGGCTCAGATGCTCGAGTTGAACGCCGCGACGGGAACCTGCTGAATCTCCGGCGTCGGGAGCACGCGGTTCAGGGTCTCGCTCAGTGCCGCCGCGTTCGCTGACTGCATTTCCGCCAGAGGAATGCGGCCCAGGTCCGCGAGAACAGAGGAAACGGGCGCGGTGAGAGCCGGTGACATCAGTTCATCCGTAGTTGTAGTCATCTGTTCTGCCTGTCTGGAGGTCGGCCTATCGACCGACGGATAGGTAGGTGCGCGGTCCGAGTCATCCGAGAAGGGTGCCATCGCGGGCCGGAAATGCAGCAATACGAGCTGATAGACTTGCCGGGACCATTATGACAGAGCAGATCTAGAGCTCCGACCAGGCCGGACCCCGGATCGGCTGGGCCAACGGCGAGCGTCGCCGGCCTGGCCTAACACGGCACCCATCTTCACAGGTCAAAGGGTACGCTCCGCCCTGGAGTCATGCTGACTTTGGCGTGATAATGCGCGCGCCGGTGCAGGAGACTCGGCTCCTTGCCTCGGCTAGGTGGCCCAGCTATGCCACTGCCGGCACTGCAACCAGGTCACCCTGATGATCTACCCGCTAGCGCCCAGCGCGAATCATGGCGTCGCGCAGCTGCGGAGGTCGCGGTCTGGTGCGGGTGGGGTCCGGCATGAGCGGCCGCATCGTGGTCACGGCCCCCGATGGGACGGTGGCCGAGGGCGGGCGGGTCCGGCTCGTTCCTGACATCGGCGCGCTCGGTCCCGACGCCACGTCCGAAGTGGCCTGGGCGGGCAGCATCCGGCGGGCGGCCGTGGCCGTCTGGAAGACGCCGGCCA
>Ga0193728_1000205_pt1 | contig 27299 bp, 26 predicted proteins | sample U1c1metaG_FD_143037 | JGI IMG/M metagenome (GOLD analysis project Ga0193728, IMG submission 143037) | Soil microbial communities from a riparian zone of the East river system, Colorado, United States - U1c1 | ecosystem: Environmental > Terrestrial > Soil > Riparian zone | place: USA: East River... | reverse complement strand
CGCGCCGCGGTCGCGAAGGGGAAGTTCCGCGAGGACCTCTATTACCGCGTGCACGTGCTGCCGCTCGAGATGCCCGGGCTCGCGGAACGCCGCGACGACATCCCCGAGCTCGTCGAGCACTTCTGCACGACCGCGTGCAAGCGTCACTCGCTCGGTGCGCTAACCGTTTCGCGCCGCGCTGCCGCGGCGTGCCGCGAGTCCGCATGGCCCGGGCACGTGCGGCAGCTCGAGCACGCGATCGAGGCCGGCGTGATCCGCGCACACGGCGACAAGTCGACCGTGCTCGAAGCGCATCACGTGTTCCCCGAAGCCGAGCGCGCCGACGCTCCTCTCAGCTTTCACGAATCGACGCGCCTGCATCAGAAGCGGCTCGTGATCGAAGCTCTCGATCGCCACGACTGGAACGTGGCCGATGCCGCGCGCGAGCTCGATCTCGCGCGCTCGTATGTCTACAACCTGATCCACGAGTTCAAGCTCGAGCGTTCGAGCTCGAACTAGTTCGAAAACCCTGATCTGTATCGGTGCACGCGGGTGGGCGTTGCACCACGGAGGTTTATGGCCGCATCACAGCTGTTGCTGACGGGTGTTCCTGCGTTTGTTACGTCGGTGTCGAGTGCGACCGCGATCAAGTTCGCGATCGACGAGAACGACTTCAATCCGGCAAATTTGATCTCCGTCGATCTCTCGAACAACACGTCCCTGCCGCCGGCGCAGTGGGCGAATGTCGAGATCGATATCTCGACGACGGGTGGGTACTCGACGATCGGACCGAAGTTCCGGAACGGCGTGTATGTCGGGGCCGCGTACATCACGGAGAAGGTGCGCGTGCAATTTGCCGCCGCACTCGCGGATTGGCCACCGGCCGGCGACGACCTCTATCAGTACCAAGCGGTGTTGCGCGCGAACGGTGACGTTCGCCGCTTCCACGGCTTCAAGGTAAGCGTGTTCGCTCCGACGGTCGGCACCGTCGCGCATCTCGAGTTCATCCCGGCGGGCGGCGTCTCAGGCGCGTCGTCGAACCCGAGGCGATGGATCGATCTTGCAGATGCGTCCGTGGTCGATCCCGCGGCGAGCGGGTTCACGACGATCACGCCGCTATCGCCGCCCGGCACGATCGGGGCGGTGTTCCTGACGTCGACGGCGATGTCGAGCCAATCGTTGAAGGAACCCAAATTGCCGCCGTTCCTAGGCGTGTAACCGTGCGGACCCTGACGATGGTCAGCGACACGGTCGACCGTGAGCTCGCGGCGATTCGTGGAACGGTCAGCTCGTTCGAATCGGTTAGTGGCGAGCCGAGCATCGTGACGATCCTGCAGGCGTGGGGAGTAAGGGGCCTTCACGCTGAGACGCTCGACCTCGTCGGACACAGCGGAAGTCACGGCTTCCTGCGCATGGGCGATTGGGTCGTCGACGATGCTCCACAGACCGCAGGGTCCTTCGATGTGTTGATACGACCGTCGCTAGAAGCGATCGGGGTCCGCAACATTCGCTTGCTCGGATGTGTGACCGCGATGTCGATGCGCGGATGGACGGCGATCGCTCAGATCGCACGCGCGTCGCGGTGCCGTGTGTACGGAACGCGCCGGTACATAGGAAGCAACGACTATCGGGCCGAGGGTTTCATCAGCGACGACGCGCTCGTCGGAACACCAGGGCCTCGTCCCGCGCGGCAGGATCGGATCGGGTTCCTGCCGCACGCCGCCACCCACACCCCGATCGGATCGTTGACGATGACTGCCGGTCCAGCGTTGACGAAGGAGCAAGCGCTACTGCCCGTCAATGTCGAGATTGCGCGGCAGATCTTGGAGCTTGTCGATGGCGTCCGCAGCTGGGTCGTGCCGGGTCTGCTCTCCCATCCGTCGCCGACGGTGTTGTGGAGTCACGCGAACACGATCCACCGCATCGACGTGCTACTCGACGGAGAGGCCGTGCGCGTGTACGGGCGCTACCCCGACGACGAGTATGGTCGGATCTATCTGGTCCGCGAGCCTCGCGCCCTCAATCATCTGATCGAACATCCGGATCGTCCACGCACCTAAATCCGAGCTCGAACGATGTGAACTTTACCGGGCGTCGATTCGAGATCACCAACATCATCTTTAGAACCGAGGGCGTGCAGGTTCCCCAGCCGCACCCACGTGTAACCATGAGGCCGCGGCTTTCGCCGGGGGTGCGCGTCCATTCTTCGACGTTGCCCGCGAGATCGAGCACGCCGTAAGGGCTGACGTCCTTGGGCGTGGCATCGACATCCATTGCCACCGTAGTGGGTCCGAGATTGACGTTTGCATTTCCGGCAGCCTCGCCACCCCAAGGAAGGGAGCGACGAGGCATCGGGTTCGTCACTCCATCGATCGTGAGCCCACCGCGCAACGCCTTTTCCCACTCGAGACTCGTCACGAGTCGTTGACCATGGAACCTACAGAACGCGCGCGCTTCGTCAGCGGTGACGCCCGACACGGGCTTGCGGGGTTCCCCGGCGTGGGTCAGCGCCGGCGTCTTCGGGTACGCGACCATCGCCATTACCGTGGAGCTAGACACAGACGTCATCATCGCGTACGCGGCGTTGGTGACCTCGGTCCGATCGATAGCGAACTTCTCTAGGTTGACGACGTGCTCGGGTGGAAAGTCTGAGTCGGTAAGATCCGCTGCGTAAGCGGCGCGAAGCTGCTCTCGATCGACCGGCGGGTCGCCTAGCCCGCCACTCACGAACTCGCCGCGCCCGATGGCCACCATGTCCGCCGAGCTTGCCCGGCATGTTGGAACGTGGATGACATGCGTCGGTACCGCGGCCTCGCGCGCGGCATATCCTGGCGCCCGCGCAAGGCGCACGATCGATGGAGCACATGCGCTCTCGTGACCGCGCCCGGTAACCGCGAGCAGCGCGAGACCTCCGCGCACGTCGACGCGCCATACGCGCGCGTTCGGATTCGACGTCGGCACTTCGGTGCGTTCGAACCGCATCGGCACGCGCGGAGACCTGGGATCCTCGTCGCTCGACCCGTCATAGAGCGTCCAGTCGAGCTGCGGCAGCGAAGCACTCGATACTGGAATGGGCTGTTGCCGCTCGGCGTCCCAGTCGTACGGCTGCAGCTCGAGGATGAACGTACCGACATCGGCGCTCGCGATCATCTCCTCGTGTCGCCGCTCCTCGCGCTCGTCGAACCAACGCACGCCCAGAAAGCCGACGATGCTCAAGACCACAATGACGCTCGCAGCGAGCACGATCAAGCGGTTGCGATGTGCGCGCCGCGAGGTCGAGATCAAAGTGATCGGTCTCCATCCGGGGGCACCGCGCGCGGCCCAGTCGCGATCGAGATCCTCGATTGCGGCTGTGAACGGCCGGACCTCGCGGAGCTCGGCGGCGGTCAGCAGGCTTGGTCGCTGCCCCTGCGAGCCGCGCAGGTGATGGCGCACGATCTCGAGCGCGCGCTGGCGGGCGAGGTCCTGGCGATCGGTCCAAGCGAGTACGCGCGGTACGAGGCTGTCGTGGACGAGCTCCCATGCCGGCTCGCCGTTACGGGCGCGCAGCGGCACGACGATACCGCGCAGGCGCAGCGCCTCGAGCACCGGCGTGATGTCGTCGCCGGCGAGCACGGCGAGCTCGGCGTCGGTGCGCACGGCGCGCGCGCGATCGCTATCGACGAGCGCGAGCAGTACGCGGCGGGCGGTGGGAACTTGATGACCGGGCAGCTCGGTCTCGAGCACGCGATCGAGATAGTCGCGCACGATCTCGTCGAGGCCGCCGAGCTGCTCGTAGTGGCGCGGCGCGAGCACCTCCTCGCCGGGCGCGAGCTGATCGAACAGCGACGAGCACGCGAGCTGGAGGTGCGGTGGGTACACCGCTTGTTGTGCGGACCACCGCATCTCGGCGGCGAGCAGCGAGGCGGCGCGCTGCAGATCGGCGAGCAGCGCCGCCAGCAGCGGCTCCTCGATCATCACGCGGCGCTCGATCAAGGGGCCGACGATCGCCTCGCGCGCGGCCTCGGGTGACAACGGGCCGAGGCGGAGCACGTTGTGCTGGGTCTCGAGGTGCGCGAGCAAGCTCGCGAGCACGTCCTCGCGCACGCTGAACACGACGCCGAGCTCGAGCTTCGCGGTCGCGTTCTCGAGCTCGCGCAACGCGGCCGCGAAGCCGGTGCTCGCAAGCGCGGCCTCGACCTGATCGACGACGACGACCAGCCGCTTGCCTTCGGTCTCGATCCGGGCGGCCGCGGCGGCCGCGGCGGTGTCGCCTTCGGGCCAGATCGCGCGCGCGAGGTCGGGCGGCTCGCGACCGTGACACGCGACGTAGACGCACTCGACGCCGAGCGATGCGAGCCGGGGCACGAGCCCGGCGCGCAACAGCGAGGTCTTGCCGGTGCCCGACGGCGCGGTGTAGACGACCGCGCGGCGGAACAGCACGTGCTCGACGAGCGTCGCGATCTCGCGATCGCGGCCGTATAGCCGATCGGCTTCGGTAAACGGCGCGAGGTGGCGGAACGGCGGCGACGACGCGCCTTCTGCCGCCGGGACTGCTGCCGTCGAGGCGCCGAGCGCGGCCGCGAGCTCCCCGCCATGCTGGTAGCGCTCGGCGGGTGCGAGTGCGAGCGCCTTCGCGAGCACCTGGCGCAGGCTCGGATCGGTCACGTCCTCGAGCGGCGGTACGAGCTGGTCGACGCCGCGGCGGCGCCAGCCGGTGAGCAGCGTGACGAGCACGAGCGCGGCGGAGAACACGTCGGAGCGCGGATCGACGCGCGCGTCGCGCAGTTGCTCGGGCGCCATGTACGCGGGCGTGCCGCCGGCCGAGGTGGTCTCGCTGCGCAGCCGCGCGAGGCCGAAGTCGAGCAGCACGAGCCGCTCGCCATCGCCGGCCTTGCCTGCGACGACCATCGCGTTCGCCGGCTTGACGTCGGCGTGGACGAGGCCGACGTCGTGCGCGGCGCCGAGCGCGGATGCGAGCTGACGGACGAGCGCGATCGCGCGCGTCTTGTCGAGCATGCCGTCGCTCTCGATGATCTGCTGCAGGTCGCGGCCGGCGAGCAGCTCCATCACGTAGAACAGCGAGCCCTGCGCGGTGATGTCGGCCTGGAAGATCCGCACGACGTTCGGATGATCGAGGCGGCCGACACTCTGGATCTCCTGCACGAACAACCGGCCGGTCTCGGAGCCGGGCGCGACGGCGCCGTGGAGGACCTTGACCGCGACATCCCGATCGACCGACAGCTGGCGCGCGAGGTAGACGTTGCCGAAGCTGCCGCTCGCGAGCTCGCGCTCGATCTTGAACCGGCCGGGTAGCACGGTGCCGATGACCTCCTCTTGCTCGGTCGAGCGCGGCACGCCGGGCCGGCTCGAGAGCCGCGCGTCCCACGGACCGGCAAGCGGCGGCGAGCTCGCGAGCGTGGCCGACTCGTTCGAGACCTGCATGTGCGCGTGCTTGACGGTCTTGCCGAGATAGTCGCCGAGGCTGCGCAGGGTGATCGTGCCGGTCTGCGGATCGATCGCGGCGCCGCGCGTGCCGGCGAGCAGCGCGTGCAACGCGAGTGCGCGGCCTTCGGAGCGCTCGGTCGCGATCACGTGGCGCGCGCGGTTCGTCGCGAGCGCGTCGAGCCAGTCGGCGTCGTCCTGTGCACCGTCGCCCCGCGGGCCCTCCAACGACGCGACGACGACGATCCGATCCGCGGCGCAGTTGCGGAGGCGTTCGGTGATCCACGCGAGCGGCAGCGAGTGCTCCTCGGGATAGCGCGCCGCATCGGGACCGGTGACGAGGCACGGTTCGCCGGCGTGGGTCGTGACGACGCCGGCGACGGCGAGCACGATCGTCTCGACGTCGTCGTCGCACAGCTCGCTCAGGCAGCGCTTCCAGCTCGCGCGGTCGGCGCCATCGCGTTCGCCCGCGAGCGGGGACAACCGCCGCACGCGCCAGCCGCCTTCGTTCGCGAGCAGCGTCTCGCCGATCTGGGCGACCAGCGAGGTCAAGGGCGCGGTCGAGTCGGAGAGCCCGTGTCCCACCGCCAAGATCGCAGCCCCCTTCGACATCCGAGCGCCGAACGTAGCGCAGCGCCCCAGCGTGGAGGACGTTCACCTTCGTCAGTCCGCGGGATTTACCGTCGCCCGCGCGAGATACGCGACCGCCTTGCACGGGATCGAATTGCCCCACTCGCGGGTCGCGGCGCGCAACCCGGCTTCGAGCGCGGTTGCGCTTTCAGGAGCGACCTCGTAGCTCGCGCCGAGCGCGGCCCAGACGTCGTCGAACGAGCCCGAGAGGTCGAGCGTCCAGCGTTCGAACGGCGCGACCCGCCAGCTCGGCATCAGCTCGTGCCACCCCGCTTCGGACTTCGCGCGCGGATCGCCGAGGCGGGGTGCGGTGCGCGGGCCGAGCAGCGCGAGGAAGCGATGAAATGCGTCGTCGCCATCCGCGGTCGGGCCGCCGCCCAGCAGCGCGAGGAGCTCGCCACCGGGGACGAGTACGCGCTCGAGCTCGCTCACGACCGCCGGGAGATCGTCGAACAACATGAACGCGAGGTGACACGTGACCGCGTCGAAGCTGTGCGCCGCGAACGGCAGCGCCTGCGCGCGCGCACACGCGAGGCTCGGTGGTTCGCCCAGACCATGTTCGCCCGCGAGCGCGCCGGCACGTGCGTGCACCGCACGGAGCTCCGCGAGCGTGAGGTCGATCCCCACGGCGTTCGCACCGAGCTGCGCGAGCAGCGCGCCATCCCCGCACGCGAGATCGAGCACGCGCGCGTGTGGAGCGACGCACGCGGCCAACCGCCCGTACGACCCCGCGCGACCGAACGCGCGCGACGTCGCGCCCGCATGCGCGGTATGGAATTCCCGCAAGAAGTTTTCCGACGACGTCATGGCGCGCGCGATGCAACTTCTCTGATCAGAAAGGAACTACCCATGACTCGCCTACTCGCCGCGTTCGCTGCTCTCGCACTCACCGCACCGAGCGCCTTCGCCGGCCAAGGGCCGGGTCCGATCAGCGTCGACTCCGACCGCGTCCAGGCCCAAACCGCGGGCGATATCGTCGCCGTGGATGAAACCACGGTCGCGCTGTCCCAGAATCGCGTGATCGCCCTCAAGAACATGTGGGACGACGCGGTCAAGGCCGGCCATCCGAACGAAGCCGGCCGGCTGGCCGTCGAGCACTGGAAGGCGCTCGAGATCGAGCTCAGCGAGCGACTGGCGCTCCAGCGCGCGCGCCGCGACTTCTCGGTCGCACGCGAGCGCTTGATCGCCGACGAGTTCACGGTCCAACAGGGCTAGAGCTCGCGCTGCGCATCGACCGCGATGTCACCTAGCGTCTGGACCTTCCAGCGCGCGGTGACCTGGTGCAGCAGCGCGTCCAGGCGCGCGAGCTTGTCCGCGATCGGGATCCGCAGATCCGGTTGGCGATCGACGAGCTCGCCCGGGATGCCATCTTGCTCGGCATCCGCGAAGTCGATGCCGTGGAGCTCGAGGTTCCAGAACTCGCGCCCGGCCATCGCGCGCACGAGGCGGTCGCGGACCCACGCCGGCGCGACCAGCAGCGACGTGCCGATCGCGTGGACGCGCAGCCACGGCGTCGTCGCGATCGGCAGCTCGACGATCGGCGCCTGACCTCGCCGCCACGGGGCCTGCATCGCGGGGCGATACGGCTGCGGCGGCGCCGCGAGTAGCTTGGGGTTCGTCATCACCGCGCCACTCGGCCGGCGCAGCGCCGCGAGCATCGCCATCACGGCGCCCTTCGCGGCGTAGTACGGGCGGCTCGGGAACACCGACGAGTCGTAGCGGTAGCCGAGCCGCGCGAGCACGTCGAGCATCGCGGGCGAGACGTCGTAGCCGGGCGCGCGAAACCCGCGCACGTGGCCGACCAGCGCCTTCAACACGCCGTCGCACGCTCCGATCTCGCGCGCGACCTCGGCGGGCGACAGCCGCGCGAGCTCGTACGGGTGCGAGTACGAGTGATTGCCGAGCTCGTCGCCGGCGCGCGCGAGCGCCTGCAGCCGCTCGCCGTTCGCGACATGCGCCGGACCGAGCACGGGATCGATGTCGGCACCGACGACGAACCACGTGACGTGGATGCCGTGCTGCGCGAACAGCGCGGCCGCGCGTGGCACGGCGCGCTCGTGGATCGCGTGCGCGAGCTCGGGCGGCGGCGCGCCGAGGCCGTGGATCCGGTAGTAGCAGGCGATCCCGTCGAGATCGATCGAGACCGCGCAGCGCACTACAACTTCCTGCCCGTGCGTACGGCGATCGTCAGCTTGACCATGCCCTTCAGCACGTTCGGCACGCGCTTGACGAGGTTGATCGCGGGCGCGCGCTTCTCCGCGAGCCGGATCGGAATCTCCATCACGCGCACTTGCTGGCCGGCGCGGATCACGAGCTCGCTCGCGAACAGATCGCGATCGATCACGCATTGCTCGACGATCGGGACGAGCGTCGCGCGGTGAAACGCCTTGAGCCCGTGCGTGTCGGTGCCGCGGAAGTCGACCGCGATGCGCAACATGCCGTTGAGCACGCGCGTCGCCACGCGCCGCATCATCGGGCGGTGATCGCTAGAGCCCTTCATCGCCTTCGAGCCGACGACCATGTCGGCGTCGCCGTGGCGGAGGTCTTCGAGCGCGCGGCGGTGGAAGTCGAGGTCGCACAGATCGATCTCTTCGCAGATCACCCACGTGCCGCGCGCCTCGAGGATGCCGCGGCGCAATGCCTTGCCGTAGTTCGGCTCGCCGAGCGAGAACGTGCGGACCTCGCTACGCTCGTTGGCGAGGTGCTCGGCGAGCTCGACCGTGCGATCGGAGCTGCCGTTCTCGGCGAGGATGACTTCGAACTGGAGCTCCGGCGCGTGAAGCGCGGAGCGGACGGTATCGAGCCCGTCGAGCAGCTCGGTCACCGCTTCGCGCAGGATCCCTTCCTCGTTGTAGACCGGGATGACGATCGAGACGTCGGGAGCCACCGTGCGGCGTTTTATCACGGCGAGCGGTCGAAGCGATCTGGATGTGGTCGCGAATCCCGCGCGAGGTCGCGAGCTCGGTCAGCCAGCGCGCGGGCTCGTCGAGCTTCTCGTAGGACAGGGCGAATGCACCGTGATGGATCGGCACGAGCAGCCGCGCGCGCAAGTCCTCGAACGCGAACAGCGCGTCGAGCGGCGACATGTGGCGGTCGCGAAACGACTGCGGCATGAAGCCGCCGATCGGCAGCATCGCGATATCGGGCTGGTAGCGCTCGCCGAGGTCGGCAAAGCCCGAGAAGTAGCCGCTGTCGCCGCACAGGAACAGGCTCGGACCGTCGCCGCGCACGATGTAGGCGAGGCCGCGCGCGAGCTCGTCGCTGCCGTGCGAGGTCGCGGCCGCGATCACCTGGACGCCGCGGATCTCGAGGTCGGCGCCGGGCTGGAGCTCGACGACGCGCGCGAAGCCGAGGCCCGACACCCACGACGCGGCGCCGGTGGGGACGACGATCGTCGCGGCGCGCGGCAGCTTCTGCAGCGTCGGGATGTGCAGGTGATCGGCGTGGCGGTGCGAGATCAGGATGAGGCCGCAGTCGGAGAAGTCACCCGGCGCGAGCCCGGGCTCGACGGCGCGCCGCACCCCGCCGACCCACCGCCCGAGCATCGGGTCGAAGCCGATCGCGAGCCGGTCGTAGCGGGCGAGCACCGTCGCGTGGCCGCCGAACGTGAGCGCGAGCTGGCCGGCCGTGACGGGGAGCACGGGCTGGTGGCTCGCCGGCCGCGGAGCGCGAAACCAGCGCGCGATCCAGTGGCCGACGAGGCTGCGGTAGCGCTCCACCGGGAGGCTCTTCCGGTGCAGGGTCGCGAGCTCGCCGGCACGTGCGCTGGACACGGAAATGATCCTAACAATGATAGGTTCCGCGAGTGCAGTTCCGGGTCGCGCTAAGCCGGTGGTACGTCGTACTGCCGATCGTGGCGGTGCTCGCCGCCGCGGTGCTGCTGCCCGGGCTCGGCGCGTTCGGCCTGTGGGAGCCGCAGGAGCGCCAGCTCGCCGACAAGCATGCACCGCGCCTCGATCTGCCCGCACCACCGGCCGCGGCGCCGCTGCCGGCGAGCGAGTGCCCGCGGATCGCGCCGAAAGGCGCGCTCGCCCGCACGCTCGTGCCGCGCGCGATGCAGCTCGGCCGCGACTACGTCGACGACTCCGACGCCGGGCGGCGCCTGCCGTTCGCCGTGCTCGGGATCCTCGCGATCCTCGCGACCGCCGGTATCGCGATGCGGACGATCGGCGCGCGCGCGGGCCTCCTCGCCGCGGTGATCGCGCTGTCGATGCCGCTGTTCGTGCTGCAGGCGCGCCAGCTCACGACCGAGATCGGGACCGCCGCCGCCGGCGCGCTCGTGATCTACGGCCTGCTCGCGCTGAAGTCGCTCGAGGACGTGCTGTACGGCGCGCTCGTGCCGCGCACCTTGTTGCAGACCGCGCCCGCGGTGCGGATCGTGCCGGCGAGCCTCGAAGCGATCGTCGGCGCCCTCGCGCTCGCGGGTGGGCTCGCGCTCGGCTTTGTCTCCGGTGGCGCGTTGCTCGGCGTCGCCGTGCCGCTCGCCGCGTTCGCCGCCGCCGGTGCGCTCGGCGTGCCGACCGTGCTCGACCTCGGCCGCGCGGTGCGCAACGGCGCGCTCGCGATCGGCCGCACGGTGAACCCGCGCTGGGGCATCGGCCGCCATCCCCTGCCCTATCGCCGCGGCGATAACGCACCCGCGTTGCTCGCGACGGCGCTCGCAGCGGTCGCGATCGTCGCGGTCGTCTATCAGGTGTTCTCGCTCGAGCCGCCGCACCCCGGCCTCATCCCACCGCAGCGCGAGGTGCTCGGCCACGCGATCGTGGCGCCCGGCTGCTGGTCACCTGCGCTCGGCGGCGCGTGGCGTCCCGACGACGATCTGCGCGTGATCTTCGACTCGACGTTCGAACAGATCGCGTACGGCACGTTCCCGTGGGGCGTGCTCGCGCCGATCGCGTTCGCCGGGTTGCTCGCGAGCAGCGACCCCAAGCGCCGCCGGCTCGGCGCGATCACGCTCGCGTGGGCGAGCGCCGCATGGATCGCGACGGAGCTGTTCCAGCGCAAGGTCGGCTTCGCGATCTACGCCGGCTTTCCCGCGCTCGCGATCGCGCTCGGCGGCTGGATCGACGGTGCACTCGATCGGACGCCCGATCTACAGAACCGCGGCACGCGGTTGCTCGTCGCGCTGTTGACGTTCGTCGCGGCGCTCGACCTCGGCAAGGATCTGCAGGTGGCGATCAGCTCCGATGGCCGCCAGACCGGGACGACCGCGCTGTCGGCGCTGTTGACCGAGACCAAGGACATCTACCCGGATGTCGCGCGCCTCGTCGGTCTTCCCCCGCGGCTGTGGGTGCTCGGGCTCGGGCTCGCGATCGCGCTCGGCATCGCGCTGTCGCTCGCGTTTGCGGGCAGCGTGCGTGGTTGGCAACGCAAGGTCGCGCGTGCCGCGCCGGTCGCGACGTGCTTCGCGACGCTCGTGCTCGCGGCGTTCTGGTCGTTCGGCTGGTTGCCGTCGCTCGGCCGCAACCTGTCGACGAAGCCGCTGTTCGACACGATCGAGAGCCTCAAGAAGCCCGGCGATCAGGTGATCCTGATGGGCGACCTCGGGGACGCACCGCACGACTACGCGCCCGACATCAAGCCCGAGGTCGCGACCGCGCGCGAGCAGGTCGTCGCGGCGATGGGGCGGCCGAATCGCGTGTTCGCGATCGCACCCGCGACCGAGTTGTGCCAGCTCCACCGCGAGATCGGTGGCAAGCCGTACTTCGTGCTCGACGATCGCAACCTCAAGTCGACGCTGCTCTCGAACAAGGTCGACGGCACGACCGACAAGAATCCGCTCGGCAAGTTGATCGTCCACGCGCCGCCCGCGCAGATCGCGACGCGGCCGAAGGCGCGGATCGTGTTCGACAACCGGATCGAGCTGCTCGGCTGGGACATCCCGAAGCACATCCACACCGGCGAGCGCTTCGACGTGCACATGTACTACAAGATCTTGCAGCCGGTCGGCGGCACGTGGACCGTGCTGTTCCACTTCACCGGCCCGACGTACTTCAACGGCGATCACCTGCCGATCGACAACAAGTGCCCGACGTCGACGTGGCAGCCGGGCGACTACATCATCGACACGCACACCGTGAGCGCCGCGGGTGGCGGCTACGCGGCCGGCACCTACGAGGTGTGGACCGGCTTCTTCACCGGCACGAATCCGAACTTCAAGAACATGACCGTCAGCGAGGCGCCTGGGGACATGCGCGACAAGGACGATCGCGTCAAGATCACCACGATCACGGTGGATTGAGAATCGCGGTTGCACCCGTTTCGAGTTCGGGGTTATGACGCCGGTGATGGTTCGAAAGGGGTCCGCAGAGGTGCCGGTGATCGAGATGGTCGACAACTCCGCGTCGCCATCCGGCGACGCTGCCTCGCGGGGGCAAGCCCCGCTCGTCGACAGCGACCGTCGCGCCGCACCGCGCGTGCTCGTGGACTTCGAGGTCGACTACGCCTCCGAAGAAAACTACCTGTTCGCGTACATCACGGACATCAGCGAGACCGGCATCTTCGTGCGCACCACGGCGCCCGAAGCGCCCGGCACGAACCTCAACTTGCGGTTCCGGATCGATGACGGTCCGCAGATCGAAGTCGAGGGCAAGGTGATCTGGGTCAATCCGTACCGGCCGGGGATCGCAGACAACCTGCATCCCGGCATGGGCATCCGATTTGTCGCGCTCGATGACGAGCTCAAGGATCGCCTGCTCGAGCTCGTGCGACGCTTCGCCTATCTGTCATGACGATCATCTGCGGTACGGATCTTTCGCACGCGAGCACCGGTGCCATGGCAGTCGCGCGCGCGCTCGCGACCGTGCGCGGCGAGGCCGAGGTCATCGTCGTCCACGTCGTCGACTCCGATGCCGAGGGCGAGGTCGAGCACCTGCGCGCCGCACTCGAGGACGTGATCGCGCGGGCCGGTGAAGGTCCCGTGCTGCGCCCCGAGCTCGTCGTCGGTCCTCCCGAGACCGCGCTGACGTCGTTCGCGGAGAGCGAAGGCAGCGAGCTGATCGTGATCGCAGCGAGCAGCAGCGACAAGACCAGCACGCTCGGCTCGACGGCGGCGAAGATCATCGCGATCACGCGGACGCCGGTGCTGGTACTGCGCGACCCGACGCCATGGCTCGCGTTTTGCGCCAAGACGCGCCCGCTCAAGGTGCTCGCCGCCGTCGACGATTCGATCGCGAGCGAGCTCGGCCTGCAGTGGACGCACGGGCTGCGTCGCCAGGGTCCGGTCGAGGTCGTCCTCGGCGCGGTGTACTACCCCGACGACGCCGCGGAGCACTATGGCGTCCACGCCAAGACGCTCGTCGATCGCCACCCGGATATCGAGCAGCTGTTGTCGCGCGATCTGATCCGCCGGTTCGGCGCCGGCGATGGTGTGGTCGCGCGCACGCGCCGCGGGCTCGGGCGAATCGGCGATCACGTGATCGAGCTCGCGAACGAAGAGAACGTCGACGTGGTGATCGTCGGCACCAGTCAGCGAAGCGGGCTCGACCGGCTCGGCTCGGTGTCATCGATCATCGTGCAAGACGCGCCGCAATCGGTCGTGTGCGTGCCGCCGACCGCGACACTGCCGACCTTCGCCGTGCCGGAGATGGGGACCGCGCTGGTCGCGACCGATCTGTCGCCGTTCGCGAATCGCGCCGTCGCGTACGCGTTCGCCGCCGTACCCGAGAACGGCGAGATCCACATCGCGCATGTCGCCGGCGAGGATGCGGAGGTCGACGAGGCCGAGCTCACCAAGCAGATGCTCGCGCAAGCGCCCGCGATCGCGCTGCCGGGCACGCCGCGCAAGGTCACGGCGCACGTCGTGCGCGGCGACGACGCGGCGACCGCGATCGCCCAGACCGCGGCGCGGCTCGGCGTCGACTTCATCGTGATCGCATCGCACGGCCGGTCGGGGCTGTCGCGCGCGCTGTTGGGCTCGGTCGCCGACAAGCTGTTGCGCGCGACCAGCAAGCCCGTGCTCGTGTTGCGTCCGGGCTGACAGGCAAACCGACAGGTGTCGGCGGTGTCGGCGGTGGCGGGTCATGGCGACGTCGAAACACGGCGTTGCGCGTCGAGACTCGTGGTACGCGGGTTGCTGAAAGGCCCGTACGCATGAAGCGGTTCTTGCCCCTGATCGTGCTGGCGGTGCTCGCCGGCATCTACGTCGGCTACAAGCGCTACCTCGCGGGCCAGCCGTTCGAGTGGGCCGGGACCGTCGAGGCGCGCACCGTCACGATCGGTTCGCGCACCGGTGGCCGGATCAAGAAGATCAACGTCCAGGAAGGCGATCACGTCACCACCGGGCAAGGGCTGATCGAGCTCGAGCCGGGCGATCTGAGCGCGCAGCGTGCGATCGCCGACGCGCAGCTCCAGCAGGCGCAGGCCGCGTTCGACAAGCTGAAGAAAGGCGCGCGTCCCGAAGAGATCGCGGAAGCGAACGCACGCGCGGCGCAGGCCGGCGCGGCATTCGCCGAGACCCGCCACGGCTCGCGCGCGGAGCAGGTCGCCGCGGGTGCAGCGCGCGTCGCGGAGGCCCAGGCCGTCGTCGACAAGGCCGCGCTCGATGCCGACCGCGCCCACCGTCTGTTGCAGGTCGGCGCGATCGCGAAGTCCGAGACCGACGCGAGCGACACCGCGCTGATCACGGCGCGCGCCCAGCTCGACGCGCAACAGAAGGCGCTCGACGAGCTGCACGCCGGTGCTCGCGTCGAGGAGAAGGCGCAGGCGGCCGCACGTGCGCAGGAAGCCGATGCGGCGGCGCGGCTCGTGGTCGCGGGCGCGCGCGTCGAGGATCTCGCGGCGGCGCAGGCCGCGGTCGAAGGCGCGAAGGCGCACGTCGACCAGCTCGATGTCATGATCGGCGAGCTCGTGATCCACGCGCCGAACGCCGCGCGCGTCGAAGCGCTGGACCTGCGGCCCGGCGATATCCTGGCGCCGAACGCACCCGCGGCGACGCTGCTCGAGGACGGCCAGCTGTACGTGCGGATCTACGTGCCCGAGACCGAGGTCGGTCACATCAAGGTCGGCGACACCGTGCCGATCACGGTCGACTCGTTCGGCTCGCGCAAGTTCGAGGGCAAGGTCGAGCACATCGACGAGAAGGGCCAGTACTCGCCGCGCAACTTGCAGACCGCCGACGAGCGCGCCGATCAGGTATTCGCCGCGCGGATCGGGCTCGTCGAGGGCAAGGACCAGCTGCGCGCCGGCATGGCCGCGTTCATCCACGTGCCGAAGTGACTGACGAGGCCGCGATCTCCGTAGAGGGCGTCAGCCGCAACTTCGGCGACTTCGTCGCGCTCGATGACGTCAACCTGGCCGTGCCGACCGGGCTGGTCTACGGCCTGCTCGGTCCAAACGGCTCGGGCAAGTCGACGCTGATCAAGATCCTGTGCGGGCTGCTCGCACCGACGAAGGGCCGCGCGTCCGTGCTCGGCCTCGACGTCGCGAAGGAAGGCCCCGCGATCCGCCGCCAGATCGGCTACATGAGCCAGAAGTTCGCGCTGTATCCCGATCTCACCGTCGTCGAGAACCTCGAGTTCTACGCGCGCGTCTACGGGCTCGCCGGCGCGCGGCTGCGCACGCGGGTCGACGCCGCACTCGCGCTCACGCACATCGAGCCGTACGCCGGGCGCCGCGCCGGGCTGTTGTCGGGCGGCTGGAAGCAGCGGCTCGCGCTCGGCGCCGCGCTGATGCACGAGCCACGCGTCGTGTTTCTCGACGAGCCGACCGCTGGCATCGATCCCGTCGCGCGCCGCGAGCTATGGGACCTGTTGTTCGCGCTGGCCGCACAGGGCATCACGCTGCTCGTCACGACCCATTACATGGACGAGGCCGAGCGCTGCGCCGAGGTCGGGTATCTGTATCTGTCGAAGCTGCTCGTCACCGGCACGCCCGACGTGTTGAAGGCGCTGCCGTTGGTCAATCAACCGCACACGCGCCGGCTCGAGCTCGAGACGACGAGCTCGACGCGCGCACTCGGCTGGTTGCGCGCGCAGCCGTTCTGCCGCGGCGCCACCGTGTTCGGGCAAGCGGTCCACGCCGAGATCACCGACGCGATCTCCGACGACGATCTGCTCGCGCGCATGGCGGCCGCGGGCTTCCCGGCGACGGCGCGGCCGATCGTGGCGTCGCTCGAGGACGTGTTCGTCGCGCTCACCGAGCGCGCCGCCGCCGAACGCGCGAAAGCGAGCGCCGCGTAGTGTGGTCCTCGTTCGTCGCGATCCTCGTCAAGGAGTTCAAGCACATCTTCCGCGACCGCGGCACGCTGATCATCTTCTTCACGATGCCGATCATGCAGCTCGCGCTGTTCGGCTTCCTCGATCAGAACGTGCGCGACTTGCCGACGGTCGTCGTCGATCAGGATCAGTCGCGCGAGTCGCGCGAGCTGATGGACGAGATGCGCGCGACCAAGACGTTCCAGATCGCGAGCGTCACCAACTCGCCCGAACGGGCGCGCGCCGAGATCGCGCGTGGCACCGTCCGGGTCGGCGTGATCATCCCGCCCGACTATCACGAGCGCCGCGCGCGCCACGACAACGCACAGTTCCTCGTGCTGATCGACGGCTCCGACTCGAACGTCAGCGCGCAGGCGCTCGCCGCGATCAACGGCCTCGTCGCGCAGGCCAACCTCGACGCCGTGCAGGCCACCGGCATGCGGCCGCAGGTCTCGGCGCAGCCGATCGTGCTGTTCAACCCCGAGGGCCGCACGGCGAACTACATCATCCCCGGGTTGATCGCGATCCTGTTGCAGCTCGCGGCGCTGATCCTCGCGTCGATCGCGATCGTGCGCGAGCGCGAACAAGGCACGATGGAGCAGCTGCTCGTCACCCCGATCAACCCGACCGGGCTCGTGCTCGGCAAGCTCGCGCCGTATCTCGTGATCGGCTTGATCGAGATGGCCCTGATCCTCACGCTCATGCGGTTCGGCTTCGGCGTGCCGATCAACGGGAGCCTGTTGTTCCTGTTCATCACTGCGGTCGTGTACCTGTTCGCGCTGCTCGCGCTCGGCCTCACGATCTCGATGGGCGCGCAGACCTCGATGCAGGCGATGCAGTCCGCGCAGATGCTGCTGTTGCCGTCGATCTTCCTGTCGGGCTACATCTTCCCGGTCGCCGGCCTGCCCCGCGTGCTGTACTGGATCGGCCGCATGCTGCCCGCGACGCACATGATCGACATCATGCGCGGTGCGGTGCTGCGCTCCGCCGGACCGTGGGACATGTTGCCGTCGCTGCTCGCGCTCGTGGCGATCTCGACGGTGCTGGTCACGATCTCGATCCGCCGCGTGCGCCGCCTGACCGTCTAGTTCGTACAGGCCGGCATCGCGTTGACCGGCGTGCACTCGGTGCGCGCGCCGCCCGCCATCACGGACTCGGCCCACGCGAGGCCCTTCCAGTGGTGCTCCATGATGTTGCTGTGGTCCGCGTCGGAGATCACGCACGTGTCGACATCGACGCCCGCGGCCGTCAGTTTGTTCGCGATGCACGAGCCCTCCTTCGCGGGCGGCATGATCAGATCGAGCGCGCCCGCGACGATCAGCACCGGGCCGGAAGTCGGATCGGGCGCGAGGATGTTGTGCTGCATGAACGCGTAGTACGCGGCGCCGTCGCCTTCGCAGCCCGGCTGACCGTCCATGCATGCGAGCACGCTCGCGCGCAGCGTCGGCTCGATCAGGTCGCCGGTGTGAAACATCGAGGTCTGGATGTAGCCGCCGAGCCCGATCAAGCACTGGCTCTGGATGTTCGTCTCGAGCGTGTCTTGAAACGCCAGCGGCACCGCGAGCTTGCCGTGGCCGTCGCCGACGTGATCCTCGAGGAACGCGTACTGCCGCATCACCGCGACCGAGCTGTACGACAGGCCCTCGGCGATCGTGAGCTGCGTCGGATCGCGCAGGATCGCCGCGTAGTCGAACGACTTGTCGCTGATCGGCCACTCGGGCGCGTACACGACGGTGGCGACCAGCGTGCCGATGCCGTCGCCATCGCCGTGGATCAGCGAGTGCGCCGACAGCGCCGCGCCCGCGCCTTGCGAGTAGCCGGTGAGCGCGAGCTCCGGCGCGGTCAGCCCCGGCGGTAACAGCGCGCGCAGCGCACGCGCGCCGTCGAGCGTCTGCCAGCCTTGCGTGCGGTTGTCGAGGTAGTCCTGCGTGCCGGCGTTGCCGAGCCCCGCGAGATCCGGCGCGATCGCCGCGAACCCGCGCGCCGCGAACGGCAGCGGCAGGCTGTTGTCGGAAGCGATGCTCGGCACGCAGCTATCGGCGAGCCCGACGCTGCCGTGCATCGCGACCGCGATCGGCACCGGGCGCGCGCGCGGCGTCGACGGCAGGTACACGCGCGCGGTCGACACCGCCGGACCTCCGCTGCCATCGCGGGTCTGATACGCGATCCGATATTGCTTCACCGCGCTCGTCACGGTGATGCCGTCGCCGACGAGCGCCGGGATGTCCGCTTGCGCGAGGACCGGGTCGACCGCGCACGCGAGGATCGTCCCGAGCGCAGCGTTCGGCCGGGCGGCCGCGACGTAGACGTCCGCGGTGGTATCGGTGCACGGCACGACCGGCGTGTCGGTCGGCGCGGTCAGGTCGGCATCGATCGCGCGTGACGCGTCGATCGCGCGGCTGTCGTGCGTGACCTCCGCGTCACGCGGGCCGTCGCTGGGATGCGAGCCACAGCTCGCCGTGAGGACGACCGCGGCGACTCCCCAACTGCGCATGAAGCTTGGTAGTGCGCGCGGCCGGCGCTAGCAATCACGTTCAGCGCGGTCACGAAACCGTAGCGCGCCGGTAACACATGTTTCACGCCGCGCGCCGCGGGGACCTCAGCGCAGGCCGCGGGACCGGCCGCGCAGCTCGAGCAGGCCGTGGAGCTCGAGCTGGCGGATGCGCTCGCGGGTCAGGTTCGTGATATCGCCGACCTCTTCGAGGGTGTGGCCGCCGTCGTCGGCAACGTCGAGCGCGCACGTGTGCTCGAGCTCCCACGGCTCGAGGTCGGGGAAGTTGAGCTTGATCGAGCCGGTGCGCGGATTGACGTCGAGGTAGAGGTGGTGCTTGCACGACACCCACGGGCACGGGCGCTGCTCGTGCTGGCACTCGGCGCGCGTGCGCGGGCGGTTCGCGCGCAGCGTCGCGGTGCTCGTGACCTCGCGGAGCTCGACGTTCGTGAGCCGGCGCGCGGCGATCGTGCGCGCGCGGGGGCGCGTCCGCCGCGGCCGGATCTTGCGGCTAGTCGCGGGCACGTCGGCCGGCATGTCGACCTGATCGAGCCCGCTCGCCGAAGCGCCGATCGTCTCTGCGTCGACTGAACCCTCGATCGACTCCTCGAACGGAACCTCGAGCTCCGCGACCAGCTCGTCGATGGTCTCGGGCTCCGCTACCGGTGCTTGAACCTCACCGCGGGTTTGCAGCGCCGCGAAGAAGTCTGACACCGGAGGGAGCTCGCGCGTGCCGAGCGCGCGCGGACGCGCTTCGAGCTCGACGATGTCGCGCGCCGCGAGCACCGGCATCTTGGCCAGCGAGCCGCGCGCGAGCGGCTCCCTGGAGGCGAACACGAGCTCCGCCATCGTCATGAGTGGAATCGGCTGCGTGACCTCGGTATCGCCGCCGCGATCCGCGCTCGCGAGCCACGCATCGTCGTCGTTCGCGACCGGGTTGCCCTCGAGGTCGGTGACGGCGGTGCCGACCGCGATGAACGCCGGCGGCTCCGGATCCGCGTGCGCATCGGTGCGCGGGTTCGGCACGCCCGCGGTGTGGACCGCCGGGCCAACCCGGCCGGCTTCCGCGATCCACGCGTCGCCTTCGGCGAACACCGGATGCTCTGACGTCACGGCCTCTTCGAAGAAGTCCCGATCGTCGACGCTCATCGAATTCCCCCCATGTGTCGTTGATCCACGCGCTGCCCCCGTTACGCGCGCGCCACCGCGCGAAGGATACCGGGCTCACCACTCAGAGCCCTCTCATCCCTCGTCGTCGCGGTGCCAGCGGTCCCAGGTTCTCGCACGCTCACCGTAGTCTCACCACTCCGGATTGCGCAAGAACCTTCGCTAGAAATTTGTCCCAGAGAGATCTCGGCGATTTCATCTTGGCAGTGAAATTGGCACGCGATAGCGATCCGATCCGATGGCCGCTCCGTTAGCGCCCGCGGTGAAGCGATGGGGAGGTGCGCGCGCAGGCGCGGGCCGACCCAAGCGCGGTGCGATCGCGAGCGAGCCGCACAAGCAGCGGCCGGCGCACGTCGCGACGCAGCCCGTGCACGTGATCGCACGCGTCGTTCGCGGCGCCGGTGCGTTGCATGGCCGTGACCCACGCCGCGCGATCGAACGGGCGCTGCGGCGCAGCCTGGGCCGCAGCACGTTCCGGATCGTGCATCTCCGGATCTCGACCGGGACCGTCCATCGCATCGAGCTCGTCGTCGAAGCCGCCGATCGGATCGCACTCGCGCGCGGCATGCAGGGCTTTCAGGTCGCGGCCGCGAAGCACCTCAACCGGCTGCGCGGCCGCCGCGGCACCGTGTTCGCCGATCGCTACCGCGCACAGCCGTTGCGGACTTCGGGATCCGTGCGCCGGTTGATCGGCCCGGGGTGGCGCGTCCACCGCGAGTGGCGGCTTCCCCTGCCGCACCTCGCCCGCCCGGAGAGCCCGTTCCTCGTCGGTTTCGCGGCGGACCGCCACGACTCGTCGTGATGCGGATGCGACCGCGGCCTACACGCGACGGCGTCGCTACCGCCGCGCTACCCCGACAAACGTTTGCATCTCTCATCCAAGGCGTAAGCTGTGATCGTGCGATCGATTTACTCGGGGCTCGCGCTGGTCTCGCTCTGCGCTGCATGCGCGCATCACGATCCGAATGCCGATGACGACGGCACGAAGGACAGTGGCACCGTCGCGCCTCCGGACGCGTTCGCCGGACCGTGGTCGGATTTTCCGGGCACGCCGATCATCGATCCGGGCGGCACCGCACCGACCGACAGCGACACGTTGTTCGGCAGCGCGATGACCGGCGCCGCGACCGGCGGCCCGTGCATGTTCGAGCCCGAGGTCGGCACGATCTATCCGCGCAACTGGATCCGGCCGCGGTTCACCTGGATCCCCAGCACGAACGAGAACCTGTTCGAGCTCCGCATCACGACACCGACCCAGGTCAATCCGCTCGTCGTCTACACGACCGCGACGACGTGGACGATGCCCGCGGATCTGTGGACGGGCCTCCAGACGCACTCGGTCAACACGCCGCTCACCGTCGCGATCCGCGGCGCGGTGTTCGACGGCACGCAGCTGACGAGCGGACCGGAGCACGGCTCGAGTGGCGACATCGCGATCGCACCGGTCGACGCACCGGGCGCGATCGTGTACTGGACGACGACCGGCGGCACGCGGCTGCGCGGGTTCTCGATCGGCGACGAGAGCGTCAAGGACATCATCACGCCCGCGGACGCGGGCAGCCAGTGCGTCGGTTGTCACTCGTCGACGCCCGACGGCAACTACGTCGGGTTCTCGTCGAGCCAGAACCCCGGCAACGGCGATCCGACCACGCTCGGCCTGCTGTCGTCGGATGGCACGCACACCGCGCCGCCGTTCCTGACGCCCGCGGCGCAGACGTTGATGGCGCGGCAGAACCAGGAGCAGCCGGTGTTCACGAAGATGCACTGGCAGGCCGGCGACCACACCGCGATCACGATGTATCCGACCGGCGGGCGGTTCGAGATGATCTGGACCGACCTCGAGGCCGCCGACACGACGAGCGGCTGGGGCATCGTCGCGCGCACCGGTGACATGACGGGCACGACGCAGAATGCCGCCGCGTACGCCTCGTTCGCGCACACCAGCGACACGCTGCTCTACGTCAGCGCGCCGACCGTGAGCTCGGGCGTGACGGTCTCGCACGGCAACTTGATGACCGTGCCGTATAACAACCGCGCCGGCGGCACCGCGACGCCGATCATCGGCGCCGCGACCTCGACGTACAACGAGTACTACCCGACGTTCTCTCCCGACGACGCGTACGTCGCGTTCAACCGCGTGCCCGACGGCCAGTCGAGCTACAACAACCACGCGGCCGAGGTCTGGGTGATTCCGAGCGCGGGCAGTGCGACGCCGGTGCGGATCGCGGCGAACGATCCGCCGCAGTGCACGGCGAAGGTCAGCCCCGGCGTCACCAACAGCTGGCCGAAGTGGGCGCCCGGCGCGACGGACGACAGTGGCAAGCGCTACTACTGGCTGACGTTCAGCTCGACGCGCGGCACCGGCGGCAACCCGCAGCTCTACGTCACGCCCGTGGTCGACGACGGCACGCAGCTCCTGACGTATCCCGCGCTCTATCTGTGGAACCAACCGGCGACCGAGAACAACCACACGCCGGCGTGGGACAACTTCGGGATCCTTCAGTAACGCGCGCGCGCCGCGGGGAGCTCGTTGGTGTAGCGCGTCGCGCGCTCGAGCACGAGACCGCACACCGCGGTCGGGATCAACGCGGGCGCGAACACGTCCGTCATGCCCAAGGGCGCGACCAGCACGAGCAAGAGGCCGAGCGGCGGCAGGACGAGCGCGGCGCAGCGCACCCACACCGGTCTGGCCCCGAGCATCGCGGCCATCACGCCGAGGAAGTAGCCGATCACGAGCGCGGGCAGGATCCCGAGCAGGAGCACGACGACGCCCGCGTCGCCGCCGAGCTGGAACCCGATCGCGACGGCGATGAAGATCGCGTTGCAGGTGCCGATCACCGCGCCGAGTGCGCCCGCTCCCGATCGGTGTAACGGCTGCGGTCCCGACGCCAGCACGCCGGCGCCGCTGCGCGTGCGGTGCTCGAGATACAGCGAGCACGCGATCATCGGGACGAGCACGAGGAAAAACCCGGGCCTCGCTCGCGCGAGCATCGCGATGCCACCGACGACGACGAGCGGCGGGACCACTACGATCGCGCGGCGCGCCGCCACTCGCAGGGTCGCGAGCGCGCCGGCGACGGCGCCGAGCATGAAGCCGGTCAACATGCCCGGGAGCAGCGCTACGAACAGGAGCCGCAGGACGTCCCCGAAGCGATCGTCGGAGTGGTGGCCCGACATCGCGATCGAGAGCGCGAGCGTGTCGAGAAAGCCGATCCATCCGCCGAGCGCGAGGGCGCCCATACGCGGACGGAGCTCGGGCTGCACCGACATGCGTCGACGTTACCAGCGCACGCGCGCTGCTGCGACAGGCAACTCGTCGGCGTGGCGCGTCGCACGCTCGAGCACGAGCACACCGACGACCGTCGGGATCGCGGCGAGTGGCACGATCACCTCGAGCCCGAACGCGACGCCGAGCAGGGCGACGCCCGCGATCGCGGGTCCCGCCATCATGCGGCGGCGCCACGCGACCGAGCGCGCGGTCGATTCGGCGGCGAGATACCCGACGCCGATGCCGACGACGAGTGCGGGCATCATGCCGAGGGCGACGACCGCCGGAAACACCGACGGATAGGCGCCGTGCTTCCACGCGGCGATGCCGGCGGCGATCACGAGCGTGTCGAGGAGGCCGAGCACCGCTCCGAGCACCATCGCGCGTTCGCCGTTCATGACCGAACAACGCCGCCGCGACACCCGGCTATTTCAGGCCCGCTATTTCAGGATCGCGACGGGGACCGACGGCCGTGCGCGCGTGCCGCGCTCGAGCACGAGCGCGCTCACCAGGGTCGGGATCACGGCGAGCATGAAGACATGCGTGACGCCGAAGAACGCCGCGAGCCCGAGCAGCACGCCGATCGCGGGGCCGCCGATCGCGAGGCGGCGCAGCCACACCGGGCGCTCGGCCAGCCCGGCGCCAAGAGCGCCGAGCGCGACGCCCGTGATCAGGCCCGGCACGATGCCGCACAGGAACACGACGATCGAGAGGAAGAAGCCACCGTTCCAGTAGATGCCCATGGCGGACGCGATGAACAGCGTGTTGCAAAACGCGATCATGCCGCCATAGCCGGCAGCGCCGAGCTTCGGCACGGCCGCCATCAGCGCGCGACCACGATCGGTAGAGGTGCCTCGCCGCGCGTGCGGCGTTCGAGGTACAGCGTGCACGCGAGCGTCGGGATGCACGCGACCGGCACGAACCCGGTCAGCCGAAACATCATCGCGAGGCCACCGACGAGACCGAGCGCGGGCGGGATCAACAGCGCGCGGCGCAACCACACCCGCGAGCCGGCGAGCTCGTGCGCGATCGCACCGAGCGTCGCGCCGGTCAGCACCGCCGGGAGGCACGCGATCATCGTGACGATCAGGATCGTGCCGCTACGATCGTGCGTGTCCTTCACGGACATCCCGATCGCGATCACGACGGTATTGATGAAGCCGAGCCAGGCGCCGAGAGCGACCGGACTGGTGCGCGAACGGAGCTTCATCATTCCAAGCATAACGCGGCAAGCCGCGAATGCATTTCTAGGTTTCTGGGTCGCCCTCGCCGGCGTTGCTGTTGGGCGCGTCGGGACCGGGTTCCGCGGGGATGCGGTAGTCCTCGTTCAACCAGCGGCCAAGATCGACAAGTTGGCAACGCTCGCAACAGAACGGGAATACCTTGTTGCCGTCCTTGGTCGACGGCCGCTTACAGGTCGGGCAAGCCTTCACTCGGTCCTCAAGCCGAGGGCACCTCGGCGAGCATCGAGGTACCCGGGTGACACGCCGAGCTCGGCGGCGGCCGCATCGCGATCGCCGCCGTGGCGGCCGAGCGCCGCGACGATCGCATCGGCTTCGGCGATATCGACGACATCGCGCAACGGGCGCGGCGTCCCGATCGCGGCGCCGGCGACGCGCGTCGACACCATCGATGCGGTGAGCTCCTGCGCGCCGGCCGCGAGCACCAACATGCGCTCGATCTCGTTCTCGAGCTCGCGGATGTTGCCCGGCCATTGATACGCGACGATGCGCGCGAGCGCACCCGCACTGAGCCGCGGCGGCGTCCCGTTCGGCGTGTGCTTCTTGAGGAAGTGATTCACGAGCCGCGGAATGTCGGCGACGCGTTCGCGCAGCGGCGGCACCGTGATCTTGAGGACGTTGACGCGATAGAACAGATCCTCGCGGAACTGCTTGTGCTGGACCATCGTCTGGAGGTCCTTGTGCGACGCCGCGACGATCCGCACGTCGACCCGCACGGGCTTGGTGCCACCGACGGGCATGAACGTGCCCTCTTGCAGCACGCGCAGCAGCTTGACTTGCAGCGCCGCGGACATGTCGCCGATCTCGTCGAGGAAGAACGTGCCGCCGTCGGCGACCTCGAACAGGCCTTTTTGATCTTTGACCGCGCCGGTGAACGCACCGCGAACGTGGCCGAACAGCGCGCTCTCGAGCAGGTTGTCGTTGAACGCGGAGCAGTTCTGCACGACGAACGGCTTCTTGCCGCGCGGGCCGTGATAGTGGATCGCGCGCGCGATCAGCTCCTTGCCGGTGCCGCTCTCGCCGTGGACGAGCACGGTCGCCTCGCTCCTGACGACCTTCGTGAGCAGCTTGACGACCTCGCGCACGGCCGGCGCATCGCCGACGATCTCGGTGAACGGATGCGTGAACGTCGTCGGCGGAATGATCGCGGGTTGCGCGCGCTCGCACGCCGCCGCCGCCGCCGTGACGAGATCGGCGATCCGCGAGAGCGCGTCGTCGCCGAGCTCGGGCGCCACCGCAGCCATCGCGGGCGCTTCGGTCGCGCCGGTCTCGATCGCGATCCGCGCGGTGAGGTCCGAAACCGGAACGCCGTGCCGCCCGCCCGACGAGTAGGCGATGCCCGCGACCTTGCCATCGCCGCCGCGCACCGCAGCGGCCACGATCGTCAGGCCGGCATGGCAGCGATGCACGATCGCGCCCTTGGCCTTCGCGGCGAGCGCCGCGGCTTCGCGCATCGAGCCCGCGCATGCACCGGGCGGCGTCTTCATCAGCGTCGCGCACGTGACGTGCGACCAGCGATCGTAGCCCTCGCCAGTCGGCTCGAGCAGGCCAAGCTCGAGTCCCCACCAGCGACGCAGCAAGTCGCGTGCGAGCACGACTTCAGCAAGCGAGTCAAATGTCAGAGCCACGGCGGAGGCCCACTATAGCCGGGATTACGTCGCGGACCATCGCCCGGGAGCCACCTCGCGCGCGCGCCCGTCAACGGCGAGCTTGTGAAGATGTGCGAGGAGCGAGCGTTCCGCGAGCGGCCACAACACGCGGGGCGTGTCGGCGTACGCAGTCGCGACGAGCTCGCCGACCGGCGTGTCGGTCGCGCCGAGCGCCGCGGCGACCTTTGCCTCACGCAGCAAGCGGTGCGCGATGTATTCGCGCAGCTTGGCGTGGCCATCCGGAAGTGCCGGACCGTGTGCGGGAAGCAACGTGGCTTGCGGCATCGCCAGCAGGCGCTCGAGCGAGCGCAGGTACAGCGTCATGTCGCCCTCGCTCGGATCGATCAGGATCGTGCCGAGTCCCGCCACCATGTCGCCGGCGATCGTGAAGCCGTCGCGCGAGAAACACAGATGTCCATCCGCGTGCCCCGGCGTGAACACGCAGGTCAGGCCGCCTTCCGGGTCGGTGAGGTGCTCGCCGTCTTCGAGCAGCCGGCTGATCGCGAGCTTCGGCAGGCGCTTCGCCGTGTTCGCGTGCGCCGCGATCGGTGCGCCAAACCGCGCCGCGAGGGCCGCCGCGCCGCCGACATGATCACCGTGATGATGCGTGAGCAGCACCAGCGCGAGCCCGACCTCCGCGAGCGCGCGATCGAGCACGGCTTGCTGGTCCGGGTACGGCGACCCGGGATCGACCGCAACCCACGGGCCCTCGTCGGGTCCGACCAGGTAGACGTTGGTGTGTGCAGCCGGCGGGAGCGTCGGGGTACGCAGCGCAAGCACCCGAATCCCCGGCGCTAGGGGTACGACCTCCGGCGGGGCACTTATGGTGGCAACCGGTGACGCGGTGCGTACCTGTTCGTACAGACTATCTATTGATGAGTCAGCCAAGACCACCCCAACAAGAGGATGACGCGAACGTTGGCATCTCTTAAACTATAGACAAGCGCGTCCATGGTCAGCGTCACTGCACGGAAGATTCGTGAGCTGGGATCCGAGCGCCCCGGAGGAGCCAACGGTCGGATCTACACCGGCTATTTGATCTCGTACCCGTATATCGGGCGCGGGATGGTGATCTTTCGCGACCCGCACGGCCACCGCATGATCACGACGCCCGTCAAGCGCGTCCTCGGCGAGCCCGGCGGCAAGATGATCTACGTCGAGACCGAAAACAGTGTCTACCGCCTCGAGATCCACGGCGAGCCGCTGTTCCCGATGCGCGCCGCGGGCGAGTAGTCAGAGCTTTTCGCCGAGCGACCG
>Ga0193728_1000204_pt1 | contig 27346 bp, 25 predicted proteins | sample U1c1metaG_FD_143037 | JGI IMG/M metagenome (GOLD analysis project Ga0193728, IMG submission 143037) | Soil microbial communities from a riparian zone of the East river system, Colorado, United States - U1c1 | ecosystem: Environmental > Terrestrial > Soil > Riparian zone | place: USA: East River... | reverse complement strand
TGCGCCCGCACGGTGTGACTCGCTTGCCTCGTCCCCTCGTTCACCACGTATCCGGTCGACACGAGCGTCCAGGTCGCAACCTTCGAGATGGGGTCGAGCGAAAGCTGTCCACCGAAGAGCGCGTACGACGACCCGATCTGGACCTTGTCGCACGTACTCACGGTCGTGCAGGGCGGAAGCAAGGTCGCGGTCAGCGCGTTGTTGCCCGGCTTCGAAAGGATCCCGAACGCCGCGTTGACGCCCGCTTCCGCCATCGCCCCGGCAGCGACACGTCCCGCGGACAGTCGCGAAGAAGCCTCGCCGGTCTTCGTGAAGAAGAGCGCGGACGCACAGGTCACGGACATGACCGTCATGATTCCCAGCGCCATGACGAGCGCGATGCCGTCTTCGGCGGCCAAGCGGCGAAGCAACTTCCCCATGAATCCCTCAGCTCCAATCGACTGTGCCGCAGCCGGTTGTTGAGTTGGGAATCGGCTCGGTAACGCGCCCACCGCAGCGCTCGAACGAGTGAATCGCGCAATTACGCTACGACGATGCACCTCTCCAGCCTCGAGACCCCCGTGCTGACGGCCGACCTCGACGCGGCCGAGCGCAACATCGCCCGCATGCAGGCGTACTGCGACGACCACGAGATCGCACTCCGTCCGCACATCAAGACGCACAAGCTGCCCGAGCTCGCGCACAAGCAGCTCGAGGCGGGCGCGCACGGCATCACCTGCCAGAAGCTCGGCGAGGCCGAGGTGATGGCCGATGCGGGTATCGACGACATCCTGATCAGCTTCCCGCTTGTCGGCGAGGCGAAGGCCGAGCGGCTCGCCGCCCTCGCGCAGCGGATCACCGTCTCCACCGTCGGCGACTCCGCCGAGGTGGCGCGCGGCCTCTCCCCCGTGCTCGCACGGCATCGTGTCGAGGTCGGATTCCTCGTCGAGTGCGACACTGGGAACGGGCGCACCGGCGTGCAGACTCCGGAGGAAGCGGCGGAGCTCGCGCTGCTCGTCGACGGACTCCCAGGCCTGCGCTTCGCCGGTCTCATGACCTACCCCATGCCGCCGGAGAGCGGCGCGTGGCTTCGCTCCGCGCGCAGCCTGATCGAGGCTGCAGGACTGACCGTCGACTGCGTGAGCGTCGGTGGCACGCCCACCGCCTTCGAGACGCATGGCGTCGACGCCGTCACCGAGCTGCGGCCGGGCACCTATATATACGGAGACCGCGCGTGCATCGCGAACGGCTCGGTGGCGCTCGACGACTGCGCGCTCCGGGTGATCGCCACGGTCGTCAGTCGCCCAACTCGCGATCGCGCGATCCTCGACGCCGGCTCAAAGACACTCACGTCGGATCTCGCCGTCGGCGCCACGGGTCACGGATTGCTCATCGAGCATCCGGAGGCCGAGGTCTACCTCCTGAACGAGGAGCACGGCATGGTCGACGTCAGCCGCTGTGCGAGCCCTCCGCAGATCGGCGACCGCGTCACGATCGTCCCGAACCACGCCTGCACGACGGCGAACCTCCACGACGAGGTCGTCATGCACCGCGGCGGCGAGATCGTCGAGACCCTGCGCACCGCCGCGCGCGGACTCGTTCGATAGGAGAGGATTAGCCCGTGAGCGGAAATGAGTTCATTCAGCCCGAGGATGCGGCAACGCCGAATTTCCCGTTTTCCCCCGTCGTCGCGAGTGGCGATCTCGTCGTGACAGCGGGGCAGGTCGCGAACGACGTGACCGGTGCGATCGTCGCCGACGACATCGAGGGCCAGACGCGGCAAGTGCTCGACAACGTGCGAAGGTGTCTCGCCGCAGCAGGCTGCGGGCTCGGCGACGTGATCAAGGTGAACGGGTTCCTGACGGATCTTGCGAACTTCGAGATCTACAACGCCGTCTACCGCGAGTACTTCAGCGCGCCGTATCCGGCACGGACGACGGTCGGCGCTGCGCTCGCTCCGGGTCTGCTCGTCGAGGTGGAAGTGATCGCCCGGCGTCCCGCGATCTGATGGCGAAGCTGTCCGCCGACATCACGATGTCCCTCGACGGTTTCGTGGCGGGGCCGAACCCGACGCTCGAGGAGCCACTCGGCGAGGGCGGGATGGCCTTGCACGAGTGGGCGTTCCGCCTGAAGCAGTGGCGCGAGGCGCACGGCATGGAGGGCGGCGAGGAAGACATCGACGGCGAGGTCGTCGACGAGTCGCTCCTCGCGTCCGGCGCCACGATCATGGGCCGGAAGATGTTCAGCGGCGGCACCGGCCCGTGGGAGCAAGACCCGAACGCGAACGGCTGGTGGGGCGACGAGCCACCGTTCCATCACCCGGTGTTCGTGCTGACGAGCCACGCGCGCAAGCCGCTGGAGCTGCAGGGAGGCACGACCTTCACGTTCGTCACCGACGGGGTCGAGTCGGCGCTCGAGCAAGCGCGCGCCGCTGCCGGCGAGAAGGGCGTCCATGTCGCGGGCGGCGCGAACGCAGTGCAGCAGTACCTCAACGCCGGCCTGCTCGACGAGCTGCAGATCCACGTCGCGCCCGTGCTGCTTGGCGGCGGAACGCGCCTGCTCGACAACCTGGACGCCGGACCGATCGAGCTCCGCGCCACGCGGGTGCGCTCGTCGCCGCACGTCACCCATCTGAAGTACGAAGTCGCGAAGGCGGGCTACAATCCGCCGGCAACGCCCTCTTAGCTCAGTTGGTAGAGCACCTCCATGGTAAGGAGGGGGTCAACGGTTCGAGTCCGTTAGAGGGCTTTCAGAAGGCCCCGCAAAGTGAGGCTTTTCTTCACTCGCGAACTTGCATTTCTTCCAGCATGATCGGGTATGGAACCCCTTTATGGAGCCCTCGGAAGAGGTTGATGCCCTAGCAAGTTCCTGTTCGCCGATTGGTTGCGTTCGCGTTAGACGTCGACAGCGAACGCCAGGCTCGAGGAGCGGCGGCGAGCCGTGAGACCCGCCGCCGCTCGGCCTTCTCCCTATCCGCAGGGTGAGTTGATGATGTTCGACGTGATCGGCTGGCCCCCCGCAGTCGTCGCGGTCGCGTAGACATCGTTCAAGCCAAAGCCACAGGACACCTCGGCGCCATTACCGCCAAAGTCGCCGTTGCCGTCAGCAAACCCCACGCCGAAAATGACACCGCCTTGGTATTCGACCACTTCGGTGCCGGGGGCGAGCCCGGTCCCAGTCAGGACGCCGAAGCAACCACGGGCGCTGCAGTCGTAGCTGATGGTGGGCGCCCAAACGAGAGATGCTTGCGCGTATGTACCTCCTCGCGCCCCGTAGCTGACGCAAGCCTCCTCGCTTACGAACGGCTGCCCGGTGCTCGTCAAAAACGTGTTCCATCCGTTCTTCTGACACACCTTTGCGTTGGCGGAGTTGCCGCCGCTGGCGGTCGCGACACCGACCGCGAGCGCCACCGCAAGCCCCAAAACGACCACCCGCAGCACAGAACGATGCACCCTTGCCTCCCTACTAGTTGACCCGCATGGGCACCGCATCGCAGCAAACGAGGTCGTTCTCCCAAAGGACATGCCCGCCCCCGCCGACAAGACCGGCGCGATTCCGCTCACCCTAAACACACCAGCCTGCGAAGTCCACAGGCCGCATCTCACGCCGTGGGCCTTCCGTGGTTCCCCGTTTATGCCTCTCCGGGGCCGGTCGGCGCGAACAAAGTTACCGGCGCCAGAAGCGGCTCGGAGGGGAGACGCAAGTGGGCCGCCCGAGCGGCGCGAACACCCTGAGGAAGATCACCCCGAAGATTCGCGCCAACGACAGCACCGACCCGACCGGCACAAACATGGAGCATTTATGGAGCCCAGCGGGCGCAACCCGTGGCAACCGATCGCAAATGCGACAGCCGCGAAAACCGCTCAAACAAGCCGCTCGGCAACCGTCGGCAACCACGGCGACGGTTTCGGAGCGCAAGTAAATCGGAGGTCGCCGTCCGTTAGCCGGCCGCCAAGAGACCCCCACCGCGTTCGGCAGGAGATCGATCTCAAGAGACGCGCGGAACCGAATCCCGGAGCCTACGACTTCAAAAGCATGGAGCCTTTGTGGAGCCCACGGGGTGCAACGGGGCGCAAACCTATCAGCCTCAGACTCATACCGCGACCGCAGAAACACGCGCAACCGTTGCCAACGCTTGCCACCAGTTGCGGTTGAGAGCGCATGGTAAGGAGGGGGTCAACGGTTCGAGTTCGTTAGAGGGCTTCAGGAATGTCCCGTAAACGCGCCGTCTTCGTTGTCTAGTTAGACCGCGAACGTTGGGACGAGTTGGGACAAAACGCAAGGACTGGGTGATGCTGCGACGCGCGTAACCGCAGTGCTACGCATCGGTGTAGTGGCTGATCGGCCTCCGGCAGCATGCGCTATGCATCGAACGAGTCGAGAGTACGCGCCAAGATCGGGGATGGGTGAAAGCCGTTGCATGGATTGAGGTCCTGCGGGCAGGCTGAGATGCCGACGATCGCATCCATCAACACCTCGAACACGATCTTGTCTCCGGCCTTCCCAGGCGGGATCTCGTTCCCGAAGCTACGGTCGGGATGAATCGGTGCATTCTGAAAGAGGTTGAACGGGTCCGGGATCTCCCACTCGCTGATGCCCCAAGGCTCATAGGCGTCGGTGAGATTTGTACGGCAGCTCCGATGATCCTCGACGCCATAGTCGAGTATGTAGCGACGGGCGTCGCACATGGAGGTGATGACGTCGTGGCTGCCGACGTCGTCGCGCACGATCTCGAACATCGGGCGGCGCCAGTTGCTTTCGAGCCGGTCGCCGATGGCGAGGCTGAGACGCAACGTCGAGGAGCGCGTGTGGGTGGTCGAGAGCCACTCCCTTCGATCGACCGCGGCGAATGCGACGAAGTCGGCGACCTGCTGGCCCTCGACGTCAATCACTTCGAGGAATTGGCCCTTCACTACCGAGAACGCCCGGCCGTGGCCACCGGGGATCAACACTTCATTGGCTGCGGTTTCCGCGCTCATGCGTACTCGTACCCCTCTCCGACCGGTCGATTTGACTTGCGCGGTAGATGGTGTATCAAATATAACCTGGTTCGATCAATACCGGCCAAGGAGTTGAGCATGAGGCGGTTGGGGTTCCTCTGTATGGCGCTCGTGGCGCTCGTCGCAGCAGGTTGTGGCGGGAGCGGGAAGAGCGGATCGCTCGTCGTCGGGAATTTCAACCCGTTCAGTGGTGGTGATGCCGACTTCGGCCCGGAGATGGTGGGTGGCTGCGCGCCGGCCGTGCGTCTGATCAACAGCGCCGGCGGCGTCCTGGGTCACACGTTGAAGTGCCTCGCAGTCGACACGCGCGGCGATCCCGCGGACGCCGTCCCGGCAGCGAGCAAGATGATCGCGACTACGTCGAACCTCATCGGAGTTCTCGGGCCGAGTGCCGACGAGGCGCAGGCAACGGTGCCCGTCATCGATGCGTCGAAGATCCCGATGTTCGCCGACACCGGCGAAGCAGCCTTCGACCATTCGAAGTACGCCTACTTCTACCGGCTGACTCCTGCAGACGACGTCAAGGGCTACGCGCTTGCACAGTGGGCGCACGACCAGGGATACACGCGCGCCGCCACCGTCTTCGGCAGCGACATCGGTGCGCAGTCGGACGTGCCGACTCTCGTGCGCGCCTTCGAAAAGCTCGGCGGGAAGATCGTCAGCAACCAGAAGATCGCTCTCGACCAAAGCTCGTACCGGACCGAGGTGACGCAGATGCTCACGTCGAAGCCGGAAGTCATCTTCACCGAGGCCGATCCGCAGACCGACGCGACGTTCCTCAGCGAACTCAAGCAACTGCACGGTCTCATCCCCGTGATCAGCACCGAAACGTCGCTTCAGGCCAACTGGCTCAAGGCTGTCCAGGGAGCGATCGGCGCGCCAAGCCTGGCGAAGTACGTCACCGGCATGCAACCGTATGCGCCGACCTCCGGGCCGGCTTGGACCGCCTACGACAAGGCGCTGCTCGCGTCGTCGGCAGAGGTGCCGAAGCCCGAGCAGTGGGCAGCCGATCCGTACTCGATGACCTACTACGACGCCGTCAACCTGATGGCGCTCGCGATGCTCGCAGCGAACTCAACGAAGCCGGTGGACTTCGCGCCGGAGATCGCGAAGATCACGCGGCCGTTGCCAAGTGCAACCACCGTCTACACCTTCGCGCAGGGAAAGAACGCGCTCGCTGCAGGGAAACAGATCCGTTACGTCGGCGCGGGCGGCGCGATTGCCTTCGACCAGTGGCACAACTCGGCGGGCGCCTTCGAAGCCGCACACTCGGCCGACAACAAAGTCACGATCGTCGGCACCGTCACAGCGGCGCAGATCGCGGCATTGAGTAAGTAGAGCGTCGAGATGAACCTCCTCATCCCTTCGCTCGGCTTCGGAATCGTCACCGCGTCGATCCTTGCGATTGCTGCCGTCGGGTTCACGCTCCAGTTCGGCGTGACGAACATTCTGAACCTCGCGTACGGCGACATCATGACCGCGTCAGCATTCCTCGGCTACGAGGTGACGAAGCATGGTGGGAACATCTGGCTCGCGGTGGCCGCCTGTGCGCTCTTCGGTGCCGTGGTGTCGATGCTGCTCAACCGGCTGCTCTACATCCCGTTCGTCCGGCACGGTACGAAGCTGTTCGGGATGATCCTGGTCACGATCGCCGTCAGCCTGATCATTCAGAACGGCCTGCAGGCGATCTGGGGCTCGAGCTTCTTCAGCTTGAAGTTCTCGCCCGGAACCTCGCATCACCTGAGCTCGATGGTGTTCACGAGCTCGCAACTTGGGATCATGGCAATCGCGGTCGCCTCGATGCTCACGATCGCCGCGATGCTCCGGTTCACGAAGCTCGGTAAGGCGATGCGAGCGACAGCATCCGATCCTGTGCTCGCGCGGAGCTGTGGGATTGCGACGGATCGAGTGATCGACGTCGCCTGGCTGATCTCCGGCGCGCTCTGCGGCGTTGCCGGCGTCGCGGTCGCGATGAATGTCACCAGCTTCACGTCGACGACCGGAGGGCAGTTCTTGATCGCGATCGTCGCCGCAGCCGTGCTGGGCGGCGTTGGCCAATCGTACGGCGCGATGCTCGGCGCGCTCACCATCGGAATCTCGAGTGAGGTCGCGGCAGGTGTGTTCGCGCCGTCCTACAAGCAGGTTGTTGCCTTCGCGGTGCTCGTGCTCGTCCTGCTTGTGCGGCCCCAGGGAATCTTCTCCGAGGTCGCAACGCAGAAAGAAGTGGCCGCGTGAGCGCCGCCTGGCAGTTCTACTTCTCGACGCTGCTCGTCTATCTCGGCGTCGACATCATGGCGGTGTGGGGCCTGAACCTCCAGTTCGGGATAGCTGGGATCAGCAACTTCGCCTTCGTCGTCTTCCAGGCCGCCGGCGCCTATACAGCGGCCATCCTCACGCTGGGCGCGTCCGGACCCGGCAGCTTTCAGCAATACGTCGGCGGTGCGCACCTGCCGTTTCCCCTGCCGATTCTCGCCGCGGGCATCGTCGGCGGTCTGCTCTCGCTCGTCGTCGGCTTGGTCGGCATGCGCCGGTTGCGAACCGACTACCAGGCGATGGTGATGCTCGTACTCTCGTTGACGGCGACGTATGTCGCCATCAACGCAACCGGCCTCGTCAACGGTCCTGCCGGACTGTCGCTCATTCCAAAACCTCTGTCGGGCTGGCTCGGTCTCTCGCTGCTCGGCTATCAGTGGTTCTACGTCGGTCTGACTGCAGTGATGTGCGTGCTCGTCTACCTGGTCGTTCGGCGCGTCACCGGTTCGCCGCTCGGCCGGGCGATGCGCGCGGTGCGCGACAACGAGGACGCAGCAGCAGCCCTCGGGAAGAGCGTCTTCGGCCTACGGATGACGGCTTTCGTGATCGGCGGGGTGATCGGCGGCGTCAGCGGAGCCGTCTTCGTCGAGTTCCTCGGCGCCTGGTCGCCGGGCGCATGGCTCTATCCCGAAACGTTCGTCTTCTTCCTCGCCGTCATCGTCGGCGGCACGGGTAACGACCTGGGAGTCGCGGTCGGCGCGCTGCTCGTGCCCATCGGCTTCCTCGAGTCGACCAGGTTCCTACCCAACATCGGCCATCCGGGCTTCGTCGAGGCGTTGCAATGGATGGCGGTGGGCGTGCTCGCGCTCGTCTTCCTGTGGTTCTGGCCGCGCGGTGTCATCCCGGAACGGAAGCGCCACTTCGCGCGGTCAGAGACATGAACGAACTGCTCCACGTCGAGGATCTGCGCCGAAGCTTCGGCGGCGTCCACGCTGTCGACGGAATCTCGTTCGGCGTCGAGGCCGGAACGATCACCGGCCTGATCGGCCCGAACGGCGCCGGCAAATCCACCGCGCTCGGGATGATCGCCGGCGCGATCAAGCCGAGCGGTGGTTCGATCGTCTTCGACGGCCGCGACGTCACCGGGTCGTCGCCGATGCAGGTCGCCCGGAGCGGGCTCATCCGCACGTTTCAGATCTCGAGCGAGTTCCAGCAGCTCACGGTGCTCGAGAACCTGCTGGTCGGCGCGCCCGGTCACGTCGGCGAGTCGCTCGTCGGTTCGCTGCTGCTCGGCCCGCGCTCCTGGCGTGCGCAGGAGCAGGAGCTCGTCGAGGGGGCTCGTGAGCTGCTCCTTCGCTTCGAGATGCACGAGAAGGAAGAGGAATATGCCGGCAATCTCAGCGGTGGCCAGAAGCGACTACTCGAGATCATGCGCGCGCTGATGGCGAAGCCGAAGCTCCTGCTCCTCGACGAGCCGATGGCAGGCGTCAACCCGACGCTCGGGCGGCGGATCGAGCGCCACCTCGAGGAGTTGCGCGACGAAGGCCTGACGATGCTGATGGTCGAACACGAGCTCGGCGTCGTCGAGCGGCTCTGCCAGCGCGTCGTCGTGATGGCGCAGGGGAAGGTGATCTCCGAGGGGACGATGGAGACCCTGCGCAAGGACAAGGAGGTGCTGGGTGCCTACCTCGTTGGGTGAACGTCCGGAGCAGATTCTTGCCGTCGAGGGCCTCGTCGCGGGCTACGGTGGCGCGCCGATCGTCCACGGTGTCGATGTCAGCGTCGGCCCCCGTGAGGTAGCGACGATCGTTGGGCCAAACGGAGCGGGAAAGAGCACGCTCCTGAAGGCGATCATGGGTCAGGTCGAGATACTCGAGGGATCGGTCACCCTTGACGGTATGCCCGTGACAGGCCTGCCTGGCGAACAGCTCGCGCGCCGCGGGATCGGATTCGTTCCGCAGGCAAAAGATGTGTTCGCCACGCTCAGCGTCGTCGAGAACCTCGAGATGGGTGGCTACCTCGTACCAAAGAGCAAACTTGCCGAGAGGATGCGAGAGGTACTGGAGATCTTCCCGGCACTCGGCGTGATGCGCACGCGGACCGCGAGCAAGCTCAGCGGCGGCGAACGCAAGATGCTCGCGATCGCCCGAGTGCTCATGTCGCAGCCGAGAGTCATCGTGCTCGACGAGCCGACCTCAAACCTTTCGCCGGGTCTCGCGCATGAGGTTCTGGACGGTCAGGTCAAGGCACTTGTCGCGGCAGGCGCAGCCGTGCTGCTCGTCGAGCAGAAGGCAAAAGAGGCGCTCGCGATCAGCGACTGGGCGTACGTTCTCGTCGCTGGGGTCCTGCATCTCACCGGCCCCGCCTCAGAGCTGCTCGCGCGTGCGGATATCGCCGAGCTCTTCCTCGGACGAGTTCCGGATGGCTTCGCAACCTCGAGCGCGCAGTGAACTCCATCGAGGGGCTCACATATGCGAGCAAGGGCGACATCGTCACCGACACGCTCCGCGAGATGATCGCGCGCGGGGACCTCGCCCCGGGAACACTTCTGCGCCAGCGTCAGCTCGCGCAGCAGTTCAAGGTCAGCCCAACGCCGGTCCGTGAGGCACTGCGCCGGCTGGAATCAGAAGGTCTTGTCAGCTACGACGTGCATCGCGGGTCTCGCGTCGCGACCGTGGACCTCGAGGAGCAGGAGGAGAACCTGCGCGTCCTGGCTGCGCTCGAGTCGCTCGCGACGGGGCTCGCCGCGGAGAAGATCACGGACGCCGACCTTGACGCTATTCGTGTGCTCGAACTGCGATTCGCAGAGTGCGAAGCTGACGACCCCGCGGTGAAAGAGCTCAACCGCGCCTTCCACTTCCGCATCTACGAATGCGCTCGTTCACCACTGTTGTTGTCGCTGATGCGGCTCCTCTGGCGCGCTTTCCCGCGGGGCCCACAAGATTGGCGTCCCCACCAGGAGTCGATCGAACAGCACGCCAGCCTCGTCGCAGCCCTTGCCGCCCGCGACAGCAAGCACGCTGCCGAGCTCGTCGAAGAGCACGTCCTCGGCAGCATCGCCTGGATGAAAGCGAAGACAGTCGGTTAGTTGATCGATCCGCACCTGGTTGCGCGCACGTGAGCGGATTGACGTCAATGTCTGCGCTTGCACTGCTGGACGCATACCGATCGCGACGGGTTTCTCCGCTCGAAGTGTTCGATGCTGTGGCGTCTCGGCTCGAGCAAACCGTCGAGTCGGGCGCATTCGTCACGTTGGACCTCGACAACGCGCGTACGGCGGCACGGCAGGCAGAGGTGGCCTACACAGACGAGAGCGCGGAGCGGCCGCCGCTCCTGGGCGTTCCGATCGCGGTGAAGGACTGCTTCGACACCCGCGACCTGACAACGACGTACGGGTCGCCAATCTTCGCCACGCATGTTCCGTCCGCCGACGCGAGATGCGTGACCCGGTTGCGGAAGGCGGGCGCGATCCTCGTCGGAAAGACGAGCATGTACGAGTTCGCGTGGGGAATCACGTCCGACAACCTCCTGCCGGGAGCAACCGCCAACCCATGGGACCGGCGCCGGACTGCAGGCGGCTCGAGCAGCGGCTCCGCGCTTGCCGTTGCGCTCGACCTCGTACCGCTCGCGGTTGGCTCGGACACGGCCGGCTCGATCCGCCTACCTGCAGCCTGGTGCGGGATCGTCGGCCACCGACCCACTCACGGCCGCGTCGACGCGGGCGGAACGTTTCCGCTTGCACCGTCGCTCGACACCGCCGGGCCGTTGGCTCGGACGCCGGCAGACGCCCGACTTCTCCTCGACATCCTCTCCGGTCGCGAGGTTCCGGCGACCACGAAGCGGCCGTCGCAGCTCCGCATCGGCTACTGGCCGGGTCCGGCGGATGCCCCGGTCTCGGGTGATGTGGCGAGCGTGACGATGGCGGCGCTCGCCGTCTTGGACGATCTCGGGGAGCCGGTTGTGGAGGTCGCGCTACCGACCGGGCGGCTGCTCGAGGCATTCCAGTCGATCCAGCTCGCTGAAGCCTTGGGAGTGCATCGCAGCCGAGGACTCTTTCCTGACCATCGGGAGGACTACAGCCCTGCGCTCGCCGAACGGCTCGAGCAGGCCGGCCAGCTGACTCGAGCCGACGCCGACTCTGCCGCTCGACAGCGGGAGGAACTGCGGGCGGCGTTCAAGTGCGTGTTCGAGCGCGTGGATGTCGTGGTCGCGCCCGCCGCACCGACAACGGCTCCGCTTGTGGAAGACGCCCGGCATCAAGAGTTGCGGGATCGCGTGCTCTCGTACACGGTCCCAGCTTCCCTCGCGGGTATTCCCGCCTGTGCCGTCCGCGCTGGCTTCGACCGCGGCGGGCTTCCGGTCGGACTCCAGATCCTCGGGTCGTGGGGCTGCGACGATCTCGTCCTCGAGATCGCTTGTCGCTTCTTCGACGCGACGCCAGCGGTTCAGGACACCCAGTTCCAGACGAAGGCGGCGACGTGACAAGGCAAATCGCAGCCGCGCCCTGTGTGACGCATCCGTTCGCGCCGTACCCGGCGCCCGTGCACGGATGCGAAGGCGCCGATGGAGCTTTCAGCCGTGGTTGTCTGTGGGCGGCGCCTCGACGAATGTGTAGAGCGCCCGGATCCGTCCGTCCGCGAAGCGGGCAACGTCCATGCCGCGTACGACCGGCGGCGCTCCGGCGGGGCCCATCTGCCAACGCACGCGGCCGAGGTCGTGGATCACCTCAGCGGGGGCCACAAGGCTGAACGCGAACCCCGGAGGGCTCTCGCCGAGAATGCCGTCGACCCGGTCGGAGATGGCGGCTTGGCCGACGCTCTCGCCCTCCGTGTCGTACATCGCGCAATCGTCGGTGTAGAGCTCCGCGATTGCCGCTCTGCGGCGGCTGGGATCCCGTTCGCCGAAGACCTCGGAGACGTTTCGCTCCATCACCTTTCCGAGCGAGTTCCCTGTGGCGCTCATTGCGTTGTACCTCCCCTGGTCCGAAACTTCGGAGATCGACGACGGTCGGGCCGAACGTGTCCTCGTGCACGATCTACTGCGCAACGTGCTGAGTCCAAGACCTTCGCTGCGGGCGAGCGATAGCCTTGGACTATCGAACTCGAGCCGCGCTTGCTTCGTTACTTTCTCGCCGTTGCGGAGGAGCTCCACTTCGGCCGTGCTGCGATGCGACTGCATATCTCGCAGCCGTCGTTGAGTGCCCAGATCCAAAAGCTCGAACGCAGCCTTGGGACGCCGCTGTTTATGCGCACGAGCCGTCACGTAGAGCTCACGGTTGCTGGCCGTGCGTTTCTCGATGAGGCGCGGGTGGTGCTCGCGGCAACAGAGCGGGCGGTCGAGCGGGCGCGTCTTGCCGGCGCAGGCCTGGCGGGAACTGTGCGACTCGGCTACGCACCTCCGGCGAGCTTCGAGACACTCCCAGCGCTGCTGGCGGCGGCCGCGAACGACAGTCCGAATGTGGCCGTGGTACCGAGCGAGCACTTCAGCGCGGAGGCATCCACCCGGCTCGTCGCCGGCGACATCGACGTCTGTCTCGCTCTGCACCCTGAGCGGGTGAACGGCATCGAGAGCGAACTACTGCGCGTCGAGCCGGTCGCCGCAGTGCTCAGCGCGGGCCATTCGCTCGCGGGCGCGACGTCGATCCACCTCGCCGACCTTGCTGACGAGACGCTCCTTCTGTTCCCTCGCGAGCTCGCGCCAGCCTATTACGACCGCATCATCGGCGCCTTCGAGCGCGCCGGCACCCATCCTCATGTCACCGCTCTTCGCAACCCTGCTGCAAGCCTCGCTCATCTCCTCAACGTACGAGAGGTCGGGCTGATCCCGGCGTCCTTTGCGTTCCACCTCGCCGAAGCGCAGGACGGCATCGTCGCTCGCCACGTCGTGCGCCCGAAGATCCTGGCGGAGTGGTCGATCCTATGGTCGGCCGGCATCAGCTCTGCCGCGGTCGCGCGCTTCCTCGACAGCGCAAGACGGTGTGCAGCCGACAACGGCTGGTTGCCGAAGCATCGTCGCGCGCCAACCGCCCCTCTCGGCCGATAGTCGCAGGCTATCGCCGGCGCGGCGAAGAGGTCTTGGACGCGAAGCCGGTTCGGGCCTACCGTCAGTCGCTGGCGCCGAGCGGCCGCGCAGAACACGAGATAGGAGAGCACGTGAGCGAGACATCGAGCATCGAAGCGAAGATCGCGATCGCGCGGGAGTTCCTCGCGCGGGTCTTCAACGACCACCATCCGGAGCTTGCGATCGAGTACTTCGCGCCGCAGATGACCTGGCACGGCGGCTCGCTCGGGACGATCAGCGGCGCTGAGAACGTGACCGGGCTGCTCCGCACGTTCATCGGGGCCCTCCCAGACCTGAACGCGGTCGAGCAGGACGTCATTGCGAGTGACGACCTAGTAGTGATGCGCCTCGTCGTCAGCGCAACTCAACAAGGTGACCTGCTCGGTATCCCGGCCTCCGACAAACCGGTTACCTGGGATGCGGTCGATATCTACCGCGTCGACGACGACGGCAAGATCAGCGAGGAGTGGGCGTCCGACGACATGGCGGCCTTTGCGAGCCAACTGGGCGCGATTCAGCTGCCCTGGGCCGGCTGAGCGGCGCGGCAGCGATTGCGCTCCGGACGATCGTCAACCCAGCGAGACCGGCCAGACACACCGAATCCGTCACCCTCAGTTGTCGTGACTTGCGCGCACAACGAGGTTCGAGTCCAGTGATGGTCGTCATCTACCTCATGACCGACTTGGTCGCGCGTGCGCTCACAGGAAGTCGTCGAGGGTGATCGGAATCGATCGGATGCGGCGCCCCGGTGGCGCGGTGGACACCGTTTGCGATAGCGGCCAGACGGGTCACAAGCGGCACGGAAAACACCACCCTGGCAACGGCCCCTAACGGACCGACCCAACGACTCTCACAGACGCCCGAGCTGTGATGGCTCGGGGCGGCGGGATCACGCCTCGGAGTGGTTGGGCCAGTCTCCTTCGACGCGGAGATCAGCGCCGCTTGCACCCTCAATCAACTTGCAGACCAAGAGTTCAGCCTGGTCGCCTCCGAACGCTGATCGGGCCGCCTCGAAGCGCTCCGTCGCCCGACGGGTCATCGGAATAGCGGTTTGCGTCGTCTCACTCAAGGCTTCAATCAGTCCCAGGTCCTTGCAGCAGAGATCGAGGGTGAATGACGGGTCATAGTGACCGGCGAAGATGGACGGAACGTCGTGCCGGACGACGAAGCTGTCGGCCACGCTGGCCTTCAACGCTTCCCAGAGGACAGACAGCTCAACTCCCGCCTTCTTGCCGAGAACCAGACCCTCGCCGACCGCGGCTGCGTTGATGAACCAGAGTTGGTTTGTGATCAGCTTGACGACGTTACCGTTGCCGAGCGGTCCGCAGATGATGATTCGCCCAAGAACCTCCAGATAAGGGCGGACCTTCTCGATCACAGGCTCGGATCCGCCGACGAAGATCGTCAGGTTTCCGGTTCGAGCACCGTCGATCGCACCTGTGACCGGCGCGTCCACGACGTCGACCCCGCGCGTCTGGGCACGCTCGGCCAATTCGACGACGAGGGTTCGGTCGTTGGTCGTCATGTCGACCCAGGTCGCCCCGGGCGCAAGTGCCTCGATCAGGCCAGGCATCGCCACAGAAGCCTGGCGCGGCCCGGGAAGCGACGTGAACAACACGTCGACCTGGGCGGCCAGCTCCTCTCCTGACGCAGCAGCGCGAGAAGCCCCGAAAGCGGCCACCTCTGCAATCCGAGCCGGGTCAAGGTCGTAGACGGTCAGGTCGTGCCCGGCGGCCGCCAGGTTGCACGCCATCGCCCCACCCATCGAACCAAGCCCGACATATCCGAGACGCATCTCACCTCCCACATTACTGGTGGCCGCGGTGTGGCATCACGACAGCGTCGCGGCGAGGCTCGGCGCATCGCGACGAGCCATACGTCGTTGCTGCGGCTATCCGCTAGCAGCGGTTCCGGGCTGCTGGGATGTGCTCGGTGTGCGCCGCGACCGACGATGAGCTCGACATGTTTGGCCGCTCATCACTCCCCCTCCTCGGCGCGTTGCCGCTCGCAGTACTTGCGCTTGCCGGCTGCGGCGGCAACGCGTCGCATGCGCTGCCGACAACGAACGATGGACGCTCCGCGAGCGTCGGCGTGGCGAGCACCGGACTCGGCGACGTTCTTGTCGATCGGCAAGGACGTACTGTGTATCTCTTCGCGCGCGACGCGCGACGCGCGAACGACGAGCGCCTGCACCGGCGCCTGCGCGGTCAAAGTACCGCGGAGTGTCTCGCGCAAAGGTGGGGACGTTCTGGCGAGTCGGCGTCGCCTGAACGGCTCACCGTTCGAGGTCGAGCTGCGTGGTCATTCCTCGATTGCTCCGCCGATCTGCCGCAGGTGTTGGCGGAACGTGTACGAAGAATCGTTGGCGCGGCGGGTCAGGTACTCATCGACGATGTCTGCGCACGCAGTGTCTCGCCGGCCGCGATCCGCGACGCCTGCTCGCGTTCGACGTGCCAGATCGCGCTGGCGGCGTCGAGCACTTCATCAACGCGTTCTGCAGGAACGAAGACGACACCGTCATCGTCGGCGAACACGATGTCGTCACTTGTGATCACGTGTGCGCCGAGGCGTGCGCTCGAGAGCGCCTCGGGCTCTTGCGGATCGAGTCGCAGCGGTCCGGCGGGGTAGGTTCCATAGCTGAAGAGCGGAAGGCCGATCTCGCGCAACTCGGGTGTGTCGCGGTGCACTCCCCAGACGACGAGCGCCGCGATGCCGGCCGCTTGTGCCTCGAGTATGGCCAGGTCGCCGACGCATGCCTCGTCCGTTCGGCCCGCGTTGTCCACGACGAGCACATCGCCCGTCCGTGCCGCATCGAACGCCTCGAGGAAGACGTCGACACTGCCGTAATGGCGGGCGGGGAGCGCGCGCCCGGCGCTCTTTGCACCGGCAGCGACGGCCGCAATACCAGGCGGCGCCAGGCGCAGCGACACGCCTCGCCGCAGACATCCGTCGGCGACGAGGGGTGTCGAGAGATCGCTAAAGGACATTCCGAATGGAAGCTACGCTGCCGGCGATGAGTGCGGCGAGGCCGTTGGCGAGGTCGCCCCTTCCTCGTCGAGGACGAGGACCGCGAGCGCGCCAACGTGAGCGCGCGGCACATCGACTTCATGATCGGCTCGCCCCAGATGGAGGTCGACGGCGTCACCGTCGACGGCGAACGGATTCCCATGCTCCGGAACCTCGCCTGGCAAATCTAAGGCGGGCCCTATGGAGTGGCTTCCCGAGCTCAGTGAGTTCCTGCGCATCAAGTCGATCCTCGTCGCGCAGCTCCTTGGTGGGGAACACTGCGCGCATCTCGATCCGGGTCGCCGCGCCCTCGGACGCGGACGTCAAGTAACCCATCGATACACAGAAAAACGCGCAGGCTCGCTGCGCTGCCGTACCGACGAGGCGATCGCACTCGTCGACGACGCCCTCGCCGCACGCAGAATCGAAGCCGGCGAGCTGACGCTCGGCACCGACAGCGGCTCCGCCTTCACGAGCCGCCGTAGCGGTCGATGTAGTCGGCGATCTCCTTTCGTGCTTGGTTGAGGGTCTCGAACTCGGAGCGCCAGACGAGCCGTTCCTTCAGTTTCCCGAACCACACACCGGCCGAAGTACGACCGCGAGCCACCAGCCTAGGTGGTGGCAGCGTGATTCACAGACTCACTCGAGCTTGATCGTCTTGACCCATCTGCCTTCCGTGAGGATGTGAATGTAGCCGCGTCCTTCGAGAATCGTCCGCCAGCCGGAATTGATGACGAGGCCGACGTCGACGGTGACGGTCTTGGCGCCGGTCAAGCGGCCGACCTCGGCGGCTGCGTCTTCGAACTCCTTCGCCATTCGATAGCCGATGCCCTGTCCTGGAGTCGACGAGCGGCTCATGAACCGCTTCACGGCAAGCACGCTGCCCTGCCTCGTGACCTCAACGCCGGCGAACTGGACGCCCTCGGCCTCGAGCGTCTTCGCCGCGCCGCTCGTGAGCAGCACGTCGAGCTCGCGCGCGAGCTTCCGTCCCGTCGGGCTCAGGGCCACCCGGGCGGCGGTGCCCGCGAACATGCTCGTCGCCGCAACTCCCGGGCCGCTGGGAAGGCCGCCGGCGCCGGCGTATGGAGCCATGGCCAGGGTTCCGCCTAGGCCTACTTGCACACCCATCTGGACCTGTTCTTCCCAGCGGCGCAGCGAGTCGCGCAGGATCGCGCACAACGTCGGAGCCGTCAGCATGTTGATACGCGACGGGATGATGCGTGCCGTTCCTTTCTCGATGTAGAAATCCACATCGTGGACGTACGTCTTCAGGAGTTCTTCGTACGGCATGGTTCGAGGCGCCTGCGCCATCTCTGACTCGTTCATGTAGCCAAACCGTCCCGAAACGTCCTCCCACGTTCTGATCTGCTCGGCCGGTGTGATGTAGTCGACCTCCACCACCGGCGGTTTCATCCACTTGGGCGTCAGGCCGAGCTCGAACTTCGAGCCGTCCTGGTAGTGGATGACGGCGAGCTCGGCCGTGAAGTAATTGACCTCTTTGATGTTGTTGTCGATGTACTCGGGAGACCCGCGCATCATCTTCAGGCGCTTGGCCGCGTCGCCTGGCATCGCCTTGGGCTTGGGCCCGCCCGCCGCACCGCTGCCGGGATCGTCGCTCTCCATCTGGATCTCTTCCTGCGTGACCTCGATCAGCGCCGGCCTGATCGTGTCCGAATAGATCTGCCACGCATCACCCTCGAAGAAGCGCAGCTTGGCCCGCACGAGCTGCCTCTCATCGGTGGACAGAGTGCCGGTCTTCCTGATTCGGCCAGCGTCCGCCAGCGCCTCCGCCCGCGCGAACCGCCTGTCCGTCTTCCTCGCTTCGTCCGCGACGAAGATCGTGAAGCTCGACTCGGGCTCCGCACCTCCGAGCTCCGGCTGGCGCTGGAGCGCCAGCCGGCCCGTCGAGCCCCGCGGCGAGCCGCGCTCCGCCGCCTGTTCGAGGCTCGTGCCCGTCGGCTCGACCCGGACAGCCTCGCCGTCCGGACGGCGCGAGGGCTGCTGGAGCGTGTGCCCGAGCTCGTGCGCGAGCAGCGAGGGCTCGAACGTGCCCTCCGCGAAGACGACGTCCTGTCCGACGGTGAACGCGCGCGCGTTCACGGCGCGTGCCGACGCATCAGCGTCCGCGCCCGTGTGCACCCGCACGCCACTGAAGTCATGACCGAGCTGCTGCTCCATCGACGAACGCATGGACGCCTCAAGTGGCATCCCCCCGCCGGCCAGCGCGCGGCGGAGGACCGTGTCCGCACTAGCAGCACGCGCCTCCTCTACCTCACCGCCGCCTCGCGCCGAGCGCTGCACGAGCCGGTCGACCGCGCGCCCCACAGCCGAGTTGCCCGCGCTGCGCTGCATCGCGCGCGCCGGATGGGCCTCGGCGCGCTGCGTCTCGTGTGCGGCCGGCTCCGCACCGCTGTCGATGCGCTCGCGGTCAGCTCGGGAAGTCTCGACCACACGAGTCCTCACAGCCCTCATTCTGACGGACCTCGCCGATTGCGTCTTGACCGGCTGCGTGCAGCGCGGCGCAGGCGTCGGTGAACGAGCCGGCGATCCGGTACAGATTGCCGTGTCCGGTCGGATTGGCGACGCGGCCCGGGAACATCTCCTCCCACAGCAGCAGCATTTGGTCGAGGTCGAGCAGCCGCACGTCGACGCCCGCGGCCCGAAGGTCCGCGATCCGGCGATCGAGCTCGCCCTCGGCGAGCTCGCGGTGCTCGTGATCCCATGCGTAGGCGCCCGCCCGGTCTTGCGCGCCGAGCAGGAGGAGATTGCCGCCCGGATCGGTGCCGATCGGGAGGAGGCCGGGAGGCAGCCGGTCGAGGTACGTGTCGCTCGCCAGCGCTATCGGGTTCCAGTCGTCGGCCGCCCCGATGGCGTACACGATGTCCAGCCTGAACTCCGGCCCGAGCGCGCACCCCGGAGGCAACGGGAGCATGGCGTGCCGGTCGAACGCGCCCGCGCCGTGCGCGGTGCAGAACCAGGCGTAGTCGTCGGGCAGCGCGAACCCGATCGCGGCGGCCTCGGCCGCCGCGGCCTCACGGGCCGACAGCGTCGCCTCGGGCTCCAGGCGGTAGAAGGCGAGACGCTCGAGCGCTGCCTTGATCTCGGGATAGTCGTCAGCCATACGCGAAGCTCCTCACGGTCCCGCCGCACGGGCGGCCGAGGCGCCGCCCGTATGCGGCACATTGGCATGCAGGCGCGTCGGCACGAGGTACATCACCGTGCCGCCCTGGTGATGGTGCCACGTGAGACCGGCTGCGCGGCGATAGCGCTCGGTGCCGGCTGCGATCGCGTCATTGTTGTGCATGAAGTCGCTCATGCTGAACCCCTGAGGCACCGCCTCGTCGCCGCGCGCGATGCGCTGCGCGAAGCGCGCGTCGGCCTCGGCGAAGTCCGAGGCGAAGCCCGTCTGTCCGATCCGGACCTCGCCTCCCACCTGCCAGGGACGGACCAAGCGGGAGACCCCCCCTCTTGCAGCGCCCGGTCGACGTCGTTCATCTGGACGTGGATGTCCTCCATCTCGCCGAAAAGGTCTTCCATCGCCTCGACGTCGCCGGCACCCTGCGCCCGTGCGAGCAGGCGTTCCTGGCCGTCGAGCTCGAGCTCGAGCACCGTGTGCAAGGTCTGCAGCCTCGCCGGGGTTGACATGCGCGCCCACTCGTCGACCGACAGGGCAGCGAGCCGGCGCATGCGGCCCGAGAACAGCGGATCGGTGGCCTGCAGGATGTGCGCGGCCTCGTGCTCCATCGCGAAGACGTTGCCCTGGGCGCGGAACACCACCTCGGTCGGATAGAGCTCGCCCGACGCGCGCGTGCCGAAGCTCGTCGCCGCATGCTCGGCGGAGTTCGCGCCGAAGCGCGCAGCCCAGGCCTCCTCGTTGAGCACAGTGATCGGGAGCCGGGCGTAGCCATCGCGCATCGCCGACGGCAGACCGGCGAGCAGCAGCTCGCGCAGCGCGTCGGGATCGGGATTGGGCAGGCCGCGCCACGTCCGTCGCAGCGCGAGCGCCGCGGTTTCGCTCGAGACGCCCGCGCGCGTCGCGATGCGGCCGACGAGGTTCGCCTCTTCCTCGGTTGCGCGGATCAGCCGACTCGCCGAGCGTGCGAGGCCGACCATGCCGAGGAAGGTGAGCGCGGTACCGAAGATCGCCCAGCGACGCGCGCTCGCCGCCTGTTCCTCCGACGCCATCTCGAAGCCGCCCCGGACGTCGAGGTGCGACATCGCGGCGAGCATGCTGGCCTGCCGGACTTGCGCGTCGAGCTGGTACAGGCCCAGGCCCGTGCCCACGGCCTCGACGCCGAGGCCCAGCCAGGTCGCGCCTCCGGTGAAGAAGCCCCCGATCAGCAGGCCGAGGTCGACCACCGCCAGCCCGATCGTCTTGGCGCTCTGCTCGAGGTCGTGCAACACGAGCGTGGTGCGGATGCTGAACCGGTCGGCCGTGGAGAAGTGCGCGAGCACCGCTTCGTGCAGCGGCTCGAAGCCGAGCACGACGTCCGGATCGTCGAAGAGCGCGCGGCGGACCTTGGCGATGTTGTCGAGGCGATCCCTCGCCTCCTCCATCGCCCGCGACGCCGCGTCGCCGCCCAGCATGCCCTCCAGCTCGTCGGTGACCACCGGCTGGGACGCTCCGGTGGCCGAGGCGGCCGCGGCCGCTACCGGGGAGATCACGCTAAGCCCTCCTGCCCACCACGGGCTTTCCCTGCTCACGAAGAAGGCCGCGGCGGGGTTGCTCTGGACGAGCTCCCCCATTTCCCCGAGCAGGTCGTCGCGCTCGTCGGACTGCTCATCGGTCGGCGCGTTGTCGCCGATCTCCTCTGCCAGCCGATCAGCCTGCATCGTGAGATCGCGCAGCCGCGCGGTGTCGCGCTGCAACGCCTCGCCCCGGGTCGGGTCCATGAGACCCTGCGGCGCCATCTGGCCGACGATGCCGCGCATGCGCTGCTCGGCTTCGGCGAGATTCACGAGGGTCAGGTTGCGCACCATGCTCATGAACAGCGCCATCGGGCTCAGCCCGAACCGGGCCGCATCCTCGGAGTCGACGAGTCGGGTGTCGGCTTCGAGATGTGTCATCGCAGCCTCGGCACGCACTTGGGCGCCCCCGAAGAAGCGGCCGCTGACGTAGTCGCGCGTCACCAGGAAGCCGTCGCTCGTCGAGATCACGCGCGCCGGCGGGCCGTCACCCGCCTCGACGAGCTCGCTGGCCTGGTCCCAGTCGCGCGACAGGAAGATGTCCTGCCGGTCGAAGTCGTGCGAGAGCGTGTACGTGTAGTGGCGATTGCCGACGCGAACGACTGCGCACATATGCGTCGCGACGCGTGCGATCGCGATCATCTGGCCCTCGTCGGTGCTGCCGTAGGTCGGGTCGAGCAGAGCCTCGAGCACGAGCGAATCGTCGAAGACGATGCCTTCGCGCTTGGCGACCTGATTGCCGACGAGAGCGGCGCCCGCTTCCGTCCAGCGCTGGCGCTGCTCGCGCGCCGTGTGTGCGTCGGCGGCGGCGCTGAAGGCCTGCACCCCCACGGCCTGCACCAGATCCTCGACTTCGCCGGCCATGATCTGCTGATACAGGCGCAGGTCGTAATGGATGTCGTTCGAGTACTGCTCGGCGAAGTACGCGTACGACACCTCGTAGACCCCGCGAACGTCGTCCTGGAAGACGTAGGACACGCCGCGGTAGTAGTCGATCACGGCCTCCGCCGCCTGGGTCTCCTCCGCGCCCAGGTTCCCGAAGTAGTTGCGCTGCTCGAGCAGCCGGGTCTGGACCGCCTCGGACTTGGTGACGAGCGCGAGCACTTCGGCGTCGTGCGATTCGAGCCAGGCGACGGCCGGCTCGCCGTATTGCACGACCGAACGGCGGCGCATTTCGGGGTAGGAGTGGGGCAGGCGCGCGCGCCAGCCGGCCAGCCCGCCCCAGCGCACCGCGTTGTTGAGAGGGTCGATCCCGGGTTGCCCGTCCAGCAGTGCCATCATCTGCTGGTCGGCCTCCGTGTCGGCATCCGTCTGGGCGGCCGGATCCGTGTTCGGTTGGCGCTGAATCGCCGTGATCCCGGAACGCTCCTGCTGGGCGACGTGCGTCAGCTCGTGGACAATGAGCTGTCGCCCCTCGGCGCGATCGGGCGCGAACTTCCCCTCGGCGAAGACGATGTCGGAACCGACGGCGAAGGCGTCTGCCTCGATGGAGTCCGCCGCCGCGTCCGCCTCCCGGCCGGTATGAACCCGGACCGGGTCCAGGTCGGCGCCGAAGCGGGACGCCAGCTGGGAACGCAGCCCAGGATCGAGGGGCTGCCCGGGGCTCGCGACCACGCGGTCGACCGCAGGAGTCGAGCCAACCGTTCCTTCGGCTGCGACCTCCGCCGGGTCGACCGGCGCTGCGCGGCGTGCCGTCCGCTGGAGCGCGCGGCGGACGGCACGGTTGCCGACGGATCTCTGGAGCTGGTGGACGGGATGCTGCGGCGGGCGACGCTTCGGCGCCTCGGCGACGCGACTCGGCTCCTCGCGCACCCGCTCAGCGGCGGCCTGCATTCAGACCGCCTCGAGGATCAAGTCCCAGTACTCCCGGAACTCGGCGCGCGACGGCAGGCGGCCGAGCTTCTCGAGCTCGCGGGCCGTACCGACGACGAGGTCCTCCATCGCGACCGGGCGGCCGGCATCGGCGGCGCGGAAAGCGGCCGCGAGCGCGACGTTGCGGACGTTCCCGCCGGAGAGCTCGAAGTGGCGCGCGAGAAAGCCGAAGTCGACGTCGTCGCCAAGTGGCGTCTCGTCCGGGAAGACGATGTGCCAGATGCGCTCGCGGTGTTCCTCGTCCGGGAACGGAAACTCGATCGTGTGATGCATGCGGCGCGCGAACGCGTCGTCGATGTTCTTGCTGAGGTTCGTCGCGAGGATGACGACACCGTCGTAGTCCTCCATCTGCTGGAGGAGGTATGCGACCTCGATGTTCGCATAGCGATCGTGCGCGTCGCGGACCTCCGACCGCTTGCCGAAGAGCGCGTCCGCCTCGTCGAAGAAGAGGATCGCGTTCGACGCACGCGCCGCGAAAAAGATGCGACGCAGGTTCTGCTCCGTCTCGCCGATGTATTTCGAGACGACGGTCGAAAGGTCGATCTTGAAGATGTCGAGGTCGAGCTCGCGTGCGACGATCTGCGACGCCATCGTCTTGCCGGTCCCGCTCGGACCGGAAAAGAGAACGTTCACGCCCCTCCCGTATGCGATGCGATGCTCGAAACCCCACTGCTCGTAGACGACGTAGCGCAAGCGCACGCTCGTGCACGCGTCACGCAGTGCTTGCAGCGGTCGGCGCGGCAGCACGATGTCGTTCCAGCCGTACAACGGCTCGATCCGCTCGGCAAGTCCGTGCAGCTCCCGGCTCGATTGTGCGCGCGCGGCGGCGAGCACGTCCTGCGTCGTCGGCTGCGTGCTGCGCGCCGCCTCGCGGGCCGCGTCGAGAATCCGCGCCGGCCCGAGCCGGAACCGTCCGGCGACAACGTCGACGTCGACGCAGCCGCCCGCGCCGTCGAGCGCGCGCAGCCAGAGCTCGCGGCGCGCGCCGTGCGCAGGCGGCTCGACCTCCGTCACGACGACCCTGCCGCCGTACACCTCGAGCGCGGGGTCCCAGCCGAGTGTGCTCGTCAGGACGAGCGGGACATCGCCGGCCTCGAGCTCACGCAGGAACGCCGTCGCCTTCCGCCGCACGGCGAGGTCCCGATCGAGCAGAGCTTCCGCGCGGCCGACGTGCAGCACGGCCCCATGCAGCCGGGCGTCCCGCGCGAGAGCGGCGCCGGCCGTCGCGAGATCCTCCTCGTCCGCGAGCACGCTTGCCGCGTCGACGCGGATGAGCGGCCGATCGAGCTCCGCCGCCACGGCTGCCGCGAGCGCCCCCTTCCCCGCTCCGTCCGCGCCGGTGAGCAGCAGCGGAAAGCCGGCGCCGAGCAACGGGCAGGCCGCGGCGAGCTCGTCGCGGAGCGTATCCGCGACGACGAGCGCGTCGAGCCGCAGCGCCGGCGGGAGCCGCCTGCCGCCAGCGGAGACGTCGTCTCGGGCCTGGCCGAGCAGGAAGTCGGCGACGTGCTCGTCGAGGGCGAGGAACCTCCCGAGCCGCACGCGTTCGGGCTCCTGTCCGTCCGCGAGCAGACGGATCGTCCCGCTGCGCACGAGCGGTCCGCCGGCTGCGAACGCGGAACGGCGCGCGAGCCCTTCCTCGACCGTCGCGCAGAACAGCTTGAGCGCGAGCTCCACCGTCGGCCGGCGCTTCGTGACGTCGTTCTGGACATACGCGAAGAGGATCTCCCAGCGGAGGTCGACCTCTGGCGCCAGCGCGAGCAGGACCACGTCGCGCTCGAACGCATCGAGTCCGAGCGCACGGCAGAGCCGCGACAGCGGCGGCTCCTCGACCGCGGCGCGCTCGCGCGCGGAGTTCTCACGCCGCACTTCCTCGATCACCGCGTCGAGCTCGCGCAGCGACGCGCCGCTCTCGGCTCCGACCCGGTCGAGCAGCGCGTCCACGTGAGCGTCAGCGATGTAGAGACCGCGGAACTCGTCCTCGGTGAGCAGGTTCGCCGCGCGAAGCACCAGCACCTGGCGCCTGACGAGAAGCTCGAGGCGGTCGAGCTCGGCGAGCACGTGCCCGGCCGCAGACGCGAACGGCGGCGCGCCCGTCATCGTCACGACTCCGGCAGCCTGAGCGTGACCTCGCCGAGCCACGGCACTAGGAGCGCACGCCCGTGGAGGCCCGCGAGCTGGAGGACGACGCGGAGCGGGCTCGGCGGCAGCTGGACGTCGAGAAGCCGCCCGTCGACGCGAATCATGCCGGGGCCGACGAGAAAGTTCTCGCGGAGATACGACGTGCTGCTCCGATCGAGACCCGGCAACCGCACGGCGAGCTCACGGAGGACGGCGCGCGCAAGCAGCAGCAGCGTGGCGTGCGCGCCGCCGAGGACGGCGAGCTCGCCGGCGGCGCCGTCGTCCGCGCGCCGCTGCAGCGCTTCCGGCTCGTGCCCGAACACCTCCGTCGCCAGACGCACCGCCCGTTCGGCCGTCGCCTCGTCGCCGTCGCCGGCGTCGAGCAACGCGAGCCACGCGTCGCGGTCGGCGTCGCGAACGAGCACGAAACGCCTAGCGTCCACCACGACCGGCTCGAGCGCGAGTCGCCGTCCGTCCGCTCGCCCGAGGTGGACGAGCCGCTCGAGCAACACTCGCTGCGCAGGCGCGTCGTCGTCGTCCTCGACGTGGCCGGCCTCTGTTTCCGCACCCGCGGCGAGACGGACTCCCGGATCGGCAGCTGCGTCGGGAGCGCCGAGACAGCGCGCGAGCAGCGCGAGCCGAAGCGAGGCGATCGCAGGCTCGGCGCGAGCGTCCGGCGGTAGGAGCGCCGCGAGCACACGGTCGGCGTCGAGGTCGAGCAGGCACTGCAGGAGCAGGAAGACGCCCGCGTACGCCGTGCCGACGAACGTCTCCGACGCGGGCTGCGACTCGACGGGCGGAACGGCCGCGGCGACCCGCTCGGCCAGCGCTGGGTCGCGGCGGGCGAGTTCTGCAAGCAGCGCAACGGCAGCCGCGGCCTCGCCGTCGTCGCACGGCCCGCCTGCCGAGCGGGCGATCGCGAGCGCGACGAGCGCGCGCGACGCCTCCGCCAGCGAGGCCGGATCCACGGACGGCGTCTCGGCGGCGGCGGCGAGCCGCAGCGCATCCGCCGCGGAAAAGGTGCGCGCGCCGCCGGCTCCGAAGGCTCCGCCCCAGGCCGCGAGCACGGCCTCGACGGCTGCGGTGGTCGTGCGTCCGCCGCGCGCCAGGACCCGGGCGACACGCTCCGCCCCGCGCTCGCCGAGCGCGGCGAGCACGCGCTCGAGCCGGTGCTCCCGCGCAAGCTGAGCCAGCGCAGCGCGTGCGGTCTCCGGATCGCGCTCGAGCGCTTCGCGGATCGTCGCGTCGTGCGGCAGCGCGCGGAGGCCGTCGAACGCGTCGTAGTGCCGACGGTCCCAGGCACGCCCGTCGGCCACGTCGGCGAGGAAGGCAGCGAGATGGTCGACAGGGCTCGCAAACCGGCGGACGCGGTCGCGGTCCAACGGCTCGCTGACCGCCGCCCTGACCGCAGCCGCGATCGCGCGCGCCCACTCCGCCGCGAGTGCGTCCTCGTCGCTCGCGTCGACGTCGAGCTCGATGTCGACGTCGAGCTCGTCGATCACGCACACGGATCGGTCATCCGGATCGAAGACGTCCTCGAGTGCCCGCTCGAGAGCGGCGTCGAGGCGAGTGCGCGCGACGCGATCGAGCTGCCAGCGCACCTGCTGCGACGCCGGATGGTCCGCAGGAACGACATAGACCGCGTCGAGTTGCTCGACCTCGAAAGTGCTCTCGCTCACGCAGTGGCCTCGGCGAGCGGGACGCCGTTCCCCACCGCCGCGAGCTCCTCGAGCACCTGGATCGCGCCGCTCATGCGCAGAAGCAGCTGGCGCAGCTCTGCCGAACGTTGCTCCAGCGCGACGAGCTCGCGCTCGGCCGCCTCGTAGTCCGCCTTGAGCGCTTCCAGGCGGCCCCTGATCGTCTCTTCCATCATTTCCTCCCGATGACGACGACGGTGAACAGTGTTGCGTTGTCCCCTTCATCTGCCTGGAGCGCCTCAGAGGTGTAGGCGACGCCCGAGACGCGGTTCGGGTCAGTGATGTCTGTGATCCGCGCGAACACGATCTGCGGGATCGCGGTCGGGAAGGGGTTGTGCGAAAACGACCTGTTCTCCCAGTCGGTACTCCCGTCGAAACCGCCGAAGATCGAGTACCCGTTGAGCATGACGAACGCGCCGTATCGCTCCGTGAGCAGTCCTGTGTGGTCCCACGTCCAGGTTCCCGGATTGTTTTGGTCGGTGTTCTTGACGGCGAATTGCTGTGAGAGCACCTTCAGCGCACCGTTTCCGCCCTTGAGGATGTTGCCGCCGACGTCGAGGTCGCCGGTGATGTGAGCGTTGCCGTTCACTTCGAGCTTCTGGTCGGGGGCGACGGTCCCGATCCCGACGTTGCCGCCGTTTTCGGCGATGTACACGTTTCCGCTCTCGGTGCTGA
>Ga0193728_1000203_pt1 | contig 27390 bp, 24 predicted proteins | sample U1c1metaG_FD_143037 | JGI IMG/M metagenome (GOLD analysis project Ga0193728, IMG submission 143037) | Soil microbial communities from a riparian zone of the East river system, Colorado, United States - U1c1 | ecosystem: Environmental > Terrestrial > Soil > Riparian zone | place: USA: East River... | reverse complement strand
GATCACGCACCGCCGGGCCGGAGACCACCTGCCAGGTGTGTCTTCGGCACGGCGTGACCCGCGGCGCCGCTCTCATCACGGCAGCGCCGACGGGTCTCCTGGCCGGCCGCGGCCCGCCCCACCCGGGAGTGGGGACGTCGCTCGCCCACCGCCCACCGCGGGACGCGAGGATCGCTCAACTCCACCCGGGCAACCGGGCAAACGTTAAGCGACACGGCACTACATCTCCTTCATGACCTGCGTGATCAGCGTCGCCGAGGCGTCGAAGGACAACGCGGTGGCGCGCAGGTGGTTGAAGAACATGTTGTACCGGTCGACCTCGTCCACGTCCTCCACGTACAGCGCGCTGGTCAGGTCCTCGAGGTAGACCACGTCCGGGTCGACCCGCTCGGGAAAGACCAGGATCACGAACGGCCGTCCCATGGCCGGGTGCGCCCCGCCGCCGAACGGGATCACCTGGAGCGAGACATTGCCCAGCTGGGCCAGCTCCATCAGGTACTCCAGCTGGAGCCGCATCAGCCCGGCGCCGCCCACCCGCCGGCGCAGCGCCGCCTCGTCCAGGACGGCCCAGATCTTGGGCGGGTCGGCTCTGGTCAGGGCCGGCTGGCGGGCCATCCGGAGCGCGACCTGCCGCTCGATGTCGTCCTGCGGGCTGGTCGGCATGCCCGCGCCGATGACCGTTCGGGCGTAGTCCTCGGTCTGCAGCAGGTTGGGGATCAGGCTGACCTCATAGATCCTGATCTCCGAGGCGGCGCTCTCCAGCCCCAGGTAGGTCGCGAAGTGCGGCTGGATGGAGTCGCTGTAAGCGTGCCACCAGCCCTTCTGCCGGGAGTCGCGGGCGAGCTGGACGAGTTCCTCCCGCTGGTCCTGGGGCACCCCGTAGATCTGCAGCATGTCGCGGACATCGCGCGGGGAGACGGAGACCCGGCCCGTCTCGACCCGGCTGATCTTGGACGCCGAGCACTCCAGCCGCTCGGCGACTTCCTCGCACGTCAGCTTGGCCGACTCGCGGAGCCGCCGGAGCTCGAGCGCGAGCCGACGGCGCCGGACAGTCGGGCTCTGGGTACTGACCATCTATACCTCCCTCGGTCAGCTCGCTGCTCGGTCAGCGCGTTGTTTGGGCAGGTCGTTGCTCGGTCCGCAGTCAGCCCGCGCCGCGGTCAGCCCGTCCCGCAGTCAGCTCGACCGTGACCGTCCAGTGTGACGGGGTCCGGCCGCCGCGTCCAGTGCGGGGTCATTCCCTGCAAGGTGTAACGATCCGGCCCAGTCATGCGAATTTCTATATGCATGTTGCATCTAGCGTCTGGCGCAGGCATGCTAGTGCATGTAATTACTAGGAGAGTCTCAATGACTACTAGGAGTGACCGGATGACGGTCGAGACCCAGACCCCCCGCGAGGGCACCGACAGCTGGCACGCCTACCTGACCAGGCTGGAAGACCTCGCTGGGGAGCTGACCGACCTCGGCCTGCGGACGCGGATGGTCGTCCCGCCCGGGCGGCTGCCCAGCCTGCACGTGGTGAACCCGGCCGCCACGGCGCTGGCCGAGGACGTCTACGCGGGCGTCGGCCGGGACGGCCAGTGGTGGTTCTGGTGGTCATGGGCCGAGCGGATCGCCGCGAGCGAGGACCTGGACGGGGCGGCGAGCCAGATTCGCCGCGTCCTCGCCGCCCGCGACTAGCGGCGCGGCCCGGAATCCCCGCCCGAAGGGCCCGTGGCCGCCCCGGAACGACATGAACGTGGGGTTACTGCTGCTAGAGCGACAGTAACTGTGCACGTTCATGTCGTTCCGGCGACCGCCCGGCATCGCGTCCCCCGCGGGCGCGGTCTGCTGGGCGTCGGCGCCGGGAGCGGCTTCATGATCGTGACCGATCTCGTGCGGAAAACCGCCCCTAGGCGGTCACGATTATGGCGGCGGCCAGGCCAGCTGGGTCGGCCTCCGCGCCCAGCCCGCAGCCAGGCGTTCGGTTCCGTCCGTTGCCCGAGATGACCTGCGACCTGAACCGCTGATGGCCTGCCTGCGGGGGTGGGGGAGCGGGATGGGCACTTGTCTAGTGGCCGATGGCTGGCAGGCCCGGGAAGGCCACCGTGGTGCCTCGCCAGCGGGCCGCCCGCAGCGCCGCGGCCCGGGCCTGCTGCGCGCCGAGCATCCGCAGGTCCCGGCTGCCCCGCGCGACCACGTCAAGGTACGCGCTGGTGACCTGATCCTCCAGGGTGGCGGCCAGGGCGGCCGCCTGGGCGGCCGTGTGGACCGCGCCGGGCAGCTGATAGGCCACCCCGGCCGGCCCGCCGGTGGCGCCGCCCGCGGCCAGGAGCCCGTCTAGCTTGTCCGCGGCAGCCTGGTGCGTGACCCAGTCGGCCGTGGCTGATTCCGCCTGCGTCCCGGACAGGTGGGAGCCGACCACCCCGTAGCCGTAGGCCGCCGCCTGCTCGGCCGCCAGGGCGGCCTGCAGCGCGCCGACGTCGGCGTGGCTCAGCCGCCGCCCGTCCGCCCGGCTGGCCCGGCCCGCGTCGTCCGCGCGGCCGGCCCGGCCCGCGTCGTCCGCGCGGCTGGCCCGGCCCGCCCGGCCGGACTGTCCCGTTGCGCTCACTGCGTCACCTCCGTGGCCGCCAGCACCGGGACATGCGTGGCCTCCGAGGCGCTGATGCTGGCGAACAGCTGGGCCAGGGACGGCGGGACCTGCAGCACCTCGCCGAGCAGCCGGTCCGAGGCCGCCTGCTCGGCGGCGCCCAGGTAGCTGATCGCCTGGCGCGGCGCGGTGGGTACCCCGGTGACGGACGGAACCGGCAGCGGCCCGGCGCCGGCGGCCTGCGGGGAGCCCGGGATCAGGCGGGAACGCAGCTGCCGCAGGTGATCCTGGTGCTCGGCCAGCAGCCCGGCCAGGGTGGCCCGGGCGGCCGGGCCGCCGCCGTCGGCCGCCCGGCCGTCGGCCAGCAGGGCGAGCACGCGCTGGTAGCGGGCCACCATGGACTGCTCGGCGGCGATCGCCGCCCGGAGATGGCGCACTGCGGCGGACGGCTGCGGCGGAGTACCCAGCACCTGGGTCCCGCGGCAGCCGGCGACCAGCAGCGGGAGCGCGGCGCTCGCGGCGAGCACGACTCGCCGGGTCGGGTCGGCCGGCACAGAAGGTCCTCCAGCTGGGGTGGAACGGAAGATCGGGCAGGCCCGCGCGCTGCCGGGCTAGCTGGTTATCCAGCATGTCACGGGCGCGCCGGTGCTGCTGCCGGGCAGCATCGCGGGCGTGCCCGTGCTTGCTGCCGGGGCGGCGCTCGCGCGCCGGCCCGGCGCGCGCTGGCGGCGCTGGCCGGGCCGTGCACGGCCGCAGTCCCGGTGTCCGGCTAGGCTAGACGGCGACGCGGGTACATGCACGTACCCGCGGCCTAGTCGTGAGCACAGTACAAAAGCACAGGTCGTGAGGCGAGGAGGTCGTCATGAGCGGTAGCTCTCGCCACGGTTCGGTCCGGTCACCGGGCGGCGCGGCCAGCAGGCCGGGCACCGCGGCCGGCGGGTCGTCGGCCGGCCGTCCCGCCACGGGCCGTCCCGGACCGGGCCGCGCCGCCACGGGGAAGGGCGCAGGTGACAGCCGTCCCGGGGCCGGCGGCCGGGCTCTGCCGGCCATCGACGCGGACCGGGTGGCCGCCCTGGCCGAGCCCGTCATTCACGCCATGGACCTGGACCTGGAGGGCGTCCGGATCACCGCGGCCGGCCGCCGCCGGGTCCTTCGCCTGGTCGTCGACGGGGATGGCGGCGTCAGCCTGGATGCCATCGCCCTGGCCAGCCGGGAGCTGTCGGCCGTGCTCGACGACAGCGAGGTGATGGGCGACGTGCCGTACACGCTGGAGGTCTCCTCGCCGGGAGTGGACCGGCCGCTCACCGAGCGGCGGCACTGGCGGCGGGCCATCGGCCGCCTGGTCGCGGTGCCGCTCGCGGCCGATCCGGCGAGCCCGGCCGGCACCGAGTCCGACTCCGCCCGTGTGGTGGAGGGACGGATCACCGGGGCCAGCGCCGACGGGGTCACGCTCGACGTGGCCGGGGAGAGCCGCCAGTTTGGTTATGGTGACCTTGGCCCGGGCCGGATAAAGATCGAGTTCGCGCGCCTCGCCGACCAGGACGACACCGACGAGGCCGACGCGGACGAACTGAGCGCGGATGAGGAGGGACTCAATGGATATTGACCTGACCGCGCTTCGCGGCCTGGAGGCCGAGAAGGACATCTCGATGGACCTGGCCATCAAGGCCATCGAGGACGCGCTCTTGGTCGCCTACCACCACAGTGATGGTGCGGCGACGCTGGCCAGGGTCGAAGTCAACCGCCAGACCGGCCATGTCACGGTCTGGGCCAAGGAGGCGCCGGCCGAGGGCCAGGATGCCCGGGAATATGACGACACGCCCGACGGCTTCGGCCGGATCGCGGCCGCGACGGCCCGGCAGGTGATCCTGCAGCGGCTGCGCGACGCGGAGGACGAGCTGACCTTCGGCGAGTACGCCGGCCGTGAGGGCGACATCGTCGCGGGCGTCATCCAGCAGGGCCGCGACCCGAAGGCCGTCCTGGTGGACCTCGGGAAGCTTGAGGCGATGCTGCCGCCGAGCGAGCAGGTGCCCGGCGAGCGCTATGTCCACGGCGAGCGGCTGCGCTGCTACGTGCTGCATGTCCGCAAGGGCTACCGCGGGCCGTCGGTCACCCTCTCGCGCACCCATCCCAACCTGGTGCGCAAGCTGTTCGCCCTGGAGGTCCCGGAGATCGCGTCCGGCGCGGTGGAGATCGCCGCGATCGCGCGCGAGGCCGGCCACCGCAGCAAGATCGCCGTGATCTCGAACCAGCCTGGGGTGAACGCCAAGGGCGCGTGCATCGGGCCCATGGGCAGCCGGGTCCGCAACGTCATGGCCGAGCTGCACGGCGAGAAGATCGACATCGTCGACTACTCGCCCGACCCGGCCGCGTTCGTCGCCCATGCCCTGTCGCCCGCCCGGGTGTCCAAGGTCATCGTCGTGGACGCCGCGGCCCGGGTGGCCCAGGTCATCGTGCCCGACTACCAGCTCTCACTGGCCATCGGGAAAGAGGGCCAGAACGCTCGCCTGGCCGCCCGGCTGACCGGCTGGAAAATCGACATCCGGCCGGACAGCCCAGGTGATGGCACCGCGGTCGCGGCCGCCTCATCCGGAACGCCGGCCCCTGGTGCCCGCCGGGGCGGTGGGCGCACGGCCGGGCCGGCCAGCGGCAGCGGCGTAGCGGGGACCTTGCCCGGTGCTGCGGACGCGCCAGCACTGTAAGCTGGACGACATAGTGGCCAGGCGGACAGCGTCGCCTACCCGGCCGGAATCGCGCGCTTCGGCGTCGCCAGTCCGGACGTGCGTGGGTTGCGGGGTGCGCACGGCCAAGTCCGACTTGCTTCGCCTGGTGGCAGTTGGGAATGAGATAGTTCCCGATGCTGCCGCACGGCTGCCTGGCCGGGGCGCGTACCTGCACCCCAGCCAGGAGTGCTTGGCACGGGCTCAGCGCCGGAGGGCAATCCCGCGGGCGCTTCGCCTGTCGGGTCCAGCCTCAGCCGGGACGGGCGCGGCGGGAGCTGGCACCGCAGGTGCCAGCATGGCAGGGCTCGCCGGGTACCTGGCCGGTGCGGCAGGACAGCCGCAGCGGGACGGGGCCGGGCGGGGAACATGAATGGCAAGACGTCAGAGAGCAGGCTGAGATTGCGATGAGCACGCGATGAGCATGCGGCGATGAACAGCACAAGCTGACGCCGGACGGAGCACGCGCTGCCCCGAACCGGCTGACTGGCCCGGTGATCAGCCGGGCCGAGTAGAGGGAGCGCAGTGGCGAAGGTCCGGGTTTACGAACTCGCGAAGGAGTTCGGCGTAGAGAGCAAGGCCGTCATGGCCAAGCTCACGGAAATGGGCGAGTTTGTGCGATCGGCGTCCTCGACGATCGAGGCGCCCGTCGTCCGCAGGCTCAAGGAAGCGTTCGCGGCCCAGCAGCCGCGAGGGCAGTCGGGTAACGGTCAGCGGCGTGCTCAGCAGGCCGCCCCCGTACAGTCCGCGGCCTCGGCCGGGCCGGCGCCGTCGGCGCCGTCGGCCGTGGCGGCAGCAGAATCAGGCGGCAAGGGAAGCGTGAACGGCAGCACCCCGGCGGCGCCCGCGGCGCAGGCAGGTCCCCAGGCAGACGCGGGCACGGCGGCTGACTCCCGCCCGGCGGCCGCCGCACCGGATCGGCCGGCGGCCGCGGTGCCGACGCCCTTCCCGTCTCCCCAGCAGGCTCCGCGCAGCCCGGCTCAGCCGGGCCCGGCCGAGCCCGGCCCCGCGCCGAGCGAGGGCGCGCCCCGCGGCAGCGCGCCGCGCGAGGGCAGGCCGCCGGCCCAGCCCGGCGCTCAGCCCGCCGCGGCGCAGGCCGGCCGCAGCGGCACGGACCAGGACACGGCCGCCGCGCCGCGCCCGACCGTCCCGCGGCCGGGCGGTGCCCCGCGGCCCGGTGCCCAGGGCGGCGGGCGGAACGTGCCCCGGCCCGGCCCGCGGCCCGGCAACAACCCCTTCAGCTCCACGGCCACCGGCATGGGCGCGGCCCGGCCGCGGCCCGGCGCCCCGGCCCCGGCCCCGGCCAGCCCGGCCGGTCCGGGCCAGCCCGGCCCCCGGCCCGGCGCCCCGGCTAGCGGCCCGACCGGCCCCGGCGGCCCGCGCCCGGCCGGTGCCCGGCCCGGCGCGCCCGGCGATGCCCGGCCCGGCGGTCCCCGTCCGGGCGGCCCGCGTCCGGGCGGCCCGCGGCCCAGCCCGAGCAGCATGCCCCCGCGTCCCATCGGGTCCCGCGGTCCCGGCGGGCCAGGCGGGCCAGGCGGCCCCGGCGGATCACGTGGCGGTCCCGGCGGCTCCGGCGGCCCGGGCGCCGGCACGCGGCCGGGCGGCCGCGGCGGTCCCGGTGCTGGTGCCGGCCGTCCCGGCGGTGGCGGCGGCGCTGGCGCGCCGCGTCCCGGCATGGGGCCGGCCCGTCCCGGCGGCCGCGGCCGCAGCGGCACCCAGGGTGCCTTCGGGCGGCCCGGCGGCCGGCCGTCGCGCGGCCGCAAGTCGAAGAAGCAGCGCCGTCAGGAGTTCGACAACATGCAGGCGCCGGCTATCGGCGGCGTCTCCATCCCGCGCGGCAACGGCCAGGTCATCCGGCTGTCGCGGGGCGCCTCGCTGAGTGACTTCGCGGACAAGATCGGGGTCAACCCGGCCTCGCTCGTCCAGGTGCTGTTCCACCTCGGCGAGATGGTCACCGCGACCCAGTCGGTCAACGACGAGACGCTCCAGCTGCTGGGCGCCGAGCTCAGCTACACCGTCCAGGTGGTCTCCCCGGAGGAAGAGGACCGGGAGCTCCTGGAGGCGTTCGACATCGAGTTCGGCGAGGACGAGGGCGAGGACGCCGACCTGGTGGCCCGGCCCCCGGTGGTCACCGTCATGGGCCACGTCGACCACGGCAAGACCAAGCTGCTCGACGCGATCCGGAACGCCAACGTGATGGCGCACGAGGCGGGCGGCATCACCCAGCACATCGGCGCTTACCAGGTCGACACCGTCGTGGACGGCCAGGACCGCCGGATCACGTTCATCGACACGCCCGGCCACGAGGCGTTCACCGCCATGCGGGCCCGCGGCGCGCAGACGACGGACCTGGTCGTGCTCGTGGTGGCCGCCGACGACGGCGTCAAGCCGCAGACCACCGAGGCGCTCAACCACGCCCAGGCGGCCGGGGTGCCGATCGTGGTCGCGGTCAACAAGGTCGACAAGGAGGGCGCCGACCCGGCCCGGGTCCGCTCTCAGCTCACCGAGTACGGCCTGGTGGCCGAGGAGTTCGGCGGCCAGAACCTGTTCGTCGACGTCTCGGCCCGCAACGGGACCGGCCTCGAGGCCTTGCTTGAGGCGGTAGTGCTGACCGCCGACGCCGAGCTCGACCTGCGGGCCAACCCGAAGCAGCAGGCCCAGGGCGTCGCGATCGAGGCGCACCTGGACAAGGGCCGCGGCCCGGTCGCGACCGTCCTCGTGCAGCGCGGCACGCTGCACGTCGGCGACTCGATCGTGACCGGCGAGGCCTTCGGCCGGGTGCGGGCGATGCTCGACGAGGACGGCAAGCCGGTCAGCGAGGCGCCGCCGTCCCGTCCGGTGCAGGTCCTCGGCCTCACCGCCGTCCCCGGCGCCGGCGACAGCTTCCTGGTCGTCGACGACGACCGGGTGGCCCGGCAGATCGCCGAGCGGCGCGAGACCCGGGAGCGGAGCGCCATGTTCGCCCAGCGGCGGCCGCGGGTCACGCTGGAGGACCTGGAGTCCGCGCTGAAGTCGGGCGAGCGGGACGAGCTGCTGCTGATCATCAAGGGCGACGTGTCCGGCTCGGTCGAGGCCCTCGAGGATGCCCTGATCCAGCTCGACGTGGGCGAGGAAGTCGCGCTCCGCGTCATCGGCCGCGGCGTCGGCGCGATCACGCAGGACGACGTCAACCTGGCCATCGCGTCCGAGGCCGTCATCATCGGCTTCAACGTCCGGCCCGCCGGGCGGGCCGGCGAGCTGGCCCAGCGCGAGGGCGTGGACATCCGCTACTACTCGGTCATCTACCAGGCGATCGAGGAAGTGGAAGCCGCGCTCAAGGGCATGCTCAAGCCCATCTACGAGGAGGCTCAGCTCGGCACGGCCGAGATCCGGGAAGTGTTCCGGGTCCCGCGCATCGGCAACGTGGCAGGCTCCATCGTGCGGTCCGGGACCATCACCCGCAACAGCAAGGCGCGGCTGGTCCGGGACGGCGTGGTGGTCTCGGACAACCTCACCGTCGAGTCGCTGCGCCGGTTCAAGGATGACGCCACCGAGGTCCGCGAGGGCTTCGAGTGCGGCATCGGGATCGGCTACAACGACATCAAGGTCGGGGACGTCATCGAGACCTTCGAGATGCGGGAGAAGCCGCGCGCCTGATGCGTGAACTAGTGCTGGCGGGACGGGCGTGTACGTCGGCGCACTGACCCTGGACCTGCTGCTCGGCGATATACGCTCGCTGAAGCAGAAGCGCTCCGCGGTCCGGCCCATCGTGGCCGAGGTGCGCCGGCGTTTCCCCGGCGCGTCCGTCGGGGAAACCGGGTACCTGGACCTGCACCGCCGGACCGAGATCGGCGTCGCCGTGGTGAGCTCCACCGCGGCGCACGCCGCCGAGGTGCTGGAGGCCTGCGAGCGGTTCGTCGCCGGGCGACCGGAGATCGAGCTGCTGTCCGCACGCCGGCAGCTGTTCCACGACGAAGAGGAGTGACGGGATGAACCCGGCCAGGACACGCAAGCTCGGCGAGCGGATCGCCCAGATCGTGGCCGAGATGCTGGAGCACCGGATCAAGGACCCGCGCCTGGGCTTCGTCACCATCACCGAGGCACGCGTCACCGGCGACCTGCGCGAGGCGACGGTGTTCTACACCGTCTACGGCTCGCAGACCGAGCAGGAGGGCACGGCGGCCGCGCTGGCCAGCGCGACCGGCCTGATCAGGTCCGAGGTCGGCCGCCAGACCGGGATCAAGCACACCCCGTCCATCGCCTTCCAGCTGGACAAGGTGCCCGACACGGCCGCGGCCATCGAGGACGCCGTGGCCCGCGCCCGCGCCGCCGACGCCGCCGTGGCGGCCGCCCGGGCCGGCGCCGTCCCGGCCGGGGATCCCGATCCGTACCGGACCCCGGCCGCGGCCGATGAGGACGAGGACGACGAGGACGAGGACGACGAGGACGACGGCGCGGCGGGGACCGGCGCGGCGGCGAACGGCGCGGCCGGGGGCGGCCAGCTGGGTGAAATCCCGGCCGACGCCGGGCGGGACGCGGGATACTCGCCCTCGTGACCCCTGGCGCTCGCGGTAACCCCGATCTCGAGGCCGAGTGGGGCGCGGCCCTCAAGATCATCGGCGGCGCGCAGGAGATCTGCCTGGCCTGCCACGTCCGGCCCGACGCGGACGCGCTCGGCTCGATGCTGGCCGCGGCGCAGGCGCTGTGCGCGGCCTTCCCCGACCGCCGGGTCGTCGCGTCCTTCGGCGACGAGCCGTTCACCGTCCCGGCCAACCTCCGCTTCCTGCCCGGCGCGGACCTGCTGACCCCGCCCGCGCGCTACCCGGCCGGGCCGCAGCTGATGATGACCTTCGACGCGGCCGGCCCGGACCGGCTCGGGCTGCTGGCCGCGAGCGCCGCGCGGGCCGCGGAACTGATCGTGCTCGACCATCACGCCGCCAACCGCGGCTTCGGCACGGTCCGGCTGGTCGACCCGGCGGCGGCCGCGACGGCCGTCCTGGCCCGCGAGCTGGTCGCCCGGCTGGGCGTCCCGGTCAGCCGCGACATCGCGCTCGGGCTCTACGCCGGGCTGGTCACCGATACCGGGTCGTTCAAGTTCTCGACCACCCCGGGTTTGCACCACCTGGCCGCCGAGCTGATCAGCACCGGGATCGACCCCGGCGCCGTGGCGCGGGAGCTGTTCGACCGTGCCCCGTTCGGCTACCTGGAGCTGCTGGCCGCCGCGGCGGGCCGCGCCGTCCTCGAGCCCGGCGCGGCCGGCGGGCTCGGGCTGGTCTGGTCCACCGTGACGCGGGCCGACCGCGAGCGGGCCGGCGGCCTGCCGCTGGACGTGGTCGAGCCGGTCATCGACACGCTGCGGCGGACCGACGAGGCCGAGGTGGCGGTCGTCCTGAAGGAGGCCGACGACGGTGCCTGGCTGGTCTCGACCCGGTCCAAGGACCGGGTCGACGTCGGCCGCGCGTGCCAGGCCCTCGGCGGCGGCGGTCACGCCCGGGCCGCCGGGTTCACGGCCACCGGCTCTCCGGCCGACGCGATGGCGGCGCTGCGCGAGCGGCTCAGGCCGTGACCGCGCCCAGCGGCCTGCTGATCGTCGACAAGCCAGCGGGCCTGACCTCGCATGACGTCGTCGGCAGGGTCCGCCGGCTGGCCGGGACGCGACGGGTCGGGCACGCCGGCACGCTGGACCCGATGGCGACCGGGGTGCTGGTCGTCGGGATCGAGAAGGCCACCCGGCTGCTCGGCCACCTGGCCCTGACGCAGAAGCAGTACGCGGCCACCATCCGGCTCGGGGAGCGCACCGACACTGACGACGCCGACGGCGAGGTCGTGGCCCGGAACCCCGCCGACGGCGTCACCGACGCGGACCTGCGGCAGGCCGCCGCCGCGCTGACCGGCGAGATCCAGCAGGTGCCGCCCGGCATCAGCGCCATCAAGGTCGGCGGGCAGCGGGCCTACCGGCTGACCCGCGAGGGCGCGCCGCCCGACCTGCCCGCCCGGACCGTCACGGTCATGGAGCTGGACATCACCGCCGTCCGCCGCAGCGCCGGCCCGGCGGGCGGGCTGCTGGACGTTGATGCCCTGGTGACGTGCTCCAGCGGGACCTACATCCGGGCCATCGCCCGGGACCTGGGCGCGGCGCTGGGCACGGGCGGGCACCTGACCGCGCTGCGGCGGACCCGGGTCGGCCCGTACCGGATCGAGGACGCCACGCCGCTGGACGAGCTGGCCGCGGCGGCCGGCACAGCGTCGGCCGGCACAGCGTCGGCCGGCAGAGGGGCGCTGCCGGTCATCCCGCTGGCCGCGGCCGCGGCGGCGGCCTTCGACGCCCGGCAGCTGACTGCGGACGAGGCCCGGCTGATCGGCCACGGGGGACGGCTGCCCGCTCTCGGAGCCGGCCCCGCGCCGGTGGCCGCGTTCGGGCCAGATGGCGCGCTGATCGCGCTGCTCACCGAATCCGGCGGGCAGGCCCGCTCGCTCGCCGTATTCGTGGCCGGGGAGAGCTAGCGCGCGGCTGCCCGGCCCGATGGCGCCTGCCGCATGGCAGGCTTGGAGCAGCGCGGTAACCGCCTGACCAGAAGGGGACAGCACATGCAGCGGTGGCAGGGCCTCGGCGAGGTGCCCGCGGACTGGGGCGCCAGCGTGGTGACCATCGGCGTCTTCGACGGCGTCCACCGTGGCCACCAGCGCATCGTCGCGCAGGCCGCGGCGGCCGCGGCCGCCGCGGGGCAGCCGGTGGTCGTCGTCACCTTCGACCCGCACCCCGACGAGGTGGTCCGGCCGGGCTCGCACCCGCCCTTCCTGTGCAGCGTCCGCCGCCGCGGCGAGCTGCTCGCCGGGCTCGGCGTCAGCGCGGTCTGCGTGCTGCCCTTCACTTACGAGTTCTCGCAGCTCGGCCCCGATGAGTTCGTGCGGGCCGTGCTGGTCGAGCGGCTGCACGCGACCCACGTGGTCGTGGGGGCGGACTTCCGCTTCGGCCACCGCGCCGCGGGCGATGTCGCGCTGCTGGCCGAGCTGGGCGAGAAGTACGACTTCACCGCCGAGGGCGCGCCGCTGCTGGCCGACGACGGCCAGCCGATCTCGTCGACCGAGATCCGGGGGCGGCTGGAGGCCGGCGACGTGGCCGACGCGGCGGTCGACCTCGGCCGCCCGCACCGGGTCGAGGGTGTGGTCGTCCGCGGTCACCAGCGGGGCCGGGCGCTCGGCTTCCCGACGGCCAACCTGGAGACGATGCCGCACACCGCGATCCCCGCCGACGGCGTGTACGCGGGCTGGCTGATCAGCCTGGGCACCGGCGGCGAGGAGGAGGAGCGGTGGCCCGCCGCGATCTCGGTCGGCACCAACCCGACCTTCGACGGCCAGGTCCAGACCGTCGAGGCGTACGCGCTGGACCGCGACGACCTGGATCTCTACGGCCGGCACATGGCCGCGGACTTTGTCGCCCGGATCCGCGGCCAGGCCCGGTTCGACTCGGTTTCCGAGCTGGTCGAGCAGATGGGCCGCGACGTGGGGCAGGCCCGGACCGCGCTCGAGGTCGGGTCGCACTGACCCGCGGCCGGCCTGCTCACTCTCAGCAGCCCAGAAAGTAACAATCTGGTAACTTCCGGGGGATCACGCTCTGGCGTGAGTGCAATCGCCGGCGTGATAGCGTGAGCCTTGGCTGGATTATCAGGCCCAGGTCGGCTGCGCCCTCAGGCGGCTGACCATCCGGACGGCCCGCCTCGCGGAGCCCCCGAATCACGTCAGGCCCCAGGATCCTCTGAGCGCCTGATAACTGAGTGCCCGAACGACGCAACACGAGGGAGCAACGTGCCGCTCGATACGACGGTGAAGACCGAGATCATTGCCGGGAACGCGACCAGTGAGGGTGACACCGGCTCGCCGGAGGTCCAGGTCGCGCTGCTGACCAAGCGGATCAGCGACCTGACCGAGCACCTCAAGGTGCACCAGCACGACCACCACAGCCGCCGCGGGCTGCTGCTGCTCGTCGGCCGTCGCCGGCGCCTGCTGAACTACCTGCAGCGCAAGGACATCAACCGGTACCGCGCCGTGATCGAGAAGCTCGGCCTGCGCAGGTAGCTTGACACCGGGCGGCGCAGCCGCAACGCGCGCGCCGCCCGCTGCACAACTGAATACACCACGAAACGTACGACGTCCCGCGGCTCCGGCCCGGAGCGCTGACAGCGCCCGCAGGGCCGGTCCTCGGTAGTGGTTCTCGGGTTCGGCGGCTCGCGCCCAGGTGGCGCGCCCGCGGGGCCGAGAACTTCGATCGAAGACCGGCCGGCAGCCTTCCTCGCTAGCTGGCTGGCATATGGCGCTCCGCTGGCGGCGGGCAGGCGCGGGACCTCTATCAAGGAGGTCTCACCCGTGGAGGGTGTTACTAGCGCCGAAGTCATCATTGACAACGGCCCTCTGGGAGTTCACAAGCTCCGGTTCGAGACTGGCCGCCTGGCCAAGCTCGCCGGCGGCTCCGCCGTCGTCTATCTCGACGACGAGACCATGGTGTTGTCCACCACTACCGCGTCCAAGCACCCGAAAGACAACTTGGACTTCTTCCCGCTCACCGTCGACGTCGAGGAGCGGATGTACGCCGCGGGCCGGATTCCCGGCTCGTTCTTCCGTCGTGAGGGCCGGCCGTCCGAGGACGCGATCCTCACCTGCCGCCTGATCGACCGGCCGCTCCGGCCGTCGTTCGTGCACGGGCTGCGAAACGAGGTCCAGGTCGTCGAGACGATCATGGCCCTGCACCCCGAGCACCTGTACGACGTGGTCGCCATCAACGCGGCCTCGCTGTCGACCCAGCTGTCCGGGCTGCCCTTCTCGGGCCCGATCGGCGCCGTGCGCGTCGCCCTGGTCCGCGGGCAGTGGGCTGGCTTCCCGACGCACCCGCAGCTGGCCGAGGCCACGTTCGATATGGTCGTGGCCGGCCGGGTACTGGAGGACGGCGAAGTCGCGATCATGATGGTCGAGGCCGAGTCCACCCCGACCACGCTGGCCCTGCTGGCCGACTCGGGCAGCGGTGCCGTTGCGCCCACCGAGGAGACCGTGGCCGAGGGCCTGGAGGCGGCCAAGCCGTTCATCCGGGCACTGTGCGAGGGCCAGCTGGAGGTCGCCCGGGTCGCCGCCAAGGAGACCCGCGAGTTCCCGACCTTCGCCGATTACGGCCAGGACGTCTTCGAGGCGATTGCGGCCGAGGTCTCCGACGAGCTGGCCCAGGCGCTCACCGTGGCCGGCAAGGCCGAGCGCGACGCCGAGACCGACCGGGTCAAGGCGCTGGCCAACGAGAAGGTGGCGGCCCAGTTCGAGGGCCGCGAGAAGGAGATCAGCGGGGCGTTCCGCGCGCTGACCAAGAAGCTGGTCCGGCAGCGGGTCATCCGCGACGGGATCCGCATCGACGGCCGGGGCCTGGCCGACATCCGGTCGCTCTCGGCTGAGGCCGACGTGCTGCCCCGGGTGCACGGCTCGGCGCTGTTCGAGCGCGGCGAGACCCAGGTCCTCGGCGTGACCACGCTGAACATGCTCCGGATGGAGCAGATGATCGACACGCTGAACCCCGAGCGCACCAAGCGCTACATGCACAACTACAACATGCCGCCGTACTCGACCGGCGAGACCGGCCGGGTGGGCTCGCCCAAGCGGCGCGAGATCGGCCACGGCGCGCTCGCCGAGCGGGCGCTCCTGCCGGTGCTGCCGACCCGCGAGGAGTTCCCCTACGCGATCCGGCAGGTCTCCGAGGCGATCGGCTCCAACGGCTCGACGTCGATGGGCTCGGTCTGCGCCTCGACGATGTCTCTGCTCGACGCCGGCGTCCCGCTCAAGGGCATGGTCGCGGGCATCGCCATGGGCCTCATCCACGAGGGCGGCGAGTACGTCACCCTGACCGACATCCTCGGCGCCGAGGACGCGTTCGGCGACATGGACTTCAAGGTCGCCGGCACCCGGGACGTCATCACCGCGCTCCAGCTGGACACCAAGCTCGACGGCCTCCCGGCCTCGGTGCTGGCCAGCGCGCTGAAGCAGGCCCGCGGCGCCCGGCTCACCATCCTGGACGTCATGAGCCAGGCCATCGACGAGCCCGGCGAGATGAGCGACAACGCGCCGCGGATCATCACGGTGCACGTCCCGGTGGACAAGATCGGCGAGGTCATCGGCCCGAAGGGCAAGATGATCAACTCGATCCAGGACGAGACCGGCGCCGAGATCACCATCGAGGACGACGGCACGATCTACATCGGGGCCACCGACGGCACCTCGGCCGACGCGGCGCGCGCGATGATCAACGCGATCGCCAACCCGCACATCCCCGAGGTCGGCGAGCGCTTCCTCGGCACCGTGGTGAAGACGACCACGTTCGGCGCGTTCATCTCGCTGCTGCCGGGCAAGGACGGCCTGCTGCACATCACCCAGATCCGCAAGCTGCACGGCGGCGCCCGGATCGACAACGTGGATGATGTCGTGAAGGTCGGCGACAAGATCCAGGTCGAGATCCGCGAGGTCGACGACCGCGGCAAGCTGTCGCTCGTGCCGGTCGAGGTCGTCGAGCGCGAGGCCGCGGGCGAGGACCTCGGCGGTCACGACGACCGGCCGCGGGAGTCCCGCGGTGGCGACCGCGACCACCGCGGCGGCGACCGTGACCGCGGGGGAGACCGCGACCACCGGAGCGGCGGCGGCAGCGACCACCACCGCAGCCGCCAGCGCAACCGCGGCAGCGGCGGCGGATCCGACAACTCATGACCGACAGTCAGCGGCTGCCGGGCGGCGAGCCGGGCGTTCAGCGCACGGTGCTGCCCGGCGGCCTGCGGGTCATCACCGAGTCGCTGCCGGCCGTCCGGTCGGCAGCGCTCGGCATCTGGGCCGGCGTGGGCTCGCGGGACGAGGACCGCGACCACGCCGGGGCCACGCATTACTCCGATCTCCTGCTGTTCAAGGGCACCGGGCGGCGCAGCGCGCTGGAGATCTCGGCGGAGATGGACGCGGTCGGCGGCGAGCTGAACGCGTTCACCGCGAAGGAGTACACGTGCTATTACGCGCGGGTGCTCGACAGCGACCTGCCGCTGGCCATCGACGTGCTGTCCGACATGGTCAACAGCTCGGTCATCGCCCCCCGGGACGTGGACGCCGAGCGCGGGGTGATCCTCGAAGAGATCGCCATGAACGAGGACGACCCGTCGGACCTGGTCCACGAGGCGTTCGCCGCGCAGCTGTTCGGCGACACGCCGCTGGGCCGGCCCATCCTCGGCACGGTGGACTCGATCAACTCGATCAGCCGGGACCGGATCTGGGAGCACTACCGCGCCCGGTACACCCCAGACAGCCTGGTCGTCGCGGCCGCGGGCAGCGTGGACCACGACCGGGTCGTCGAGCTGGTGGCCCGCGCCTTCGGGCCGGTGCTCGACGGCGACGGCGACCGCGACCGCGGCCCGGCCGGGCCGCGGTTGGGCGGGTCGTCGGCCGGTGACGCCACGGGCACCGGCGTCCGCCTGGTCTCCCGCCCGGTCGAGCAGGCCAACCTGGTGCTCGGCTGCGCCGGGCTGGCCCGCAGCGACCCGCACCGGTTCGCGCTCGGGGTGCTGAACTCCGCGCTGGGCGGCGGCATGTCGTCCCGGCTGTTCCAGGAAGTGCGGGAGAAGCGCGGGCTGGCCTACTCGGTCTTCAGCTTCAGCTCGCAGCACGCGGAAGCCGGCCTGTGGGGCATCTACGCGGGCTGCCTGCCGGCCAAGGCCGACGAGGTCCTGGACATCTGCCGGGACGAGGTCGCGAAGGTGATCGCCGACGGCCTCACCGACGAGGAGCTCGACCGCGGTAAGGGACAGCTGCGCGGGTCCATCGTGCTCGGCCTGGAGGACCCGTCCTCCCGGATGAGCAGGCTCGGCAAGTCCGAGCTGGTGCACCCGAGGCTCGAGCCGGTCGAGGAGATCCTCGCCGCCATCGAGGCGGTGACCGCCGACGACGTCAAGGAGATCGCCGCGGCCGTCCTCGGCCAGCCCAAGGCGCTGGCGGTGGTCGGCCCGTTCGACAACGCGGACGCGTTCACCGCCTAGCCGGGCCGCGTCGGCGAGCTTGGGAGAATCATGATCAAGGTCGGGGTGCTGGGCGCCAAGGGGCGGATGGGCACGGCGGCCTGCGCCGCGGTGCAGGCCGCCGCGGACCTCGAGCTGGCCGCGCAGGTCGATGCCGGCGACTCGCTGGAGGAGCTCGCGGGCTGTGACGTCGTGGTCGACTTCACCCACCCCGGCGTCGTCATGGACAACCTGCACTGGTGCATCGGCCGCGGCCTCACGGTCGTGGCCGGCACCTCCGGCTTCGACGACTCGCGGCTCGCCCGGGTACGGGACTGGCTGGGCGCCGCGCCGGGGTCCCGGGCGCTGATCGTGCCGAACTTCTCCGTCGGCGCCGTGCTGATGATGAAGTTTGCCCAGCAGGCGGCCCCCTACTTCGAGTCCGTCGAGGTCATCGAGTTGCACCACGCGGGCAAGGCGGACGCCCCGTCCGGCACCGCCGCCCGGACCGCGGCGCTGATCGAGGACGCGCGGTCGGCGGCGGGCGTCGGCCGCTCGCCCGACGCGACCGTCTCGGAGCAGGACGGCGCGCGCGGCGCCGTCATCAGCGGCGTCCGGGTGCACTCGGTCCGGCTGGCCGGGCTGGTCGCGCACCAGGAAGTGCTGCTTGGCGGGCACGGCGAGGTGCTGACTATCCGGCATGACTCCCTGGACCGGTCCTCGTTCATGCCCGGCGTGCTGCTGGCCGCCCGCGGCGCCGGCACGCTCCCGGCCGGGCTCACCGTCGGCCTGGACGCGCTCCTGCCGCTCTGACCGGATGGGCGGCTCCGGCGGGGTGCGGCGGGCTGCGGTCGGCTGCGGCCTCCGGATCCGGCTTGGGCCTCCGGATGAGCCGGGCGACTAATCCGGCTTGATGGAATTGCGTCCGCCGGGCCAGGTGTTGTAACAGGACGAGAGCAGCCGGCGACCGTATGCCGTCTGCCGCTGCTCCGCCCGGACGATTCATCCCCCGGGCATCCGCCGGACTCTGCCCTTGCCCGGCCGGCGGGCTGACCGGCCTGAATCCAGCCGCGTCGGCTCGTTGCTGACTCCCTTCCCCCTGCCAGCGGAGCTTCTATGCGGTCCCGGTACGAGCATGACCAGAATCACCCGGATTCGTGGCCCGGCGAGAACTGGCTGACCGACTGGTGGCACGGGCTGACGAGCCCGCGCCGCTGGGCGGCCGGGGCCGGCGTGGCCCTGGCGGTCGTCCTGGCCCTCACCGGGGTCGCGGCCGCGGGCGGCTTCACCAGTGACGGCCCCGCCCTGGCGGGCGTGGCGCACGCCGGGCAGGCTCCGGCCGGGCAGGCTCCGGCTGGGCAGGCTCCGGCCGGGCAGGCTCCGGCTGGGCAGGCTCCGGCCGGGCAGGCTCCGGCGGGGCAGGCCGTGGTGGGCCAGTCTCAGGCGGCGGGCCAGTCTCAGGCGGGCGGCGCTCCGGCCGCGGCCAGGGCACGCCCGGCGGGCCGGGTCCGGCCGGTGGCGAAGACGGGCGGCCGCCCGCGCACGTCCTGCCAGTCGGTCGCGCACATCGGCGACTCCACCTCGGTCGACCTGGTCTCGCCGGCGAGCCTGCCCGACGCCGTGCAGCGGCTGGGCGCCCAGTACCGCGATGTCGGCGTCCGGCACGTGCACATCGACGCCTCGGGCGGACGGTCGGTCGTGGAGGAAATGCCCGACCAGATCAACGGGTACAAGGTGGCCAGCTCCTACTGGGCGCACGAGTACCGGGGCTGCTGGGTCTTCGGCCTCGGCACCAACGACGTGGCCAACGTCGAGGCCGGCTCGGCCGTCGGCCTGACGGCCCGGATCGACCGCATGATGTCCGCGGCCCACGGTGAGCCGGTCCTGTGGGTCAATACCCGCACCGAGCTATCCGCCGGCCCGTGGGCCGACGCCGGCGAGCAGGCCTGGGACGCGGCCCTGGCCCAGGCGCTGAAGACGTACCCGAACCTGCGCATCTTCAACTGGGCCGCTGTCGCCCAGCCCGCCTGGTTCCTGGGCGACGGCATCCACTACAACACGGTTGGCTGCGCGATCCGCGCCCACGACATCGCCGCCGCCCTGGCCCGCGCGTTCCCCGCGACCGGCCACAGCGCCAGCCGCATCGTCACCTGACCGCCGGGCCGCCCGGCGCCGGGCGGCCCGGGGTCCGTCGTCGAGTCCCGGCCCGCGGCCCGGCCCGCGGCCCGGTTACCGGTCCTGGCCCGCCGCCGGGCAGAAGCGCCGCGACCCGCTGCCGGCCGGCCATCGTCCCGGCGCCGGCCTCACCCGCCCCCGCCGCCCCGCCGCCCCGCCGCCCCGCCGCCGCGCCGCCCCGCCCCGTCCCGGTCCGGCTCTTCACCCCACTGGCCCTTCTGGCCTCTCCAGGCTCCTCAGCTTCGCGCGCCGGGGAGTCGCTTCATGATCGTGACCGTTTGCCTGGCGAAAAACGGGGACGATCGGTCACGATCATGGCCGGCACCTTCCCGCCCCGCGGCCCGGCGCCCCGGGGTCCGCGTCGAGGCCCCGGTACTGACGCCGCCAGCTTTCAGCGTGCAGGCTGGCGATGGCCGCCACGTCATTCGCTGCCGCCTGCCGGTACCTCATGGCCTGGTGTTTCCTTCCCGACGGGCGCTGTGCCGGATCGCGATGACTACCTGCGGCCATCGCGAGTCGATTCTAGAGTTCTAGAAGGCATGGGGAAGGCCCCCGAGAGTTTCAGGCACCGGAATGACCGCGATGTCGTCCCGAACCGCCTGTGCCAAGTGAACGCCGTTACAGAACTTCTCCGCGACAATAAGTAGTCATTACGAAACTGCGGGTAGTCGTCCACTGGCCGCGGTAGCAGCGACTCGCCGGAACGACAGCTGGCGAGGACCGTGGCGAGGGGGGAAGATGCCGAAGCCGACGCGCCCCGGGCAGCGCTATATGCCCGGTCTCGACGGACTGCGGGCCGTGGCGGTTCTGGCCGTCATCGCCTACCACGAGCAGTTCAGCTGGGCACTCGGCGGCTTACTGGGTGTCGGCGTCTTCTTCACGCTCAGCGGTTACCTCATCACGAGCATCCTGCTCAGCCAGTGGGCCGCGGAGAGCCGGCTGCACCTGCGGGAATTCTGGCTCGCTCGGGCACGCCGGCTGCTGCCCGCCTTGTTCGTGATGCTGGCGGTCGTGACCGCCTGGGTGACGATCGCGGACCGTAGCCGGCTCCCGAGCCTGCGCGGCGCGGTGGCGGCCGCGGCCACGTACTCCAGCAACTGGTACGCGATCGTCCAGCAGCAGTCGTACTTCGCCCGGTTCGCGCCGCCCGGGCCGCTCGATCACCTGTGGTCGCTGGCCGTGGAGGAGCAGTTCTACCTGGTCTGGCCGGCGCTGCTGCTGCTCGGCCTGTTCTTCCTGCGCGGACGGCGGACGAGCGCGGTGGGGTGGCTGGCGCTGCCGGCCCTTGGGCTGGCCGCCGCGTCGGTCGCCCTGATGACCGCGCTCTACCAGCCGGGGCCAGACCCGACGCGGGTCTACGAGGGCACCGACACCCGGGCCTCCGGGCTGCTGATCGGCGCCGCCCTGGCCATGTTCCTGGCCGCCCGCCGCCGCCCGTCTGCCGAGCCCGCAGCCCAGCAGCCCGCAGCCCAGCAGCCCGCAGCCCAGCAGCCCGCAGCCCAGCAGCCCGCAGCCCAGCGGGCGCGAGGCCGCATCGGCCGGATCGCGCTGGACGTCGCCGGCTTCGCCGGCCTCGCCGGGATCGGGCTGATGGTCTGGCGCGTCGGAGAGTACTCGCCCTTTCTCTACCGGGGCGGCCTGGTCGTGCTGTCGGTCGCGACCGTCGCCGTCGTCGCCGCGGTCGCCTGCCCGGGGACCCTGGTCGGCGCGGCCCTCGGCTGGGGGCCGCTGCGCTGGGTCGGCGCCCGCTCCTACGGCATCTACCTGTGGCACTATCCGGTCATCGTGCTGACCACCCCGGCGAATGCGGGCGAGAACCTGTTCCGGGCCGCGGCCCAGGTCGCGGCGAGCGTGGTCATCGCGGCGCTGTCCTGGCGGTTCATCGAGGAGCCGGTCCGGCACGGCGCCATCGGCCGGGCCTGGACCCGCGTCCGGGCCGCCGGCTGGCGCACCGCGCTCACCGGCTGGCGTACCCGGCCCGCGGGGCTGCGCGGGCTGGCCGCGCTGACCGGGACGGCAGGCCTGGTGGCCGTCGCGGGAGTCGGCCTGTCGGGGATCGTCGCGGTCCCGGCCGGAGCCGGCCAGGCGCCGCTGGCCGCGGGCGCCACGCAGCCGCTGAGCAGCAGGTTCATTTCCCGGAGCGGAGCCCATCCGGTGTTCGCCGGCGGCGCGCAGGCGGACCGCCGCGCGGACAGCGCCGCCGCGGGCAAGGGATCCTCGGCCCCAGGCGCATCGGCCGCCGGTGGCTCGGCCGCCGCCGCGCCCCTGCGCACCTCCTGCCGGGCGGTGGCGCACCTCGGCGACTCCACCTCGGACGGCCTGGTATCACGCCAGTACCTGCCGAACCCGAAGCAGCGCATCCAGGCCCGTTACGAGGACGTCGGCGCCCGGAGCGTGTGGACGAACATCGCGGGCGGCCGGTCGATCGTCGAGGTCCTGCCGGGGACGGTCAACGGGTATGACGCCGTGCACAACATGGCGCACCAGGGCTTCAAGGGCTGCTGGGTGCTCGCCCTAGGCACCGACGACACCGCCGACGTGGCCGCGGGCTCGGAAACGCCGCTGGCGACCCGGATCGCGCGGATGATGTCGGCCGCCCACGGCGAACCGGTCATGTGGGTGAACGTGAAATCCCTGGTCTCCAGCGGCCCCTATGCCGAACCCAACATGCAGCGGTGGGATGCGGCGCTGGTCAAGGCCTGTCCCAAGTACCCGAACATGCGGATCTTCGACTGGGCGTCCGTGGTCCGCAGCAGCTGGTTCATCTCCGACGGCATCCACTACACCTCCAAAGGCTACGCGGCGCGCGCCGAGCTCATCGCCGATGCGCTGGCCAAGGCATTCCCGCAGAGCGGGCACAGCAGCGGTTGCGTCGTCAGCTAACCTCGAAACTAGGCGAAACGGAGGAGCACCGGGTGCGGCTCATCCTGAACGTAATCTGGCTCGTGCTATGCGGCCTGTGGATGGCCCTCGCCTACGTGCTGGCCGGGATCGTCTGCTGCGTCCTGATCATCACGATCCCGTTCGGCATCGCCTGCTTCCGGATCGCCGGCTACGTGATCTGGCCGTTCGGCCAGCAGATCGCGCCCCGCGCCGGGGCCGGCGCGGGGGCCATGATCGGCAACATCATCTGGATCCTGCTGTTCGGCTGGTGGCTGGCCGTCGGCCACCTCGTCACCGGCGCGCTGCTGTGCCTGACGATCATCGGCATCCCGCTCGGCCTGGCCAACTTCAAGATCATCCCGATCTCGCTGATGCCGCTCGGCGTCCAGATCGTCCCGACCGACTCCCAGGCCCTGCGCTAGCCCCGCGCGTGGGTAGCCCCGCACGTGGGGTAGCCCCGCCCGTGGGCTAGCCCGGCGCCTGGGCTGGCCGCACGCCGCGGCGGCTCAGCCCCGGAGGGCCAGCAGCCCGGCCGGCTCTGACCACCTGAACACCGGGGCGTCGGCCAGGTCGGGATAGGTCACGGCCATTCCGCGCTCCGGCGGCATCGCCCACAGGCGGAAGCTCGCCGAGGCGGCCTGCCGGTCCCACGCCGGTGACCAGGCGGGCACGTAGCGGCTGTAGATGCGGCGCACGCGCTCCTCGTCTCGGCCCGCCAGCCGGGCGGGGCCGGTCATCCGCACCTGGCGAACGTCGTCCGGCGGGCTGAAGGTCGCGACCATCACCGCGACCTCCCGGTTCTCGGCGGCGGCCCGCAGGAACGGCGCGGGACCGGCCTCAGGGCTGTGGAACCACAGGTGGTCTTCCTCGAAGGCGTACCACATCATCGCCAGAGCGGGATGACCGCTGGCCGTGACCGTCGCGACGCTGGCCGGCCGGCCGGGCTCGTCGAGGAAGCCGAAAACGTCGAAGCCAGGGCTCTGCATGCCGGTCATCGTCCACCCTCGAGCGCGCTTGAAGTCAAGGCCCGGCCTGGGCCGGCCAGCGGGCGGCGCGCCACCGCCCGGACAGCCCGCCACCGGGCGGGGGTGACCCCCTTAGCGGTGCGGATCGTACCCAGGTAACGGCGTGCGATCCGAACCGCTAGCGGGCTGCCGCGCTCAAAGCTGGCCGACGCTGGTGACCGCGACGACGGCGGCGCCGGCCTCGTCGGAGGCAGCCAGGTCGATCGTCGCGCTGAAGCCCCAGTCACGGTCGCCCGCCGGGTCGTCGAGGATCTGCCGCGCCGCCCATTCCCGCGGCCCCTCCGCCAGGATGAGCAGGCCGGGGCCGCGCGCGTCCGGGCCGGTGCCGATCTCACCGTGCTCGGCGAAGTACGGCTCCAGCGCCTTCTCCCAGGCCGCGGAGTCCCAGCCGGTGTCGGCGTCCAGCTCGCCGAGCTCCGTCCAGTGGCGCAGGGCGGCCAATTCGACGCGCCGGAACAGCGCGTTGCGGACCAGCACCCGGAACGCGCGCTTGTTGCCCGTGACCGCCGGCGGCGCCTCGTCGACAGCGACCGTGCTAGCTTCTGCGGCCGGGTTGCGCAGCCGCTCCCACTCGTCGATCAGGCTGGAGTCGACCTGGCGGACCAGCTCGCCGAGCCACTCGATCAGGTCGGTGAGTTCCTCGGTCCGGGCCTCCTCGGGCACGGTCTGGCGCAGCGCCTTGAAGGCGTCGGCCAGGTAGCGCAGGACCAGCCCCTCGGACCGGGTCAGGCTGTAGAAGGAGACGTACTCGTTGAAGGTCATCGCCCGCTCGAACATGTCCCGGGCCACCGACTTGGGCGCTATCTCGTAGTCGGCGATCCACGGGTGGCCCTGCCGGTAGATGTTGTACGCGGCCTCGAGGAGGTCGGCCTGCGGCCGGGGATAGGTGACCGACTCCAGGAGTTCCATGCGCTCCTCGTACTCGATGCCTTCGGCCTTCATCGCGGCCACGGCCTCGCCGCGGGCGCGGAAGAGCTGGGCGGACAGCACCTGCCGCGGGTTGTCCAGCGTCGCCTCGATCACCGACAGCACGTTCAGCGGGTACTCCGGCGATTCCCGGTCCAGCAGCTCGATCGCGGCCAGCGCCAGCGGCGACAGCGGCTGGTTCAGCGCGAAGTCGTCTTGCAGGTCCACGGTCAGCCGGACCGACCGGCCGTTCTCGTCGGGCTCGCTGAGGCGCTCGACCACGCCGCCGGCCAGCAGCGCGCGGTAGATCGCGATCGCCCGGCTGATGTGCCGCCGCCGCGCGGGCGGCTCCTCGTCGTTGTCGGTCAGCAGGTGGCGCATGGCGACGAACGCGTCGCCCGGCCGGCCGATCACGTTGAGCAGCATGGCGTGGCTGACGGCGAAGCTGGAGCGCAGCGGCTCCGGCTCGGCCGCGACGAGCCGCTCGAAGGTCGGCAGGCCGTAGCCGACGGTGCCCTCGGGCGGCTTCTTGCGGACCACATGGCGCCGCTTGCGGGGATCGTCGCCCGCCTTGGCCAGCGCCCGCTCGTTGGCGATGACATGCTCGGGGGCCTGCACGACCACCTGGCCGGTCGTGTCGAACCCGGCCCGGCCGGCCCGCCCGGCGATCTGGTGGAACTCCCGCGCCGACAGCAGCCGCACCCGGCTGCCGTCGTACTTGGACAGCGCCGTGAACAGCACGGTGCGGATCGGCATGTTGATGCCGACGCCCAGGGTGTCGGTGCCGCAGATGACCTTGAGCAGCCCGGCCTGCGCCAGCGTCTCGACCAGCCGGCGGTACTTGGGCAGCATCCCCGCGTGGTGCACGCCGATGCCGTGCCGGACCAGCCGGGACAGGGTCTTGCTGCCGAAGCCCGACGCGAACCGGAAGTTGCCGATCAGCTCGGCGATGGCGTCCTTCTCGGCCCGCGTGCTGACGTTCATGCTCATCAGCGCCTGGGCCTGCTCGATCGCGGCGGCCTGGGTGAAGTGCACGATGTACACCGGCGCCTGATGGGTGGTCAGCAGCTCGGTCACGGTCTCGTGCAGCGGCGTCAGCGCGTAGGAGAAGACCAGCGGGACCGGGCGCTCCACGGACTTGACCACGGCCGTCGGCCGGCCGGTGCGCCGGGTCAGGTCCTCCTCGAACCGGCTGACGTCGCCGAGCGTGGCCGACATCAGCAGGAACTGGGCCTGCGGCAGCTCGATGAGCGGGACCTGCCAGGCCCAGCCCCGCTCGGGATCGGCGTAGTAGTGGAACTCGTCCATGACGACCTGGCCGATGTCGGCGTCCGCGCCGTCCCGGAGCGCGATGTTGGCCAGCACCTCGGCGGTGCAGCAGATGATCATCGCCCCGGCATTGACGCTGCCGTCCCCGGTCATCATGCCGACGTTCTCCGGCCCGAAGATGTCGCACAGGGCGAAGAACTTCTCCGAGACCAGCGCCTTGATCGGGGCGGTGTAGAAGGTCGGCTCGTCGCGGGCCAGCGCCGCGAAGTGGGCGCCGGCCGCGACCAGGCTCTTGCCCGACCCGGTGGGCGTGCTCAGGATGACGTTGGCGCCGGAGACGATCTCGATCAGCGCCTCCTCCTGGTGCGGGTACAGGGTCAGGCCCTGCTCCGCCGCCCAGCCCTCGAAGGCGTCGAAGAGCTCGTCGGGATCTGCGCCGTCCGGCAGCCGATCGTAGAGCTTTGCGCCACTTGGCATCGTCGGCTATCCCGTCTTGTCGCGGCTCGTTGCGGCCGGGCGCCCGGGCGGCGGCGCGATCACCAGCGCGGCACTGCCCCGGTCGGTCGATTCGCGCGACCGGGTCCTGGCCGGGGCGAGGAACCCCGCCTGGGGCAGCTCAGGATGGGCCGTGCCCAGCTCGCGCCGGGCGGCATCCAGCTGGTCCTCAGCAGACATCTCGCGGGCTGCCCGCTTGCTCGCCATCCGGACCATGGGTTTCATGGTCTCACCTCCCCGAGGGGCCGTGCATCGGCCGCAGACCTATGCGTGCCGTGGCGGTCCGGACGTCACTGCTGGGGACGGAGCGGCTCTCCCCTGGGAGTCCCAGCTTGGAAGGCTGCGGCCCGCACTTTGCTGACCTGCTGTAGCCCAGGCCAGGGCATGTTTGCCGGTGACCGCGCGTCCTCCTGAAACACCGTCAGCGACCCTCCGGTCGGGCACGCAACGGGCACGCCCGGAGCCTCGGTAGGGCCGGGATCTGTCAGGACGCGCTCATGAGGCCTCGTCGGCCTACACTCGATGCCATGACCGCGACGCGTGAGGATGGGCAGCAGCCAGTCGTGCCGCTTCCTGAGCGAGATCCGGCGGCGCTGCGGGCGGCTGTGGCCAAGCTCGATACTGCTGCGCTGGCGAAGTTCGAGTCTGGCTGGACGGCTGCCACGGCCCGGGCGCGGGATGAGTACAGCCTGATGCCAGCGAGGTACTTTGTGGAGCACTGGTGGACCTGGGTGGCGGTTGAGCGCTGGCCTGCGCTGGCCGCCCGGTTGCGTGACTGCGAGCGCATCGTCGCGGAGTCTGCGGATCGCAATGCGCGGCGGGCTGCGGCTGCCGAGATCAGCGAGATCCTGCGCCGGGCGGAGTCGGCGACCACGTGAGCGATTGGACGTGGGAGTACGTCCCTGACACAGCTAGTGTCGTCGGCGGCCTCACGTCAGAGCAGATCGCCGAGGTCGAGGCCCTGGCCGTGCGGCTTGCCGACGCTGTTGGCGTTCGCCGGATCGGTACCCCCTTTAACCTTCAAGAGGCCGTCTCCGGCCTGAAGACCTACGGTGAGGGTTCATTGCTGATCTGGTTCCTGGAGGACTACCGAGACGACGTCGTGCTGGTGGTGCGTGTCCAGCATTTGGGCGTCCTCTAGGCCGAAGTTACGGGGTCTCCGAGTAGGAATCTCGTGCCTGACCAGGCACGCGAGTTCCCCGGCGGTCTGGTGATGTAGCCAGGAAAATCTTAGCGTTCCGCCACGGTTTCCGACATACCGACAGGCAGGGCCGGCGGCGGGAGTACGAGTCCCGGCTGCTGCGCCGTACCTACCGCGAGGGCGGGAAGGTCCGCCACGAGACGCTCGCGAACCTGACGAGGCTTCCCGACCA
>Ga0193728_1000202_pt1 | contig 27418 bp, 38 predicted proteins | sample U1c1metaG_FD_143037 | JGI IMG/M metagenome (GOLD analysis project Ga0193728, IMG submission 143037) | Soil microbial communities from a riparian zone of the East river system, Colorado, United States - U1c1 | ecosystem: Environmental > Terrestrial > Soil > Riparian zone | place: USA: East River... | reverse complement strand
ACGCAAGGATGCGATCAAGCTGTGGGGTCCGGGTCTGTTCCGTCAGGACGGGGTCATCGTCACCCAGCAAGACATTGCAACATTCAAGACCCATGGCCTCTACATGCTCATCCAAGCGGGCTCTCGTCACGACGCCCTGGCAGCGGCCCGGGCGCTCGGCCATTAACGCAGGGGCGCGTCCGCTCCCAGCCTCGCTACGTGCGACTTCGGGACTCGTCCGCATCGTCGGCGTCGTAACCCGGCGCTAGGTGGGTTCGACTCCCACGCCGCTCCGTCGGGTCGAACAGGCATCGCCAACGTGCCGTTGGGAACCGCTGTCCGGCGCGCTTTTCATTGTGGGATGGCCATGACTGAAGCCATGCCTGAACCAAAGCGTTTGCACGCAGCTGCGCGTGAGGCGCGTGACGATGCTGCGCCGTTTGCGCTTGTGGCCGCTGGGCTGCTCGTTGGATTGGCACTTGTGAGCAGGTATGCCCGCTGGGAGTTACTGGGGCACCGGCTCTGGTGGATGTGGCTACTCGCAGCGGGCCCGTACCTCCTCCTGTTCGCGACGCTGCTCATGGGCCTCGGTCGCCTCGTCCAGCACGATCGCAGGCGGGAGATCGTGATTGCGCTGCTTACGTTCGTCTGGCTGTTCAACGTCCTGGCTGTGGTGGTGCTCGTCGTCTCGTTGATCTTCCACTCGGCAGTTCACATCACGGGACGCCAGCTTCTGCTGAGCGGTGGCGTCGCGTGGTTCACGAACGCGATCGCCTTCGGTCTTGCCTTCTGGGAGCTGGATTGCGGCGGCCCGATCGCGCGCGCACTTGCGATGGGCCCTCGCAGACCCGACTTCCAGTTCCCCCAGGACGAGAACCCGCACCTTGCCCGAGAGGGCTGGAGCCCGCGGCTGTGGGATTACTTCTACGTCGCGCTCTCGAACGCCACGGCGTTCAGCGCCACGGACGCGATGCCGCTGACGCGGCCGGCGAAGGCGTTGATGGCGGCCGAGTCCACGCTCTCGGCAATCACCGTTCTCCTCATCGCCGCACGCGCGGTCAACATCCTGTCGTAGAGCCGCGTGCCTTCGCGTCCTACATGTGCCACAGCAGGCGGCGCACCAATCTAGGCGGGCGCCATGATCAAGAGCTGCGGAGCGCCCGAGGATCCGCTCTGCAGAGGGAAGTAGACGAGGTGGGTGCGCGAATCGACCGCGACCGTGTGTGCGAACGGCGCAAGCGGCGCCTGACCGAGCTTGAGGAGGCTGCGCCCGCGCTCGGCAAAGACGGCGACGTCGCCACTCTCGGCCGCGACGTACAGGCGCCGAAGAGAGTCGTCGAACGCCAGCACATCCGGACTGCCGCCGACGCTCGCGCTCCCCGTGACCTTCATCGTCCGCAGGTCGAGGGTCAGCAGCCGGTCGTTTCCGTCGCAGGCCACGAACGCGAGTCGGCGCGATGCGTCGACAAGCAGTCCGTGGTCGTGGTTGCAACCAGGCAGCGACACGCGACGGACGATCCGGTTCGTGTGCGGATCGATGACCGTAACGTCGTTGCGGCTCTGCACGTCGACGAGAATCCTGTACGACTCTGTGTCGCACAGGATTCTCGTCGACGAGAATCCTGTGCGACACAGAGTCGTACTGGACGTTGCCCGCCTCCCCTCCGAGAGCGATCGTCGCGATTCGATGGCCCGCCGCGTTGAGGACCGTCTCGACGCCGCCGCTCTCATCCGAGACGAACACGTGACGTACCACGGGGTCGTAGGCGAGGCCATCCGGATATTGGCCTGCCGGCGTATGCGCGAGAAGCTTTCCGGTGCGCCCGTCGAGCGTGATCGCCTCGTGGGCATTCGTCGCTGATGCATAGACTCGGTTGAGCTCCGGCACGGCGATCACACCGTGTACACCTGGTGCAGCAATTGTCTTGATCACGCGACGCGTGCGCAGATCGAGAATCAGCAGCTGGCTCGCGTCCATGTGAGCGATGTAGAGCCTGTTCGTCGTCGGGTCGATGCTCGTGTAGTCGAACCGAACGCTCGGCCCCGAAAGCGGCACGCGTGCGACCGTCCGGAGCGGAAGCCCGTGGACGACGGTGGCCGCCGGCACCGATCCAATGACAGCCAGTGCCGCGAGCGCCGAAGCGAGCACTACCGCGATCGTCCTCATGCGCGGTCCCATTCCTAGTACGAGAACTCGGCGCCTGCCGTTTTCGCAGCGGGACCCGTCGCTCTCGTGTAGACCGAGACGTAACAGCGCGTTGCGCCCGAGAGGACGTGCGGATACGCGATCACCCTCTTGACGCCTACCAGTGCGCCCTGCAGTTCCTCCACGGGGCCGTCGTCGTCGGCGATCTCGCACCAGCTGGACCAGGACCCGTGGATCGGCCGATTCGACGACGACGTGACGACGATTCCGATTCCTTGTGGGCTCAGGGCTGTCCGGAAGAAGTGCAACCCCTTCCCCGGACGCGACGTCACGGCCGCCCCGAGCTGGTGCCACGCTCCGGGGGCAGGCGGCGGCAGCACGGTGAGCGCCGGAGCAAGAGCCAGCGTTGCCGACCCACTTATCACGGCCATCCACTGCATCGGGGCGCCATGCTAACCCCGATCATCGAGAACGCCCAGCGCGCTGTCCACGACGACGATGACCACCACGAGCACCCGCCGCGTCACTCATCTAGAGGTTAACCGCGCGGATTGCGGAGCATGGCGAGCTCCCCGCCGATGCCGGTCTTCTCCGCGATCACGTAACCCTCGTGGCGCGCGACGACGCGTTCGATGTCGATCTCCTCGTGGCCGGAGAGCAACACGAAATGCGCGCCGTTTCGCCGGACATCCTCGTACTCGGCGTCCGTCATGTCGATGCGGTCCACGCATTCGAGGTCGGAGCACTCGCACAGCCATTCGCTCGTCCCGAAGTCGTCGTTCAGATCCTGCAGGCGCTCGTTGATGTCGCGGAAGAGCGCCTCGTTCTTCGCTCTGCGAACGATGCGGCCGGCGTCGCTCATGCCGTCCATGCAACCTTCTCTCCAGCACCTTGCTCGCGGCGCTCCTCCGGGCGGGATCGATGGCGATCGAAAGGTACGCCCGACGCCAACACGGTACTCCCGATCGGGTGGGTTTGTGCGAAAAAGGACGGAGCCGGGACGTCCGGCTGTAGATTGGCTTCCGATGACTTCGCAAAAGTGGACGAGCCCGACCTCCGCAGCATCGCCGGCCCCGTGGGTCGTCAAGCAGGCACCGCCTGCGTGGCTGACCGAGCGCGCCGCCGCCGAGGCCTGGCCGGCCGACGCCGTCGAGACCTGGCGCGCGGCCCTCGTCGAGCTCGGCGTCAAAGAAGTGCACCTCACCTCGGACATCCGCGGAGTGACGATCGACGCCGACGGGACTGCGCAGCAGACGCTGAACGACGACGACGCAACGCCTCTGAGCAGCGCAATCGGGCGTGCCGTCGACCGGCTCCGGGTGAAGAAGAAGAGCGAAGAAGGGCTCTCAGCCCGCCGATCCGCTCCGCCCACCGAGCCCGAGTAGCTCTCCGAGCCGCACAGGCCGGCCCGGAAGCGCGTAGTCTGACTCCATGACGAAGGCGACTCAGCCTCGGCCCGAGACCGTGCTGATCCGCGTGCCGGGCAGCGCGGAGGTGACCTGGCGCACGCAGCGCCTCGTCAGCCTCGGCGCCGATGCGCGCCTCGCGGCGGAGATCGCCGACAGCGATGCCGACGTCCACGACATCGAGCGCCTGCTGAAGGCCGGCTGTCCGCTCGACGTCGCATGGTCGATCGTGCGGCCGGTCGAAGAGGCGACGCCGGCCGTCGCCGTCGCCGAGCCCGCGCAACAGGACTGACGGGCAATCGCTAGAAGCGGCGACCCGTGAGCAAGCACCGCTCCGCCCTCCTCGCCGCCGCCGCGGTCGTTCTCGGAGTGTGGGCGGGCGCGGCCCGGCGGCGGACGCAATGCGGCGACCGCCTACGGCTTCACGCTGCTTGCGTCGGGCTTCGCGAGCCCGGTCGACGTGACCTCCGCCCCCGGCGACGCGACCACGCTCTACGTCGTCGAACAGGCCGGGACGATTCGGATGGTGCGCGGCGGCAAGCTCGTCGGCACGTTCCTCGACATCCGCGACCGCGTGCACACGGACGGCAACGAGCTGGGGCTCCTGTCGATCGCGTTCAGCCCCGGCTACGCGCAGAACCGTCTCTTCTACGTCGACTACACCGACCTGCAGGGCGACACGCACGTCGTCGAGTTCAGCGCGCCGAACGGCGTTGCCGACCCGTCGAGCGCGCGCGAGCTGCTATTCGTCGACCAGCCCTATCCGAACCACAAGGGCGGACAACTGCTCTTCGACGCGAAGGGACTGCTGTACGTCGGCATGGGCGACGGCGGCACGAACCCGGCAAGCGGCGACACGTCCATCGGCGACCCGGAGAACCGCGCGCAGAGCTCGGGGAGCTTGCTCGGCAAGCTGCTGCGCATCGACCCGTCGAAACCCGACGCGACGTAGATCGGAACGCTCGCGAACTGGCAGCTGCTCGGTGATCGGCGGCTACGTCTACCGCGGAGCGAGTGTGCCTGCCGCGCGTGGCCGGTACTTCTACGGCGACCTCTGCACGGGAACGATCTCGAGCTTCAAGGTCGGCCCGAAAGGGCGGGCCGGTCCGATCGTCCAGCTGCGGGGGAAGGTCCCGTCGATCACCTCGTTCGGTGAGGACGCGAACGGCGAGCTGTACGCCGTCGGCCTCGACGGCTCCCTGTACGCGCTTCGGTAGCGAGCAGCGGAGCCGGGGCAGGCAGGGCTGCGGCACCACTGCCACGTCCCCGGCTCCGGGCGATCACGGTATCGACGCGCGGGCGCGCCTGCCTCGGCCGAGGGCGGACGATGTCTAGGGCGTTTCGCCGCGCATCTCGTCGAGCGCGGCGCGGCCCTGCTCGTGCACCTGCGCGCGGCGGGTCCCAGGGTCGAGCAATTGAGCGTCCAGGGCCTCATCGACCGTGACCTCGCCGGACTCGAACGTGTCGCGGTCGTCCTCGGCCGTGCGCGCGGCCTCGAGCCGCGCCTTGAGCTCCGCGGCACGGCTGTCGTGCTCGACCTCGACCTGGACGCGCTTGCCCTTGACTGCGCGGTACGCGGCCAGTCCTCCGGCCGCTCCGGCGACCCACGCGAACAGGCGCTTCACGCTCCCGATGCTACAGTGGCAGCCGCTTCCTGCCCCGTCATCGCGCCGTTCGTCCCGAGCGTCGCAGGCAGTCGGGGTCGATTCAGACCATGGGAAGCCTGAGAGAGAGGGAGGTATCGGGACTCGATGACGACGTACGAGATTCTTCTCATGCTGGACCCCGAGCTCGCCGAGGCGCGGCAGGACGACCTGATCGCCCGCGTCCGCCAGCTCGTGGAGGGGGCCGGAGGCACGTGGCGCAGCCATGACGCCTGGGGCCGCCGCAGGCTCGCGTACGAGATTCAGAAGAAGCCGGAAGGCGTCTACCACCTCGTCGTGTTCGAATCGAACGGCGAGACCCTCGACGAGATCACCCGCGTCCTCAAGATCGACGACCTGGTGATGCGTCACATGGCGACCCGCCATCTCGAGGGATCCTCGACCCGTGCACCGCGCGACGACACGCCCGCGCCGGCACCGGCTCCCCGCGAAGAGGCGCCCGCGTACGTCGCGGAGCCCGAAGCGGCTGCCGAGATCGAGCCGGAGGGCGAGCCGGAGGCCGAGGTCGAGGCCGACGCCGAGCCCGAAGCGGTCACCGCGACGACGGAAGAGGGGTAACGGCATGGCAGCGAACATCAACCGGGTCGTGCTCGTCGGCAACCTGACGAAGGACCCCGAGCTCCGGCACACGGGCGGTGGCACGCCGGTCTGCAGCCTGCGGATCGCCGTGAACACGCGCCGCAAGGACGAGACCGGCCAGTGGGCGGACAAGCCGAACTACTTCAGCATCTCCGTCTTCGGCAACCAGGCCGAGAGCTGCGCGCAGTACCTGTCGAAGGGACGTCCGGTCGCGATCGACGGACGGCTCGAATGGCGTGAGTGGGAGGCGAAGGACGGCGGCGGCAAGCGCGAATCCGTCGAGATCGTCGCCGACAGCGTCCAGTTCCTCGGCAGTCGTGACGGCGGCGGCGGCGACTTCGGTGGCGGCGGCGGCGGAAACCAGTTCGTGCCGAGCGGTGCGGCGACAGAGAGCGCCGACTTCCCGAGCACGGCCGACGACGACATCCCCTTCTAGGAGCGAGACGTGGCACCCAAAGAGAGAACACAGACGCGGAAGCGGCCCGGCGGCCCGACAGGCGCGATCAAGCGCCGGAACTGCTTCTTCTGCAAGGACAAGATCCAGGAGATCGACTACAAGAACGTCAACCAGCTCCGCCGCTACATCTCGGAGAAGGGCAAGATCCGCAGCCGCCGCATCAGCGGTGCGTGCCGGCGCCATCAGGTGCAGGTCGCGACCGCTGTGAAGCGCGCCCGCGAGATGGCATTGCTGCCGTACGTCGCCGAGGGCGTCGAGGGCAGCGAGCGCGAGGGCCGCGGACGCGGCCGGAGCCGCGAGGACCGCTGATGGACGTCATCCTGACCAAGGACGTCGAAAAGGTCGGCCTCCGCGGCGACGTCGTCTCGGTTGCACGCGGATACGCGCGCAACTTCCTCCTCCCGCGCAAGCTCGCGGAGGTGGCGACGCCCGCGCGCGTTGCCGAGCTCCAGAAGCGGGAATCGAACCGCGCGCGGCACGAGGCGAAGACGGCCGAGCAGGCGCAGTCGATCGCCGACACGCTGACCAAGACCGTGCTCCGCTTCGAGGTGAAGGCAGGGCCGACCGGATCGCTCTTCGGCTCGGTCACGCCAACCGACATCGCGGACGAGATCTGGCGCACGCGCAAGATCCGCGTCGACCGCCGCAAGATCGGCATCGACAACATCAAGCGGATCGGGAACCACACGGTGCCGATCGACCTCTTCGAGGGAGTCCGCGTCGAGGTGAAGACGCTCGTTGCCCCCGAGGGCGGCGAGATGCCATCCGACGAGGAGCTCGCGGCGATGGAGGCGACCGAGCGCGCGGAGCAGGAAGCTGCTGCGCCCGCACCGGCGGCGGCCGTGGAGTACGAGTACGTGGACGAGACCGAGCGCGTCAGCCCGGCGGACGCGGCCCTGTCGGGCGACAGCCCTGAGCAGGAGCCCGCAGCGTCGGACGAGCCCGAGTGGCGCGCCGACGCCGACGAGGCACTGCGCGAGCAGAACGCGTAGCGCGGAACGCATCGCTGCAGAAAGAGAGGCGCGCGAGCGCCTCTCTTTCTGCGTGGTCCGCGGCGGTTCGTCCACAGGTCGTCCACGGGGTGTGGACGCGTCGAGGAAAGTCCCGCTCTCAGCGGGGGAACTGTCCACAGATGCTCCGTCCGGCACCCCTGCAACACTGAAGGATTCCCCTGCAAATGGCGCAAAAAGACGTGTTCACAACCAACCTGTCACCAGGTGGCGGTCGCCCCTCGCGGCTGCTTGACTCGGAGCCGATGGCCCAGCTTGCTCCAGTCGCGTCGAACGCGACCGTCCCGCCTCAAAACTTAGAGGCAGAAGAGTCCGTTCTCGGGGCGATGATGATCTCGCCGGGCGCGATCGGCGCCGTCAGCGAGATCCTCGACGCGAGCGACTTCTACCGGGAGTCCCACGCGAAGGTGTACCGCGCAGCGCTGGCCCTCTACGCAAAGGGCGAGCCGGTGGACGCGATCACGCTCACCGACATGCTCGAGGAGCGGAGCGAGCTCGAGGACGTCGGCGGCCGCGTGCGGCTGCACGAGCTCGCGGCCCTCGTACCGGCGAGCGCGAATGCCGCCCATTACGCGCGCATCGTCCGCGAGACGGCGACGCTCCGTGGGCTGATCCGCGCCGGCGGCGAGATCTCACGGCTCGGCTGGGACCGGCCCGGCGAGGCGGGCGACCTCGTCGACCAGGCCGAGTCGATCATCTTCGACCTCTCGCAGCAGCGTGTCACAGGCGAGTTCACGCACATCGACCAGTTGCTGAAGGAGAGCTTCGAGCGCATCACGCAGCTCTACGAAGCGGGCGTCGACGTCACCGGCACGCCGTCCGGTTACCGCGACATCGACAGGCTCACGTCGGGCTTCCAGCCGGGCAACCTGATCATCATCGCGGCGCGGCCGTCGATGGGGAAGTCCGCGCTCGCGCTCTGCATGGCCGCGAACCTCGCGGTACGCCAGGGCGTTCCGGTCGGGATGTTCACGCTCGAGATGTCGAAGTCCGAGGTGACGCAGCGGTTGATGTGCAGCGAGGCGAAGGTCGAGTCGCAGCGGCTTCGCACCGGCAAGCTCGCGCCCGACGACTGGCCGCGACTCACGGCCGCGTGCGACAAGCTCGCAAAGGCACCGATCTACGTCGACGACACGGGCTCGATCAACATGATGGAGATCCGCTCGAAGTCGAGGCGGCTCAAGTCGCGCCATCCCGACCTCGGCCTGATCGTCGTCGACTATCTCCAGCTGATGAGCTCGGCGGGGAACAGCGAGAACCGCGTGCAGGAGGTGTCGCAGATCTCCCGCTCGCTGAAGATCCTCGCCCGCGACCTCGAGGTGCCGATCATCGCGCTATCGCAGCTCTCGCGTGCGGTCGAGCAGCGCACCGACAAGCGGCCGATCCTCTCCGACCTTCGCGAGTCGGGCTCGATCGAGCAGGACGCGGATCTCGTTGCCTTCATCTATCGCGACGAGTACTACAACGACGAATCCGACCAGCAGGGGCTTGCAGAGGTGATCCTCGCCAAGCACCGCAACGGTCCGACCGACTCCGTGAAGCTCTCGTTCCTCAAGCGCTACGCAAAGTTCGCGGACCTCGCTGCGTCATGAGCTACCACGAACAGGTCGTGGTGATCTCCCCCGCCGCCGACTCGTTCACGATCGTCTGCGAGAGCTGCGCGGAGCTCGACGCCGCCGAGGGGTATTCCGGGTCGACGTTCGCAGGTCGGCTCGACCTCGATCTCGACCACGGCACGTTCCTCTGCCGGCGGGGCCACTCGGTGCGCGTCGAACGGCGGAAATCCGTTCGCGCCGACGCTGCGTAGTACTGCGCGCATGAAGACCCACTTCCTTGCCCTAGGAGGGGTTGCGGTGCTCGCGCTCGGAGGCGCAGCCGCGGCGCTCGCCACCCGGTCACTCCCCGCCAAGACAACTGTGACCGTGACCGAGCGCGAGTACCGCATCTCGCTCTCCACGAAGTCCCTCCCAGCCGGGCCCGTCCGGCTCGTCGTGCACAACGCGGGTCATGTCGCGCATGCGCTCTCGGTGTCCGGCCCGGGTCTCGCGACGCGGACGACCGGCTCGATTCAGCCCGGCGCGACGAAAACACTCCAGGTGACGCTCGGCGGCGGCGGCTTCAAGCTGTGGTGCCCTATCGGCCGGCACGCCGCCCTCGGCATGAAGGCGTCGATCTCCGTGCACGGGGTGGCGCTCCCGCCGATCGGCACGTCGACGAACACAGGCACGACGCCCGCCTACGGCGGCGGCGGCGACTACAACCCCTGATCCGCCGCCCCACGGCTCGACCGCCGGATAGGGCACACTTCACCGGTGCCCGCCACCGTCATCGTCGGTGCGCAGTGGGGCGACGAAGGCAAGGGCAAGATCGTCGACCTGCTCGCCCAGGACTCCGATCTCGTCTGCCGCTACCAGGGCGGGCCCAACGCAGGGCACACGATCGTCGTCGGCGACGAGACGTACAAGATCCGCGCGCTTCCCACGGGAATCGTGCGCGGCAAGATCTGCGTGATCGGCAACGGCTGCGTCATCGATCCCGAGGTGCTGATCGCCGAGCTCGACGAGTTCGAGCGTCGAGGGCACTCGACGGAGAACGTCTTCGTGTCGGGTAACGCGCATCTGATCATGCCCTGGCATATCGCCATCGACAGCGCGAGCGAGCGCCGGCTCGGCAACCTCGCGATCGGCACGACGCGCCGGGGCATCGGCCCGTGCTACGCGGACAAGGCAGCGCGCATCGGCATTCGCGTGCAGGACATCCTCGATCCGAAGATCCTGCGTCAGAAGATCGAGGTTGCGCTCGCCGAGAAGAATCTCTGGCTGGAGCGCGTCTACGAGACGAAGCCGTTCGAGCTCGGCGAGGTCGCAGGACGGCTCGAAGAGCACGCCAAGCGGATCCGCCCCTACGTCGCAGATACCTCGCTGCTCGTCGACCGCGCGCTCAAGGACGGAAAGTCGGTGCTGTTCGAGGGAGCGCAGGCGACGCTGCTCGATCTCGACCACGGCACGTATCCGTTCGTCACGTCGTCCAACCCGGTTGCCGCGTACGCCGCGGTCGGCGTCGGGATCGGCGCGAAGCGGCTCGACAAGGTGCTCGGCGTGTCGAAGGCATACGTCACGCGCGTCGGCGAGGGGCCGTTCCCGTCGGAGATCGAGGGAGACGACCAGGAGAAGATGCGCGAGCTCGGCGGAGAGTACGGGACCGTCACCGGACGTATCCGCCGCTGCGGCTGGCTCGACCTCGTCGCCCTGCGCTACGCCGTTCGCGTCAACGGGATCGACCAGCTCGCGCTGACGAAGCTCGACGTGCTCTCGCACTTCGACGAGCTACCGGTGTGCGTTCGCTACACGCTGCCCGACGGCACCGAGACCGAGGACTTCCCCGCGCATCAGAGCGACTTCCACGCGGCGCGCCCGGTATACGAGACGCTGCCCGGCTGGGACGAGCCGCTCGACACGTGCGCGACGATCGGCGACCTGCCGCAGAACGCGCGGAGCTACGTCGAGTTCGTCGAGCGCGAGCTGGACGTGGAAGTGCAGCTCGTCGGCACCGGCGCCGAGCGCGCCAGCGTGCTTACGCGCGCGTAGCGCGCGTCGCCCACGCGCGGCCGTGGAGGGTGAATTTCCCGCCTGGCTCGCCGACCTGGCGGTGCAGCTCCTCGCGGGCCTTCGCGCGGGTCTCGTCATCCAGGGTCTTCAACCACGCGCCGGCCGGCCCAACGCCGCCTTGCATTGTGTCCCAGAGCTCGTCGAAGCCGGCGTACTCCCGTTCGACCTCGAGCAGCTCCGTCTTCATATCCGCGAAGCCGCTGCCCAGGAAAAGACCCTCGATCTCGTCGCGTGAGCGGTAGAGCGTGAGCGCCTCGGTCGGCCCGCGTGCGTCGAGCGCTTCCTGCGTACGGTGAATCGCAGCGAGCATGTCCATGCCCTGCCGATCCCACATGCAGGCGGCGACGACGCCGCCGGGCCGGACGACGCGGCGCATCTCCGCAACACCGGCAGGCGCGTCGTTCATGAACGTGAGCACGAGCTGCGCAAGCGCTGCGTCGAACGTCTCGTCCGGCCACGGGAGATCCTCGGCGGGTGCCGCCCGCATGTCGGCGTCCGGGAATTTGCGCTGGAGGGCTGCCACGAAGGGCGGTGACGGATCTGCCGCTGCGACGTCGGCGCCACGACGGAGGAGCTCCGCCGTGAGCGCGCCCGTTCCCGCGCCGACGTCGAGGACCTTTTGCCCTGCCTCCACGCCCGCGAAGTCCGCGAAAATGGGCCCGAGCCGCTCGGAGTAGCGGCCCATGAAGTTGTCATACGCGGTGTCAGAGACCTCGAACATCGTCCTGAGTATTCACGTTCACGAGGACTGACGCATCGAGATCGACCGTGGAGACGTCCAGATCGCGGATTGCATCGCGCAGCGAGAGGTCCCCGGCCGCGAGGGCGCGCTCGAGCGCGGGAAGAGCAGTGCGCCGATATGCACCAGGCAGCGGGCCCGTCGGCGGCACTGCAACGTCGCCACATGCATCGGCAAGCTCGTGCAGCGCTGCAGGCGTCAGACGCGGCATATCGACCGGGATGACGACCGCGATGTCGTACCTCGCCGCACGCAGGCCGGCGACGACTCCGGCGATCGGTGCCCGGACGTCGGTCCCGTCGTCGAGCAGCTCGAACGGAAGCTCGAGACCGTCCGCGTGCTTGCCGACGGCGATCCGCTCCCTGCAGGCCCCGCCGAGCAGGCGCCACGCACGTTCCGCGAGCGTCTCGCCGCCGAGCGTTGCCAGTGCCTTCGGCGACCCGAAGCGGGTGCTCGCACCGCCGACGAGCAGGACGCCCGTCAGCTGACGATCCGCCACGCCTCGGTGTAGACGTTCGCGGTGCCGTTGCGCACGAAGCCGCAGAGCGTGACGCCGCGGTCGGCGGCGAGCTCGACCGCGAGGCTCGAGGGGGCGCCGACGGCGACCATGATCGGACAACCGGCGACGGCGGCCTTCTGCACGAGCTCGAACGAGAGCCGTCCGCTGACGCAGAGCACCGAGTCGGCAAGGGGCAGGCGGCCCGCGGCGAACGCCCAGCCGATCACCTTGTCGAGCGCGTTGTGACGGCCGACGTCCTCGCGCGCGCAGAGCAGCTCGCCCGAGGACGAGAACAGTCCAGTCGCGTGCAGCCCACCGGTGACGGCGAACGCCGCCTGCGCCTCGCGCAGCAGCTCGGGCAGCGCCGAGACGAGCGAGAGCGGAATGCGTAGCTCGGCGGTGACGCGCGGCGCCTCGACGGCGACGGCGTCGAGCGCGCCCTTTCCGCACACGCCGCATGAGGACGTGGTGTAGAAGCTGCGCTGCAGGCGGGCCGCGTCGAAGCCGGGCGCATCGACGTCGACAGTGTTGGCGGCAAGGTCGTCGGGCAGCCGCGCGCGCTCCGGCCGGAGCCCCTCGGAGAGACAGAACCCGAGCGCGAGCTCCTCGTCGTGGCCCGGCGTGCGCATCGTAACGGCGACGGGACTTCCGCCGATGCGGATCTCGAGCGGCTCCTCGACGGCGACGTGGTCGCGCTCCGTGCGCCCGTCGGGCAGCCGCACGACGTCCACAGCCGCGGCCGAGTACGGCGGCGCCTCCATGCGGGAAGCCTAGATAGAGCTACAGGTCGGCGTCGGCCGCCGCGTAGTTCTCGACGATGAAGTCGTAGAGCTCGCGGAGCGCGTTGATCGCGGCGGCGACGTCGCCGGACGAGATCTCCGTGGAGCCGCCCTCGCTGAGCCGCGTGATCTCGTGCGCAGCGAGGTAGTCCGCGATCACCTCACGCTCCTCGCCCTCGCGCGCGACGGGGTCGTCGAGGTCGTACCCAGCGTTGTTGAGCATCCGGGCGACCAGCGAGTCGAACTCGGGCAGGGCGGACACCGGATCGGTGTGGAGATCTTCCTCGATCGAGGCGAACTCGCTCTCCCACTCGTGGCGATTGAGCCCTGGGTCGTCGTACGACATCGATTGCCTCCTCTGCTCTACGCGTCCGCATCAAACCATACGATCGCCGTCGTGAAGGTGCTGGTTGTCGGCTCGGGCGGTCGCGAGCACGCGTTGGCGTGGTCGCTCGCGCGGAGCAACCGCCTGACCGAGCTGCACGCTGCCCCCGGAAATCCCGGGATCGCCTCGCTCGCGAGCTGCCACCCCGTGCGCGCGGAGGACGTGGCGTCGATTGCGCCGCTGGCGGGAGAGCTCGGCATCGACCTCGTCGTCGTCGGGCCGGAGGCGCCGCTCGTCGCCGGCCTCGCGGACGAGCTGCGCCATCGCGGCATCGCGGTGTTCGGCCCGGGCGCCGCCGCCGCGCGCATCGAGGGCTCGAAGGCGTTCTCGAAGGACGTCATGGACGCCGCTGGTGTCCCGACCGCCCGATCGCTCGCAGTGGCGCGTCCGCCGTGCGTCGTGAAGGCCGACGGCCTCGCCGCGGGCAAGGGTGTCTGGGTATGTCATACGCAGGCGGAGCTCGACGCCGGCCTGCGCGCCGCCGAGGCGCTCGGCCAGCCGTTCCACGTCGAGGAGCTGCTCGAGGGCGAAGAGGTGTCGATCTTCGCGCTCTGCGACGGCGCGCGCGCGGTGTCGCTGCCTGCTGCGCAGGACTACAAGCGCATCGGCGACGGCGACGAGGGACCGAACACGGGCGGCATGGGCTCATACTCGCCCGTGCCGCGGCTCTCGGACGCAGAGGTCGAGGAGCTCGCCGACGCCGTCTGCGCGCCGGTCGTGGCTGAGCTCGCGCGGCGTGGCGCACCGTTCGCCGGCGTCCTGTTCGCCGGCGTGATGCTCACCGAGGAGGGCCCGCGCGTGCTCGAGTACAACTGCCGCTTCGGCGACCCGGAGACGCAGTCGCTGCTGCCGCGGCTCGATGGCGACCTGCTCGACGCGCTGGAGGCGGCGGCGACGGGCTCGCTCGCCGGGGTGAAGCTGGCGGCGTCGGGGCGCGCGGCGGTGACCATTGTGATTGCCGGAGGCGAGTATCCGCAGCGCGGCGACACTGGCAGCCCGATCACCGGCATCGAGCATGCAGAGGCATCGGGCGCGCTCGTCTTCCACGCGGGGACGGCGCTCCACGACGGCCGTCTCGTCACGAACGGCGGCCGCATCCTCAACGTGACGGCACTCGGCGATTCCGTCGCCGCCGCACGTGCTGCCGCATACGCAGCGGCGGCGCACATAGATTTCCCCGGCATGCAGTACCGCTCCGACATAGCCGCCTTGAGCCGTGCCTGACGCCATCGTCGGGATCCTCGTCGGGTCGGAGTCGGACCGCGAGCGGATGCAGGGCGCGTTCGACGTCCTCGACGAGGCCGGCATCGCCTGGGAGTTCGACGTGCGCTCGGCGCATCGCACGCCCGACTCCGTCGCGGAGTACGCGAAGACCGCGCGCGAACGCGGGCTCAAGGTCCTCATCTGCGGCGCCGGGCTCGCGGCCGCGCTGCCGGGTGCAGTCGCCGCGCACACCGACCTGCCGGTGATCGGCGTCCCGCTTCGCTCGAGCATGAGCGTGCTCGACGGTCTCGACGCGCTGCTCGCGATCGCGCAGATGCCGCCGGGCGTGCCGGTTGCGGCGGTCGGCGTCGACAACGCGAAGAACGCCGCGGCGCTCGCGGTCCGCATCCTGCGGATCTAGGAGCTCTTCTCCCAGACAGCAACGAGCCGCGTGCTGTCGCTCGTGAACGGCTCGCCTTGCCAGCCGCTCCAGCGCTCGCGCAGTGACATCCCGGCGATGCGCGCCATCAGGTCGAGCTCTGCGGGCCAGACGTAGCGAAACGGAATCGACCAGACCTCGAGCTTGTCGGCGTCGCCGCGGTAGTGGTGCGAGATCAATCCCTGCGACGCGATGTCGTACTCGTCGAAGCCGAGCCTCGTTGGCGTGACCGTGAAAGGCCGCACGGTCTCGCCGTGCGGGAGCCGCTGGAGCTCAGGGAGCACGACCTCGATCACGAAGCACCCGCCCGGCTCGAGATGCGCCGCGACATTCTGAAAGCACGCGACCTGCTCGTTCTGCGTCGTGAGGTTCATGATCGTGTTGAAGACGAGGTATGCAACCGAGAACGCTCCCTCGACGCGAGTCGTCGCAAAGTCGCCGATCGTCACACCAATGCCCTCGGCGCCCTGCTTCTTGCGCAGCTTTTCGACCATCGCGGCGGAGAGGTCGATGCCGTGCACGCGGACTCCGCGCTGCGCGAGCGGTAACGCGATGCGGCCGGTCCCTACGCCTAGCTCGAGTGCCTGGCCGTCGCCGGCGAGACGCGCAATGAACTCCACGACCGGCTCGACGGCCGCGGGGTCGAACATCTCCGCAAGCGAGGCGTCGTAGCGCGCCGCCACAGCTTCACCGAAGTGATCGTCGGGCATACGGCCACTCTGCCAAACCTGCCGACCTGGACCGGCTCTAGACTGTCTCCAGTGATCGCGCGTTACTCCCGCCCCGCCATGGCCAGAATCTGGTCGGACGAGGGCAGGCTCGAAGCCTGGCTGACGGTCGAGCTCGCAGCCACGGCAGCCTGGGCAGAGCTTGGCGTGGTGCCCGCGGGGGCCGCCGGCGCGATCCAGGAGAACGCCAAGGCGCCGACCCCGGAGCGGGTGGCGGAGATCGAGGCCACGCTCCACCACGACACTGCCGCATTCGTCGACGCCGTTGCCGAAAAGCTCGGCGAGGAGGGCCGCTGGTTCCACTACGGGCTCACCTCCTCCGACGTCGTCGACACGGCGCTCGCCATCCAGATCCGCGAGGCAGGGGCGCTCATCCTCGACGGGCTCGACAGCGCGCTCGCCGTCGTGACCGCGCGCGCCGAGCAGCACCGCATGACGCTCCAGATGGGGCGGACGCACGGCGTGCACGCGGAGCCGACGACGTTCGGCGTGAAGCTCGTCGGCTGGGCGTTCGAGCTCGACCGTGCGCGCACACGGGTCGGCCGGGCGCTCGACGGCATGCGCGTCGGCAAGCTCTCCGGGGCCGTCGGCACCTACGCGGCGACCGACCCGGAGCTCGAGCGCATTGCCTGCGAGCGCCTTGGCCTCGAGCCCGCCCCCACGTCGACGCAGATCCTCCAGCGTGACCGGCACGCAGAGTTGCTCTCCGCGCTGGCGGTGACCGCGTCGTCGCTCGACAAGTTCGCACTCGAGATCCGGCATCTCGCACGCACCGAGGTGGCCGAGGTGCAGGAGCCGTTCGGCAAGGGACAGAAGGGCTCGTCGGCGATGCCGCACAAGCGGAATCCGGTCGTCGCCGAGCGCATCTGCGGCCTGGCGCGCGTCGTGCGCGCTCATGCGCTCGTCGGGCTCGAGAATGTCGCTCTCTGGCACGAGCGGGACATCTCCCACTCCTCTGCGGAGCGCGTGGTGATCCCGGACGCGTTCCTCGCGCTCGACTACATGCTCGACCGCTTCGCCTGGCTGATCGACGGGCTCATCGTCCGCGAGGAGCGGATGCGCCGCAACCTCGAGGCGAGCCACTACCTGTTCTTCAGCCAGCGCGTGCTGCTCGCGCTTGTCGAAGCGGGCCTCACGCGCGACGACGCGTACCGGCTCGTGCAGCGCAACGCCATGCGCGCATGGGACGAGGAGCTCGACTTCCGCGAGCTGGCGCGGTCGGACGAGGAGATCTCCGGCCGCATCGACCTCGACACGGTCTTCGATCTCGACGCGTACACGCGCCACGTCGACACCATCTTCAGCCGTTTGCCGTCACTCGCTGTCAAGGAGGAACCCGTTCATGCCTGAGTCCGCCACGCACCTCGCGTCCGGAAAGGTGCGCGAGCTCTATGCACTCGACGACGACCGCCTGCTGCTCGTCGCAAGCGATCGCATCTCTACCTTCGACGTCGTCCTCCCGACGGAGATCCCCGACAAGGGTCGCGTGCTGACCGGCCTTTCCGGCTTCTGGTTCACGCTCCTGCACGGGATCGTCCCGAATCACATGCTCGCGATCCGCGAGGACGGGCGGTCGATGGAGTGCAGGCGGCTCGAGATGCTGCCGATCGAGTGCGTCGTGCGCGGCTATCTCGCCGGGTCGGGCTGGAAGGACTACCAGGCCAGCGGCTCGACGTCGGGTCACGCGCTGCCGGAAGGGCTGCGCGAGTCCGACCGCCTGCCGCAGCCGATCTTCACACCTGCGACGAAGGCGCAGATCGGCGACCACGACGAGAACATCACCCGCGACCAGGCCGCCGAGCTCGTCGGCGCCGGACGGTTCGCCGAGGTGGAGCGCGTTGCGATCGAGCTCTACACGTTCGCCGCGGAGCACGCACTCGCGAACGGGATCATCATCGCCGACACGAAGTTCGAGCTCGGCGTCGACGCGAAGGGCACCCTCGTGCTCGGCGACGAGGCGCTGACGCCGGACTCGTCGCGCTTCTGGCCCGCCGACACGTACCAGCCCGGCCGCGGGCAGGACAGCTTCGACAAACAGTTCGTACGCGACTACTGCGAGACCGTGAACTGGAACAAGACGGCTCCCGGTCCGGAAATTCCCGCCGAGGTCGTAGCGGACACCCGCTCGAAGTACATCGAGGCGTTCGAGCGGCTGACGACGATCCCGTTCCCCGCGTACGTCGAGAACCCGTCGGTCGTGCTGGGATGAAGGCGACGGTGCTCGTCCGCCCCAAGTCGGGGATCCTCGATCCGCAGGGTGCCGCAGTCGAGACCGCGCTCGAGCACCTCGGCTTTTCGGTGTCCGGCGCGCGCGTCGGCAAGGTCGTCGACCTGGAGGTGGCGTCCGACGACGCGACCGAGGCGCGCGCGCAGGTCGAGAAGATGTGCGAGCAGCTGCTCGCGAACCCCTTGATGGAGTCGTACGAGATCGAGCTCCACGGCTGATGGCTAGCCCGCAGCCCCGCATCGGCGTCGTCATGTACCCCGGGTCGAACGACGACCGCGACGCGCTGTGGGCGCTCTCGGCGCTTGACGCGGAGTCGATTCCCGTCTGGCACGAGGAGCGCGAGCTGCCCGACCTCGACGCCGTCGTGCTGCCCGGCGGGTTCTCGTACGGCGACTACCTCCGTTGCGGCGCGATCGCGCGCTTCTCCCCCGCCACGGCTGCGGTGAAGTCGTTCGCGGACGCGGGCGGCCTCGTGCTCGGAATCTGCAACGGCTTCCAGGTGCTCTGCGAGGCCGGGCTGCTGCCGGGCGTGCTGCTGCAGAACGAGTCGCTCCAGTTCATCTGCCGCGATGTGCCGCTCGTCGTCGAGCGCGACGACCTGCCGTTCACGACGCGCTGCACGCAGGGCGAGACGCTCGTCATCCCGGTGAAACACGGCGACGGCCGCTGGTTCGGCCCGCCGGAGCTCGTCGCCGACATGGAGGAGAACCGCCAGATCGTGCTGCGCTACGGCCAGCCCTGCAACGGCTCGGTCGACGACATCGCCGGCATCTGCAACGAACGCGGCAACGTGATGGGCCTCATGCCGCACCCCGAGCACGCGGTCGATCCGCTGCTCGGCTCTGCCGACGGCGCGCTGATCCTCGCGTCACTCGTCGAGGCTGCTCGGGATCACGCCGTTACATTGGCTTGACTCCTAATGCATCGCTGAGGGCGGGGTGCTGCCCGAGCGCCGCGTGCAGCTTCTCGATGTCACGCGCGCGCAACGTGACCGGCCCGCGCCGCACCGCGCCGTCGGTGGTGTACGCGAACCGCACGAGCCGTTCGCCGCGCGCGGTCTCGAGCAACTGGACAACCGATGCGAAGCGCCGGTCGCCTGCCTGCTGCCGCACGGTCAGCTCCTCGACGAGCTCAGCCGGGCCCCACGGTGTCGCAGTCTTCGTCGTCGCCATGACACGGACGCTAGACGGAGAACCGTCACGAAAGTGTGCCGCCTTCGTGTCAAACGCCGACGAACGAGGCGGCCATGTCGGAGAGGCACGTGCGGCGTGCAATGCCTCCCCGACATTCCCGTCGAGCCCGTGGGGCTCTAGCCGCGCTAGCCGCGGATGCTTGACGGATCGATATAGAGGTCGTCGATGAGCCAACGACTTCCGGATCCGCTCGGTGTCAGCTGGACGCGTGCGGATGTCGAGCCGAGAATCGGGAGCAGCGGGATCGCGATCGAGCCGCCGCTCGAGCTCAGCTTGTCCGTCGGTGTCCACGACTGACCCGGGGCATAGGTGTTGAAGTCGGTGATGCCGAGCACCTTGTTCAGGAGGCCGTACCAGACGACCCGAACGTGGAGGCCCGAGTCGGTGCCACCCTGATCGGCGCCGAACATCCGGACGAAGAGGTCGCCGGATCCGATGCAGGTCGTCGGGCTTGTCGCCGTGCTGCCGCTCGGGAGCGAGAGCGAGTGACTGCCGCTGCGGAAGTAGGGCTGGTTGCCGTAGACGACGGATGCACCCCCGCCGACCGACCAGCCCGTCGTGCCGCTCTCCAAGCCGCCGTTCGGCGCGAGGAAGTAATTCGCGTAGTCGCCCCACGGTGAGAAGACCTGAGCGCCCGTCGAGCCGCAGCTGGGAGCGAGGATCCCACCAAGCAGATCGCCAAGCCCGGAGCTCTTGGCGCTCGCTGCCGGAACCGTCAGAGCCGTCGCAGCCAGCGCTGCGCAAAATGCCATGCCGAACCGCCGAAACGTTGATGCCGCCACAGTTTTCACCTCAAATTCGTCCGCAGGAAACTTTCCTCACCTTGTTCAGCGGAACACGCACCGACAATCACCCTTCAGGGTTACGTGAATCCCTGGATCGAGGGGTTAGCGCAACTTGGGGGTCAATCCCTCGGTCGGTAATGCCGATCTTCAGCCTGGCGTGGCTAGCGTCGAAACTCCTGCGGCAGTCCCCGTTCGCACCGACGAGCTCGGAACAGAGCTCGTTGCCCGTGCGCGCATGCGCGCGCGCCGGGGGCTCTCGGGCTCCGATGGGCTGATCGCAGTCATCCTCGCGGGGGCGTTCCTCGTGACCGCTCTGTGCTGCGCGATCTTCCTGCCTCCCGTTCGGCACTTCTCGCCGGCTGCGGCGATCGTCGCCGTCATCGTCTACGCCGCTGTCTCACGCGTCCGTTTCGAGGTGGGCAACTTCTGGGTCTTGCCGACCCAGTTGGTGCTCGTGCCGATGCTGTTCACGCTGCCACCGCGAAGCGTCCCGCTCCTCGTTGCCGCCGCGCTCCTTCTCAGCAAGGTCCCCGACTTCAGCCGCCGGACCGTCTCGGCAAGCAAGGCCCACTTCTCCCTCATCGACGCCTGGCACGCAATCGGACCCGTGCTCGTGCTGAGCCTCGCCGCGACGGGCTCGCCGTCGTGGACGAACGTGCCGGTCTATGTCGCCGCCCTCGGGGCGCAGTTCGGCGCCGACTTCATCCCGGGTGCCATCTGGTCGCGCTCGGCCTTCGGCATTCCACTCTTGGAGCACGCGCGCACGATGCGTGTGACATTCCTCGTCGACGCCGCCCTCGCGCCGGTCGGGCTCGTCGTTGCGATCGCCGCAGCCGGTCGTGTTTGGGGGGTCATGGTGGTGCTCCCGCTCGTCGTCCTCCTCCAAGTCTTCGCCCGGGAACGCCAGGTGCGGATCGACCACGCGCTCGAGCTCGGGCATGCGTATCGAGGCACGGCGATGCTGCTCGGCGACGTCATCGAAGCCGACGACGAGTACACCGGCGCGCACAGTCGCGACGTCGTCGAACTCGTGCTCGGCGTCGCCGACCGGATGGGCCTCGACCCGATCAAGCGGCAGCGCGCGGAGTTCGCAGCGCTCCTCCACGACGTCGGCAAGGTGAAGATCCCGCCGGAGATCATCAACAAGCCGGGCCCGCTCGACAAGACGGAGCGCGCCTTGATGAACACGCACACGATCGTCGGGCAGACGATGCTCGAGCAAATCGGCGGACTGCTCGGCGACGTCGGCGGAATCGTCCGCTCGTGCCACGAGCGCTGGGACGGCGCCGGCTACCCCGACGGGCTCGCCGGCGAGTCGATCCCGCTCGAGGCGCGCATCGTCTGCGCCTGCGACGCCTGGAGCGCGATGACAACGGATCGCACATACCGGAGCGCCCTTCCCGTCGAGCTCGCACTCGCGGAGTTGGAGGCGTGCGCCGGGACGCACTTCGATCCGCGCGTCGTCGAGGCGCTGCTCGTCGTTCTGGAGCGGTAAGCCACCGAGTAGGGTGAGCGGCGTGGAGGGATTCGACGCCGACAGGTATCTCGTCGATCAGCTCGTTCGCCCGATCGCGAACCTGTACCGCATCACGCCGCTCGCCGCCGGCGAGACGCCGGCCGGGCCTCCAGCCGTCTATGTCCGCCAGAAGAAGCTCGCGATCCGCGAGGACATTCGCTTCTACGCGGACGAGCAGGAGACGGAGGAGCTCTTCCAGATCAAGGCGCGCAACATCCTCGACCTGGGCGGGTCGCGCTACGACGTCTATGCGGGCGAGAAGCAGATCGGCGCACTCGAGCATCAGTTCCGCGCGTCGCTGCTGCGCTCGACGTGGCGGGTGCGCGACGCAGCGAACCAGGAGGTCGCCGTCGCGCGTGAGCGGAGCCTCCCGCTCGCGATCGCGCGCCGCGTGATCGACTTCGTCCCCAACATCGGCGGACTCATCCCGATCCCCTACAACTTCGATCTCCTGATCGACGACAAGGTGATCGGGACGATGAACCGCAAGTTCCAGCTTCGCGACCGCTACGTGCTCGACGTCTCGGGCGACCACGAGCGCCGGTTCGACCGCCGACTCGCGATTGCGCTCGCGGTCGGGCTCGACACGCTGCAGAACCGTTAGCCCGCGGTCACGGGCTCCCCGACCTTGGCTGGCTGCCGCCGCACGAGCGCAAGAGCGGACACCGCTGCGATCAAGGCTGCGATCGCGACGGCCTCCCACCCGTGCCGGAACGCGACGAGCCGCGCCTCCGGTGACGAGTGCGTGCCGAGCACCGCCACGAGGATCGCAACGCCGAGCGTGAAGCCGACCTGCCGCGACATCATCAGCACCGCCGAGCCGGTCGCGAAGCGCTGCGGCGGCAGCGCCGTCGCACCGACTGCGGTGAGCGTCGGCAGAGCGAGGCCCACGCCGACGCCGGTGAGCAGCGTTCCCGGAAGCATCTCGCTGACGTAGTGGGGTTGGAGGCCCATCGATGTCGCCCAGAGCAGCGCGCCTGCTCCGAAGAAGAGGCAGCCGGCGGCAGCGACGATGCCGGCACCGAAGCGTTCGATCGCCTTGCCCGCGTTGAGCGCGAACACGGGGACGAGTAGCGGGCCGGGCGCGAAGAGGAGCCCGGTCTTGAGCGCCGACCACCCCCACGCGACCTGCGTCCAGACGACGACCGAGAGAAGCATCCCCGCGAAGGCAGCGCTGAACAGCACGAGCGCGAGCGAGGAAACGGCGAACGGGCGCACGCGCAGCAGCTCGAGCTCGATCACCGGGCTGTGATGCCAGAAGGAGCGGAAGAGGAACAGCGCGAGCAGCGCGACCGAGGCGGCGAGACTGACGATCGTCGACGCCGCGCCCCAGCCCCAGTCCGGCGCCTCGACGAGCCCGAGGGTGAGCGCGCCGATGGCGCCCATCAGGACGAGCGCGCCGACGAGATCGGGGAAGGGCTCATCGATGCGAGGCGGCGACGGGAGCCAGCGGCGGCCGGCGACCAGCGCGGCGATCCCGACCGGGACGTTGACGAGGAAGATCCAGCGCCAGCTCGCGGAGAGCAGCAGGCCACCGAGGACGGGGCCGATCGCGGCGCCGAGGGCGGCCATCGATCCCCAGATGCGGACGGCCCTCGTCCGGCGCTCCGGCGGATAGGCGGCGAGGAGCAGCCCGAGCGAGCTCGGAATGAGGACGGCGGCGCCGGTCGCCTGGAGCACGCGTGCGGCGATCAGCAGTCCGATCCCGTTCGCCGCCGCGCACAGCGCCGAGGCACCGGTGAAGACGGCCACGCCCGTGAGAAACGCAGCCTTACGGCTGGCGCGATCGGCGAGCCGGCCGGCGGGCACGAGCAGCGCGGCGAAGACGATGGAATAGCCGTTCAGCACCCAGGAGAGCGTGGAGAGCTTCACGCCGCCGAAGCTGTGCTGAAGCGACGGGAACGCGATGTTGACGATGAACTGGTCGGTCGTGGAAAGCACCGCACCGGTGCAGACGATGGCCAGGACGATTCCAGGGTTGAGGACACCGTTGCGCATATTCGCTCCGCTCCTGAGTTGCTTGACGCAACCGACCATACACGAACTAGGTTGCTTCACGCAACTTGCTATACTCGAGGCATGCTGAACCGCGACTACGAAGGCCAGGAGCACTGCGGCGTCGCCCGGTCGCTTGAGATCGTCGGCGAGCGCTGGACGCTGCTGATCGTCCGCGACGCCTTCCTCGGGATGCGGCGCTTCGAGGAGTTCCAGGAAGATCTGGGCGTTGCGCGCAACGTGCTGACCGACCGGCTCAACCGGCTCGTCGACGAGGAGATCTTCGAGCGCGTGCTCTACAGCGAGCGGCCCGAGCGCTACGAGTACCGGCTGACGAAGAAGGGCCGCGACCTCAACCTCGCGCTCACCGCTCTACGGCAGTGGGGCGACGAGTACCTCACCGAGAAGCCCATGCGCGTGCTGCGTCGCAAGAGCGACAAGAAACAGATCGTCGCGGCGCTCGTGCCGAAGGGCAGCGACGCCATCGTCTCGCGACGCGACGTCGAGCTCGTTCCGGGCCCCTAACCGCGCGCCGTGAACGTCATGCTGCCGTCGCGGTTGCCGTGGTTGTCCGGCAGGTGGAGCCAGCGATGGTGCGCGGGCAGCGTTGCAATGCCGACGACGATGCCTGCGACGATCGCGCCGGCGAGCAGGTAGAGGCGCGCGTTCGCTCCGGGCACCGACGCCCGAGTTGAGGCCGTGATGTCTTCCTTGCTGCTGATGAGCGCCCGCTTGAGGTAGACGAGGACGTGGACGCCGACGAGGATCATCCAGACCACTGACGCAGGCCCGTGCAACTGACGCGCGATGGAGAGCGAGTGTCCGTGCAGGAGTCCGATCGCAACACCGCTCGCGAAGAGCACGACCGTGGCGGCGACGAGCAGCGGCGCGAGCATCCGCATCGCGAGCTGCGGCGCGCCCTTTGACCGGTACACCTCGGTTCGCGTGTAGTAGCGCGTGAACCGCCAGCCGGTGCTCGCCAGCTTCAGGAGCACCGGTGGGATCAGGACGAAACCGATGAATACGTGCAGGGAGAGGAACTGGCCCAGGCCGAACACGAGCGTTGCGAGCTCGACGACCGTCAGAACGACGAGGACGAGCCCCACCGCTGCCGTCAGGCGCTCGTTCCCGTCCGGGTTCAGCCGGCCGCGCACGCGTCTGCGATCGCGCTCCATCACCGGAGTATGGTCGACGGCGTTTCTATGATTCGGCTGTGATTCGGCTGTGAATGCCGAGGCGGCCGGGGCCTACGCCGATCTACTTTCCGCTGCGTTCGACCAGTTCGATCCGGTACTCGTCCGGATCGCGCACGAAGCAGATCAGTGAGCCTCCCTCGCTCACGCGGTACGGCTCGCGCTCAGGCTCGATGCCGTGATCCTTCAGCGAAGCGAGCGTCTGCTCGAGATCGTCGACCGCGTACGCAAGGTGGCCGTAGCCCGTACCGACGTCGTAGGTGCTGCCGTCGTGGTTGAACGTCAGCTCAAGCTCGACTCCCTCGCCGGGAACGCCGTAGAAGTAGAGCGTCGCCTCTGTCGCTCCGTTGCGGACGATGTCCGACTCGCGGCGGAACTCGAGCCCGAGCGCCTCGTAGAAGGCGCGGCTTTTCTCCGGATCGGTGACCCGGAGCATGGTGTGCAGGAATGTTGTCATGGCGGCATTCTCGCTAACTGTCGCCCGACACGTCGAGATCCTCACGCAGGAGCCCGAACAACACGGCGTCCTGCCACTCCCCGTCCTTCAGGTACGCCTTCCGCTTGACGCCTTCGCGCACATACCCGGTGCGCTCGGCCTGCGCGATCGCCCGCTCGTTGAAGCCGTAGATCTGCAGCTCGATGCGATGCAGGTCGAGGTCGACGAGCAGATAACGCTGGAAGAGGCGCGCGGCCTCGTCGCCGATGCCGCGTCCACGATGACTCGGCTGGATCGCGAAGCCACGGCCCTCGGCGATCCGGCTCCGCTCGTTGACGATCCGGAAGCCGAGCGAGCCGACGCGCTCGCCGCCGGCCTCGATCACGAAGCGCCCGAACGCACCCGGTTCCCGCTCGGAGCGCGCGATGTCCTCGAGCAGGTCGTCCCGCGTGAGCCCGTGCGTACTGAGGAACGGCTTCGTCTCCTCGTCCTGGATCAGCTCGAGCAGGAAGTCGGCGTCGTCCGGGCGTGCCCGCCTGATCTGCACGGCATCGCTCACGCGTCAGAGGCTAACGCGCGGCGCCGGATCCGCAACCGTCCCGTGCCGAGCGCGACGCCACCGAGGATCAATGCGAGGCCACCGATGGCGGCAGCGCCGAAGCGCTCGCCGAGGAAGATCGCGCCGTAGAGCAGCGCGATCGGCGGCACGAGATACGTCACGAGCGAGGCATAGGCCGCACCGGCGCCGGCGATGATCGCGTAGAAGAGGAGGAAGGCAAGCGCGGTCAGTGGGATCGCGAGCGCGAGCACCGCGCCGATCGTCTTCCAGTGCGGCACGTGGTGCGGGGCCTGGGCGATGCCGAGCGGGAGCATCGCGAGCGCCGCCACCGACGTCGTCGCGAACGCGACGACGGGCGGCTGCACCTTCGAGAGGTGGCGCCCGGCGAACAGCTGGCCGACGGCGTAGCAAAGCGCCATCCCGACCACGGCCAGCGCGCCGAGCACCTTCCCATGCGGTTGCGCGCCGACGAGGAGCGCGACCCCGACGAAGCCGATTGCGACGCCAACGAGGCGAAGGCCGGTGACGCGGACGTCCCGGAAGAAGCCGAACGCGATCACCGCGTTGAAGATCGGCACGGCCCCCTGGATGATCGACGCGAGCCCGGAGTCGATCCGGGTCTCCCCCCAGGAGAGCAGCCAGAACGGGAGGGCCATGTTGACCAGGCCGACGAAGATGAGCCAGCCGAGGTTCTCGCGGATCGCCGTCAGCGTCGCACGGCCGCCCACCATGAGCGGGACGATGAGCGCGAGCGTCAGGGCGCCGATCCCGATCCGGCCGAGCACGAGCGTCGCGGGCGCCAGCTCGCGCACGGCGACCTTGATGAACATGAACGAGGCGCCCCAGAGCAGCGCCACGGTCCCGAGCATGAGCGGATAGCGGCGGCTCATGCTCTCTTGTAACGCACGAGGGTGGTCGTCTGTTTCGGTGGTTACACTGAGACACCTGACGCAGGTCGCCGATCAGCCCCTCCATCGCGCTCTCGGTCTCACCGACTGGGAGGCGGACCGTATCCAGGAGCTCCTGGGGCGCGACCCGAACCACTTCGAGCTGGCGGTCTTCTCGCTGCTCTGGTCGGAGCATTGCGGCTACAAGCATTCCGCGCCCCTGCTGCGGCGGCTTCCATCGGCGGGCGAGCGTGTCCTCCAGGGCCCGGGCGAGAATGCAGGCGTCCTCGATCTCGGCGACGGCCTCGCGGTCGCGTTCAAGGTCGAGTCGCACAACCATCCGTCCGCGGTCGAGCCGTTTCAGGGCGCGGCCACCGGCGTCGGCGGGATCCTGCGCGACATCATCGCGATGGGCGCGCGGCCGGTCGCGCTGCTCGACGGGCTCTGGTTCGCGAAGCCCGACTACCACTTCTCGCGCGCGGTCGGCGGCATCGGCCATTACGGGAACTGCGTCGGCGTGCCGAACGTCGGCGGCGCGACGGTATTCCACGAGGCGTACGCGGGCAACTGCCTGGTCAACGCGATGTGCGTCGGGCTCATCGACGCCGGCCGGCTGCAGTCGGCGAAGGCGCAGGGCCCCGGCAACCTCGTCGTGCTCTACGGCGCGACGACGGGACGCGACGGCATCGGCGGCGCGTCGGTGCTCGCAAGCGCGGAGCTCGGCGAGGACGACGCGGACAAGCGGCCGACCGTGCAGGTGGGCGACCCGTTCATGGGCAAGAAGCTGATCGAGGTCTCCGTCGAGCTCGTCGAGTCGGGCCTCGTGGAGTCGCTGCAGGATTGTGGGGCGGCCGGGCTTGCGTCGGCGCTCTCGGAGATGGCTCGCGACGGCATGGGCCTCGACGTGCAACTCGACAGCGTGCCGCTCCGCGAAGAAGGAATGGAACCGTGGGAGATCATGATCTCCGAGTCGCAGGAGCGCATGGTCGCTGTCGTCCGACCGCAG
>Ga0193728_1000200_pt1 | contig 27513 bp, 25 predicted proteins | sample U1c1metaG_FD_143037 | JGI IMG/M metagenome (GOLD analysis project Ga0193728, IMG submission 143037) | Soil microbial communities from a riparian zone of the East river system, Colorado, United States - U1c1 | ecosystem: Environmental > Terrestrial > Soil > Riparian zone | place: USA: East River... | reverse complement strand
GCCTTCCACGATCTGGCTCGCCGGCAGCAGCGGTGAGGAGGAGCGCGGCGGGGCAATCACCCAGATGCGCCGGTCGCGCCAGTCCAGCAGTCCACCGCGGTAGAGCCGCACCGCGCGAACGCCCGGCAGGCGCTGAAGCTTGGCCTGGGCGCTCGGCGTGAAGGGGGCTGTCTGCAGCAGGTTGTAAGAGCCCGCCGGGGAGACCCACACTTCGGTGAACGCGTTCATGTCGTGGGCGGCGTTTTCCAGCCCGTGCAGCAGGTCGCCGTGCGCGGCCTGGATCGCGACGCTGCCGAACACCGCGATCGCGCCGGTTGCGGAGATCGCCAGCGCACGCGTGCGTCCCGCGCGCAACTCCATTACCGCTACATGCGGCACCGCGCTGATGATCCGCGGCGCCAGCGCACGTACGAGCGCAAGCGTCGCGACGAGCGGCAGCGTCAGCAGCATCAGCAGCGCCGCGACGAGGAACACCATGCCGAGGATCGCCAGTTTCGGGGCGACGAGTAGGATCGCGGTCGCCGCCGCCAGGCAGGCGAGCCCGCCGAGCGTGAGCTTGACCAGGCCGCCACCGCCGTCCGCGGTCGTCAGATCGCCCGGCGCTGTGACGGCGGGCGGACGGCGCGAGAGGATTTCACGCAGCGGGCTGAGCACCGCCACGATCGCGGCGAGCATGCCTCCGCCGACGGCGACCGCGACGCTCTGGGCGCTCACCACCCGCTGCGAGCCGACGGCGAACGCCGAGGAGAGGTAGCCCGGGTTGGACTTGAACAGGTGGATCGAGAGCTCCTCGCCGAGCACCAGTCCCAACACGCACGCCAGCAGTCCCAGCACGACGGCGTCGAACAGCAGCACCACGATCACGCTCGCGGGCGGATAGCCGTCGCGGCGCAGGTCCGCGATTAGCCGCCTGCGCTGGGGTACCGTCAGGAGCATCGCGTTGAACGCGAACAGGAACCCGACGAGCGCTGAGATCAGCGCGAACAGCTGCGTGGACTGGTTGGTCGCCGCCGACGCCCGCGCGAACAGCGTTTCGTCATAGCTTGCCGGCTCCACGTTCAGGTGTTCGGCATACGCGAGCCCCACCAGGGCCGCGCGCACCGCGCGTTCGCGCCCTGGTACAGGCTCGATCAAGATACGGCTGAGACGTCCGGCGCGTCCGCTCATTTCCTGGCTGGACGCGAGCGATGTGACCGCGATCGGACTGGCGATCAGCGGCCCGACCTGAGCGGCGTGCAGCTGCTGGTACAGGGGGGCTTCCGCGATCAGCCCGTCCAGCTTGAACGTCGCTTCTTCGCCGAACTTCACGACCCCCAGCCGGTGAGCGAGCGGCGCGGGCAGCGCGATCGCGTCGATGCCCGCGAACGGGCTGAGCGAGGTGTGACGCACGAGCGCGCCCCCGAGCGTGGACAGGCTCTGATCGGCGCCGACGAGCTCGACCGATGCGCTGCCGTGCGGACCACTCGCCTCGGTGCTCGCTTCCAGTAGCGGCGCGGCGGCGCGCACGCCCGTGAGCGCACGCACCCGCGCGAGCATGCTCGCGTCGAAGCCCTGCGGGTCGCGCGTGAGCAACTGCAGAGTGGCGTTCCCCACGATCCCGCGCGAGAGCTGCGCCACCGAGCTCGACAGGCTCGTGCTCGCCACCTGCGAGGCGAATAGCAGCGCCACCCCGGCGGCAATGCCGATCACCGCGAAGCACTCCTGCAGCAGGCGCGCGCGCAGACGCACGCGATACAGGTGCAGGACGTTGCGCGGCTTCACTGCCGCGTCAGCCGGTCCGGCTCGTACTCGCCGAGCTTGCCGTCGCGCAGCGCATACACGCGATCGGCGTATGCGGCCGCCTGGGGGTCGTGGCTGACGAGTACGATCGCGACCTCGCGCTCGCGGCACAGCTCGCGCAGCAGTTCCAGCACTTCGCGTCCGCGCTGGGTGTCGAGGCTGCCCGTCGGCTCGTCGGCGAGCAGCAACCGCGGCTCGGTCGACAGCGCGCGCGCGATCATCACGCGCTGACGCTCACCCATCGACAGGTGCTCGGCGCGGTGGCTCAACCGCTCACCCAGGCCCAGGCGTGTGAGCAGCGGCGCGACCCGGTCGTGCGCGTCGCGCCAGCGCATCGTTTTCAGCAGCTTCAGCACCGCATTGTCGATCGCGCTGACGCCCGGCAGCAGGTCGAAGTTCTGGCGGATGAACCCCAGTTCGGCCAGGCGAAAGTGCGAGGCCTCGCCCTGTGACAGCGAGGACACGTCGCGCCCTCCGATCAGCACCGCCCCGCCCGTGGGCTCCAGCAGCGTGGCGATCATCAGCAGCAGTGTCGTCTTGCCCGACCCGCTCGGCCCATACAGCGCGACGATCTCCCCGGGCGCAACCGACAGCGACACGCCGTCCACGGCGCGCACCGACTCCCCGCCTACCGCCGGGTAATGCTTGACCAGCTCGCGCAGCTCGAGCATCTAGCTATGAATCCTCTCAACCGGAGCGGAGATCACCAGCTCCGCCCCCTGCGCCCTGCGCCCGGGCGCTCCCGGCGTCAGGCGCCGTGCTCCCAACCGCGCCCGAAACACGACCATCGCCATCGCTGCCGGCCCGTCCAGCGTGTCCAGGACCGCGCGGGTCACGCCCAGCGCCTCCGGCATGGAAGCCTCGGGAGTGCACAGATAGAAGCTCGCCATCGCCGCCAGCATCAGCGTATGTCCCCGCCCGCCGGGCAGCATCGCGGCCGCGCGCAGCGAGCGCTCGGCGAGCCGGCGCATGCGCGAGGCCGTCTCCTCCGGCGAGGAGTAGGCACCGATCAGGCTGTGCTGCCCGGTCGCGCGATCCTCGGTCGCGTCCACGAGGTTGTCGAGCAGCGAGTGCAGCGCCCCGATCCACGGAAAGTAAGCGTCCGCGACGGCCGACGGCGCCCACTCCTCGAGCTCGGGGTCGGCCGCGAGCGCGATCAGAGCATACACGCACAACGACGATCCGCCGGCCGCAGCTACCTCCCACCAGCGCAGGTCAGACCCCGGCGGCGTCGCCGCGCGCGCCCAGCGCTCCAGCGCCTGCAGGTCGCCCTGGCGCTCGCCCGTGTTGCAGCTCTGGAACTCGACGATCCGCTCGGCCGCGCGCAACGCCGCCGGCGCGACCGCGGGGTAGGACGGCAGCGCCTGGAGCGCCGCGCGGCAAGACTCGACGATCTCTCGCAGATAGCCCCCGTCCTCGCGCTGGGGACAGTGGGCGTAGTAGTCCACGTGCGACGCATCCGGGTCGAGTGCGACGAGCAGCGCCTGGTGCAGCCGCCGGCCGTTGGCGGCGGGCTCGGAGCTCGGCTGCTCGCCGAGCACGTCCAGGTAGTTGTAGGCCGCCTGCAGGCACATCATCGCGCGCGCCGCCGTGCCGCGCCGGCGACGCGGCACGAACGCCGCGAACGCCGCCGCGCCCTCGACGTTGCCCCACTTGCATTGAGACTCCAGCGCGACGCGGCGCAACAGCGGATCGGGGATCCGGAGTGCGCGCGCGCGCCGGCGGCGACGCTCGAGGCAGACCCTCGGGAACACCCCCAGCCAGTAGCGCCGCGCCGCGTGCGCGAACGACCAAGCGAGCGCGACGCGCCCGTCCCTACCACCGTCAGCTGGCACGTCCACGTGTACGCCCTCCCCGACCCGACCGCAGCGATCACTCCGATCGCGCAACTCGCCCATCATAGACACGTGTCACCCCGCATGTCCTGGGTCGCCCCTGCCTTGAGCGCAATCCCGATGCGCCGTGGGGCGGCGCGATTTGACGTCGTGCGTAAAGTGAGAGCGCGATGGACCCGACGACAACAGCGATCGGTACCTGGAGCGGGGGGCGGTTCATGCGCTTCGGCGAGCCCCTGGAGGACGAACGCCTGCTGTCGCTGCTGCGTCCCGGCGACGGTATCCACACCGTCATCACCGCCGACGCGTACGGGGCGGGCGCCGCGGACAGCATGCTCGGCCGCGCGCTTGCGGGCGTCGATCGCTTGGATTACTGCCTCGTCGGAGCGATCGGACACGACTTCTACAGCGGCGAGCGCGATGGCGCGCGCGGATATCCCCGCTTCACTGACCCGCGCCTGCGCGGGCAGGACGGGTATGCCGACTACATCCGCATGGCCACCGAGCGCGGCCTGGAGCGCTGCGGGGTGCAGCAGTTCGACCTGCTGATGCTGCACAACCCCGATCGCATCGGCTATACGAGCGAGGCGGTCTGGCTGGAGGGCATGGCGGCCGTGCGCGACGCCGGCCTGACACGCATGCTCGGTCTCGCCCCCGGACCCGCCAACGGGTTTACGCTCGACCTGATCGACTGCCTGGAGCGCTACGGAGAGCTGATCGACTGGGCGATGATCATCCTCAACCCACTGGAGCCATGGCCCGGCGAGCTGGTGCTCGACGCCGCCCGCGCCAACGACGTCAGCCTGATCGCACGGGTCGTGGACTACGGCGGTCTGTTCCACGACGACGTCCTCCCCGGCCACTCCTTCGCCGAGCACGACCATCGCGCGTTCCGCCCCGACGGTTGGATCGAGACTGGGCGCGAGCGGTTGGAGGCGATGCGCCCGATCGCCCGCCGGCACGAGCTGACGATGCTGCAGCTCGCGTGCGCTTGGGATCTCGCCCGCGCACCCGTGCGCTGCGTCGCGCCCACGCTGATCCAGGAGCCCGGAACGGGAGCGAGACCGATCGAGGACAAGCGCGCCGAGCTGGCCGCTGTGCCCGCGCTGATGGCACACTCCCCGCTCAACCCGGACGAGATGAGTCAGATCAGGGATATCGGCGACAATTTCGGCTGCATGGCGCTGAAGGGCGCCAACCCCGCGCACGAGGGACCGACGCGCCCGGATCGCTGGGGGCTGGACGGCGACCTGGAGGCACTCGCCGGTCGCTGGGGGATCGACCCCGCGCGTGATCTCAGCCACGCGGCGTAGGCGCCGGGGAGAGGCGGGGAAGGGCATACATATATTTTCTACTCTGTGCGCGATGGTGCACAAGTTTGATTGTGAGCAATGCCCCGCTCCGTTCGAGAGCGTTGCGCTCTCACACGTCTCTCGACTCACACGTCTCGACACACATGCCCCGACACACACGCCCCGAGCGTTGGCGTGAGCCTGCTCAGAACCGCGGCTGGGAAGAGCGCGCATCGTCGATGTTCAGCGCCGTGGTCAGCGCCTGCAGCTCGTCGACGATGTCGCCGCCCAGGCGCACCGCGGCGAGCCGATCCAGCGGTGTGCGTCCCTGCGTGAGAATCGCGATCGCCCCGCCGGACTGGAGGGTGAGCAGCGGCAGCGCCCCGACCGGCTGCACCTCCAGCGAGGAGCCGATGCACATGATCAGGTTCGCATTCGCGCACAGCTCGCGCGCACGCGCCATCGCCTGTTCGGACAGCGGCTCGCCGAACAGCACGACTTCCGGGCGCAGCGGCCCGCCGCAGACTTCGCAGCGGGGAATGCCGTCCGGATCGCCGAGCCGGCGCGCGCGCACCTCCAGCTGGGGGATGCTGCCACCGCAGTCCGGGCAGGTGCAGCACGCGATCGAGCCGTGCACCTCGATCAGCTCCGCGGTGCCGGCCTTGCGGTGGAGCATGTCCACGTTCTGGGTGATCACGCCGTCGAGCATGCCGCTGCGCTCCATCGCCACGAGCGCGTGGTGGGCGTCGTTCGGACGCTTGCCGCCGAGCGTGGCGAAGCGCTCGCCGTAGAAGTGCCAGAACCGCATCGGATCGGCGCGGAAGGAGTCGATGTGGGCGACCTTCATCGGGTCGACTTTCTGCCACGTGCCCGTCTCCGGCGAGCGAAAATCGGGGATCCCCGACGGCACCGAGATGCCGGCGCCCGTCAGCGCGACGACCGAGTCGGCTGCTCGCACCAGCTGAGCCAGCTGGGCGATCTCCGGTGATGCATCCGACATCCGTCTAGTGTCCCGCAAATCGCGGCGTCCGTTTGGCCAGAAACGCGGAGATGCCCTCGCGCGCGTCGGCGCTTGCAAACACGGTCGCGAATCCCTCCTGCTCGGAGACGATGCCCACGTCGATGTCGCCGGCTCCGGAGACCCGCTTGATCTGCTCGATCGCCAGCGGCGCCGCAGTTGCCAGCCGACGCGCCCACGCAAGCGCGGTGTCGAGCAGTTCGTGATCCTCGACTACGCGGTTGACGAGTCCCAGCTCGAACGCCTCCTCGGCGAGGATCGGATCGCCGATCAGGTTCATCTCCAGCGCCTTGCTCTGCCCCACCAGCCGCGGCAGGCGCTGCGTGCCGCCGAACCCGGGGATGATCCCGAGCTTGATCTCCGGCTGGCCGAACAGCGCGGAGCGCGCGGCTATGCGGATATCGCAGGCCATCGCCAGCTCGCAGCCGCCGCCGAAGGCGAGACCATTGACGGCCGCGATCGTGGCTACGCCGGAGGAGCCGATCTCGCGCAACAGGGCGTGGGTGCGCTCCAGCAGCTCGCGTCCGCCCGCCTCGTCCATCGTCGTGAACGCCTTGATGTCCGCGCCCGCGCTGAACAGAAACGGGTTCGAGGAGGCGATCACGAGCGCGCGCACACCGGTGTCCTTGACGCGCGCCCACACCTTGGCCAGATCCTCGACGACCTGCGGGGAAATCGAGTTCATCTGGCCGTTCGCCAGCCACGCGATCGCCACGCCGTCCTCACCCATCGCACCCGCGCCACTCTCGGCGCCGGAACCGTCAGTCGGAGTGTCTACGTCGAGCGTCTCCAACTTGATGACCTCCGCCGGTTGCTCTGAGTCGGGGCGGGGGTAGGCGTAGAAGCCCTGGCCGCTCTGCTGCCCCAGCCGGCCCTGAGCGACGAGCCGGCGCAGGATGGTCGGCGGGGTAAAACGCTCGCCGTGGCGCTCGGCGGCGTTCTCCATCCGCTCGAGCACCTTGTCGAGACCTTCGCTGTCGGCCTTCATGAACGGCGGCATCAGCCCGCGGCGTGGATCGAGGCCGGCGCCGGCCATCATCCCGAAGTCGATGTCGCGATGGGTGGCGACGCCCTCCTCGAGCACGAGGCAGGCCTCGATGAATGTCTTCAGCGACAGCAGCTCCACGAGCTGCTCGACGTCGGGCGCGGCCTCGCCGGGCACGTTGGGCTCGCCCTGGGGGTCATAGAAGCCGTCGCCGCCGGTCTTCGCGCCGAGCTTGCGTTCGGAGACGAGTTTCTGCATGCCCGCGGGGACGTAGAAGCGCTCGTCGCCGTAGGACTCGGCGAGGTGCTCGGCGACGTGCAGGACGGTGTCCAGTCCGAGCAGGTTCACGAGGTGGTAGGGACCGACCGGCACCACGCCGGCCGCGCCGACGCCCTCGTCGATCAGCTTTATCGAGAGCCCCTGCTCCTCCTGCGCGCGCCACACCTCGGAGATGCCCGAGTTGAGGATGCGGTTGACGACGAAGCCGGGAACCTCGGCGCAGGTGATCGGCTGCTTGCGGATCGACTGCGCGAACGTGACGGCAGCGGTGACGGTCTCCGCGGAGGTGTCCTCGCCCTCGACGATCTCGATCAGCGGCATCAGCGAAGCCGGGTAGAAGTAGTGAAAGCCGACGACCTTGTCGGGGCGCAGCGTGGCTTCGCCGATCTCGGTGATCGACAGCGAGGAGGTGTTGGAGGCGAGGATCGCGTGCCCGGGCGTGGCTGCGTCGAGCTCGGCGAACACGGCCTGCTTGATCTCCATGCGCTCGGGTACCGCCTCGATCACGAGGTCGACGTCGCCGAAGTCCGCATAGGAGGTCGTGCCGTTGATGGCATCCAGCACCTCGGCGATGCGCTCCTCACCCTGCTCGGCCGTGAGCTTGCCGCGCTCCACGAGCTTTGCGACCTGCCCGGAGGTGACATTGCGCGCCTCCTGCAGGCCGGCCTGCACGAGCGCGTCGTCGATGTCCTTGAGCACGACGGGAATGCCGGCGGCGGCGATCGTCTGGGCGATCTGCCCGCCCATCGTGCCGGCGCCCACTACTGCGGTCTTGAAAACGAACATGAGATGAGCTCCTGGCTGTTAGAGGTCGCTAACGAAAAACCGCATCGCCGGGGCGCGCGGGGGGTTATTGGTGGTGCAAACCGGGGGGACGCTGCCTCCGGCCGGTATCGGAGAGGGTTCGGCCGGAGGCGCGATTGTCTTTAGAAGAAGCTGATGGGGTCCCTGGCGGCGCAAGCGCCGCCAGGCCGGACCGCATATGTGCGGTCCGGTGACGCGCCGCATGCGGCGCGTCATACCGTCGGCGCATGCGCCGACGGACGGGACGTGCATGCACGTCCCGAGGGGGGCCGCATGCGGCCCCCCGGCCATACCGCAAGCGGTATGGCCCACACCATCAGCTTTTTTAATAGTCATGCGGCATGGTCCGTTTTGCCGCTCGGACTTACGCCGGAACCGCGGTAGGCTCCTCCGCCCGGCGCGGCAGCAGCGTTTCGCGGGCGATGACCAGGCGCTGGATCTGCGAGGTGCCCTCGTACAGCTGCATGATCTTCGCGTCGCGGAACAGCTTCTCCACGGGGTACTCCTTGATGAAGCCATAGCCGCCGTAGACCTGCACGGCGTCGGTCGCGATTTTCATCGCCGCGTCCGCCGCGAAGCGCTTGGCGTGCGAGGAGACGAGCGTGTTGCGTTCGCCGTTATCGAGCATGAACGCCGACTTCCACGTCAGCAAGCGCGCCGCTTCGATTTCGGTGGCCATGTCGGCGATCATGAATTGGATCGCCTGGTGCATCGCGATCGGCACGCCGAACTGCACGCGTTCGCGCGAGTAGTCGGTCGCGAACTCGAACGCCGCGCGGGCGATCCCCGTGGCCATCGCCGCCACGCCCGGGCGGGTGCGATCGAGCGTGGCCATCGCCAGCTTGAACCCGTGGTTTTCCTCGCCGAGCATGTTCTCGGCCGGGACCTCGACGTCGTTGAAGGAGATCGTCGCCGTGTTCGAGGCGCGCTGCCCGAGCTTGTCCTCCTTCTTGTCCACCACCACGCCCCAGTCGCGCTCGACCACGAACGCGCTGATGCCGCGGTGGCCGGCGTCCTTGTCGGTCTTCGCGTAGACCGTGTAGTAGTCGGCGTAGCCGCCGTTCGTGATGAAGCACTTCGAGCCGTTGATCAGGTACTTATCGCCCTGCTTGACCGCCGTCGTGCGCATGCCCGAGACATCCGAGCCGGCGTCGGGCTCGGTCAGGCAGAAGGAGGCGAGCTTCGGCGCTTCGGTGAGCATGCCCAGGTACTTCTTCTTCGTCTCCTCCGAGCCCCCAAGGGCGATCGGCGCGCTCGCTAGGCCGTTGCAACCGAGCGAGGTCTGGATGCCCGAGCAGCCCCACGAGAGCTCTTCCTCGATTAGGCAGCCGTCGAGATAGCCCGCGCCGGCGCCGCCGTAGGACTCCTCGATGTGGGAGTTCATCAGGCCGAGCACCCAGGCTTTCTCGATGATGTCCTGGGGCCAGGTGCCGTCCTTGTCGTACTCCCAAGCGACGGGGCGAATCTCTTTCTCGGCGAAGTCGTGCGCCATTTCGCGCAGGCTCTGCTGCTCGTTTGTCAACGTGAAATCGACCATTTCTCTGCTCTCGCGCCTCCGTAGATTGACCAGTCAGTCAATGGGCAGGGTAGCGGAGGAACGGCAGGCGAGCAATAATCGATCGATGCAAGCCGCTTTTCCGATCGTCGTGTTCGGCGCCGTGGGACTGTCGGTGGTGATGTCGATCGTGTTCCTGCTGAGCAAGGGGAGCATGTATGACGAGATCGGATCGGGCGGACTGCCGGGCGAGAACGAAGGGCCGGGCATGGGCGAATCGCCGTTCGGGCAGAGCGCGCCCGACTATCACTCGATGGCCGCGAGCCCCACGCTCCAGCAGGCCGAGCGCGAGCAGGAAATCAGGCAGATGCTACAGGCGCGCAGCGAGCGACGCGTACGCCGGGGCGAGCCCGCGCTCGACATCGATGCCGAGGTCAACAAGTTGCTGGCGGCACCCGCAAACACCGGCCACGACCCGGGAATCGCCGAAGAGGTGTTGCAACTGGTGGTCGCCCGCAACGAACGGCGCGAACGCCAGGGACTCGAGCCGCTGGACCTCGAGGCGGAGGTAGCCCGCACCCTCGCCGAGCTCGACCCGTAAGAGCGGGCACGCGCACTCTCGGGTATAAACGCGCCATGGCCGAGCACCGTACGTTCGAGCTGGATGAGCTGACGATCCGTCCGGGGACATATTTCAACCCCCAGACGGAGGTGCTGCTGGTCGTCGACGACTCCCCCGACCTCGATCATGAGATCTTCAACATGGAGGACTTCGAGGGCGACGAATGGGTGCTCGTCTCCGACGAGTCCCCCGTAGACGAGCATCGCCGTGACGAGCTCATCGAGCGCTTTCAGGTCACCTACCACCCCGGCGGCGAGCACTCGATCGAGGGCGACGCCGAGGAGGATGAGGAGGACACGCTCGAAGCGGACGATCAAGAGGTCGGCCGCGAGGACCAGTAGGCGACCCCAGCTGCGCAACTGTCGGCGCGCGGCCGGTTTTGGGGGACATGCGCATGCATGTCGGCGATTGGCTGCAAAGGGTCGTGCAGAGAGGTTCTGGCGCGGGCTCAACTCGTAGCATCCGCGCGATGTCCGGCCTGCACGTCCGGCGCGCTCGCGCGCGTCTGCTCCCGTTGCTCCTCCTGATTGGGTCGATCGCCTCGCTGCTGATCCCCGCCCAGGCCGGAGCCCGAGGACCGAGCGTCACCGCCGCGCTGAGCAGCCTCAAGAGCAGCGGCGCGATCACCGAAGCCGCCTACCGGCAGTACACCGGGGTGTACGCGGCAGCGAACAGTTCGCTACGACGGCTGAGCGGCACGCGGCACGCCGAACTCGCGGCCGTGATCGCCAACACCCAGGGAATGGCCGCCGCAGGCGCGTTCACCCCCACACGGCTGCCCGTGATCTTCCTGACGCTCGAACGCAACCGCCAGTGGTGGACGACCCAACCACTGGTGTCCTCACGCGTACGCGTGAGCTTTCCTCACAGCTTGCTCGTGTGGGAGTACTACGCCGGGCAGGGCATCCAGATCCAGTGGCTGGGGACGTTCGGGAAGGCCAACGGCTACTACCTCTCAGGCCACGAAAACACCAACCTGCGCCAGCTGCTGAGCGAAGTGCTGCCGCTGGCGAGCAACCGCGCCGGGGGCATCGCGTGGGAGTACATGTTCCACTTCGACGGCGGCTCGCCGCCGTGGACGAGCGGGCTCTCCCAGGGCACCGCCCTGCAGGTGATGGCGCGGGCGTGGTCGCGCTTCAAGGAACCCACCTACCTGACCGCCGCTCAGCAGGCGCTCGGCATCTTCCAGGCCGCCCCCTCGACAGGGGTGCGCGTGAAGACCGCCGCGGGGGCGGAGTACGCCGAGTACACCTACGCCCCCAGCGACCGCATCCTCAACGGCTTCATCCAGGCCGACGTCGGCCTGTACGACTACACCTCGATCACCCACGATCCGCTCGGGCTGCGACTGTTCGAAGCAGGCGACGCCGAGGCGCGCGCCGAGGTCCCCCACTACAACACCGGCGCCTGGTCGCTGTATGACCAGTACGGCGAATCGGACCTCAACTACCACGAACTGCTGACCGAATTCCTGCAGCACCTGTGCGAACGCACGCGCAAAGGCCCGCCGACGAGCACCGCCGTCACTCCCGTGCCCTCCCCCACGCCCGCGCCGGCGGGTGGCGCCGGCGCGCCCGCGGGCGGATCGAGCGCACCGAGCGGAGGTTCGGAAACGGGCGGCGCGAGCGCGGCCGTGGCCAGGGTTCCGGAACACCTGCGCACGAGCGCCGCGAGCACGGCGACTACGCCGATTGCCGGCGATGCCGTCTACTGCACGACCGCTCAGAAATTCACGGCCGACCTGCACACGCCCCCGGTTGTTTCCCTGATCACCAGCAAGCTGCCAACCAGCTCGCGCGCGGGCGTGCAGGTGTCGCTGTCGAAGATCTCCACCGTGCGGATCACGATCCGGCGGGGCGGAAAGATCGTGTGGAACAACGCCGCCACCGTGCGGCGCGGCAGGCCCAAGATCCTGTGGACGACCCCGTCCGGCAGCGGCGCCTACGCGGTCACGATCACCGCGACCGATCTGGCCGGCAACTTCTCGACCGCCAACGGCACGATCACGCTGACCAAGCACTGACCGCACTCTGACGGGTGACGCCCCGCCTAGACTGAACCCATGACCCGGGCGATGAGCGACTGGCGGGCGATGGAGCCCGAGCAACGACTCGCGGCGATCGCCTCGCTGGCGTTGCTGGTGACGATGTTCCTGCCGTGGTACAGCCTGCAGAGCCTCAACCGCAAGGCCGCGACGATCAGCACCCACAGCATCAGCGCGTTCGGCGACGTCTCATTCGTCGAGGCGGCCGTGTTCCTGGTCGCGGCCGGGGTCCTGACGATGCTCTTCGCCCGTGCCGAGGGCAGAACGTTTCATCTGCCCGGCAGCGACGGCACGATCACGATGATCGCGGGCGGCTGGGCGGCGCTGCTGATCTTCTACCGCGTGTTCGATCGCCCCGCCGGCGGGGGCTATCCGGTGGGGATCCAGTGGGGCTTCTTCCTGGCCTTCGTCGCCGCGGGCGTGCTCACATATGCCGGCTGGCGCATGCGTGCGACCTACCGGCCCGAGCCTCCGCTGACTCGCACCCGTCGTCCACGCCATCCGCCCGCGCCGATGCCCGCGCCCCCGCCGGCGCCCTCGCCCCCGCCTGCCCTGCCCGTGAGCAGGGCTCCGCGCGCCGCGCGGCGGCCCGTGCCCGCCAGCCCGGCGACCGAGCAGCTGTCATTCGAGGACCCCCCGACCGAGCCCGAACAACGCTCGGCGTAGCCGCCCGCTACGGGTGAGGGCCTATCATTGTGCCGACGATGTCTCCGTCCCCGTCCGCCCCGCCAGACACCACCTCCCCGGGGCCGGCTTCCGTTCAAGCGGTCGCCGAGGGGCTGCGCGAGGTGGGGTATCTGCCGGGCGAGTCCACGGCGCTGGTGGCGTATCTGGCGACCAAGCTCGGCAAGCCCGTGCTCGTGGAGGGGCCCGCGGGCGTCGGCAAGACCGAGCTGGCTAAGTCGCTCGCGGCGTACCTGAACCGCGAGCTCGTGCGCCTGCAGTGCTATGAGGGCCTGGACGAGGCCAAGGCGCTGTACGAGTGGAATTACCGCAAGCAGCTACTGCGCATCCAGGCCGAGGCCGACGGAGCCGGCTGGGAGGCCGTGCAGGAGGACATCTTCGGCGAGGAGTTCCTGCTCGCGCGACCGCTGATGAGCGCGATCGCCTCCGAGCAGCCGGTGGTGCTGCTGATCGACGAGATCGACAAGACCGATCAGGAGTTCGAGGCGATGCTGCTGGAGGTGCTCTCGGACTTCCAGATCTCGATCCCCGAGCTGGGGCGTGTGGAGTCGCGTACGCACCCGGTGGTGCTGCTGACCTCGAACAACTCACGCGAGCTGACCGAGGCGCTCAAGCGCCGCTGCCTGTATCTGTGGCTGGACTATCCCGAGCTCGAGCACGAGCTCGAGATCGTGCGGTTGCACGCGCCGGAGTTGCCGGAGACCGTCGCGCGCCGGCTGGTGGAGGTGATCGGCATGGTGCGTGAGCTCGACCTGAAGAAGCCGCCGTCGATCGCCGAGTCGATCGACTGGGCGCGAGCCCTGCTGCTGCTCGGGGTGGACGACATCGACGAGGAGTCCTTCACCGACACGATGTCGGTGATCGTCAAGCACCGCACCGACATGGACCTCGTTGCCGAGCGCATCGGGGTCAAGCTCCGGGCGCCGGCCGATGCCGTCTGAGGGTCCGTCGAGCCCCGCAAGCTCACCCGTGCCCCCGGCGGGGTTCGCCGCGCGCGTGCTGGAGCTGGGCGAGGAGCTACGCCGCGAAGGCGTGGCCGTGGGGACCTCGGAGCTGCTGGACGCGTTCGCGGTGCTGGGCGAGATCGGCTGGACCGAGCAGACCGACTTTCGCGAGGCGCTCGCGGCGACGCTCGCCAAGAGCCAGGAGGACCGGCGCGTGTTCGAGCTGGTGTTCGACCGCTTCATGTTCCGCGCCGTCGAGCTGGCAGCGGTCAGGGAGGACGTGCGCGAGCAGACCGATGCGGCCGGCGGCGGGCTGGACCTGGACGAGCTGACCGACGAAGAGCTCGAGGGCCTGCGCGCGCAGATCGCGGCCGCGCTGAGAGACGGTTCGGAGGGCGCGATGCGCGACCTCGCTCGGATGGCGATCGCGGCGTTCGCCCGCCGACAGGAGGGATCGGGCGTGATCGGCGTGGACGTGCAGCGCATCAGACGCGCATTGGGACTGCGCGCCGAGCCCCAACCGGAGCTGCCCGCGAACGACCCGCGTCGCGACGGGCTGCCGCGCGAGGCGCTGCGCCGGTTCGAGGCGCTCCTGCGACGCGAGCTCGAGCGCGCCCAGATCGAGCGCACCGGCAGCCTGCCGCCGGCCCGGCCGCTGGGCGAGCTCGACCGGGCGCTGCCATCGGGCCCGCTGCAGGACCTGGCCGCGGTGCATCGCGTCGTCGCGCAGCTGCGCCGGCGCCTGGCCACCCAGGGGCTACAAGCGCGCGGGCATCGCCGCCACGCGCACGTCGATGTCAGGCGCACGATGCGCGCCTCGCTGCAAACCGGCGGCGTGCCGGTCGTGCTCAAGTACCGCCCCCGCCGACCGCGCCGGCCTGAGATCTACGTGCTGTGCGACGTCTCCACCAGCGTAACCTCCGCGTCGGTGTTCTTCCTGTCGGTGCTGCACGCGCTGCACGACAGCTTCCGCAGGATGCGCTCGTTCGTATTCATCGAGCGCATCAGCGAGGTGACCGACATATTCGAGCACGAGCGCGAGTTCAGCTCGATCAGCGAACGCATCTCCGGGGACGCGGGCGTAGCCGACATCTCCGGCTACACCGACTACGGACGCGTGTGGTCGGAGTTCCTCGTGCAGGTCGAGGACGACCTGCACCCGCGCGCGACCGTGATCGTGCTCGGCGACGCGCGCACCAACGGGCGCGATCCGCGCGCGGACATCTTCGCCCAGATCGCCGCGCGCGCCGGTCGCACGTTCTGGCTGAACCCCGAGCCACGGCTGTACTGGAACTACGGCGACTCGGTGATCGCCGCATATGAGCAGCACTGCACCGCGTTCGAGTGCTGGACCACAGCCCAGCTCGAGGACTTCGTGCGCGCGCTCGCTCGTCCCGGCGTGGTCATCACGCAGTAGCATCGGCTCAACAGACGAACCAGGGGAGCTGGCGGGATCAGGCCGGCTGAGATGGCGCACTGCACACGATGACCCTGCGCCGACCCGTTGAACCTGTGGGGTAATGCCCGCGAAGGGAGCAACGTGCAGACAGGGCTGCAGCCCGGTCGGAGATCGCAGACGCAGGACCCCGGTGCGCCGGCCGTGCTCGTCAGGGGGGTCAGCCGCGCATATGCGGGACGCGACGGGGTACCGGTGCAGGCGCTCGCGGACATCTCGCTGCACGCGGACACGAACGAGCTGCTGGCGGTGGTGGGGCCCAGCGGGTGCGGCAAGACGACGCTGCTGGAGCTGATCTGCGGCCTGCAACCCTGCGAGACGGGCTCGATCGAGTGTGCGCCGGCGGCACTGATGCCCCAGCGCGACCTGCTGCTGCCGTGGCTCAACGCTCTGGACAACGCGGCGCTCGCGCTGCGGATCGCTCGCGCACCGCGCGCCCACGCACGGGAGCGGGCGGCGGAGCTGTTCGCCGAACTGGGCCTTGCGGGGTTCGAGCAAGCCCACCCGCATGAACTCTCGGGCGGGATGCGCCAGCGGGTCGCGTTCGTGCGCACGCTGCTGTCGGGCAAGGAGCTGCTGTGCCTCGACGAGCCGTTCGGCGCCCTGGACGCGATCACCCGTGCGGAGATGCACACGTGGCTGGCGGGCGCGCTGCGGATCCAGGCGCGGACGGTGGTGCTCGTGACCCACGACGTCGAGGAGGCGGTGGTACTGGCCGACCGCGTCGCGGTGCTCTCGGCGCGGCCCGGTCGGGTCGTGGAGGAGCTCGAGGTGGGACTGGAACGCCCCCGCTCGCGCACCGATCCCGAGGTGGTGGCGCTGCGTGAGCGCGCGCTGATCGCGCTGGGGCGGGGAAAGGCGTGCGATGAGGCATAGCCGGGTCCTGAACGCGCTGCCGGCCGTCGCGCTCGTCGCGGTGCTGCTCGGCGTGTGGGAGCTGTATGTGGAGTATGGGAGCGTGGAAAAGCTCGTGCTGCCCGCGCCCCACGAAGTGGGTGTGGCGCTGTGGAACAACGCCGGACTGCTCGCGTCCAACCTCCGACCGACCGCCGAGGAGGTGGTGCTCGGCATCGCGCTGGCGCTGCTCAGCGGGTTCGCGCTGGCGGTCGCGATTCATCTCTCCCCCCTGCTGCGCCGTGCGGTGTATCCGCTCGCGGTCGGTTCGCAGGCGGTGCCGATCGCGGTGATCGCCGTGCTGCTGATCTTCTGGTGGGGTTTCGGGATCCTGCCCAAGCTCGTGGTGATAACGCTGATCTGCTTCTTCCCCGTGCTGGTCACTACCGTGGACGGGCTCGCGAGCGTCGATCCTGAGCAGCTGAAGCTGCTGCGCACGCTGGACGCCTCGCGCTGGCAGGCATTCCGCTTCGCCGAGCTGCCAGCGGCGCTGCCCGCCGCGATCAGCGGCGCGCGGATCGCGCTCACGGTAGCCGTGATCGGCGCCTACATCGCCGAGTCTCAGACCGCGAGCACCGGCGCGTATGCGGGGCTGGGGCACGAGATCGACGCCGACCTCACGGCGCTGCAAACCTCGCGCGCGTACGCCGCCGCGGTGGTGCTGTTCGTGTTCGCGATCGTCTGCTTCTATACCCTCGCCCTCGCCGAGCGTCGCCTGGCGCCGTGGGCGTACCGATCCAGAGGAGACATCCGTTGAGAATCATCCGACTCGCTGCGATTGCACTCGCCTGCGCCCTAACCGTGTCCGCGTGCGGCTCCAAGCAGGACGTAACCTCTGCGCCCACGGTCAAGCCGTTCGCGGTGATGCTCGACTTCTTCCCCAACGCCGACCACGCGGCGCTGTACTCGGCGATCGCGGGCGGTGATTTCAGAGCGGTCGGATTGGACGTGCGTCCACAGGTCCCCGCTGAACCGGCCGATCCGCTGAAGCTGCTCGCGGCAGGCAGGGTGGACATGGCGATCTCCTACGAGCCGGAGTTGCTGCTGGCGCGCGATCGGGGACTGAGCCTGGTGTCGATCGGAGCGCTAGTGCAGCGCCCGCTGACCTCCATCATCGCGCTGCCGGGCCAGCATGTGCGAACGGTCGCAGACCTCGCGGGCAAGCGCGTGGGCACGGCCGGCATCCCCTACCAGGCGGCCGAGCTGCGCACGGCGCTGCAGGCGGCCGCCGTCGATCCGAGCACGGTGCGCGAAGTGAACGTCGGGTTCAACCTCGTGCCGGCGATGCTCTCCGGCAAGGTGGCGGCCACGCTCGGAGGATTCTGGAACTACGAGGCGATCCAGCTGCGCCTGCTCCACCGCCATCCCGTCGTAATCCCGGTCGACCAGGCGGGCGTGCCGAGCTACGACGAGCTGGTGCTGGTCGTGCGCGCAGACGAGGCACGCAATCGCGGCCAGGACCTGCGCGCGTTCATGCAGGCGCTGACTCGAGGCGAGCGCGAGGTCCGCTCGAACCCGCAGGCGGCGGCCGCACTGGTGGTCAAGGCGAACCCCTCGCTCGAAGGAAAGCTGCAGCTGGAATCGATCCGCCAAACGCTGCCCGCGGCCACGCCGGCGAACGCGAGCGATCCCTACGGCTGGCAGGAACCCTCGACGTGGGCGAGCTTCGGCACATGGATGCTCACCCACGGACTGCTTCAGCACAGTCCGAACGGCGGGCTGCCGCCGTTCACGAACGAGTTCCTCCCGGGCCAGGGGGTCTAGCGAATAGGCCGCGTATGAGTCCCTGACTCAACCAGCCGAAAAGGACGCTTGGCATCCGTATCGAGCCGCGCGAATGACCGTACTTTTCCCGTAGGCGCGTAGGCGGTTCACGCGATACGTTCATGATCGCTCATGCCAGATCAAGACACACGGCCCGTGCAGGCTGACGAGGAGTCTGCGATAGAGGCGATCAGGATCGTGCTCGCCGACGATCACGCGGTCGTGCGCAGCGGCCTGCGACTGCTGCTGGACGGCGAATCCGGGTTCGAGGTCGTGGCCGAGGCCGGGGATCTCGAGAGCGCGCGACGGTACGTGCATGGCCATGGACCGGACGTGCTCGTGCTCGACCTGAACATGCCCGGCGGCTCGAGCCTCGAGGCGATACCCGACATCCGTGCGGAGTCGCCAAGCACGCAGATCGTCGTGCTGACGATGCAGCAGGAGCCCGCGTTCGCGCGGCACGCTCTCGGCGCTGGCGCAATCGGGTACGTGCTCAAGGAGGCAGCCGACGACGAGCTCGTGGAGGCCGTGCGACGCGCCGCCTGCGGCGAAAGCTATTTGAACCCGAGGCTCGGAGCACGGATGGCCTCCGAGCCTCCGCCCGGACCGCCCGACGATCTCTCAGAACGCGAGCTCGAAGTCCTGCGACTGATCGCGCTCGGGCACACCAACGCCGAGATCGCCGAGCAGCTGTACCTGTCGGTACGCACGGTCGAGACACACCGCGCGCACATCCAGCAGAAGCTCGGCCTCTCCTCGCGCGCGGAGCTCGTCGGCTACGCGCTGCGGCGCGGGCTGGTGGGCGCCTGAGCCCGCGGGCTGAGGCTCACTATCACCCCCCCCCAGGATCAGCCTCAGGATCGGCGCCGCAAAGCCAGATCGTGGACAATGTCGGGCGTGACACGGGTTGGTCTGCTCACCGGTGGCGGCGACTGTCCCGGGCTGAATGCCGCCATCCGCGCCGTCGTGCGCAGGGGTATGGATGGCGGGCACAGCGTGCTCGGATTTCGCCACGGTTGGGCGGGGGTGCTGAGCGACGACGCTGTCGAGCTGACGTTGCAGAGCACCTCCGGCATTCTCCCGCGCGGAGGCACGATCCTCGGCACGTCGCGCACCAACCCGTTCGCCGACGATGAGGACGATCGTGGGTCTCAGGCGATCCGCCGGACGATCGCCGCGCGCGAGATCGACGCGCTGATTCCGATCGGCGGCGAGGACACGCTTGGCGTGGCGTTGCGACTGCATCGCGAGGGCATTCCCGTGGTGGGCGTACCGAAGACGATCGACAACGACCTCGGCGGTACCGACGTGACGTTCGGATTTCAGACGGCGGTGCAGATCGTGACCGATGCAATCGACCGCCTGCACACGACCGCCGAGTCGCACAACCGGGTGATGGTCCTCGAGGTGATGGGCCGCCATGCCGGATGGATCGCCACGCACGCGGGGATCGCCGGGGGAGCCGACGCGATCCTCGTGCCGGAGCGCCCATTCGACATCGAGGAGGTGTGCATGCGCCTGCGCCGCCGCCACGAGCGCGGACGCAGCTTCTCGATCGTGGTCGTCGCCGAGGGCGCGACGCCTGGGAAAGGCACGCTGCAGATCCGTCAGGGCTCCGCAACGGACGCGTTCGGGCACGCCCGGCTCGGCGGGATCGGAGTGACGCTCGAGGGCGAGATCGAGCGACGGACCGGATATGAGACGCGCGTGACGATCCTCGGGCATGTGCAACGCGGAGGCACGCCGGTCGCGTTCGATCGCGTGCTCGCGACACGGTTCGGCGTCGCCGCGATGGACGCCATCGTCGCCGGACGGTTCGGCACGATGGTGGGGTTGCGCGGCACGGAGATCGTCGAGGTCGCGCTGGAGGATGCGCTGCGCGAGCCCAAGCTGCTCGACCCGACGCTGTATGAGACGGCGGAGCTGTTTTTCGGGTGAAACGTTTATGCGGACATACCCTTGAGGGCACCGCGCACAGCAGAGGACTTATCGGTATCGCGGTGATTGTCTACTGAACAGCGCCCAGGATGATCCGAGTCAGAAACAACGGCCTACTGCCGTCGCGGGGGCCACCCACCAACCTCGCCGACACGCCTGCGCAAGCAGTGGCCTCATATCGCATTCGCACAGACTTGATTCGTGCGACACTCACCGTCTGCTTAGTGGCAACTTTTGGAATTGTTCTACACATATTGTGCAACGTGCGATATCGTTCCTGGTGCTGGAAGAGGCAGAATGGCCGAAGCCACAACGAACACCCGAGGATGGATGCGCGGCGCCTCGGCGCCGCTGCGCGGAGCGTTGCTCGGCATCGTGCTGGAGCGTCCCGGCCACGGCGGGGACCTCGCGAGCCGTCTGGTGGCGAGGCTCGGCGAAACGTGGCGGATCGACACCAACGACGTGTACCGCCTGCTGGACCAACTTGTCGCCGACGGTCTCATCGCGGCTCGCGAGGAGCCTCGCCGCGACAACCGGCGGCGCACACGCGTGGTGTATCGCCCGACCGAGCTGACCGAGAACGCTCTGACGGCCTGGATGGAGACGCTGCTCCCGCGCGAGCCGGTGAGGTTGGGACTGCACGCGAAGCTGGTGGTCGCGCGCGACGAGGACGCTCCCCGACTGGTGGCGGCGTTGCGGGACTACGAGCGCGAGTGCCTGCGACTGGCCCAGTTGGTGGCGCCCACTCCCGGTGAAATGCGCTCCTGGACCGCACTGGTGATGGACTGCACGCGAGACGCGGTCTGGCGGCAGCTGCAGGCCGACGTCGACTGGGCCGCGCAGACGCGACGGCGCATCAACGAGCGCATGAGGGCGCGGGAGCGATAGCGTCACAGGCGCCATGACGCCGCTGCTCTCATTCGCGAACGTCGGCAAGCGCTTTCCCGACGGCGGCCGCGAGATCACCGTTCTGAACGGGGTTTCGTTCGAGGTGGAAGCGGGGGTGTTCGTGGGCCTGTACGGCGCCCGCCGCTCGGGCAAGTCGACGCTGCTGCGACTGGCCGCTGGAATCGAACGGCCCGATACGGGCACGGTGCGCTTCGACGGTCGCGCGCTGAACGAGATGACCGGCTCCGAACGGGGCCATCTGCTGCGCCAGGAGCTCGCGTTCATGGCGTCCGGTGATTGGCGACCCAATCCCGGCGAGAGCGTCGTGGACCACGTCGCGATGTCGCTGGGCAGCGAGGGACTGACCGTCCGCGACGCGCGCAGACGAGCCCTGGGAGCGCTCGAGCGGGTCGGCGTTACCGCGACCTGCGGTGATGGGCCGGCGGGATCGCTGTCACTTGCCGAGCGCACGCTCGTGATGCTGGCCCGCGCGCTCGTGCACGATCCGCGCATGCTGCTCGTGGACGAGCCGGCGGTGATGCCGAGCCTCAGCGACCGCAACCGCTTCTACGTGCTGCTGCGCGAATTGGCCGGCGAGCGGAACATGGCGCTGCTGGTGGTCTCGGAGGAAATGGGCGCCCTGCAGGGCGCGGGGGTGATGATGTCGATCTCCGACGGAGAGGTGTGCACGACCGAAGAGCGGGGGACCGTCGTGCCGCTGCCCAGGCGCAGCGCCGGCGGTGCAGAGCGGTCCGGACGTTGAACCAGCGGGTCCTCGAGCTGCGCGAGGTCGTCAAGCACTATCCCAGCGGCGGCGGGGAGACCGTGCGAGCGGTCGACGGCGTCTCGCTCACCGTCTCGCCGGGCGAGTTCGTGGCGATGTACGGTCCGAGCGGCTCCGGCAAGACCACGCTGCTGCTGCTGGCGGCGGCGCTGATCGTCCCCGAAACGGGGAGCGTGCTGTTCGACGGCTGCAACGTCGGCGAACTGTCCGAGCGCGAGAGTGCACGCTATCGCCTGCGGGACGTCGGGTTCGTGTTCCAATCGTTTCACCTGATGCCCAACACCTCGGCGTTGGACAACGCGACGATCAAGCTCACCGCCGAAGGCTTGAGGCTGAGCGAGGCGCGGCGACGGGCACGGCCGTGGCTCGAGCGTCTCGGTCTCGGCAAGCGTGCGGACCACACGCCCGAGCGCCTGTCGATGGGCGAGCGCCAGCGGGTTGCGATCGCCCGTGCGCTCGTGAACGAGCCGCGATTGCTGCTGGCGGATGAGCCGACCGGCAACCTCGACTCCAGGCGCGGTCGCGAAACGCTCGAGCTGCTTCGCGATATCTGCCACGAGCGCAACATTCCCGGCCTGCTCGTCACACACGACCCCGACGCGAGGGAGCTCATGGATCGCGCGTACACGCTCCGCGACGGACATCTCACCGACAGCTCGGATATCGCCGAACCGGCCGCCATCGTCTCGTGAGGAGCCTGCTACTCAACCCTCGGATCTTCGGGATTCGCACGAGCATGCTGTTCCACCTCTACCGGCGACGGCTGCGCTCCCACCTGGCTCAAGAGCTGCTCGCGGGCAGCGGCATCGCGGTCGCGGTCGCGCTCGTGTTCGGCGTGCTGGTCGCCAACACGAGCCTCACCAGCTCCGCCGGAGCTTTGATCCAGCAGGTGGTTGGCTCGGCGCACGTGCAGCTCACGGCGCGTTCGCCGGCGGGGTTCGAACAGGGGCTGGCAGGCACGGTGAAACGGCTCCCGGGCGTACGCTCCTCGGCGGCCGTCCTACGTGAGAACGTGTCGGTCGCGGGTTCCAGAGGCGCAACAACCGTTCAGATGCTCGGCGTGACCGCGGGAATCGTCAACCTCGGCAGCCTCGGCACCAAGAACTTCGGCGCGGGTGGGTTCCGCTTCTCAGGAGGACTGATCCTCCCAGCGGTGGTGGCAAGCGCGATCGGCGCGGAACCGGGCAGCCGGGTAACAGTGTTGGCGGCCGGGGGCGCTCACCGAGTGAGGGTCGGAGCGGTGCTGAGCGGCTCGCTGTTCGGAGCGCTGACGTCGAGCCCCGTGGCGATCGCCCTGCTCGGAGTCGCACAGCGCCTCGTGGATATGCCCGGCCGGGTTACGCAGATTCTCGTACAGCCGCGCCCCGGAGCCGACCGGCTCGTCAAGGGTGAGCTGCTGCGAATCGCGGGCGGGCGCCTGGACGTGACGCCGGCTGACAACGAGCTGCACCTGCTCGACCAGGCCATCAAGCCGAACAGCCAGTCGACGGAGCTGTTCTCGGCGATCAGCGTGATGGTGGGCTTCCTGCTGGCCTTGAACGCGATGCTGCTGACGATGCCAGAGCGCCGCCGGTTCGTCGCCGACCTGCGCATGCAGGGCTATGACCGACGACAGGTGCTGCTGCTGATCTCATTCCAAGCGCTCGCCCTGGGGATCGTGGCCTCGCTGGTCGGCGTGGCGCTCGGCGACGCGCTTTCCAGCGCGTTCTTCCATCGTGTGCCCACCTATCTAGCCAGCGCATTTCCGATCGGCGCCAAGCAGATAGTGCACCCAACAACGGTGCTGGCTGCGTTCGGGTGCGGCGTGCTCGCCACCATGCTCGCCTCGCTCACGCCCGTATTGGATCTGCATGAGGGCCGGGCGGTGGACGCCGTGTTTCGCGAGTCCGGGGGGAGGGGCGAGACCATCAACGGGCGGGCGACCAGGATGCTCGGGATCGCGGGGATGGCCTCGATCGCCGTTGTGACCGCGTTCGTGCTGATAACTCCCGGCCTGACGATCGTCGGCGGGGTCGCGCTGGCGCTGACGACACTCCTGCTGATCCCCGCGATGTTCGCCGGGATCGCGCGCGCGCTGCCGTGGATGGGCGACCATATCCGCAGCAGCGCACTGGTCGTCGCCGTCTCGGAGCTTCGCGCCACGAGCATGCGCGCGGTTGCCCTGGCCGGCATCGCCGGGTTGGCCGTCTATGGAAGCATCGCGATCGGAGGTGCCCGCGGCGATCTCATACGCGGCATCGATCGCGCCACCGCCCAGTACTTCGGCACCGCCGACATCTGGGTGGGAACCGGCGAAGACATCTTCAACGTGAATCGGTTCGAGCCCGGTCACACGGCGGCTGCGATCGCGCGAGCACCCGGCGTCGCGTCCGTGCGCTCCTACCAGGGAGGGCTGCTGGACGTGGACACGCGTCGGCTGTGGATACGAGCTCGGCCGTCACAGGATCACGCCATGATCGAAGCAAGCCAACTGCTGCACGGTGATCTGGCACGAGCAACACGCCTTCTGCGCCAGGGCGGATGGGCGGCGGTCTCGAGCGGCTTCGCCGACGAACGCCACCTCCACGTCGGCGACGCGTTCTCGCTGCCCACACCTTCAAGACCGCCGCGATCATGACGAACTCGGGTTGGCCGCCCGGGACGATCACGATCAACAGCGAGGACTACAGCCGCTACTGGCAGACCGTCGATCCGTCGGCGCTGGAGGTGAGCCTGCTCCCCGGCGTCAGCGCCGCCGCGGGCAGGCGAGCGGTCACAGCCGCTCTCGGCCATCGACCGGGGCTGTCGGTGCGGACAAGCGACGAACGCGACAGGCAATCGGAGGCCAGCGCGCGGCAGGGGCTGGAGACACTCGCCGAGATCTCCACGCTGCTGCTGATCGCGGCCGGATTGGCGGTCGCCTCGGCGCTGAGCGCAGCCGTATGGCAGCGGCGCGCGCGACTTGCCTCGCTGAAGATCCAGGGGTATGACTCCAGCCAGCTGTGGCGAGCCCTGCTGCTGGAGAGCGCGATCACGGTGGGGGTCGGGTGCGCCATCGGCGGAGTCATCGGCATCTACGGACACGCGCTCGCCGGACGCTGGTTGACGTTGACGACCGGCTTTCCGGCGCCGTTCGCGGTCGCCCCGACGCAGGTGGCGCTGACGTTGACGCTGATCACGGTCGTCGCGTTGGCCGTGATCGCAATCCCCGGGTTCGCGGCGTCGCGTGTCCCCGCCCGCGCGGGCTTTCAAGATTAGACCGGGGGGACCTCGCGACTGCGTAAAGCTGTTCGCATGGGCGAATGGATCGGAACAGACGGCGCCCTGCCGGCATTGGCGGGAGCGGCGAGAAGCTACTGGCTGGGCGTATTCCCGGACGCGTGCCGCGAGGTTCGCATCTGGCGCGCGCGGGCGCAGGAGATCCCCGATCCGGCGCTGCGCCGGATCGCGCTGCAGGCCCATGGCGAAAAGCGCGGCAACCTCGAGGGCGCGGCCGCATTCGCGGCCTTCGCGGAGCCCGCCGGCCGGCATGCCGCAGTGCGCGCGGTCGTGGCGTACCAGACGATGTTCGATTATCTCGACAACCTTTCCGAGGAGCCGAGCGAGGATCCGATCGCCAGCGGCCGACGGCTCAACGGGGCGCTGCTGACCGCGATCGCGCCGGGCGAGCCACACCACGACTATTACGCGCATCGCCGGCGCCGCGAGGACGGCGGTTATCTGCATGCGCTGATCGCGACCTGCCGCACGGCGCTGACGGCGCTGCCGTCGTTCGCGACGATCGCCGAGCTTGCGCGGGAAGCCAGCGAACGCGTGGCCACATACCAGAGCCTCAACCACGGGGACGGCAACGGCCGACACGACTCCTTCGAACGCTGGGCACGGGATTCGGACCAGGTGCACGCGCGGCTGCACTGGTGGGAGACGGGCGCGGCAGCCGGCTCCACACTGGATCTGTTCGCCCTCATCGCCGCCGCGGCCGATCCGGCGCTCGATCCCAGTGTGGCCAGGATGCTTGGCGCCGCCTACTTCCCGTGGGTCGGGGCTCTGCACTCGTTGCTCGACAGCCTCGCCGACCGAGCAGAGGACCTCGCCACCGGCAGGCGGGGACTGATCGACTACTACGATTCCCCCGACGAGGCCGCCGATCGCATAGCGACGATCGCGACCGAGGCGATGAGTCAGGTCAGCGAGCTGCCCGGCGGCCACCGCCACACGTTGATCGTGGCCGCGATGACGAGCTTCTACCTGTGCGACCTGTCGATGTCATCCTCCCCGCACGCCCGCCTCGCCACGCCCGCCGTACTGGAAGCGATAGGCCGCCTGGCGCGCCCGACCATGCTGATCCTCGGTGCCCGGCGAGCGACCGGCCGCACGACGGACCGCCTCGTCGCTTATCTCTCGGCGCGACGGGCTTCACACAGAGCAGCCCAGCTGGACGGACATCGAATACTTGAGTCGGTTCGGCATCATTCTTGAAACTCAAGTATTCGACTTTCCTCTTGTATAGGAACTTGGAGCCGGGAATCATGTAACAAACGCGTCATAGGGCGTGCCAGCCAGTGACAGACAATGTTTGAGAACGACAACGCAGAGAACAACGACATCACGATCACGCTGTCCAAGACACAGGTCAAGCAGGTGATGCGCGGAGCCACCGACGGGGACGCCCTGGCGAGACTGCTGGGAGGAATCGGCGCCCTCAAGCTCGCGTCCTATCGAGAGCGATTGGACGACGATCGTTTCTCACGATCGCTGCTGCGCGGGCTGATGGTGCTCGCCGCGTTTCCCTCAGACGGCGGCTCGCGGCGCGTCACCGACGTGGCCAAGCAGCTCGGGTTGGGGGCGAGCACAACCCATCGCTACGCGATCACGCTGGTGGAGCTCGGCCTGCTCGAGCGCGACCCGGCCTCACGCCATTACAGGCTGCCGAGCGGCTGACCGGCTGCGTAGGGACGAGAGGCCACACATGCCGAGAATGACTTCCAGAGCGCCCGCCGCCTCCGCCGAGGACGCAACCACGCCTCCGTGGGCGCTGCCGATCCTGCGTGGGCCACGCTACTCGCAGTCGCTGGAGCGGGGCCTGGCGATCCTGGGCTGCTTCACCTCAGAGCACCCGGTGCTCGGCATCGCCGACATCGCCGACGAGCTGGGCATGAGCCGTTCGACAACCCACCGCTACGTCACCACGCTGCTCGCGCTCGGCTATTTGGAGCAGGGCCGTTCGCGCAAGTACCGGCTGGGCCTGCGGGTGACCGACCTCGGCATGTCCGCCCTGAACTCCACGGAACTGCGCGAGAACGTGCACCCATTCCTGGAGGAGCTGCGCGAGCGTACCGGTTACACCATCGGCCTGGCGGTGCTCGACGGGACGGAGATCCTGTATGTCGACCGCGCGCGCAGCTGGCGACGGGCCGAGCGCGAGACCGACCTCGGCCTGCATCCCGGCTCGCGCATGCCCGCCTACTGCACGGCGATGGGCAAGGTCCTGCTCGCCAACCTGCCGGACGAGGTTCAGCGCGACCTCATCGCGCAGCTGCAGCTGGAGCGCAACACACCACGCACGATCACGAGCAAGCAGGCGCTGCGCACGGAGCTCGAACGGATCTCCGAAAACGGCTACGCACTCAACGATCAGGAGCTGCGACCCGGCCTGCAGGCCATCGCCGTGCCTGTACGCGATGAGTCCAGAGAGGCGGTCGCCGCGATCGGCATCGCCGCGAGCCCGGAAGCGATCACCGTTGCCGAGCTGACCGACGCGCTCGGTCCTCACCTGATCTCCACTGCGGCCCGCATCTCCTCGCGCCTGGGCTACCGGCGCGACGACGAGCTGTAGCGCGACTAACCCAATACGAGGCGCGCTCTCAAGGCGCGCCCGCCGGGTGCCTAAGCAGGTTCTCACCGGCCGCTCATCTCTGCTTTAGACGTCGCCAAGATGCTTGCGGCGTGTTATCTGGAGTGAGGGTCGCCCGCCGACCAGCCGGCCGGTCGATTTCCGGTGCGAGCAACAGAGCGCTCGCTCCTGTGGT
>Ga0193728_1000199_pt1 | contig 27524 bp, 30 predicted proteins | sample U1c1metaG_FD_143037 | JGI IMG/M metagenome (GOLD analysis project Ga0193728, IMG submission 143037) | Soil microbial communities from a riparian zone of the East river system, Colorado, United States - U1c1 | ecosystem: Environmental > Terrestrial > Soil > Riparian zone | place: USA: East River... | reverse complement strand
GAAGGAGGTGGCCAGCGGCGTGCGGACGCCGTGCGGTATCAGGGCTACGGATTCACCGGAAGGTGGTCGCCGCGCACGCTAGGTGCTGTCAGCGCACCACTGTTCACCATGACCGGCTGCGGAAAGACCGGAACCGCACAGAAACAATCATGACTTGAGTCACATACGTATCAATTGCCGCAAGCGCTCGAAGCCGCCTAGCTCGGATCCGCCCCGCCGAACAGGCCGGCTGCTTCCTCGTCGGGCTCCCGGACCGCCCAGCTCGCCCGTGCCCGGTCCCGGGTCACGGCCGCCCATTTACGCCCCCTCCAGGCAGGGTTGACCCTGATGCTTCCGGGTGCGAGCCAGGGTGCGAACCAGGGCTGATCCTGATCGACGGGAACCTGCCCGGGCGGCAGTCTTGAGGCACGAGCACAACCACTGCTGGCGCCCTGACCGGCAAGCCCGCCTGACCTCAATGGAGACTGATCACCATGCCCGCGATCATCGCCCTCGTCCTGTTGGCCATCGTGGCCCTGATCGTCCTCAGCTTTGCCGTGCACATCCTGTTCTCCCCCTGGCTGCTGGTGGCCATCGGCATCCTGCTCTTTATCAAGTTCCGCCCGCGCCGCTCCCACCAGTAGCCCCAGTTGGCAGCTGGCGAGGACTCGGACCGCTGGCCCATTGACGGGCCGAATTTAACCCGTCAGTCTTTACGTGGCGGCGTATCGGGATATCCGAGCGTGCTGCGGGGGTTCGCGATGAGAGTCGCCATTCGTGTTGTCATCGCGGCGGGAGCAACGGGCCTGCTGGCGGCCGGATGCGGCGGCTCGGCCGGCCCGCCGCAGTCGGCACCCGCGCCGGCTGCCGTCGTCTCGCCGTCAGTATCGGCCAGTTCGCCACCGGCCCCCTCACCATCGGCCATTCCACCATCGGCCCCGACGTCGGCTCCCGGCTCCGTCCAGTTGGGCTACCAGCCCCTCTACCCATTCGCCAGCTTTGCCGACGTGCAGGCCTGGCAGGACAGCTACCGGGCGGGCGGGCACCAGCCGTGGCACCTGAGCGCCGACCAGACCGCGCTGTCCTTCACCCAGGGCTATCTCGGCTTCACCGGGATCACAAAGGTGGCCAGGCATACCGTCGGGGCTAAGGACGCCCGGGTGACGGTCGGCCTGGCCCTGCCGAACGGCAGGATCAGCGATGCGGCCACCATCCACCTGGTGCGGTGGGGCTCTGGTCAGGACGCGCCCTGGGAGATCGTCGGCACCGACGACACCACACTGACCGTCGACGTCCCGGCGTACGGCTCAGCGCTGTCCTCGCCGGCCATTGTCGGCGGGACGATCACCGGCGTGGATGAGAACCTCCGGGCGGAGGTGCGTACCCTCGGCTCGGCCGCCCCGGCCGGCCGCTTCTGTTGCGCCGCCGCAGGCGGCTCAGCCAGCAAGTTCTCGATTTCCGTGCCGTTTCACGCCTCTTCCGGCCACGTGGTCACCATAGTTGTGCACACCGGGGGCCATGTCGCCGCGGTGGAACGGTTCGCAGTCACCGGAGCCGGGGTCCGCTAGCCGACGGCGCGCGGCTAGCGCTAGCCGGTGAGCACGATCGCCCCGACCGACCGGCGTCCTTCGAGTTCGCGGTGCGCGTCAGCGGCTCGCTCCAGCGGAAACCGGGCGGAGATGGCCGCCGACCCGCCCGACGGCTGATCCAACTGCCGCAGCCCATTCAGGGCTTGCGCGCGACTCCGCAGAACGCGCCCACCTCTGCCGGCGTCCCGGTCTCGGGGCGCCAGCGGAGCAGGACACGACGCCGGGCGGGACCAGGTCCAGCCCGTCGAAGAAGCCGCTGATCTGCTCGGGGGTGCGCAGCGTCATCGAGGGCGTGCCGACCCGGTTCCAGTGCGCCACCGCGTCCTCCATCGCCGCGCCCGAGACCGCGCTGGTGGAGTGGTTGACGGTCAGGAAGCTGCCCGGCGCCAGCGCCGCCACCAGCTGGCGGACGACGGCGTAGGCCTGGCCGGTGTCGGGCAGGTGGTGCAGGACGCCCAGCAGCATGAGCCCGACGGGCCGGCTGAAGTCGAGCGTCCGCGCAGCGTCGGCCAGGATCTTCCCCGGGTCGCGCAGGTCGCCCTCGACGTAGTCGCACGAGCCCTCGGGGGTGCTGGTCAGCAGCGCCCGGGCGTGCACCAGGACCAGCGGGTCGTTGTCGGCGTACACGATCCGCGCCTGCGGCGCCACCCGCTGGGCCACCTCGCAGGTGTTGTCCGCGGTCGGCAGCCCGGTGCCGATGTCCAGGAACTGCCGGATGCCCTCCTCGCCGGCCAGGTAGCGGATCGCGCGGCCCAGGACATCTGGACGGGCCCGGCATGGCAAGGACCCCCGGGGAAAGTACGGGAAGAGGCTATGGCCCAAGATGCTGCGGGGCTACCAAAAACGCTCCCAGAACGGCATGATCCCTGGAAGGTCTTTCGGCCGGGAACAGCAGCGGCGCCCGGTTCGGTCCGGCGGAGGTGCGATGACCGAGAAGGCGGCCGATGAGGCGCCCGCGCTGCCGCGGGCGCTGGCCGAGCCGACCGTCCACGTGCGGGGCGGGTGGGTCGCTGGCCTCGGGCTGGCGTCCCTCGGCATGTGGATGGCCTCGCTCACGCCGCTGCAGGTCAGCATGCCTCAGCAGCTGCAGGACATCACCCCGCACCACAAGGTCCTGGCGCTGTCGCTGGTCTCCGTCGTCGGCGCCGTGGCGGCGGTCATCGCGACGCCGGTCGCCGGCGCCCTGTCGGACCGGACGACCGGCGCGCTGGGCTTCGGCCGGCTGCGCGGCCGCCGCCATCGCTGGACCATCGGCATGGCCCTGCTCGCCGCCGTCTGCCTGGTGCTCATCGCGCGCCAGGATTCCGTGATCGGCGTCGCGGTCTTGTGGGCGCTGTTCAACGTCTTCCAGAACGGCCAGTACGCCAGCCTGTCCGCCGCGATCCCTGATCACGTGCCGGTCCGCCAGCGCGCGACCGTGGCCGGCTGGGTCGGCATGCCGCAGGCGCTCGGCCTGGTCGTCGGGACCCTCCTGGTCGTGCAGGTCTTCACCCTGGATACGCGCTCCGGGCTGACCGAGGGCTACCTGGTGCTGGCCGTCCTGCTGGTCGTGCTGGCCGCGCCGTTCGTCGCCTTCACCCCGGACTACCCGCTGGACCCCGGCCACGGCGAGCGGCTGACCGTGCGCAAGCTGCTGTCCTCGATCTGGATCAGCCCGCGGGAGTACCCGGACTTCGGCTGGGCCTGGCTGACCCGGTTCCTGGCCTCGCTGGCCATCGCCATGGGCACGCTGTACCTGCTGTACTTCCTGCGCGACGCGGTGCACTACCCCCACCCGGCGGACGGCCTGCTCATCCTGATCGTGATCTACACCGGCTGCGTCGTCGTGACGGCCATCGTGGGCGGGATGATCTCCGACCGGGCCGGCAACCGCAAGGTCATCGTCACGATCGGCGGCGCCCTGATGGGCGCCGCCGCGGTGCTGCTCGTGTTCGTCGAGACCTGGCCCGCCGCCATGGTGGCGGCGGTGCTGTTCGGCCTGGGATTCGGCGCCTACCTGGCGGTTGACCAGGCACTCATCACCCAGGTGCTACCCGCGGCCGCCGACCGGGCCAAGGACCTGGGGATCATCAACATCGCGATCGTCGCCCCCGGCGCGGTGGGCGCAGCGCTGGCCGGAGCGCTGGTCACGCTGGGCGGCTACCCGCTGCTGTTCGCCGGCACCGCCGCGGTGGCAGCTCTCGCCTCGGTCCTGGTCTGGCGGATCAAGAGCGTTCCCTAGCCGGCCCGCCGGCCGTCAGGCCGACCGCAGGCGCAGGGCGAGGGATATTTCCATCAGGCCGAGAACCAGCAGCCAGACACTGAGCAGGATCGCGAGGGTCAGCAGCGACAGGCCGGGATAGGCCAGCAGGATGAGGCCGGCCACAATGCTCAGCACGCCCATCAGGGCGGTCCAGCCGCGGCTCCTGATGGTCTTGTGCGCCACCGCGTTGAACAACTCGATCACGCCGCTGACCACCCAAAAGATGCCCAGCAGCAGGCCGAGCGCGAGCAGGGTGATCAGGACATGCCGCACCGCGTACAGGCCGATGATCAGCGAGAACACGCCGAGTATCGCGAACAGGACCCGCGTCGCCCCGCTCTCGCCGGCGCCGAAGGCCGCGACGAACCGGAAGATGCCGGTCACGATCAGCTGGATCCCGAACAGCACCGCGACCACGATCAGCGTCCGGCCAGGCCAGACGAGCACCAGGATGCCGGTGAGCAGGGTGATCACGCCGAAGGCCAGGATCCAGCCCCAGTGCCGGCCGACCGTCGCCATCATGTCCGCCGCGTCGCCGCGTCTTCTCGCCATCTGGGCCTCCCAGTCGTCATCGCACTTTGCAGCACGGGACTTATCCCGGGGACAGCGAGGTTGTCAAGGAAAGCCGGTCAGGCCCCCAGGGCGGCCTCGTCGTAGCCGACGGAGCGCCGCTGCTCGGGGAATAGCTGGCGAGCCTCCGTCCAGCGCCTGGTCGCGGCAAAGACTTCCCTGGTGTAGGGAAGAAAGACAATGCGCTCACCGGTGCCGGAGGCCCGCACGTCGACCTGCTCGCGGTCGAGCTTTTTCGACGCCACCCTGATGCCGGGATCTACCTGTCCCAGCCCGGCATCGGGGACATCACCGGCGCCCGTATCCTCGGCGAGTTCGGTGACGCCCCCGGCCGCTACGCCACCGCCAAGGCCCGCAAGAACTATGCCGGCACCTCCCCGCTGACAATCGCCGGCACCGATCCGGCCCCGCGGAGCGCGAAGGCGGTCCCCGGCACCGATCCGGCCTGGCGGGGCGCGAAGGCGGGACCGGTCGGCATCCGGCAGGCGCTGGCCGGCGTGCTGCCCGGCGGGGCGCTGCTGTTCCTGTTCGTCGGGGCCGAAACCGTGTTCTCCGGCTGGTCCAGCGTGCTGCCCCTCGGAGGTGCTCCAGCTCGTGCGGCCGCCCTCGGGACGTCGGCGTTCTGGGCCCTGATGGCCGCCGGACGCTACCTCGCCGCGTCGCTGCTGCGCCGGGGGGTGCCGCCGGGACGCTATCTCATCCTCGGCCTGGCGGCGGCCGCCGTCGATCTCGCGATCGCGGCCGGGATCGGGAGCTCGGCCCCCGGCGTGGAACTCGCGCTGGCCGCGCTGGCGACGGCGTCCCTGGCCCCTGGCCCCTGGCTATGCGCTGATCCTCGGGCAGACGCTCGCCAGCGCCGATGACGACGCGGTGCAGCAGGTAACCGGCGTTCTCGTGGCCGCCGGCTCAGCCGGAGGCAGCGTGATCCCCCTCGCCGTGGCGCTCGGGGTCGGGGCGGCCGTCCCGGCGCTGCTCCTGACCCAGGCCGGCCTGCTGCTGGCCTGCGCTGCCCTGGCTGGCCGGCCGGGCACGTGGCGAGCCAGGAGCGCCGGCGGCGCAGGTCCGGCCTGATCGTTGACAAGGTGCCGTCACTACGGCCAAGGTCATGCTAAGCCGCTGCAGCCGGACGGTAAATACGCAGGGTAGGGCCGTCCACCGGAGAACCGGAGCTTCCATGAGGTCATCCCAGCCGGGCACGTCGGGGCCAGGTCCCCAGGCCGGGCGGCAAGCCAGATGAGGCTGCTGCTCATTGGTGCACCCGGCGCCGGAAAGGGAACACAGGCCGAGCGGCTCGCCGCGCGGTTCGGGATAGCGCACATCTCCAGCGGCGACCTGCTGCGCCAGCACGTCCGGGAGCAGACCTCGCTCGGGCAGCGGGTCAGGCGCTACGTCGACGCGGGTGACCTCGTCCCGGACGCCCTGGTCATGGACATGCTGCGCAAGCCCGTCCTGGCCGCGGCGAGCGGCTACGTCCTCGACGGCTTCCCGCGAACCGTGGAGCAGGCCAAGGCGTCCTATGCCGTAGTCCGGACGCTGGGAGCCGAGGTGCAGGCCGCAATTCACCTCGACGTCCCCCGCGAGGAACTCATCCGCCGGCTGCTGGCTCGAGGCCGGGGAGCCGAGGACGCCCGGGCCGTGGTCGAGCACCGCCTGCAGGTGTACCAGGAAATGACCGCGCCCCTGCTCGAGTACTACGCAGGCCGGGAATGGATGTTCACCGTCGACGGCGGCCGCCCGGCCGATGCCGTTCACGCGGACATCGCCCAGCGCATCGAGCGCATGGCCGCCCTGACTACCTCACCCTGATAATCGGGCGGCGGCGCATGTTCTCCTTCGTATATACGCGGCTGTATGATCGTGTATATGAAGACGATGATCGATCTGAACGACGAGGCGCTGGAGCTCGCGGCCCGGGAACTGGGAACTACCACGAAGAAGGACACCGTCAACGCGGCGCTGGAGTTTGTCGCTAGCAGGCGCAGGCGCATCGATCAGCTGCTCGATGACCCATTCGCTCTTGGAGTTGGCCCTGACATTGCAGACCCGGAGGTCATGCGGCAGGCTCGCCGGTGACGCTGCCGGCTGGACCGGGCCAGCTTTACCTAATCGATACCTCCGCGCAGGCCAGGTTCCAGCACCCCGCAGTGAACAAGGTCATAGCCGGCCTCCTCGTGGACCGCGCCGCCGCTACCTGCATCACTGTGGACCTAGAGGCGGGCTACTCCGGCCGCGACCTTGCCGAGGTGCGGGTCATTGCCGAGCGGCGCAAGAGCCTGTACGTGGTGCTGCCGATAACCGAAGGGATCGCTGATCGTGCCCGGGATGTCCAGGTCCGGATGGCTGCCCGCGGGCACCACCGAGCCGCGGGCATGATCGACCTGATCACCGCAGCTGTGGCGGAGCAGCACGGCGCTGTGATCCTGCACTACGACGCCGACTTCGAGCACATCGCCAGCGTGACCGGCCAGGCTCAGGCCTGGATCGCACCGCGCGGCAGCCTGCCCTAGCCGAGCCCGCTCCGGCTCAACCGCCCCGCGTTTCCATGATCGCGACGACCCGCCTGGCAAAACTGTAGTGATGCCAAGTCGCAAACCGGGCCGGGCAGCCCCAGATCTCCGGCATCTGCGATGCGTTAGCTGTTGAATGCTGAGGGCCGGTCGGTGAGCTGGTAGGTGATGGGGGAGCCGCAGCGGTGATCGCTCCCGGAGTCACCGTCGGCGCGCACGCCCTAGTCGGACTCGGCGCGGTCGTGCTGCGCGACGTCCCCGCTCACGGCCTGGTCATCGGCGACCCCGCCCGCCAGGTCGGCTGGGTGTGCCGGTGCGCAGCCACCCTCGACACCAGGCTCGCCTGTCCTGCCTGCTCGCGCACCTACCAGCGCGAGGCCGATCAGCTGATTGAGCACCCTGGGCCGCCCCTCGAATGATGACCGCACCGCCGGCCCTCCTTGCCCCCCTCATCGCCCGCGTCGCCGCCGGGCGGCTCGCCGGGAAAGCCGCGATCGGCAGGAAAGTCGGGGAGGTCATCGGCAAGTACAAGATGGCCAGGCACTTCGACATCGCCATCACCGATGACAGCCTGTGAGGCTCCGCGCGGCTCCTTAACGCCAATGACGGTTCCGTCGTTGCAACCCCCTCGCCGTAGCTACAGGAGTTCCGGGCCGACTTGCCCGCTCCGCCGCGGCCCAGGACGATCACCCGCCGCATGCCTCCATGATGCCCCTCACTGGTTGCCGCGTATCGCGGCAAAGACGGGGGCGAGGGCCTGAGTCCGGGCGTCGAAGACCTGCCCTCCGGTCAGCGACGCGAGCGCCTTCATCTGCGCAGGCGCGGCCTCCCCCAGCAGCACCGGGAAGACCGGCACCGCCGCGATGGCGGGCGGCAGCCGGTGGTAGAACGCGGTGAAGCCACTCAGGTCGTCGCCCCGGTTGTTCTCGCCGTCGGTGAGCAGCACGATCGTTGTGATCCGGTCCGGGTCGGCCGCCGCCTGTTTGGCGATGACGTCGTACGCGGTCTCCAGCGTCTGGTAGATCGTGGTCCAGCCGTCGGCCGACAGCGAGCCGACGTAGGACCGGATCTGGGCGAGCACCGGCCCGGAATCGCTCGCCGGGACGTTGAAGATCTCCGGCTTGCCCGGGGTCGTGTTGAACGGGAGCATGATGACCTGTTCCCGTTCCTGGAACTGGCTGAGCTTCCCGGCCAACGACATGCCAGCCCCGGTCAGGTAGTCCAGCGCTGCCTTGAGCCCGGCGAGCCGCGGACCGGCCATCGACCCGGAGACGTCGAGCACGTAGACGGTGCGGGCAGGCCGGCGCAGCTCGCCGTCGTAGGCGGCCAGCAGGTCATTGACCACGCCGATGCTGCCCGGGAACGGCAGCTCGTGCAGCGGGTGGCCGCGCAGCACTGGCGCCGACTGGACGCCCGGCGTGCCCGGACGGCGGAAGGTCTGCCGCGTTATCTGGCTCTGCACCGCCGGGCTGAGCAGGTAGTCGGCCACCCGGGTATACGCGCTCTTCGCCGCCGCCGACGCCGAGGCGAGCAGGGTGAGCGGGTAGTTGGCGGTGAGCACGCCGTCCGAGGGGTAGATGAGGGTGAGCGGCTGGTGGAGTTTGCCCGAGGCGTTGAGCGACAGCAGCACCGATTCGTAGTCGATCAGCCCGTCGACCGGCGGCGTGCGGTCCTGGTCCGCGACGTAGGTATCCGCGAGGAAGCCGGACGATTCCCGTTTGAGCGCCTGCGCCCCGAACATCGCGCGCAGCGCGGGCGCGGCGGTGGGTATCTGCGATGCTTGCAGCGCGGCCCCCTGGCCGGCCAGCACGGTGGCGACGCTGGCCAGGGCGGACAGTCCAGAGTTGGATGTGGCCGGGTCTGTCATACCGAAGCTAATCTTGCCCGCCGCCGCGGCGGCGGCGATGTCGGCCCAACTGACCGGCTTGCCGATCCAGCCGAGCCGCCGCGCCACTGGGGTCTGCAGGCCGAGGATGACGGGAGAGGACATGATCCGGTTGCTGGCATCGAGCCTGTTCAGCCCCCCGGGGCTGAGCTGGATGTAGTTGTCGGAGGCGAACCAGATCGCGTCATAGGCGCCGGCCGCCCTGCCGCTGAGTACGGTCTGCGCGCCGGCCAGGCTGCCGATGTAGCTGAGCTTGACGGTGACGCCGGTCGCCTGCCGGGCCTGGTCGAGGATCGGCTGCATGTCGTCGAGCTCGCTGCTGGCCAGCACGCGCAGCGTGTACGGCGGCCCGCTGGGCGGCGGCGAGGTAGGCGGGGGCAGCCCCGTGGAGCTGCCGCCGCCGGTGCACGCGGTCACGATGACACAGCCCGCGGCCAGCGCGGCGAGCAGTGCCCTCCGCCAGGGACCCGGGCGAGCGCGATCAGCAGGCCGGATCATTTCCAGCCGGGCCCGGGTCGGCGGCATTGATAATGTCTCCGAGTATCGTAGGGTCCGGAGCTTTCCCCTGCGTGATTTCCAGGGGGACCGTGATCCCATGGCTGCGGATGATTTTGCTGAATTCGACGGGATCGGAGTAGCGGAATCCGTACTTCTCCTGCGCCAATTGCTCAAGCTGCGGGTTATCGGCGACCAGATGGCCGACCGCGGCCCCGGCTGAATCACCCGGAAACGGTATGAGCATGCGCTGGGAGAATATGTTGGGCGTCAGGTACATCAGGACCATCTTGACCCCTTGCTGGGAGTTCATGGCCCCTGGCTGAGTAATTTTCTCGCCAAGAAATTGCGCCTCGTAGATCACTGCCATTGGTGTGTAGTCAACACCTTCGACTAGGTAATCCTGTAACACGAGGTTGGTCGTGTATTCCATGTAGCCCTGCTCTTTGACCAGGGGAGCGAGATCATCGCCCACCTCGGTGGCCGTGCCCGGGTCGGCCACCACCAAGCCGTGATGCGCCACGTAACTGGCGTCGGCCATGAAGATCTCACCCGAGTTCGAGCACTGCGGGTTGGTGGTGGAGACGAGAATCCTTCCGGTGAGCGGCGCCACGCTAGAAGGGCACATGCTCCAGTCCCACTTGTCCGCGACCGCGGTGAGGTAGTTCGCGACGCTGAACCACCAGATGCCCTGCGATTGCGACACGATGCCCAGCGACTGCAGGCACGACGCAATCGTCGAATAGGTGGCTAACACCAGCGGGGACCGGAACAGCGCGATCTCCGGCTGGCCCTTGAACGGCGCCATGTCCTCCAGTTGGCTGGCGGCGATCTGGCTGGACGGGACCACCGCATCGTACTTGGGCTTAGACGTGGCGAAGTTCTTGCTGGCCAGCTCCCGGGACCCGAATCCGGTGACCTGGACGTTATAACCGTTTCCCCGGAAGACCTGCTGAACCTCCGGATCAGTGAAGAATGGGACGTTCTCCGAGCCGACGGCCAACTGCACGGTGGTAAGGGCCGCCGGAACCGGCTCCGCCACGGCATCTTTGATGTCAATGCCGGCGAAGATCACGCCCAGCAACGCCACGAACGGGATGACACCGGCGAGAATCCGCGCGAGCACGTCCCACGTCTTGTCCCCGAGGCTGGCGATCATCGCCCGCACGTGCATGATCAGCAAGATCGCGCCGAACAGCACCAGCAGTCCCGCGGCGAGCAGCAGCCAGGAGGCCCACAGCCCATGCACCCGGTTATCGGCGTACGACTTCAGTCCCGGAAGCGTGCCGATGACCCCTAATACCGCGACGAATATCCCGGTAGCCGCCGTTATCGAGACCCGTCTTTTCGTCGGCTTCTGTCCTGACGCGTCAGCTGCGGACGCGGAGGACTGCGCCTCGCTACCTTCACTCACCGGCCGCCCCCCATGAAGATGACGGGCGTAAGCCTACGGAATCGCGAAGATCGTGTCTCGCTATTACGCACTAAAGAGAGTGAAAGATTGAGGTCTGGTCTCTACGCCGGGCGGCCGGGCACCTGGCCTGGCTCGGCCCGGACCGGCACCTCGACGCCGTCGTGGTCCTGCACCGGGGCTCTCACGCAAGCCGGCCCCGGACCTTTACCTGCGCGCTGACGATCCTGAACCTCGACCCGGCGCTCACCGTCGGGGGTGTCGCCGCCTGCCGGCGGGCCAGCAGGTCGGCGGCCAGGGCCGTGGCGATGCGCTCGGCGACGGCGTCGCCGAGAAGCCGGTCGGCGTGCATATGAACAAGCGCGGCCGCGCAGGTAGCGCGTTGTGCGGGCCAGCAGCGGGACCAGACGGCCCGGCCCGTGCCGTTTGACGAACCGTTCGTGCCAATCGGCCAGCACGACAGGCTGGTCTGTGGCCCACCACAGCGCGGTCGCCGCCTGGGCGGCCTCAGCAAGCAGGGATGCGGGGACGACGATATGGGCGTCGGCGCCGCAGCCGCGTCAGCTGTGCGGTCAGGGCGTGGTCGCGAGGACGCGTCCCGCTGGAGGAGGCCTGGAAGTCCCCGGCTTTGATGCACACCTAGCTTTGTGTGACCAGCCCGCCAGCCCGCAACAGGCAGCCAGCAGGACGCCCGCGCCCCCTGCCGCGATGAGTTCCGGCCGGGTCGCCCGTCTGTTCTGGTGACCGTCGTAGGACGTCGTACGACGCTGCCCGGCACGAGACACCACGGAGGACACCATGACGACCACGCCGGACGACCCGGCCACCGCGCTGCCCGGCCGCCCGCCCGTCGTAGACCTGGCCACCTGGCAGGTCGCCCGTGATGAGCTCCTGGTCCGCGAGAAGGCCCGCACCCGAGAGGGCGACGCCCTCGCCGCGGCCCGCCGCCGGCTGCCGATGGTGGAGCTCGACGGGACGGCCGAGGTTGTCGGACCCGACGGCCCGGTCCCGTTCCTGGACCTGTTCCAGGGCCGCGACGAGCTCGTGGTCTACAAGCACATGTGGCACGACGGCGCGCCGCACCAGGGGCAGTGCGAGGGCTGCACCACCACGGCCTGGCACCTGAAGGACGCCGTCTACCTCAACGCCCGCGGCGTCTCGTTCGCCATCCTGACCACGGGCCAGTGGGACGAGGTGGCCTCCTACGTCGAGTTCATGGGCTACACCCAGCCCTGGTACTCGGTGCGCGACGCGGACGCGCCGGTCGGCGGCAGCATGGGGCACCTCACCTGCTTCCTGCGCGACGGCGACCGCGCGTTCCTCACCTACTCCACGACGGGCCGTGGCAACGAGCCGGTCAACGGGTCCTTCGGCCTGCTGGACATGACGCCCTACGGCCGCGGCGAGGCGTGGGAGGACAACCCCGAGGGCTGGCCCGCGGGACGGAACTCGTGCTGGTACTGGCGCTCGGACGCGGACGGGAACGCCACCTGGGGTCCGACCAGCCGCCCCGTGCCGCAGTGGATCCGCCCCGGCGCAACCCCCGTGGAGACCCTCGGCCGGGGCGGCCACCACCACTGACGCGCCTTCGCCGGGCTGTCCGGCCGGGCGGGAAGAGCACGGTCATGCGCCTGCGGTTCCTATGCAGCGCGCCTGCGGCTCTCGCGGCTTATGGCACGATGGCGGCATGACTGCCTACTGGGTGAGTGTCTACAAGGAGATCACGGACGAGGGCAAGGTCGCCGCTTACGCCGAGCTGGCCGGGCCGGCCCTGCAGGCCGCCGGCGGCACCGTCGTGGCCCGCGGCCTCCCCGAGCAGACCTACGAGGCCGGGGCGCGGACCCGAACCGTGCTCATCAGGTTCGACTCGGTCGAGGCCGCCCGGGCCGCGCATGCCAGCTTCGCCTACCAGGAAGCCCTGGCCGCCCTCGACGGCGGCGCCGTCCGTGACCTGCGCATCGTGCCGGGCCTGGAGTGAGCCGGCCTCGCTCCCGGCGGTGCCGTCCGCATCCTAGGTGGCCGGCCCGTCCAGCGGCAGGGTTACCCAGCGGCGCTCGTGGTGCGATATCTCGACCGCGTTGATGACTTCCTGCACCCACAGGCCGTCATCGAAATTGCCCTCGTTGCCCTCGATCTCCCCGAGCACCTCGCTGGCGAAGTTCGCGGTGAGGTTCGCGTAGTACAGGGTTTCCCAGGCCTCCCGCGGGCTGCCGCCCGCCGGGTAGTAGCTCGCCGGCACCTCGACCGCGCGGAACTCCACGTCATCCGGCCTGGCCATGGTGAACGTCTCGCAGATGCCGAACTCCGAGATCAGGCGGGCGATGGCCGCCCCCTCGGAGCCGTACACGCGGACCTCGATGCCGGGGTAGTTGCCGACGGTTACGAAGCTGCTCTGCACCGAGCAGATGGCACCGCTGGCGAACTCGCCGATGAAGATGTCGCCGTGGTCGATGTTGGTCCTGGTCATCCGGCCGGTGTCCGCGATCATGCGCTCGGGCACGAAGTTGCGCATGACCCTTATTTCGTCGATTGTCGACAACCGTTTCAATAGTGGAGCAAACGGCATCTCCCGTCAATATGCGCGTGACCTGCGTCTTGACGACCGCTTCCGTCCAGGCAATAGTCGTTGTTGACTATCGACAATTACCATGATGAGGGACGGATGACGTCAGAGTCCGTGCGCGCGCTTATCGCGACGCCGCCGGAGCCGCAGCTCGCGGTCCGGATCGAGGCGGCCGATCCGCGCGTGCGCGTGCTGTGCGGGCCGGCGGAGGCATCGGCATGGCACGGACCGGGCATCACCCCGATCCTGACCGGCCCGGCCAGCGCGCTGCGGCCGCAGCCGGGCCCGGCCGGCCACACCGGGCTGACCGAGGCCGCGCTACAGCAATTGACTGCGCCCGGGTTAGAACTACAGTGACGGGCGACGGCTGGCGGGCAGGAAGAAGGTACTGAGCCATTCTCGAGCATGTCTCACTTCCCGAGGCGGTGGGCCGCGCGCTTCGCCACCGCATCCTCAACAACGAGCTCCCTGCGGACTCGCGCCTGGTCGAGGCCAATCTCGCGGCTGAGTTCGGGGTGAGCCGGGGAACCATCAGAGACGCGATGCGCAGCCTCCAGGCCGAGGGCCTGATTGCCATCGTGCCGCGCCGCTACAGCGTGGTCACGCGAATGTCGCCCGAGGATGCCGAGGACGTCTGCTACGCGCGCTACGTGCTCGAGGACGCGAGCCTGGAAGGCGGCTTCGGCCCGCGCCGCAAGGAGCTCATCAAGGCTCTGCGACTGGCCCTGGAGCACATGTCCGTGGCCGCCCGGCTCAATGACCTCGACGCCCTGGTCGACAGCGATACGCAATTCCACGAGGTGCTGATCGAGATTTCCGGGCGGCGCCGCCTCAAGGACCTCTGGAGCATGCTGAACAGCCAGATGGGCGCGCTGATGCGGGCGGAGCTCGAGCGCCAGGGCATCACCATGGGCGACACGGTCCAGCGGCATCTCGGCATCGTCGAGGCGGTCAGCGAGGGCGATCTGGGCAAGCTCAGGACCGAGCTGCGCGCGCACTACCTGGCCGGCTTCCCGGACGACGCCGAGGACAAGGACGCCGGCCGCCCCGCCTAGCCGCCGGCAAATATCGCAGCGGCGGCGGCCGGTCCCGCCGTAGTCGCCGGAGCGGGGACACCCGGGGCTATAGCGGAAATTGCCGATTGTCGACTAAAATCGGCCTGCGGGTCGTCGGCCGAGCGGGGCCGGGCAGAGTTGAGATGGATGTGTTCACCCGGGTGGACGCATCGTCGACCGCCGCGCCCGCCCGGCAGCGCGTCCTGAGCCGGAGCACTGCCCTACCCCCGGAGGCGCCAGATGGCCGGCCTGCAACGCGGCATCGCGATTCCGAACTTCGGCGAGGACCCCGGTGAGCTGATCCAGCTCGGCGTGGACGCCGAGGCCGCCGGGTTCGACGGGTTCTTCCTGTGGGACCACATCGTCTTCTCCGATACTGGCGACGGCCCGCCCATCCTCGACCCGTGGCTCCTGCTCGCGGTCATCGCGGCGCGCACCTCGCGCATCAGGCTCGGCACCATGATCACCCCGGTGCCGCGCAGGCGCCCCTGGCAGCTGGCCCGGCAGACCGCGACGCTGGACGTGCTCAGCGGGGGACGGGTGATTCTCGGCGTCGGGATCGGCTCGCCCGCCTACGGCGACTTCGGCATCTTCCACGAGCCCGCCGGCGCCCGCGAGCGGGCCGAGCTGCTGGACGAGGGCCTGGACGTGCTGGCCGGGCTGTGGACGGGCGAGCAGTTCTCCCATCAGGGGCGCCACTTCACCGTGGACCCGGTGCGGTTCAGCCCCGCACCGCGGCAGCGGCCGAGGATCCCGGTGTGGGTCGGCGGCGTGCTGCCCGCCCGCCGGCCGGTCGCCAGGGCCGCGCGCTGGGACGGAATGGTGCCGATCCGCTTCGCCGACCGCCGCCTGGTGCGGCCGCCGGCCAGCGACATCGCGGCCGTCCGCGATCAGGTACTCGCCGCGCGCGGCTCGGTCAGCGGATTCGACCTGGTCGTCTGGGCCGAGGTCGCCCCGCAGCCGCGCGAGGTGCCCGCGCTGGCCCGCCCGTATGCCGAGGCCGGGGCGACCTGGTGGATCGAGACCGCCAAGCCCGAGCCCGGCTGGCGGGACCAGGTCACCGCGCGCGTCGCCGCCGGGCCGTAGGCCCGCGCACCGGACGCCAGCCAGCCGCCCTCCGCGAAAGGAACAGCGCCATGACCGTCACGTATGACTTCTCCGGTGAGGTTGCCGTAGTGACCGGGGCGGCCAGGGGCGTGGGCCGCGCGATCGTCGGGTCACTGGCCGCGGCCGGCGCGCAGGTGGTCGCCGCCGACCGGGACGCGGCCGGGCTGGCGGAGACGTGCGCTCCGCTGGGCAGCTCGGTGCTGGCCGTCACGGCCGACGTCAGCGCCGCCGACGGCGCGGCCAGCATCGTCGACGCGGCCGTCCGGCAGTTCGGGCGGCTGAGCATCTGCGTCAACAACGCCGCCGTGGCCCCGCACACCAGCCTGCTGGAGGAGACCGTGCAGGTCTGGGATACCGTCTACGCGGTCAACTGCCGGGGCACCTTCCTGATGACCCAGCTGGCCGGGAAGGCCATGATCTCGGGAGAGCGCGGCGGCCGGATCGTCAACTTCTCCTCGGGCGTCAGCAGCCGCGGCTCGGCCGGGGCGGCCGCCTACGCGAGCAGCCGGGCCGCGACGGAGAGCTTCACCCGAGTCGCGGCGATCGAGCTGGCGCCCCACGGAATCCTGGTGAACTGCGTCAGCCCCGGACTCATCGATACCCAGCCCAAGCCGCTGCCGCCGGCCATGGCCGAGAGCCTCGGCCGCCGCATCCCGTCGCTGCCGCTGGCGCGGCCCGGTGAGCCCGAGGAGGTGGCGAACCTCGTGCTGTGGCTCTGCTCGGCCGGGGCCAGCTACGTTACCGGCAGCATCTGCCACGTGGACGGCGGCGCCGGAGTCGGCAGCCGGGCCGGCGCCCCGGTCATCGACGATGACATCCGCTACGACTGGGTCACCGGGCGCCAGCGCCCCTGACCGGGCCGGCCGGCGCCGCGGCGGTCAGGTGCCGGCCGCGGCCGGCACCGCCACCGGGGTCTGCAGCGGGAAATGGCACGCCGCCCGGTGCTCGCCGCCGAACGCGACATCGGGCGGGAGCTCGGTGGCGCACAGTTCCCTGGCCCGCGGACAGCGGGTGCGGAAGACGCAGCCCGACGGCGGGTCAAGGGAGGACGGCAGCTCGCCGGTGATCCCGCCCGGCGTGCGCGCCCGATGCGGGTTCGGGACCGGGATAGAGGCCAGCAGGCCCGCGGTGTAGGGGTGGGCCGTCCGCTCGTAGACATCGGCGACGGTGCCGATCTCCACCAGCCGCCCCAGGTACATGACGCCGATCCGGTCGGCCATGTACCGCACCACCGACAGGTCGTGCGAGATCACCAGGTAGGTGAGGGCGTGATCGGCCTGCAGCCGCTTCATGAGGTTCAGGATCTGCGAGCGGATCGACACGTCCAGCGCGGACACCGGCTCGTCGGCCACGATGAGCTTCGGGTTCAGGGCCAGCGCCCTGGCCAGCCCGATGCGCTGGCGCTGCCCGCCGGAGAACTCGTGCGGGAACCGGTCGACGGCGCCGCGGCTGAGCCCGACCTCGTCCAGTAGTTCCTGCACCCGCTGGTCCTGCTCGGCCCGGGTGCCGATCGCCTGGATCGCCAGCGGCTCGCGCAGGATCGTGCCGATCCGCATCCTCGGGTCCAGTGAGGCGTACGGATCCTGGAACACCAGCTGCAGGTCACTGCGGAGCTTGCGCACCTGCTTGGCCCGCAGCGTGCCGAGATCATTGCCGTCGAACACGACGCTGCCGGCCGTGGGCTGCTCGAGCGCGACCATCATCCGGCCCATGGTCGTCTTGCCGCAGCCGGACTCGCCGACCAGGCCGAAGGTCTCGCCCGCGCGGATCTCGATGCTCACGTCGCTGACGGCCTTGACCGCTCCCACCCGGCGCTGCATCACGCCGGCGGTGACCGGGAACTCCTTGTAGACGCCCTCCAGCCGCAGCAGGGCGCTGCCGCTGGCCGCGGCGGCCGCGGGCTCGCCGCGCTCCCCCGCCGGCCCTTCCTCGGCGGCCGCGAGCTGGTCGATGGCGGCCACGTCACCGACGCTGATGTCAGTCGGGAAGAAGCAGGCGAACTCGTGCGCCGGGTCCGGCCCCGCCAGCGCCGGGTCCTGCTCCGTGCAGGTCGCCTGCGCGTACCGGCACCGCGGCGCGAACCGGCAGCCCGGGGCCAGGCTGGTGAGCTCGGGCGGGACGCCGGGAATCGAGTACAGCCGGTGCCGCGCGTCCTGGTCCACCTTCGGGATCGAGGCGAGCAGGGCCTCGGTGTAGGGGTGGCGCAGGCTGTCGAACAGCCGGGCCGTGGCCGCGTGCTCCACGATCCGGCCCGCATACATGACGTAGGTGCTGTCCGCCCGCTCCGCGATCACGCCCAGATCATGGGTAATCAAGATCACGGCCATCCGCAGCCGGCTCTTCAGGCTGTCGATCAGGTCCAGGATCTGGGCCTGGATGGTGACATCCAGCGCGGTGGTGGGCTCGTCAGCGATGAGCAGCTTCGGCTCATTGGCCAGCGCCATCGCGATCATGACGCGCTGCCGGAGCCCGCCGGAGAGCTGGTGCGGGTAGTCACCGAGCCGCTCGGCCGGACGCGGCATCCCCACCAGGGACAGCACCTCGGCGGCCCGCTCCAGCCCGGCCTTGCGGCTCACCTGCCGGTGCTGCTGCACGCTCTCGGCGATCTGGCGCCCGATCGGCATCGTCGGGTCCAGGGACGTCATCGGGTCCTGGAAGACCATCCCGATGTCACCGCCGCGGACCTTCCGCATCTCCGCGCCCGGCAGCTGCACGAGGTCACGGCCGTCCAGCCGCACCTCGCCCGCCACGATGGCGCCGCCCGGCGGCAGCAGGCGGATCAGCGAGCTGCCCAGCATCGTCTTGCCGCAGCCGGACTCGCCGACCAGGCCCATCGTCTCGCCCGCGTCGACATGGAAGCTCACGCTGTCAACGGCGTGCACGGTCGAGTCGCGCAGCCGGATCTCGGCGCTGAGCCCGGCGACCTCCAGGACGCTCACGAGGCCCCGCCCGATGCGAGGCGGACATCGAGGACGTCACGGAGCGCATCACCGAGGAAGTTGAAGGCGACCACCACGATGACGATGAGCACGCCGACCGGGTAGATCTGCCACCAGTGCCCGGCGAAGATGTAGCTGGAGCCGTTCGAGAGCATCCCGCCCCAGGTCGCGGCCGGCGGCGCCAGGCCGAACCCGAGGTAGCTCAGCACCGCCAGGACCAGGATCGCGTCGGCGACCTGGAACGTCGCGTTGACCACGATCGTGGACACCGTGTTCGGGATGATATGGCGGATGACCGAGCGGGCCGATCCGCCGCCCATCACCTGCACGGCCTGGACGAACTCGCGCGTCCGCAGCGACAGGCTCTCGCCGCGGACCAGCCGGGACGGCACCTGCCACGACAGGAAGGACAGCACCACGACCAGCTCCAGGACGCTGGGCGCGACGCTGGTGGCCAGGATGAGCAGCAGGAACAGGGCCGGGATGGCCAGGATCACGTCGACGATCCGCATCATCGCCGAATCGATGATCCCGCCGGCGAAGCCCGCGATGGCGCCCCAGATGACGCCGGCGCTGGTGGCGATGATGGCCACCGCGATCCCGATCTCGATGGAACTCTGGCCGCCCACCATCAGCCGGCCGAGGATGTCGAAGCCGTTGTCGTCGGTGCCGAGGGGGTGGCCCTTCCCGGGCGGCAGGTTGGCCGCGGCGAGGTTGGATGCGACCTGGCTGGTGTGGTAGACGAGCGGCCCGACGAAGCAGAACAGGCACGCCGCGATGATCACGGTCAGGCCGATGATGCCCAGCACGCTGAGGTGAATGCGGCTGCGTGACCGCGCCGCGCCGCCCGCCGGGGCCGGCTCGGGGGCGGCGGCCGCGCCGCCGGCGCCCGGCGGGCGCGTGAACAGGGTCATCGGCGCTCCTCAGCTGTACCTGATGCGCGGGTCGAGCACGGCGTAGGCGAGGTCGGCCAGCAGGTTGCCGACGACCGTCGTCGCGGCGATGACGATGGTGATGCCGAGCTCGACCGGGTAGTCCTGGCTCTGGGCCGAGGTGAAGAACAGCAGGCCGGTGCCGGGGTAGTTGAAGATCTGCTCGATCACCAGCCCGGCCGTGAACAGCCAGGGCAGCGACAGGCCGAGCAGCGTGACGATCGGCAGCATCGAGTTGCGCAGCACGTGGCTCCAGAGGATCTTGCGCTCGGGCAGTCCCTTGGCCCGGGCGACCTTGATGTAGTCCTGGGCCAGGCTCTCGATCGCCGACGCGCGGATGTACCTGCTGAACAGCGCGAAGTTGACCAGGACCAGCGTCAGCACCGGAAGGACCAGCGCGAGCGGGTCGGTGATGACCTGGCTCAGCGTCGTGCCCTGGGGCGCCTCGGGCGGGAAGATCTGCAGCCGCGCGGAGAGCAGGTCGATCAGCAGCAGGGCCAGCCAGAAGGTGGGCATCGAGTACAGCACGAAGGAGACGCCGGTGAGGCTGTGGTCGACGAGGCGGTTGCGCCGGATGGCCTGGACGATGCCCAGCGGCACGGCGATGACGGCCGCGATGAGGAAGGAGATCCCGACCAGGAAGAAGGTCTTGGGCAGGTCCAGCGAGAGCAGCGCGTCGACGCTGATGTTGAGCTTGTAGGAGTAGCCGAGATTGCCGTGCAGGAGCAGGTCGACGTAGCGCACGTACTGCACGGGCAGGGAGGCGTCGAGGCCGTACTCCTTGTTGAACGCGGCGATCGCGGCCGGCGTGGCCTTGGCCCCCAGGATGGACCGGGCCGGACCGCCGGGAAGGTGGTGCAGCAGCAGGAACGCGAGGATGGTGACGCCGACGACGACTACGACCGACTGGAGGATCCGGTAGGCCAGGAACCGGGTCATTACCGGGGTCCCTGGCCGGGGCCGCCGCGCCGGGTGAACTCCCCCAGCACGTTGCGGGTCAGCCGGGCCACGTTGTTGTCGTAGCCGGCGTAGGACAGGCTCGTGCTCCACGCGATCGAGCCGACGCTGAAGACCGAGCCGCCGCCCGCCGTCTCCAGGAAGGTCATGTCCGCCCGGACGTACTCCGTCTGCGATCCGCCCTGGCGGGCGGACATTTCCTCGACCTCCTCGACCGCCCGCTGGTAGGTGTCGTTGTGGGCGCCGCGGGTGGTCGCGACGACCAGCGTCCCGGCCGGGGTGCCGAGGTCCGGGTCGGCGCGGTCCAGCTCGTCGGCGGCGGCACCGTCCAGCTTCAGGCCGAAGTCCCCGATGACCTCGTCCCGGCCGATGCCGTCGAAGATGAAGGCGGCGCGCTCGTCGTCGCTGTCGGCGGTCCGCTGGTAGCCGGCGCCGGGCCCGCCGCCCTGGGCGCAGAAGCCCACGCCGACCAGCGCCTGCGGCGCGCGGCCGCGGTCCACCCAGTGGCCGCCAGGCTCGCCGGTGCCGTGATAGCCCTCGCCCGGCTCGCCGGTCCAGGTCCTCGACCCGCTCCGCCCGCGGCGCACCTCCAGCAGGTGGGGCGCCCCGGCCGCGACCGTCGTTACCCAGTAGAAGCCGTTCCCGCCCAGGTAGGCGAGGTTGCCGCCCGCGTCGAGGTACGTGCCGAGCGCGTCCAGCATCTCCTCGCTGACGTACTCGGGGTGGCCGCCGGTGATCACGCCGGCGTAGGGCGCCAGGAGGCCGGCCCCCTCGGCATGCAGGTCGTCATCGGTGATCGTGTCGTAGGCAATGCCCTCGTGCTCCAGCCAGTCGAGCAGGTACAGGTCACCGCTGAGCTCCCGGCCGGCGTTGCCCCGGGTGCTGATGCGGTGCCACGGCCGCATGTCGATCATGGGCCGGCGGGACGAGACATGGGCGACGCCGGAGCCGTCCCGGTGCGTGCAGTACAGCGACAGGCCGAGCTCGCGATACTCGCCGAGGAACGCCCCGGCGATCTCGTCCGCGGACGCGGTGCCATCCTGCGCCGCCCGGGCCGGGTGGTAGAAGTTGGAGTAGATCGTGTAGGTGAACGTCGGGATGAGCACGGCCAGGTCGGCCGTGGGCTCGCCGTCCGCGGGCCGGACGTAGAAGGAAATCACGTCCTCGGCGCCGCCGGCCGTGATCCGCGCCGCGTACATCCCGCTCCGGGTGCCCGCGGGCACCTCCCACCGGAACGCCGCCGGCCAGCCGGCATCGGCCAGGTCGTCGTCGTGAAACCAGGTCGCCCCGTACTCGGCCGGCCGGACCCGCCAGTCCAGGACCTGGCCGGACCAGTTGTGCCCGGTGGACCGCAGCTGCGGCGAGTTCACCAGCTCCAGGCTGGCCAGCCCGCCGCACGGCTCGGCCTGCTCGGACAGGCTGAGCAGCCCAGGGCCATCCAGCGCGCGCGGCCGGGCCTGCGGGCAGTCGACCTTGCCGTTATAGCTGCCGTCGGTGACGGAGGTCAGCGCACCGGGAACCGCCGGCCCGGTGCTGAGGGCCGCCACCAGCGCGCCGGTGCCCAGCGGCCCGGCCGCCAGCGGGGCCTCCAGCGTGACCACGCTGGCCGGCCGCCGCCCCCAGGGGGACAGCTGCTGGACGGCGATGACGATCTCGCCGGTGGCGGGCCGCACGCTGCCCGCCAGGTAGTACCACTGCCGCCCGGCCAGCTCGCCGGGCACCACCGCGGTGGCCAGGTCGCCGGCCGCGGTGCGGTACCGCACGGCCGCGGATCCGCCCGGATCGAGGCCCAGCGCCAGAGCGGGCTGGCCGTCGGCGCCCAGCCAGGTCAGGACGCTCTGCCACCGCCCGGCATCAGGCAGCGTCGGGTAGATCCACGCGGCCAGCGAGCCGTCGCCCGCCGGGGACGGCTCCAGCCCGCTGGCCACCCCGTACGAGCCAGACACCGTCTGGTGCTCGGCGGCCGGGTAGCTGCCGTCGGCCGTGCTGCCCACCCGCTCGAAGCTCAGCGGCGGCCCGTCACCCGCCAGCCTCGGGCCGCGGCCGGTGACCCGGATGATCTCCGCCTGGAAGCTGTCCGCACGGGCACTGACCATGAACTCAACTGGCGTGCCCGCACGGACGCTCCACTGGCTCGGATATCCCATGAGCGCGACATCCAGGGCCCCGGCCTCGGTGCCTGCTGCCTCAGGCGCCGTCATTTCGTGAAGTACCAGCTCTCCGGGAAGACCGACAGGGTCGTGTTGGCGGGGATGGGACCGACCAGGTTCTTCTTGATCGCCATAACCTCGAAGTCGGAGTTCGGCTGCCACAGCATCGGCAGCTGCTGGGTGACGTACAGCTCCCACGCGTTGAAGTCAGCCTGGGTGGCCGATCCGGCCGCGGCCGCGCCGTCCAGCTTGTCCTGCTGCGGGTCGCAGTAATTCTCGTGGTTGTTGTTGCCGCCGCAGTCGGTGTAGCCGGCCTCGACCGGGTACCCGTTCGGCGGGGTGTAGACGCCGCCACCCCAGTCAGCCAGCTGCCAGCTGCACTCACTCTGAGTGGACTTGCAGGCCGGCGCAGCCGCGAACACGTTCACGTTGTTGACCAGCTTGATGTTGATTCCGACCGTCGCCGCGACCGTCTTGTACGACGTCATCGCCACGGACTGCTGGATGGCGCCGCTGTAGATCAGCAGGTTGAAGTTCAGCGGGAAGCCAGCCTTGATCCCCGCGCCGCACTCGGTCGGACCGGTGCCGGGCTTCGTGCAGGTCGTCACGCCGCCGGGATGCACCGCCCAGCCGTGCGCGGTCAGCAGGGCCTTGGCCTTGGCCGGGCTGTAGGGATAGGCGTTCGGTTCCGATCCCTCCAGGGACGGCGGCCCGTTCACGACCATGCCGTAGTCCGCCTGCGCGTACCCGGAGAAGACCTTCGAGATCTGGAGCTGCTGGTTGATCAGGTACTGCAGAGCCTGCCGGATGTACAGCTGCCGGAAAGCCGGCCCGACGGTCGGGTTGTTGAAGTTGATGAAGATCGAGTTGAAGCCGTACACCTTCCACGGGGCGACGTTGTACCCGAGGGCCTTGATCTCGTTGATGGTCGCGTAGTCGTTGGTGGGGATGTAGCCGGCCGTCAGGTCCCCGGCCCGCAGGGCGTTGTACTCAGCGTCGGCGCTGGTGAACGGGATCTCCTGGAACTCGGCGACCTTCGGCTTGGCCGGACCGCTGTACTGCTTGTTGGGCACGAACGTGATGTGGCCCGTCAGGGTGTAGCCGGTCAGCTTCCATGGCCCGTCCACCGTCTGCCACAGCGGGTTGGTCGCATACGTCTTGAGGTCCTTGGACTGCGCCTGCAGGAAGGACATCACCGCGCGCGCCCCGGCGGGCGTCTCGTCGTAGTTCCCGACCTTGCCGGTGGCGCTGGTCTTGTCCCAGACATGCTGCGGGACCGGCGTGATCTGGGACAGCTCGTCACCAGTAAAAAAGTTCGCGCCGTAGGCCTTGTCGAGCTTCATCGTGATCTCGTACGGATTCACGACTTGAACGGACTTCACGTTGTCAGGAAACTGGCCCTGCGTGTAGTCAGCCCACTCCGACTTGTTGGCCTTGAGCAGGTTCAGCCAGAAGGTGATGTCACGGGCGGTTACCGGCTGGCCGTCCGACCACTTCCAGTGCTTCAGCGTCACCGTGACCGTAGTGCCGTTGTCGGAGTAGACCGGCTCGTTGCCGAGGCTGGCCGCGTAGTTGACGCTCGGGCTGGCGCCATTGGCCGGGTTGAACAGCGGCGGCCACATCAGGTTCTCGAACCAGCCCTGCTCCTGGATGGTGAAAAATGCGCCCGAGTAGAACGGCAGGATCCAGGTCGGCACGTAGTTGGCCGACTCGGCGAACGTGACGATCCCGCCGGTCGACGGCTTCGAGCTCGCGCCCGGCGTGCCGGAACTGCTGCTGCTCGCGGAGCATGCCGCGAGAAGCAGCGCGGCGATGCCCGCGACGATCGCCGGACCGCGGCGCAGCAGGCGGGAGCGGAATCGGGGCATGCCATGAAAGAAGGAGCCATTCCGATTCGCCATCGCGTACGTCCTCTCGGTCAGGGCTCAGCATGCGTCCCGAAAGGTCGGGTTGGAAACGGCGCACCCCTGGCCCTGACACGGACCGTGAGCAGCGAACGGCTCCCTAAGGTCGAATGTCGACAACCGACCGTGCCCCATTACAGCCCCGTGGTTGCGGTGCTGTCAATACATCGTGTGATTTAGGCCATACGGCCAAAGAAGGCCTGGTTGGAGGCGGCGCGTCAGGGACCCGGCGCCAGCCCGCGCAGCCGACCGCGCCGGGCCGGGGCACTGAAGTCGTTGATTCTTCAAGCGCCTGTCGACAGTGTCCAGCTGCCGGCCACGCGCCAGTTACATAGACGTGCTATCGGCCGGCCGGGGCCCGCTCGGGGCGGTAGTCGTTGATGTCGACGGCGATCACCCGGGCGCCCATGAACCGGCAACTCGTACTTGCTGCCGTCGAACCTGACCATCGGGAGCCGGCGGCGGCGCGCGGCGAGCAGGTCAAGCGGGCGAGTTGCCTCCTTCTCGGCCTTGAGCAGCTCTATCGCAGGCATACCGGGCGAGGGAGCGGCGCGCGCTAGGCTCGGTGACGGACTGGGGCGGTCTTGGAGCAGCAGGCCTGCGGGCCTCGCGCCTGGCCTCGGGGAGAGGCGGTGCGTGCTGTGGCTGAGGGCAATGAGCTGCCGCCGGGCTGGGCGGAGAAGCTCCAGGACATCCAGTCGATCACCGACGCGGCCTTGTCCCGGCTTGATCCGCCGGACGTCCTGGATGCGCTGGTCCGGCGGGTCAGGGAGGCATTGCAGGCCGATACCGCCGCGGTCCTGCTGCTGGACAGCCCCTCGGGACAGCTGGTGGCGACGGCGGCCAGCGGGCTTGAGGAGGAAGTGCTCCAGGGCGCCCGGGTACCCGTGGGGAAGGGCTTCGCCGGGCGGATCGCGGCGGAGGCCCGCCCTGTGATCATCGATCATGTCGACAGTGACAACGTGGTCAACCCGATCCTGCTGGCCCGCGGCGTCCGGTCGCTGATGGGCGCCCCGCTGCTGTCCGGGGGAACCGTTATCGGCGTGCTGCACGTGGGCACGCTGGACGGGCGCGTCTTCACCAGCGAGGACTTCGGCCTGCTCCAGCTGGCTGCCGACCGCGCCGCCCTGGCGGTCCGGGCGCTGTCCGCTCAGCTCGACCGCGAGGCCGCGGCTGCGCTGCAGCGCAGCCTGGTCCCCTCAGCGCTGCCCCGGGTGACCGGGCTGGAGATGGCCGGCCGCTATGTTCCCGGCCGCGGGAATGTCGGCGGCGACTGGTACGACGTGTTCTCCCTGCCGTCGGGTCACGTCTATGCCGTGATCGGCGACGTGGCGGGCAGCGGCCTGCCGGCGGCCGTGATTATGGGCCGGATTCGCAGCGCGCTGCGGGCCTACGCACTCGAAAGCACCGACCCCGCGGAGGTGCTGAGCCGGCTCGATCGCAAGCTGCGGCACTTCGAGCCCGACGCGATGGCCACCGTGCTGTGTGCCGTGCTCAGCCCGTCGCTGGACGAGATGCGCATCTCCAGCGCCGGCCATCTGCCCCCCATCGTCGCCGTCCCCGGCCAGCCCGCGGCCGTGGCCGCCATCGCCGGGGACGCCCTCCTCGGCCTCGCCGAGCACGCGCCCCGGCAGCTGACGGCCCTGAACTTCCCGCCCGGCGCCCTGCTGTGCCTGTACACCGACGGACTGGTCGAGCGCCGCGGACAGCCGATCGACGAGGGCATCGCCCGGCTTCGCGGCGCCCTCGCCGCCGCAGAACCCGAGGCCGCCGCCGCGTCCGCGATGGCCGCCATGGCGGGCTCCGCCCCGCACCACGATGACGTGGCCCTGCTCATGCTCCGCCGCCCGCTCCCGGCCGCCGGGAACCGGCATCCCGGATCCCGGGCATCCGGCGACATGGCCGTGACCGGTCCTGAGCTGCAGGTCGCCTGGTCGGGCAGCCACGCCGTAGTCGCCATGCCCGAAGAGATAGACGCAGCCAACTCCGCCGGCGTCGCCGCCCAGCTGTCGGCCGTGATCGGCAGGTCCCCCGGCGTGGTGACCGCTGACCTGGCCGGAACCGTGTTCTGCGACTCGTCCGGCATCCGCGCGCTCGCCCGCGCCCGCGAGCTAGCTGCCGCCGCCGGCACCGAGATGCGGCTGGCCGTCGGCGACTCGCCGGTCACCCGCATGCTCCAGCTCACCGGCCTCGAACAGCTCATGCCGCCCTACCGCGATGCCCGGCACTCCCTCGCCACGCCCCGAGACCAGCCCGGCACCGCCCCCGCTCCCCCCGCCTGACCGGCGGCCGTTGCACGCGACACCCCAGGAAGCACCGCGCAGACCAGTGCTGAGCGCGGACTCGTGCCGTGACTCCCGCAGGAACAGCGACAGACAGATCAGCGCGCCGTACAGGCACAGGTTGAACAGCACGCCGACGCCGGTACCTACCACACGACCGGCGACGGCGGCCAGACGGACAACGAGTGCTACTTCGCCACCCCTGAACAGCTCCAACACCCAGGACATATCCGACAACAATAACTTCGACGGCCCCGAGACCGTTGACGTCGGCGGCGCTTTACTGAACGCAGACAGAAAGGCGGTATGGCGTGATGAGTCAGGACTCCAACGCGGAACGCATGCGGCTGTTCGTCGAGCAGGTGCAGGAGAAGGGCCGGCTCGAACTGATCGACGGGCTCGTACGTCCCGATTTCCGCAACCACACGGTCGAGCCGGGGCAGCGCGATGACCGGGCCGGGATCGGCGAGACCACGGCATCCATGCACGAGGCCTTCTCCGACCTGCGCATCGAGATCCTGCACTGCGTCGGGGACGGTGACTTGGTGGCCACCCACAAGATGTTCCGCGGCAGGCACACCGGAGCGTGGTTCGGTGTCCCGCCCTCGGGCAACCCGGTCGAGTTCCGGGTGATGGACGTGGTGCGTTACCAGGACGGGCAGTGGGCCGAGCACTGGGCCGTTGCCGATGGGGTGAGCCTGCTGCGCCAGACCGGCGCCCTTGGCTGATCCGGCATCCTGCACCGACAGCCCCCCGACCAGGGCGGCGAGTTCCGGGTCGCCGGGGTCTTTGGCGGCCTCCATGCGGAGGGGCGCAGCGGCGGTGCGCGTGTCGTGCTGCCACTCGGTGTGCATCGCGCGGACGGGCGCATCGCGGGCCTGGCCTGCTGAGCCGGGCGTCGCCGGCGCCGGGAGGTCTTGCCGGCCAGCTGCCTGCTCACTAACTAACTAATCTAAA
>Ga0193728_1000198_pt1 | contig 27550 bp, 19 predicted proteins | sample U1c1metaG_FD_143037 | JGI IMG/M metagenome (GOLD analysis project Ga0193728, IMG submission 143037) | Soil microbial communities from a riparian zone of the East river system, Colorado, United States - U1c1 | ecosystem: Environmental > Terrestrial > Soil > Riparian zone | place: USA: East River... | reverse complement strand
CCGTGCATTGACCGCAGCCGACCGCTCTGAAAACCCTTATGCCCTTCGCGATGTCTGCCGGGTCGAATCCTTCTTTTTTGGCGGCTTCAGCCGGGATATCGATGGGTTGTTTACAGTTGTTGCACAGTTTGCGCGCCAGGCGCTGCGCAATAATGAGGCTCACCGACCTGGCGATCGCATAGGGCTTGACGCCCATGTCTACCAGTCGAGTCAGCGTCTGCGGAGCGTCGTTGGTATGCAATGTCGAGAGAACCAAGTGGCCCGTCTGGGCCGCTTTGATGGCGATTTCGGCCGTTTCCAGATCTCGGATTTCGCCGACCATGATGATATCCGGATCTTGGCGCAAGAATGCTCGAAGCGCCGACGCAAAGGTCAGTCCGACCTTGTTGTTGACGTTGACTTGATTGATTCCGGGCAAATTGATTTCGGCCGGATCTTCGGCGGTCGAGATATTGGTATCCTCGGTGTTGAGGATATTCAGACCCGTGTAGAGCGATACGGTCTTGCCGCTGCCCGTAGGTCCAGTGACCAGGATCATACCTTGCGGTTTGGCAAGGTATTTAAGGTAAAGCTCGCGTTGAAAGGGTTCGTATCCGAGCGCATCGATACCCAACATCGCGCTGGAGGGATCGAGAATACGGGTGACGACCTTCTCGCCAAACAAGGTTGGGCAGGTGCTGACGCGGAAATCGACGGCGCGATTCTTAGACAATCGCATTTTGATGCGTCCATCTTGCGGGACGCGGCGCTCGGCAATATCGAGTCGCGCCATGACTTTGAGTCTAGCTACGATCTTGACGGCCAATTGCGCCGGCGGCGTGGCTACTTCTTTGAGAACACCGTCCAAGCGTGTTCGGATCCGGAACTGCTTTTCATAGGGCTCGAAATGAATGTCCGAAGCGCCCTTTTTGATGGCGTCCAACATGATTTTATTCACGAAACGCACGATTGGCGCATCTTCGACATCGTCACGCCCTAATGCTTCCCCATTTGGGTCTTCGTCGCCTCCGGTGACCTCCAGATTTTCGAGATCAAAGTCATCGTCGGTGAGGCTGGGCATTACCGCTTCGGCCTGATCGATGGCCTTTGTGACAGCGGTTTGCAGTTTGTTGTCCTCGACGACGACGAACTCGATGCTCATCGAGGTCTGGAACCGGATCTCATCCAGTGCGTGAAGATTGGTGGGATCGGCAACAGCCAGGAACAAGCGCTTGCCGCGCTTCATCAGCGGCAGAACGCGGTGCTTTTGCATGAGCTTTTCGCTCACCGCACGAACCGCGTCCAAATCGATAGCCACGGCGTCCAAATCCAGCAATGGCACGCCGAACTCATTGGAAGCAGAAATGGCAATATCCCGCGCGGTGGCCAGGTTCATCGACACCAGGTGTGTGACAAGACTGCCGTGCTTTTCCTTTGCCCTGGCGATAGCGTCCTGCATGGCGTTCTCATCCAGCAGGCCGTCTTGCACCAATCGCTGGGCAAGACCGCCCAATGCCATACGACTGGCATTCCCAACCGACGCTATTGCGTTGTCATTCATGGACTTACACTAAACCCCAGGCTTGCCTAGTCTACTATCCGTGGCTAGCAGAGCAATTGTCAAATCATCCGTGGATAGTCGCACATTGGCGGCATAGCGCTCGTGACTTCGATCGCAAAATGAGCCTAGCCGAGGGGGTTGCGGCCAGGGAAGGCTGCAAAAAAGAAGCCCCTCCATGGGGAGGGGCTTCGGGTGCTGTTGCACGGCGGAGGGACCGCCGACAGCGAAGTATCACTATTTGCAGTTGCTGGGAACGTACTTGGTCGCAATGGTGCCAGCGACGATGCCGGTGAGAGACTGCGCGGTTGCAGTCGAATTGGCCGCAGACGCGCACGCCCAGTCAATGTTGCCCGACAGGGTGGTCGGCAACGGGACCTGGACTATATTCGGCGTAAGCGTCAGTAAGTTGGAGGCACCCAACTGTGGGATCTGGGCAGCAGAGTAAGAGATCGAGATGACCCCTGTGGTGAGGCTTACCTGAATATTCGAAACGTACTTGGTGGCTGCGAAACTGGTGTTCCAAGAACTCGCGGCCGCGGAGAGTCCCGTTGTGCCGCCGGACTGCCACGATTCGGCAACCGCCGTCTTCGCCGAATCAGCGAGATTCAGGCCTTCCGTGACTTTCGCCCGGATGGTGTAGTCCTGATACGCCGGAATGGCGATCGCGGCCAAGATACCGATGATGGCTACCACGATCATCAATTCGATGAGCGTGAAGCCCTTTTGCATTTTGTTAAGCATTTTTACTCCTGGAGATGAACACGAAATGAAGACTTAATCGAACTACGGCTTGCGCCAGTGACAGGGAATAAGCAAGCGTCATGCCAATACCGCATTTATCATCGTAAGCGCATGAATATATTGGATAATAAATCAGAACATCGACTCGCCCGTTGACATATTTGCGTCGTTCAGCGGCGTCAAGGGCGACGCGCCACGTCAACTAGTGACGAAATCTGTCAGTGGAAGCCAGACCGTTCCCAGCCGTGGTTGGCGGCGAGCAGATCACTTCCCGAGAGATTTTAGGGGACCGATGAATTTTTCGTAGTTGTGCCAACGCGCCACGGAACTCTTGTATATCTTCTGCCGCACCTGCCAGGCGCTGGCAGTAGTCACTTGCCGCTTGTTGGTATGGAACTCAAGGACCCGCGCGTCCCATTCCAGCCCGACGAAATCGAGCATTTTGCGCGACCAGGTTTCTTGATCGACAACCAGTTCTTCGTAAGGCACGTCAAGAATGAATCCGGGCGGCAGCACCGCGCGCCAATGCGCCATGATCCGCTGGTGTTCGCGGTAGTAGTGCACTAGGTCCGACAGGTCGAACGCGAAGTTGATGCCGGTCACGAATTGCTGAAAATAGCAAGAAAGACAAGTGTCGATCGGGTCTCGCTCCATGTAGATGACGCGGGCGTTGGGGAACACCGAGTAGATCATTCCCAGAAAATCGGAGTTCACGGGCGCCTTGTTGATGACGCGAGGGGCATTCCCGGCAAGACTCTCCAAAATACGTAGATACTCCTCGGCCACTTTGGACCGGGCCGCCTCGCTCAACATACCCTGTGTCGTGCCCGCTTCCTTCAGAGCCGGAGAATTCCAAAAATCCTGCTCTCCAACCCCGTGCGCGGCCGGATGTGAAGCGATGATTTGCTCCGCGAGAGACGTCCCTGAGCGCGGCATTCCAACCACAAAGACAGGCTTCGCCGATGACGATCCTGGAACTCCAATTTTTGCTATCGTCTCCTGAGAATAAACGCGAATCAGCCCGTCGATGAAACGCGAGCGCTCCTTCCGGTCATAATCCTCCGCAGCAGCCTTCAACAACTCGTTGCCGCGCTTGAAATACTGGAATGCCTGTGCAAAATCATTGACGTCATCGCTATATTTGCCCATGGCAAAGCGCAGTTGCGCCTCTTCCATTGGGTGAATCGTGCCCGCCGCCATGTCTTCCGCGCTCTTTAGCCACTCACTGTCGGCATTCGTCATCTTGCGAGTAGAAGCCAGCGCCGCCCAAGCGCTCGTCATATTGGGACAGATCTCTAATGTGCGCTTGAACGTTGTTTCGGCCTCTTCGAATCGGCCCTCCACCATTGCGATTTGCCCCATACCGAACAACGCGCGAAACTCGCGCGGCCTAGTCTTCAGTACCTTTGCAAAGCAGGCCCTGGCATCGCGCAGGCGCCCTAGAAGCACAAGCGTCAATCCGAGATTTATTCTTGCATCGATATCAGTCGGCCGCAATTTAAGCGCGCGCCGCAGCGATGTTTCTGAATCAAAAAGATAGCTCCTCTGTCGCAGCAAAACCCCGAGATTGCTGTGCGGATTGGAGAAATTCGGCTTTGCCGCAATTGCCTCGCGAAAACACTGCTCTGCCTCTTCAAAGCGGCCAAGTTGCGACAGCGACGATCCCAGATTGTTGAGCGCCTCCCCATGCAAGGGGTCAAGCTCGACTGCTTCCTCAAAAAGGGCAGCGGCCTCGGCATAGGACCCCTGCGCAACCAATTTATTGCCCCGGTTAAAGAGATGTTGGGACTTGGCCGGGTCAGTTCGATTGGCCGAAGCGGCCGCCGAATTTTGGTTGAACCCTGGAATCTGACTCTGTGAAAGGTGCACTACCAAAGACTGAGTGACTCCATCGGCGATCTTTCTCGCAACACCGTTCTCGATCAACCGCCATTTGAAGGAATTTGCGAATTTCGCCTTCTTATAAAAGTTGAGCTGCAACGGGCGAACCTCGGCGTCAGCACGTCGCTGCAATTGCTGCAGCGAACCGGAGGGGCTGTTTTGCGCTGAACCCTGGACGACGGATGCGGTCGGTGGCGCAAATTCGTCGGCCAAAGCGATGCCGATTTCGGCGGCTTCACGCCCGTCTAACCACGCCAGAGTCATCGTGCTGTATCCATGCAGGTTTCGACGCTAAACGTTCCGTTAAGGCAGGGCACCAATATCATCAATTTCATCGCCGGCTCTCAAAATTGCGTCCCGAAGGAGCAGATAGGGGTTCGGAGTGTGACTATTACATAATCAAAGGATTCTGCTTCGTGCTTTGAGTCACGAAAGGGTTATTCGATGCCCAGCTTCTTGATGCGGTATCGCAGCGCCCTGAAGGACATGCCCAGGGCTTTGGCCGCGGCCGTCTTGTTATATCGAGCCTGTTCCAGCGCGTTCCGAATGGCGTCGCGCTCGATATCTTCCAAATGATCCCCGAGGGGGGCCGCACTCTGAGTATTTGGCGCCCCGGGCGCCTCGCCACGGGTGGGCCGCAGTTGGATGTCGCTTGCGCTTACTTCCCCGCCCGTGCTCAGAGTTATCGCGCGCTCGAGGATGTTTTCTAGCTCGCGCACGTTACCGGGGAAAGCATAGATCTCAAGAGCCGCCAACGCGTCCTTGCCCAGCATCGGCGGGGAGATCTTCATACGACGTCCCAACCGCCGCAATATGGCTTCGGCGAGTTCCGGCACATCCTCCGGCCTCTCGCGCAATGACGGTACGCGTAACTCGATCACATTCACGCGATAGAACAGGTCTTCGCGAAATTTTCCCTCAGCCACCAGTGCTGAGAGGTTCTTATGGGTCGCTGAGAGGATGCGCACATCGACGCCGACTTCGAGTTGCTCGCCCAGCGGTCGCACTGCCTTCTCCTGAATGACACGGAGTAACTTGACCTGCATATGCAGAGGTAAGTCGGCGATCTCATCAAGAAACAGCGTGCCGCCTTCGGCGGATTGAATGAGCCCTCGCTTGTCGCTCACCGCTCCGGTAAAGCTGCCGCGCTTATGGCCGAATAGCTCGCTTTCCATGAGTTCCGTGGGAATGGCGCCGCAATTCACCGGCACAAAGGGACCGTCGCGCCGCGGACCCGACTCGTGAATGAGCTTCGCCACCAACTCCTTGCCAGTCCCGGATTCGCCAAAAATATGCACAGGCGCCTGGCTGCGCGAGACGCGTCCGATCATATCGCGCATGTGCTGCATGGACTTGGACGCGCCAAGCAAACGCGGACCGAAAACACTGGTGTCGGAGTCGTGCGTGCCCGAGAGTTTGATGGCGCTCGCCACCAGCTTGCGCAGTCCCGCGAGATCGAGAGGCTTGGATACAAAATCGAAGGCGCCCAGTTTGAGGGCACGCACCGCAGTTTCCATATTGCCATGAGCGGTAATTACGGCCACGGGCACGCTCGGCGAGTACTGCTGAATCCATTTGACCAGCTCCAAGCCATCGCCGTCGGGCAGTTGCATGTCGGTCAAGCACAAATCAAGCTGCTCGGTTTTGAGCAGTCGCTGCGCGTCGGCGACACTGTTCGCCGTTCGAGGACTGAGATCCATGCGCTGCAGCGTAATCGACAGCAGCTCACAAAGATCCGGCTCATCGTCGACTATTAGCACAGAAGGTTTTGGCATGTGCGTATTGTAGCGCGCTGTTAGCAGAGGGGCGGAATGCGTCACTATGCTCAGCATCGTCTGCGCACGCTCACGGCCGTTCGGTTGCTTCCGGCAGACTGGCAAAGTAGCGCCCGTCGCGACGGCCGCATCGAACCTGGATAGGCCCCTTTATCCAGGCGCTTTCGCGTCCAAGATAAATCATATCGCCCCCTATAGAGGGCTGTAGAAACGTCACCCAACCGTGTCTGATCCATGCAGTCAAGTCGGTGTTGAGGTAACGCCTCAGGCCACCGTCGACGCTATACTCCGTGTACGGACGCCGCTGCTGAAAAAGAGCGGGGCAGGCATCTTCGAGGTGGTCGAGCGTCAGGTCGATATTGCGATGGGCCGACATCTGCCCCGAATAGTCGGCTTTGTCCGGAGCAATGCGACAACTCACCAGGTACGTCGTGTCGCGCGCTTGCGGCACTACAGGCTGCGAGTTCGAGAGCGTGAATTCCAGTTCGGGAGGCAGACCACGCACGATAATCGTCGCGCAGTCGGTCTCATCGACTCGTAGGCTGAAGGGCCGGAGGGCCTCATCGATTTGGGCGCGGTTCGGCGTACGCAACTCATCCTTGCGGTACAGTCTTTCGCCGCGTACGAGAACGCGAATATTTGGCGCGAATCGTTTCGTCAGCGCATCGATTCTTGCCCGGTTGGCCCCTTCGGCGCCAAGCGTGTAGCCGCCCGAAAAATTGATCAAGCCGGCACCCGGGGCAAGATAGGGTGCGATGAAGGAATTCGTCTGGGCGCCCATGGTAAGGTATAGATTGGGTTCGGATGCGAGCTTGGCCGGCACCGTAACGTCGATCCAATGGTCGTTCCAGGGAACCTCATTCCAACGATAATCTGCGCCCATCCAGAGCTGTACGCCCTGGACTCCGAGGATGCCCAAGAGAACATAGTTGCGAGCTTTCGGTCGCGTTGCAAATAGTCGAAATAGCATTGCTATGGTCACGACCGCGGCAACGCTGGACATCGGCAGGAAATAGCGGCTATTGCCGGAGCCGCTCAGCCAAGCCACCCAATCCACAGCGAGACCGCAACCAATCGCCGCAAGTGCGCGCGCGGAACCTGCGTCGGCCCGCGAGAGTGATTGGCCCGAAGACGGTGTGCGACGTCGCCATAGCCAGCGGTAAAGAAACACGCTAACTAGTATGAAAAGCACTGCATACCGCGGATCCGGAGCACGCATCTCTTCGTGCACCATGGTTACAGGATCAATCATCGCAAACGGGCGCCACAAAGCCTCGGCAACCGTTGCCGGAATGAAACGGAGATGGTGCAGCGGCTCGCTTGTGAATTCCGGCGAGCGGAATATATTGTTCATCAGCGGAAACAAAGGATTGCCGAACCTTTCCGCGAGACGATACGACCAAGGGGCAGCGATGACCAGGAAACCGAGCCCCAGCGAAATGCCGTAGGCAAGGCCATCACGAATCCGGCCGTGCAGGGTCAGCGGCAGCATGATCAATACTGCAAAACCAGAGATTGCGTGAATGGCATTGGTCAGCTTTAGCCCGGTCGCGATGCCGCATAGAAGGCCTGCGCAAATGACGCGGGTTGTGCTCGGCGTGCGCACCGCGACGGCGAGCAACAACCAGCCGGCCAGCACCAATTCTCCCGTCGTTATGTCGGCAAAAGTCGATCCAATCTGTTGCAGTAGGATCGGGTTGATGAGTGCAAAAACAACTCCGCAAAGGCCGAACATCAAACGCTTGTGTGGATCGTTCGACGGGCAAACGATGACGGCGAGTTCGTAGGTAAGCCACAGTATGACGCTGTGGGCGATAGCCAGAATGGAACTGATCTCGAGCGACGACAAACCGGTCGTGATGAGATAGTAGAACGGCACGTGGATATACGGATTGAAGTAGGAAGCTGGTCCGGCTGCAAAATAGTCCTGCGCGAAACGGTCGTTGACGGCGTTGAACCCCGCATAGATGTGGTAGCTCAACGTGTCCCACGCCATGTCCTTACCGAGCAGGTAATTGACGATTAGCGCGAAGACGGTGCATGCGACGTACACGGGGACTCGGTAAGGCGCGGCAATATCTCGTGTTGCGGTGAGATTCACAGTCCGGCCAGCCCCAGCCAGTAAGGCATCGGAAGAAATCACGAACGTCCAGCGGCCTGGCGAATGTCATCGGCAGGTATCGCCTCTTCGTGATAAGAGTCTTCAGCGTTGATGGCCCAGATATCGACCTTGCCCGCACCATCATTGAGGATCGCGTTGACCGCGCATTTCGCCGCGAGCATTGAGTGATCCTGGTTATTGTAGCGGTGCATGCCATTGCGGCCGATCGGATAGAGATTGGAGAAGCGGTCCAGGAAAGAGCGTACCACCCCAAAGTTACTGTATTCGCCGAAGTAGGCGGGATAGGCCTTCGGCACGCGCACCACCGTTCCATCCAGCACATCGCGCCGATCGATCATGCCGATTTTTTCCAACTCGGTCGCCGCGAAGTCCAGAAATCCGCCATCATTCATCGACCAGAGCTCATCGCCCTCACGACAGAAGTATTCCAATCCCAGCCATATCTTGGCGGGATCGGCGACCAGATGCGGGCTCCAATTGTTGAAGATCTGCAGCCGACCGAGATGCACATCCGGTTCCTGAATGTAAATCCAATTGTCGGGCGGCATGCCGTTCGCGGCCGATCTGCCACCTAGTCGGTGCATCTTATTGAGCAGGAGTCCCGCCGTCATGAAGTCGCGATACGGCAAGTGTTCGGCCACGCGCACCACTCGATCGTCCTTAGGCTCCAACATTGCGCTCAGATCCCGCACCGGCATGGTCGACAGGAAAAAGCTGCAGGGCACACGCCGCGTCGAACCACCAGCCTCATCCCTGACTAAAACCGCCGTCACCTTGTGATCGGTGTGTTCCACGCCGACGACACGTTGTCTTAAGTGGATTTCCCCACCGCGTGCGGAGACGTGGCGTGCGGCCTCTTCCCACATTTGGCCGGGACCAAACTTAGGATAGAGAAAACGCTCGATTAAACTGGTCTCCGTAGCTTTCTGCGCTGTGTCCTTGCTGGAGCGGAACTGGCTGGCGAGCGCGTGTGCGAGCGCCTTGGTGACCGAGAGGCCCTTGATGCGCTGCGCGCCCCACTCTGCCGAGATCTCCGCACACGGTACGCCCCACACCTTTTCCGTATAATCCTTAAAAAAAGTGCGATACAAGCGATTGCCGAAGCGGTTGATGAAAAAGTCTTCGAGAGAATTCTCCGGGCTGCGCTGGGCCGCCCTGGCGTTGAGATAACTCGAGCCGACCAGAAAACTCTCCATTAGCCCCATGTTGGTCAGGGTGTTGACGTTGAGCTTCAAAGGGTAATCGAAGAATCTGCGGCGATAGAAGATACGCGACAGCCGTTCGCGTACCAGCATCACGGCATCGGGAGAGGAAGGAACGGCGGAGGCCGGAACAAATTCCGCTGCTTGACGCTGGTAATGAATTCGGATTGGATCGTGGCGTTGATCGCATTCAACCGGCAGCAGTTCCTGCCACCAGTTCATTACCCAATCGGACTTGGAGAAAAAACGGTGTCCCCCCAAATCCATCCGATTGCCGCGGTAGTTGACGGTCTTGGAAATCCCACCGACCTGAGCGTCGCAGTCGAAGACGATGGCCTGGATGTCGGATCGGCGCAGCAATTCGAGAGCGGCCGTTAATCCCGCCGGCCCTGCGCCTGCGATCACCGCGACTCTTTTGGGTCCTTTGTTCGGGCTCACGAGATCACGATAACGCAGGCGCGACGAACAAAAGCTGGCGGCGAACGATGAAATTGAACACGAATGTGAAACCGGCGGCCACACTCTTGGCCAGCATGTAGTGCAACCCCAGAAATTGAACGGCGGTGTAGATGACCGAAGTGTTGATGGTCAAACCTACCACGCCGATAGCGACGAACCCCAGAAACTCCACGCGTCGGTTCGTCATGCGATGCTGTCGAAATGCGAGGGTGATCGACAACCAATACGCCAGCACTGCACCAACCGTAAAGGACAGCGTCGACGCCGCAATATAATGAATGCCGAGATGGACGAACGCCCAAAGCAGCCCCATATCCACCGACATGGCGGCCGCTGAAGCCACTCCATAGCCGGAGAATTCGCGCAATAACTGTTTCATGTCGTACTCGAACTCGTTGCCCGAACTCGTCGGCAGTCGTACAGATTCCAATTCATGTAGTCGCCGCCATCCTTGTGCTTTCTCGGTGAGAATCCCACGTCATCTTTGGCGATGACAAATCCCAATTGGACGTCCTGGCAAATCTCCTCGAGACTTTTCGCAGTCAACGAGGGTGGCGTCAAGGCATCAGTCGGATTCTTGGAGGGTGGGTGCTGAAATTGCGATAGAATTCTCCAATCTGGCGGTATGACCGGCTTCAAGACTTCTGATCTTCGGCGTATTTCTGCGGAAATCTTCTCCGAGAATACGACGCCCGCGGACTGACTGGTCGAGGTGTAGCTCGTTCTTTCCAGCGTAAACCATGGGAAGATGGCCGAGACGGGCGGCGCAGCCAATACTAAGACGCTGGAGGATTCCGGAATTGCTTCACGCCAGGTTTTGTATTGATCTTGGAGGCGCAGGGCGATGAACCCCAGAGGCCAGAAAAGGGAACTGGGCAAAAAGCAAATTGCCAGCGCCGCCAGCAAGCCCGGAGCTAAGAAGGGTGCTAAGCGAAATTGGCGTATTCCACGGTACAAGAACCATGCGCAGGCCAGAGCCAGCGGAGCCAGGGAAAACGTCCAGCGAGTAAAATCAATCGGATCGACGGCGCTCTTCGAGTGCAGCACGGTGTTGTCAACCAGTTCCCATACGTTGGAGACCGTCCATGCTGCAATGATGCCCACGACGGCATAGGCCGCGAAATCAAGTGCTCTCTTGGAATCGCGAATAAGCGAACGTGTCGCCCAGACTAATCCCGCGCCCGCGAAGGCGAATTCCCCACTAATCGGCGGGAATACCCAGCCCATGACCAACAAGGACGCGCAGAGCCGTCCCCAACCGCCTATCCGCCAGGCTAACGACGCGCTTGGCGCGACCATGCACAAAGCAACCGTGCATGTGATCCAAACCCATCGCCAGGCTTGGCCTTGCAACAAAATCGGAATTGGTCCGATTATGTCGGGAATGGCGGCGAGCGCCAGTCCCGATAGGCCCACGAGGCAGGCGGCCCGACACAGTTTTCGAATCTTGGCGTCCGCAATGACGGCCTGCGCAACGGCCAGGAACAGCAGCGGCCTGAGTTGCACTTCCCAATCGACTACGCGCCAGTCCTTCAGGAATAGGAACAGCGAGCGTTGTTCAACCACCTCAAGCCACGCGGGTTCCATGGGTTTGAAGGAAGGCAACGGCACGAATCCATGTACCGCGGCCAAGGACGCGAGTGCGATGCCGGCAAGCGCCACCGCGGCCGCCACCGCTGTCATTCGGGCAGGCACCATAAGGCACAATAACAACAACAACCCCGGCAATGCCATGAGCGGGTGAATAAGCATCGCGATCCCCAAAAATCCGGCCGCCAACCAGGGCCGTTGCCAGTAATAGGCCGCGATTGCCCCGACAACACAAGCTTCCGCAAGGGACCGAGCGGTTAAGAAATCTTCCGAGCAACTAAATATGGACCATGCGCCATACTCGGACGAGACGCAGATGAGGACGGCGACGGTCAAATAGGCGGCGTGGCCATCGAACAATCGCCGAATCAAGAGCCATGCTGCGCACAAATAGCCGGTCGTGCAAAGAGCGAATAGCAAAGTGCTGGCCACGATGATGCCGAGCTTTTGAATAAGAGCCGCATACAGGGGGGAGAAGAGCGTAAATGCATCTTGCGATGTGCCGCTCAGCATCACGTCCGTGGCGAAATAGGGATGGACTCTTGCGAGAGCCTGCACCGCGTAAAGTACGCCATCATGAGCAAGACCACGGAAGCGGTGCGTTAGAGTCCAAAGCAGCAACAGGCCTAAGATCAACGATATACCTTGAATCGATTGTCGCTTGCTGGCGTGGGTGGGCGCTGCCGCCGCGCGGGTATCGGTGTTCAAGGGGAAGGTTTCGACTCAAATTACCGCCGAGAAAAGCATTATGTCGCATTCGTATTACGGCCGTATGTGACGCGATACGCATCCGCGGAGTCAACCGGATTTTAATCAGGCAGTGCGCCGATCGACGGCCTTCATGTTGGCGACAGTATCGATCTCACTTTTCGGCAGTCATACAGGTTCCAATCCTTCCAAGCTCCCGAGTGTTCGTGACGCAAGGGATCGAATCCCACTCTCACCGGAGAAATGACAAATCCAAGTTGCGGATCCGCACAAACTTGGCTCAAATTTTCCGGTGTGAGTGGACGCGTAGCCGCTTCGTTCTTGCGACTACTGTTGGACTTGCCACTCAGACTAGTCAGTATCTTCCAGTCCGGATCCATGAGCGGAAGCAGTACTTCGGATCGGCGCAGAACCTCGAGCGCGGTGGTTCGTGAAAAGACCACACCGCTCGATTGATCCAGAGCCAGGTAGTTCGGCCGGCCAAGCGTGAACCAAACGAACGCGCCTACATCGTGCGGCGGCGCGACGAGGACCGTGCTGGTCGGCGGAATGGCGTTTGCCCAATCCGCGAATTCATGGATGTCCGCGGCGGTTGCCAGAGTTCGGGGTTGCTTGAATGCTGTAGGGAAAATGAGTACCGAAAATCCAGCGAGCATCGCTGAGACTAACATAACCACCCATGTTGCCCGGCTGGCCCTGATCCCCCACCAGACCAGCGCGCCTAGCAGCACGGCCGGAATTTTCAACGCAAGCATGTTTTGTACTTGCACCGCGCCCACTGGCGCCCGTCCTGATGGAGGATTCGCGGGCGACACGATGGCCCAGCATTTCATTGAAATCCACAGCACGATGGCGATGCCAAGCGCGATGGATATCGGTCGAAAATAACTGGCGAGACGGGAGTTGACGTGTGCTCGGGTCAGCCAAAAAAACAATGCAAGCGATACACATGCCGTCCCGTCGGCCCCCGGCAATGTCCAGCCCAACACCAGCAATACTGCGCAAAGCGGGCCGCACTTTTCATCGCGCCATGCTTGCATCGCCGTGACTGGAACCAACGCAACGCTCATGAATGCGGTAATCCAAACCCACCGCCAGGCCTGACCTTGCACTAGTATCGCGACCGGGCCAATGAGGCCGCCGATGCACGCTACGGCCAAACCGGCAGCTCCAACGAGTGCTGCCGCTGCGCAGAGTTTGCGCATCCGTTCGTCTGCCGTCGCAATTGCCGTGAACCCCAAAGAAATGAATGGCAGCGCGTTGATATTCCAATCGTGAATCGACCAGAGTTGCAGTAATAAAAATTGCGAGCGTTCCCGCACCACGTTCAACCACGGCTCATCCATCACGGTCAACGCATGCGAAGCTGTCGAAACGTTGATGGCAACGACCGCCAAGGCAAGAGTCGCGATTACGCCCCCGATTGCACTCAGGAGGCTCACGCGAACCGGCAGCCAAAGGCAAACAATCAAGAGCAACCCGGGCAGGGCCATCAGCGGGTGGATAAATAGCGAAGCCAACGCCAGCAATAAGCCGAGCCGCTTCATCCCGTGGACGTAACAGGCAAGCGCGACGATCGCCAATGCTTCAGCCGGCAAGCGCGCCGTCAGAAATGGATCCAACATCCGAAACACGCCGGACCCACCATAGTCGCCGGCGACGATCAATAGAAACGCGACCGCCAGCCAAGCGGCATCGCGGCCAGTCACGGCAGCAGCAAAACTCCAAGCCGCTGCCAGGAACCACAAGGTAAACAATAGCGTTAGCAGCCGAGCTGCATCCTCCAGTCCAAACAGAGCAATGCACCATGTATACAAAGGCGAAAACAACGTGAATTGATCCTGCGAGGTGTTTTGCAAATAGAGATCGGCGGCGAGCGGTGGGTGGAGTCTCGCGAAAGCCTGAAACGCGTAGATCTGTCCGTCGCCCGTGAGGCCGTGGTAGCCATGCAGGCACAACCAAAGCGTCACCAGCATCAGGGAAACGGAGAGAGTGGCGAACTTCGAATGAAATCGGAGATTCGACAAGTGCATTACCATAAGTGTTGTGTAAATATGCAGTATGCACGAGCTGGCATTCGCACAAGTGCTTCACTTGCAGTATGCAAGCGCCTCGTGTGCATTAGCCTCGGGAACTCCCAAACAGGATTGCCGTTGATCACCTCGACTGATGTCCGAATTAAAATGGCGGGGGTATCGCTGTGCGCGTTGTGTGTTGCATACTTTTACCTGCTTGAACGTATCGGGTTTTCGAGAGCGCATTTTTCGCTGATCTTCTGGTTTCTACTGACCAATTATGACTCACGAACCGCATGGCTCGCGATGGCGATTTGTCTACTCGCGATATTATGGAATCGGCCGGCACCCATATCGAGATTGGTGGAGTTTCTCGGGGAGCATCCCCATCTGATCGGGCTGGCAAGTACGGCCTTGATCGCATCAGGTGCGATCGTCGTGTATCACGATTACCCGCTATCGATGGATGAGTACGCTGCGGTCTTCCAATCAAAAATATTTGCCTCCGGACATCTCTTTGCACAACTGCCGCGCGGGCTCATTGATTGGTTGGTGGTTCGCGGCTTCAACGGTTCCTTTCTATCTGCCTCAACAGAGACCGGCAGGGTCATCGAATGTTATTGGCCGGGCTTTGCGCTTTTGCTGGCGCCATTCGAATTTTTTAGAGCCCCATGGCTTTGCAATGCATCGCTCGCCGGCCTGGCGATTTTTCTCATCCATTGGATAACCGTGCAGATTACGGGCGATCGGCGCGCCGGTGGTTGGGCGGTGCTGTTTACAGTGGCGTCCGGCGCGTTTGTGGCCGATGCCATATCGTACTATTCGATGCAGGCTCACCTAACCGCAAACCTGCTCTACGTCGCGTTGCTGCTCAGGCCGGACAAATGGCGCGCCGTGGCCGCCGGACTGATCGGTTCGCTCGCGTTGATATTGCACAATCCGGTCCCCCACACGTTTTTTGCCGCTCCGTGGATCGTTGCGATGGCGCTAGATCGCGACGAGCGCCCGTTCTTACTGCCGTTGATGCTTGGATACCTACCCGGCGTGGGCGTCGGCTTGGGCTGGCTGCTATTCCGCTCAGACATTGCATCCGGGACTCAAGGCGCGTCCGTCGTGAGCGGGATTGCCAGTGGCATTTTTGCGTGGCCAGATTCTACGTTGTTGAACATGCGCGCTGCCGCGCTGGCAAAAATGTGGCTATGGTCAGTGCCTTGCTTGTTTGTCTTTGCTCTGTTGGGCCGGCTCCGTTACGCGGACAACCGGCATGTGCGTCTATTGATGCAATCGGCGGCACTGACTTTCGTCGGATATTTTTTTGTGCGATTTGATCAAGGTCATGGTTGGGGATATCGCTACTTTCATTCCGCGTGGGCCGCAATTCCTATATTGGCCGGTTGTGCCATGACCGAGCGATCGGGTATCCAACACCGGCTGGCATCGTTCGCGGGCGCGGTCGCTGTCCTGAATTTGGTTGCGGCAATGCCGTTTCAGATGCATGAAATCAGCGAAGTCATATCGCAACACTTGGCGCAGCTCCCGCCGGTAAAGAGACCGGGCAACAATGTCTATTTCATTCATCCTCGGAGCGGCTTTTACCTGGCGGACATGGTTCAAATGGACCCATTGCTCAGGGATCGCGATTTGCTGCTAGTCAGTCGCGGACGTGAATTGGATGCCCAGCTGGTTCTTCAGAACTGGCCGAGTGCGGTCAAGATTCCAAGTGGGGGCGCGGTCGACCAGTGGTACTTGGGTCCTCGAGATCAACGGATTCCCATCCCAGGCACGACGGACCAAAAAGGTTTCGCGTTCGCGACCGTTCTCATTCCTCAATCCGGCAGTGATACACGGCCGACCGAGACGAATTCGCTTCAATCACGCTGATATTACGCTCTCTTTCGGGCCTCCCATACGACCCGACCACGACTTCCCGTGGGCCCGGCAACTTGCCGGATGGTAATTTGGTCGGTTGAGAAGAGCACCGGTAAATCCGGACCAAAATTCCAGAAACAAAGCACTCCTTCCGGAGATAGCGGATCGAGGTGGTATTCTGGAGGGCTGATCAAATGCACTAATCTGCCCTGTTCAAACGCCGCTCGCCGCACGGTCTTGGGGGACGGCGGTACTGTAAAGATATGAGCTCCATTGGGTCGCAGCACCCGAGCAGACTCGCGAATCGCAGCTTCAAAATCTCCGACATGTTCTAGTACCTCGCTGGAGACGATAAGGTCAAGGCTGCTATCCGGGATCGCTAGTTGAGTAATGTCCTGGCACTCAACTCCATCCGTCCGTCGTGCACCGAGCCCGAAGCCCGAGCGGTAGAAACTCGGGCGATAGGTGCGGGCCCTCTCCAAAAGGGGCCGCAACGGTGAATTGAAATCCAGCTCGAGCACGTCAAGTGTCGACAGATCGGGGTGTGCCTCGCGCAAATAGACCGCCAGCATCTCATAGCGCAAGGTCGCCCGGCAGCGCACGCAGAGCTGGTATTCCTCATCGCTGTCCAAAGCAACTATCAGGGTAAATTTCCGGCAAGCACCGCAGCGCCGGAAGCGAGAGGCGGGCAGGTGACGCAGGTTGGGCAGCACATGTGCGCGAATATGCCGCCATGTCTGCACCAAGGGCTGTCTAGTCAACCACCAGTCCATTTGCGTCTCCAATATGCCTAGCACTTAATCCGCTGCAGTTACCTTGTTTCCTTTTTGTAGTAGTGACGATTGCCCTTGATAGTTACGGGAAATGCCTTCCCAACTATTGTCCGCAACCAATTGTCACTCCTCAATACTAAATCTCTTAGAGGCTGCTCCGGGCGCCCTCTGAAGCTCGTCACGTGACTATACCGTTGGTTTCCAATGGGGTGCTCTGAGAAGTAGTAGTTGGAGACACAACAGCGATCGGCCTTACCCATACTTCGCGAAACGGAGTGCCATGAATGTTCGTGCGTAACCATCGCGACCAGCCGATTGAACTTACTGACGATGGTTATTGGCTGGCCTTTGGGGCCCTTCGGCCAAAGTTCGAGATTCCCTCCGTCATGCTCCGACCAGTCCGGCGATACGTAGTAAAGGAGATTCAGTACCCGGTACTTCTGCTGGGACCGATCGTGTGAATTATCGACGTGAGGATTTAAAAAGTGCCCCGGTGCCATGAGCGATATGCCACCTGCATACAGCATGGAATCGGGCTCCAAATCGGGCAGCGCTGTAATTTTCTCCACCAAGCTCAGTACCCCGGGCTGCTGGAATGCGTAGACGATTTCCTCAAGCAAGGAATCGTAGAGGTTCATCTGTGCCGAGACGTACTTCAACTCGCGCAGGCTGCGTTTGAGAACCATTGCCTCCGGTTGCGGGAATGCGGATCGGATCGCGTGGGCCCATTCCTCAGGAAGGAGGTTGTCCACGACAAAATGATTGACGGGAGCGGACTCCCGCCACTGTGAGGCAAGATCTGAAGCGGCCAAGGTGATGGCCGGCACCATTTGCTGCGACATTGTGTGTCTATCAAGTTTCACCGGATTACCTCTTGAGCGTGCAACAATACATTGCCCTACTCGGGCGGATAGTAAGACCAATATCCGGACATGTCCCTGCGCATGTACGCGCCAGCGTTTGAATGCTGCATGGGGTGATCGCCGATCTCCGATGGGGGGCCGATGTAGAATTCCCCAAGCGCTAGTCCAACACCCGCACCAATCAATCCTGGTGGTGTACGGGCAAATTTGTCGTGCCACCATCGCTCTGAGTAAAACAGCGCGCAGTAATCCGTTCCTGTCACTTCATCGATGAATATGTACCCAGATGCAGTGAGGTTCGGATAAATGTAGCGGACACAGGTATCGAGGCTAGCTTCCAAATCGACGTCCAAAAATGCCAGAACTACAGGCGTCTTGAGATGCGGCAATGCATCTTTGAACCATCCGCGCACGTACTCACAGCATTCAGGCGCGCCGTACCGGCCGATGTTCGACTGAACTTCCTCAAGCGTGCCGGCCCATTCGCCACGCTTGTAGAACTTCGCTTCTCGGTCGAGAGGGTCTCCTTCCGGAAGGCCCTCGAACGAATCGAAAATCCGAAGCTTGCGACCAACTATGCGGCAGGCTAAGGACAGATTTGCCGCGGAACCGCCTTTCCAAGTGCCGCATTCAATGACGTCACCGCAGACATCCGGCGGCATTTCGAATAGTTTTAGTGCCATCGCAAGGTGTGTCTTGTACGTAGTGCCGGTCCTAATGCGGATCCCATTGAGGAAAAATCGTACGCCCAGACGAAATTTTACGAACGCAGTAATTTTGTAGGCCGGATGGATTCGACGCGACTTCAGTATGGCCATGATGCTGAACGGCATCATGAGGACATAAAGGACGGAAACCAACAGGTGCCGTTGTCTAACGAGACCGATGAGATGCTTCATGGTTTGTGACGAGAGTTCAGTATGATCAGTTAATTGCACCAACACGATAAGAAAGAGCCCGATGCGCGATGAAGTTCACTGGAGCGCTAATTGCTGCAAGTACAATCGTTGCGGTGAGATACCACATCCCAAATACCTCGACTAGAATCCTAAGCGCGACCGCATTTATCGCCACGGAGGCGCAATTGATCGATACGTACACCGCAAAGGATTTGCCTTTTAAATTGTTGGATGCATCAAACGTATAGCGCGCATTGAGCAGATAACCACAGATATTTGCGACCAAGAATGAGATGAAAAAGGCCGCAAGGTAATTCATATGCGCCAGTTCGCATAAACCGACAAGTACTGCAATGCTGATGCAGGCGCACACAAGACCCACCGAACCGAACCTGGCGAGCTGATGCAGCCGCTCGCGTGTCAGTTTAATCATCGTGCTTGCCAACCAAGGTTAGCGCTTCTTTCAGGCGGGCCATCAGTATCGTCAATTCCATTGCCGGTTCTAGGGAGTCCAACCTCGAAAGATGAGGGTGCGATCCCCCTCCACAAGTATTACATAAGCACGATACCTCTTTGTGCTTCGGGTCACGGAAGTGCCATTCGACATCCAGCTCCTTTATGCGGTACCACATCGTTCGCACCCTCATCCGTCTCGTGTACCTTCTAAAGAGCGAGTCGCGGGCAGACGGGAATCGCGAGCAAGCCGTAACTCAGGGAACGTTTCCGTTGCTGCCCAGACCCCAGTAAACTATTCGAAGTGCTCAGCATCATTAAACCAATCGCCCATTGAGGGCGTCGAGCGCAAAAGTGACGGGACTACGCACAAATCGCCTTTGACACTCGGCAGGAAGACCAAGAGCACATATCGTGAAAGCGGACACAGAAACAACGTCTCAATCGAGGAGCCGCCCCGCCATTTCCACCCCTTGGATCACCGTGATAATGCCGTCTTATCGCGGTGAGCACTGGATTGATACATCGTTGAGTTCGCTTGTCTGCGAGGCCTCGGAAGGTGTGGAGGTGTTGGTAATCGATAGCAGCCCCACTTCCACTGCACGCGACATTGCACAGAGTTATTCGGATCGGCTACGCATACGGGTATTCGAGCGTTGCGACCTTCGCTCATGGCAAACAAAGACAAATTTCGGGGTCGAGATGGCCAAGTCTAGTCATATTTGCTGGCTAGGCGTAGATGATTTGTGGCTTCCTGGGCGTGCAGGGGCGGTTCGAGCCTGGATCGAAGCTGCCCCGGCCGCTCCCCTCCACCTGGCTCCGAGCGCGATTATCGACAAAGGTGGCCGAAGACTTGGCGTATGGCAGTGTCCGCTACCCGCAAACGTTGAACTCCGATCATCTCAGGTGATGGAGCGGCTACTCGTGCAAAATTTCGTAGCCGCGCCGGCACCGGTATTCCGCAGGGACGCATGGCGGGGCTGCGGGGGTTTGGATGAGGACCTTTGGTACACCGCCGACTGGGACATGTGGCTCAAACTTGCCGCAAACGGTCCGGTCTATTATCACAACAGCGTCACTGTAGGTTTCCGGATACATGGCGGCTCCCTCACCGTGACGGGAAGCCACGACACCGCCGCTTTTACGGAGCAGATGCAAATCGTTCTCGACCGACACCTCAGTACGTTTAGCGGTCGCACTAACGCCATCGAGCGCGCTGCGCGCGCCTCGATTGCCGTCAATACAGCGCTCTCCTCGGCTTCGGCCGGAGATCTGACCAATTTATGGCGCGCGGCATTGGAAGTCGTGCGACTCGGGCCCGTTGGCATCAGCCGGTATTTGCGCGATTCGCGGATCGTGGATCGGGTGGCGCCTCGCGTTCGTGCGAAATTGACAGGCGCTTTCTGAATATGAATAGGACTCTAAATTCGTCACGTCGGGGGCGCCGCGCTACGCTTGCATGCGATAGCGTGCTTCGAAGAATCGCATCTGGATCGGCGCATCTCGCGAAAACTCACAGGGTGGGGAATTAATATTCTAATCCACCGAATTGCTAGAGCCGTTCACGCGGACGTCAATGAATCCAAGGAGAAACGATGCAAATACGATCTCGGCGCCCGCGAGCATCAAAGTGACCGAAGGAATGGCAATGCGCATCATGGTTGCCGGGTCGAGAGCCGCGAGACGAGCATGCGCCCAGTTCTCCAACGAGTAGACCGCGAGCCCCAGACCCAGCAGACCCAGAGACAATCCTGTCAAAATGCCGCGCTCGACAGTGAATACATTGAGAAATCGCTTGAGCGGTGGGCTCATTGGCAAGACATTCTTCAACACGCCGACGGTCCGAGCCAACAAGGAGAATAGTACGAGTTGCACCCCGAGGATGGTCGCCCCGGCGGCATAGAGCATGGTATGTATGTCGAATCCAACGCCCCCGATGACGATTGGGCCGTGCAGTATCGCGAGTTCAGCCGCGATACCGATCCCAATCAAGAAAGTACCCGGATATAGCATCAGCCAGCGCGGGCTCATCATCAGCAAAAACCGTAAGTGACGCCATCCATCGCGCCAACTGCGCAGATGCGGGGCACGCGACCGGCCGTCCCGAGACAGAACTGTGGGTACTTCGGCGATGCGCCAGCCGGCCAGTGTCGCCTTGACAACCATCTCGCTGGCAAACTCCATACCTGGGGCGTGTAGACCCAATTGCAGTACCGCGGCGCGATCGACGCCGCGAAGGCCGCAGTGAAAATCACCGATACGAGACGAAAATAAGAGGCGACCAGCGAAGCTCAGCACCGGATTGCCGAAATAGCGATGCAGAAGTGGCATTGCGCCCCGCCGAATGCCGCCGCGAAACCGGTGGCCGATGACCATCGTATTGCCGGCCCGCAAACCGTCAACAAACGCGTCTAGTTGCGAGAAATCGTAACTGTCGTCAGCATCCGCCATTATCACAAATCGCCCGCAGGCTGCGTTGATCCCGCCTAGCAACGCGCTGCCGTAACCTTTCCGAGCTACCGGCACGACTCGCGCTCCCGCTTTGAGGGCGAGTTCCGGCGATCCGTCGGTCGAACCATTATCGGCGACCAGCACCTCACCATCGATTCCCACGCGCTCGAGAAATCCTCGTGCCTTGCGCACGCATGTCGCAACCGTTTCGGCCTCGTTGAGGCAGGGCATGAGGATAGTCAATTCCACTCGCGTGACTCGTTGGTTTGGACGCGATCAAGTCCCTGGGCAGTTCATGATGACAGTTGATTCTAAACCACGGTGCGTGAAGCACAACCTTGATGGCGTGACCTGAGTCGCGATTTCAGTTGGGTCCGCCAATCTCTTCGAGATAACGAATCTTCGCCGTTGATGTGTCGCCTATTGGCGATTTTTCTCTGTCAGCCGTCCTAAGTAGCGAGAAGCGCGATTTTCCCCTGTCCTACTGTCAAGCGCTGAGAGCACTAGGTGAGCAAGGTCATAGGATCGCAAGACATCATGCGCAAGTATTGCGTAATTTCGAAGTTTTGCTTCAGACAGGTCGTCGAGGCGCATCCAATCGCGCACATATAGTGCATCCGACCAAAGGGCCTGGCGAAACGCTGAATTGACATCGCCGTTCGCGACCAGCGGCTTGAAAGCACGACCGCTAAAACCGTTCAATGTGTGGAACTGAAAACCGCTTGCCCTAAGAAAGGTATCCACGTCCGCGAACATGGGTTGTCCCTTGTATAGTTCGACGAACTCAACCTCGGTTTGAATGAGCAGAGCACTAGAAAGAGCCCGCGACGCATTCTTGAAAACGGCAAGCTCACTGCCTTGAACATCGATCTTTATAAAGTCGATATCGCCTATTTCGGCCATATCGTCAAGCCGCGTTGTCTCCACCGGGTGCACCGCGACCGGGGTCACGACTTCCGCAAGATTTTGGAATTTCTCGAGAAGCCGGGAGTTTGGTTCGTAGAGCGATCCAGTGAGTACCCAATTCGTCTCGTGGAAAATTGCCGGCCGGCCGTCACCGACGAAGAACGGGAAGAAACGGTGCGACTTCCCGTATTCACGATTCAATTGTTCGCATGCTTCACGATTGGGTTCGAAACCGAAGATCTTTCCACGACCAAGTTCCACCAGTGACTGATAGGGTGGTCGTTCGGCTAATGCCGCTCCGACGTCGAGGATATTAATCTGGAATTCTTCCGGGAAAAATTCTAGGAGGCTCCACATTCAGATTCCAATCCTCAGTCGTGAGTTGCTTGTCATGCCAATCATCAACGTGGGTTACCGCCCTTGATGTTTTTGGTCACCATGCTGGCTACCCGTCTGTTGAAAAAGATGAATCTATGGAATCATCGTCGCAACGGCGAGACAGTCTCTGGCGCACCATGGATCTGAACATGCTCGATGCTATCGTATTAACCCTGGTTGATGGTGTGCGAATTGTCGTGCCAGACTCGCTCTTTCTGATCACCCCTTACGTGTTGCGTGAGCAGCTGGACTTCTTCGAGGATGAGCTGCCATTCGTGCGGCGGGTACTCCAGCCGGGCCAAAACGTCATCGACATTGGCGCCAATTATGGCGTGTATACGCTACCGATGGCCCAAAGGGTTGGGGCGAGCGGTCACGTGTGGGCATTCGAGCCGGCATCGAGTACGGCACAGTTTCTCGCGAGAGGGATCGCGGAAAACGGCTTTGGACACGTGACGCTCGACCAAGAGGCAATGTCGAGCGCGCCGGGGAGCGCCCAACTGGCCTTTCACGTCCAGGCCGAACTCCGATCGATAGTTCATGGTGCGGCTGCGCCGGACGGTAGCGAGAAGGTCTCACTAGTGACCCTCGACGACAGTATAGATCGCTTTGGCTGGCAGGATATCGACCTGATAAAGATCGATGCGGAAGGTGAGGAGGCCAATATCGTCAAAGGTGGCCGCCGGTTTTTCGCGACCCTTGCACCGCTGGTGCAGTACGAGTTGAGAAGCGCCATCGATGTGAACTTTGATTTGATACGCGATTTCGGGGCAATCGGTTACAATTCTTACCGCTTGTTGCCGGGTCTCAACTTGCTGGTTCCGTTTGATGCCAATTCGTCGCCAGACCCCTACCTTCTCAATTTGTTTTGTTGCAACGCAGATCGCGCTGACCGGCTTGCTGCGCGAGGACTCCTATTGCGGTCCGCTGATCTGGCCGGGACGGGCGAATCTCTTGGCACGAACAGCGTGAACGAGTTCGGTGCCAAATATCACTGGCGACATTCGCTTGCGCACCTTCCATATGCCGCGCCGCTTGCCCCGGTATGGGAAATGTTCGACAAAGCTGGGGGCCGTGCCGGTGTACAGCAGGCGTTGTCGTTCTATGCACGCAGCCGCGATGCCACCTTGTCGATGGTGGAACGCTTTCGCGCCCTCGAAGCGAGCTTCTTGCAATTGCGTGCGCTGTGCGAGCGCGAACCCGTGCGCCTGCGGCTGGCGAGTTTGGCGCGCGTGGCAAACGACTTCGGCGAGCGCGCTGTGGCCGTCAACGCGCTCACTCGATTGGTTGGGTCTATCCGCCAAACGGGGGCTGTGGACTCTAACGAGCCATTTCTTGCTCCGCTGGAACGATTTGATTCGATCGCTCCAGGGGAGACGGTGGGTAACTGGATTCTCGGTGCGGTCCTGGAGCAACTCGAACGCCGGGAGCGGTTTTCTTCGTTCTATGCCGGCCCGAGTGCGCTTGAGCGCCTCGAAGTCATCCACACTCTCGGGTTCGGCAGTCCAGAAATGGGGCGTCGCCTTGAATTGGTCCGCCTTTGTATTGCCCAAGCGATCGCGGCGAAGGGCCAGCGGCCAACGGTTGCATGAGCTACATCTTGGGCGCCTTCGACTGGCGGCGGTACGTGCTCAGTGAGTAACGGGCGCAAATCCGAGGGGCCGTTGGGGCAAATTTTGCGAAATGTCCGTTCGGCGTTTTCCAGGAACAAGACAACCGATCCAGCGCAGACGTCGGAGAGAGCCCCCGCGACCGGCGCTACCGCGACAAGCGCTACAGCCGGCACAACCGGCAAGGCGACCCCCGCAGCCACATCACATCCTGCGCCGCCACCGAGTGCGAGCGAACTGATCAAGGAGGGTCTGCGGCAGCGGCAGCAGTTCGGTGCGGAAGCGGCGCGGCCTTATTTTGAAAGGGCCGCGCAACTCGAGCCAAATTCTCATGTGCCCTGGTTCATGTTGGGTAATGTCGCCAGCGAGTTGGGAGACCTTGATGTGGCCGTCGCCCATTACGCGCACGCGCGTGATCTCAGTCCAAGCGACCATGTCATCCTCTATAACCTCGGACTAAACCAACATTGGCGCGGCTATATCGACGCGGCTATCGAAGAGCTTCACGCAGCCTGCAGCCTCAATCCCTCCTACCTTCCGGCGCAGTCCAGTTATCTCATGGCACTGCAGAGTTCAGATCGGATCAGTCCCGAGGAGATCGAGGTAGCCACCGGTGAGTGGGGGTCGCGTTTTTCCCTGGAACACCCGGCGTCGGCGCAACCTGCCGTCCATCCTGGCACCGACCACCCAGAACGACTGCGCGTTGGATTCATCTCCGGTGATTTTCGGACGCACTCCGTGGCTCATTTTTTTGAACCCATCCTGAGCGCCCGCGACCACGGCGCATTTACGTATGTCTTGTACAGCAATTTTCATGTTCAGGATGCAGTAACCCAGCGCCTGCGCGCATACGCGGATGACTGGCGCGATATCTGGCAACTGACTGATGATGCACTTATCGAGCTGATCCGGACCGATCGGATCGATATTCTCTTCGACCTCTCGGGACACACGGTATACAACCGGTTGGCGGTTTTCGCGCGACGAGCCGCGCCCGTGCAAGTCAGCTATCTGGGGTATCCAGCCTCGACCGGCCTCGCGACGATGGACTATCGCATTACCGATGCCGTTACCGATCCGCCGGTACCTGCCGATGATTGGCATTGCGAGCGCCTGCTGCGTCTGCCTGATTCGCAATGGTGCTTCCGGCCGTTCGGAACGCCGGCGGTACCGGGTCCGCTGCCCGCACGCGAGGCCGGTTTCGTCACATTCGGCAGTTTCAACAACCTGACCAAGGCCAGCGACACGCTGCTTCGTTGCTGGGTACAGATCCTCGTCAAGTTACCGACTGCACACCTGCGCTTGACCCGCGTTCGCAGTGCGCAACGCGCGGCCGAAATTGTTGCCCTGTTCGGACAATCGGGGGTGGCCCCCGAGCGCATCGAGTGTGTGCCATATGCAAACGCCCCGCCGTATGGGGAACAATTTGCAGGAGTCGACATCGCATTGGACAACTATCCCTACAACGGTGTCACGACGACCTGCGAGTCGCTCTATGTCGGCGTCCCGGTCGTTTCGCTGCACGGCCGCAATTGCGTCTCGCGCAGCGGCCTGAGTCTGCTTGGCACGCTCGGGTTAGGTGAACTGGTGGCATCGACACCCGAGCAGTACGTTGACATTGCGGTTGCGCTGGGGAGCGACCTTTCGCGGCTTGAGCAACTGCGCGCATCGTTGCGTAGCCGTTTTGAGCAATCCTCGCTGCGCGATGAGAAGCGCTTCGCGGCGAATTTCGAGAAGCTACTGCGCACCGCTTGGCACGAGCACCTCGAGCGCTTCAAGTAGCTTTAGAACTCTAACCCTCCCAGCGTTGTGGATCGCTGAACACGACCCTGAAAACGCTGCCATCGCCGCCGCGTGGCTCGTAGAGCAAAATAGCGCCGTTGAGCTGACACAGTTCGCGCGCAATGAATAGCCCAAGTCCGGTGCCGCCTTTTCGGCCCGTAAAGAAAGGCTCGAAAATGCGGTCCACTGCCTGAGGCTCGATCCCGGGTCCACAATTCGCGACTTCCAAGTATGGTCGATTTCGGGGATTCAACCGGCCGAGCTTGATGTCGAAGCTGATGCCGTCGCGAGCCTCGCCGTACTTCATGGCGTTGTCGCACAAATTCCAAACCACTTGGTGCAGATGGCTGGGATCAAATCGTACCTCCAAGTCATCGTCGCCTTCGTGAACACCGATTTGGGCTTCGCGAACCTGCATGGTTGCGCAGAATTCCTCCAGGAAATCTTGGAGCCAATCGCCGAGCAGCAGCCGTGTCGGCTTGGTAGCCTCGCGCCGAGACAGCTGCAGCACGTTGTTGATGATGGTGCTGACGCGCTCGGAATTGCTTTGAATGATGTCCGTCAGCCTGCGCTCATCGGCGCCGATGTTGGTGCTTTCAGCAAGAAGTTGGCCTGCATGGCTCATCGCGCCAACGGGATTGCGAATTTCGTGTGCGATGCTCGCGGACAACCTGCCGAGCGCGGCAAGCTTGCCTTGTTGCACTCGCTCGGCCATGAGACTGGTGTCTTCGAGAAAAATCAACGTTGGGCCGGGCTCGGCGCCCAGCGGGGCAAAATGTGGTTGAATCACCCGGGCGCCGTCAGCCGCCACGAAGCTCGACGGAGAGTTATCGCCTTGCTGGCGCTGGCGCCAGGTGGATAATGAGTACAGCAAGCGGGGAGATACTTCGCCGACGAGCGCTCCCGGGACTGCATGATTGTCGCCCAGAATTTCCGCCGCCGACTCGTTGATGAGACGAATCTTGTCCGCCGCGTCCACGACCAGAAGGCTTTCGCGTAGATGCTGCACGATGTATTCAGAGAGTTCTGCAAGATTCGCCAGGTCGATGTCTTTCTGGCGAACTAGGGCCTCGCTTTCGCGCATTCGGACGGCTGCAATAGATGCGGCGGCGGCGGTGGAAAACAACACCACGCCCAGTAAACCCGCAGTGGCATAGGAGTTGATGTCAGTAATGCCGCCGAGCTGTTGCCATATGGTGTCGACCAGAATGGCGATGGCGGCAACCGCCGCCAGGAATAGGGCGCTGCGCGTCGGCAAGAGAAATGCCAGCGCACCGACGGGCACCAGGAACAAGACTCCCAGGCCGCTGGCGACACCGCCGCAGGCATGCAGCAGCAATATCAACGCCAACATGTCGACGGCTGCCTGCAGGATGGTTTGGATGTTTGCGCTTGCCAGCTTGCGGCGCACCAGCAGAACGCTGGCCAAGCCGAAACACAGATAAAATATGGCGGCCCCAAAGAAGACTTGCGCGGAATACACGGCAAAGCCGCGCGCGCCACCGAGAGAATAGAGTCCGACCAGCACCAGCG
>Ga0193728_1000197_pt1 | contig 27579 bp, 24 predicted proteins | sample U1c1metaG_FD_143037 | JGI IMG/M metagenome (GOLD analysis project Ga0193728, IMG submission 143037) | Soil microbial communities from a riparian zone of the East river system, Colorado, United States - U1c1 | ecosystem: Environmental > Terrestrial > Soil > Riparian zone | place: USA: East River... | reverse complement strand
GGTCTGGGGGGGGGTGGGGGGGGAGGGTGTCGAGGATCTTGCCGATCAGGGCCTGGGCGCGCAGGAAGTGGATGCCGGCGCCGGCGGCTTTCATGGCCTCGGCGATGGCGGAGATCTTCGCGTAGGCGGCGGCGGCCTCGGGGGCGGGCAGGCAGTACCCGGCCAGGGTGGCGGTGCCGTCGGGGTCGGGGTACAGGCTGACCCTGGCGCGGCGCTCGGCGGCCTGGCGGCGGTGCTCGGCGCCCTCGGGGTCCGCGGCGATCACCGCGCGGCGCACGGCCGCGTGCAGCTGCCCGTAGGTCAGGTCCCCGGCCCGGGGGATGACCTGGTCCTCGACGGCCCTCGCGGCGGCGTCGGACAGGGGGATGACGGCCTCGGCCACGATCTTGGCCCGGTAGGTGTCGATCCGGCCCGCCGCCAGCGCGGCGGCGGTGGCGGGGAGCCGCCAGCGCAGGGCGACGGCCAGGCCGGCCCAGGCCTCGGCGCCCACCCGCGACAGGGCGAGCTCGAGGGACACCTGCGCGGCGGCGTCGTCGGTGACGTGCGCGGGCCGCCCGTCGGCCTGTTGCCCGGCCAGCCACGCGGCCAGCCCCGGCCCCGCCGGGAGCGCCTCGGCGACGGCACCGGCCAGGTCCGCGCCCCGCCTGGGCGGCGGCATCGCGGGGGCCGCACCGGCCGGCTCCGGCCCCGGCGGCCCGTCGGCGGGATCGGGCGGGACATCGGTGAATCCCAGGGCCGCTACCTCCGCGGCGAGGTCCTCTTCCTGGTCCACGCCGTGCCAGTCCCGCAGCGGCCGCCCGATCGCCTCCAGCGCCGACACCAGGTCCAGCTCAAACGACCACCGCAGCCCGTCCCCATCCGGCGCTACCAGCGGAAGCCCGCCCCGATCACCCGCCCCGGACGCTGGCTCGGGCTCGCGGCCGTCGGCCGGGACGTGCGGCTCGCCGCTGTCTGTCATCTGAGCGCCTCCCTGCCTGCGCGAACGGCCGTTCCGTTATCCACCCCGTTTCGGAATGGCTGGCCGCTCTTAGCTGAGACTATCGGTACCCTCTGACATCCTTCACAAGGGTCGATAACAAGTTCGACTATCTCGTTGCCGTCCCCGCGGCCGCCCGCAGGCTGAGCGGCCCAACGCCGCCGGGCGTGATCGGGGGGCGAGGTCGCCGGTGAAGCGTGAGCGACAAGGGACCCGCGGAATCCCCTCCCTGAGGCAATCTCGGCAGATTTTCAGCAATGCGGACGCCTCGGCGTGTTGCCCGGCTATTGGCCGCGACATGCCGTAAGTTCAATGGTCAGCACCTAGGTGCCCGGTTGGCGATCTGGCCGGATCGGACAGCCCGGCTGCGGCCGGGTCCTGACTGGCCTGCGGGCGCGTCATAGGTGGCGAGCGCGAGGGCCACTCGGGCAGTTGGAGGTTCGTGTGGGACTCCGCGAAGCCGCCGTCCGGCTGGGCCTGGTCGAGCATGATGACGACGGCCTGACGTATGAGGAGCCTTCCCCCGTCGACGGCTACGCGGAAGACGACCAGCTGCTCGAGGACGAGGAAACCGGCGGCCTGCCGGACGTCGGCCCGGGCTTTCACATCGCCTCGGTCCAGCCGCAGAACTTCGCGGACGCCCACACCATCGGCGAGTACTTCCGGCATGACATCCCGGTGATCATCAACCTGAGCGGCATGACCGGGGCGGACGCCAAGCGCATCGTGGATTTCGCGTCCGGGCTGATCTTCGGGCGCCGGGGGGACATCGAGCGGCTGTCCAGCCGGGTGTTCCTGATCATGCCGGCCCACGGCCGCATCCTCAAGGACCCGGCGCCGCCGCCCGATAAGACGTTCTTCAACCAGGCCTGATTGACGGCGGGCGGCCGGCGCGCCACGTCTGGCCGGCAGGAAAATGGCTGGCCGGGAACGACGTCCTGGCGGTAGCCTGCCGTAGGCCGTGGCATCGCGCGAGGAGGTGAGACCCATGAACGCTGTATCGAGGTGGGTGCTCCCTCGCTTCGTCACGGTCGGGCGACTGACGTAGGGGTCGCCGGGAGCGCTTCAATCAGGCACTCCCGAAAGGCAGCAACCTATGCATTCTCTGCGTTTCACCTCGGAGACATTGTCGAACGGTGTCGTCGAGCGCGACTTCATCGTGGGCGAGGTCCCCGGCGTGCTCTGGTCGCCCGCACCCGGCTCCGATCGCGCGCCCCTGGTGCTGATGGGTCACGGTGGCGGCCTGCACAAGAAGACACCGGCACTCATGGCCCGCGCCCGCGACACAGTGACCACCTGGGGTTTCACCGTGGTCGCCATCGATGCGCCCGGACATGGCGACCGCCTGCGCACGGCGGAGGACGAGCAGGCCCGCGCCGACCTCCGGCAGGCGATGACGGCGGGCGAGGCCGAGCGCGTCAAGTCGGTCAGCGTGCGCTACGGCGCCGCACTGGCCGAGCGTGCCGTACCGGAATGGCAGGCGACCCTGGACGCCCTTCAGAAACTGCCCGAGATCGGCACCGAAGCGCCGATCGGCTACGGCGGTGGCATATCGCTGGGCACCGCGATCGGGATACCGCTGACGGCGATCGAGCCCAGGATCACCGCCGCCATCTTCGGTGGCGGGTTTGTCGTGCACCAGGCGCTGATCGAGGCGGCGAGACGGATCACCGTCCCGGTCCAGTTCCTGCTCCCGTGGGACGACGAGCACGTCGACCGCCAATCCGCTCTCGCACTGTTCGACGCCTTCGCCTCGAAGGAGAAGACGTTGCACGCCAACCCGGGCGATCATCGCCACATGCGCTGGTTCGGGGTCGACAACGAGTTCCTGGTCCGGCATCTCGGCCGGGTCGGCGCGTCACCGGCCTGACCTTGACCGGTTCGGCGTCCGGCTCCCACCGGACGCCGATACCGGTGTCGCAACGAGTATTTAAACGCCCTTTCCTAATTCGATACTTTGTGCTATGATTAGGCGACTGGCTGCTAGCCTCCTGGCATGAATTCCAATCTCGCTGGTGCTGAGCCAGAAATAGCCACCAGGGACCTGCCCTACGCCGATCAGGACACCCAGCTGACCGGATTCCTCTGCTGGAATCCCGCGCAGGACCGCCCGCAGCCCGGCATCCTGCTCATTCACGGCGGGGCCGGCCTTGACGATCACGCCCGGCAGCAGGCGCGCCGTTATGCGGCGCTCGGTTACACGGTTCTCGCGGGCGACATGTACGGCGACGGCGTGGCGGGCAGCCGGGAGCGGGTGATGGCTACCCTCATGGCGCTGCGTGACGACCCAGCTGCCCTGGTCCGCCGCGGTGCGGCCGGGCTGGCCACCCTGGCCGCGTGCCCTCAGACCGCCGGCCCCGGCCTCGCCGCCGTCGGCTTCTGCTTCGGCGGCCTGGCCGCCCTGGCCCTGGCCCGGTCGGGCCGGCCGGACCTGGCCGCAGTCGTGACCATGCACGGCAGCCTGGCGACCATGGTCCCGGCCGTGCCGGGCGCGGTCCGCGCCCGGCTGCTGGTCTGCCACGGCGCGCAGGACCCCCACGTCCCCATGACCGACGTCACCGGCTTCGCCGCGGAGATGACCTCGGCCGGCGCCGAGTGGCAGCTGAACATCTACGGCAGCGCCATGCACGGCTTCACCCACCAGCACGCGGTGCCCGGAGCGCAGCCGGGAGTGGCTTATGACGCGCCGGCCGACGAGCGGTCGTTCGCCGCCGCGCGCGACTTCCTGGCGGGCGCGCTGCCGAGCGGCCGCGGACAGTAGCTGCCCGGGCCGGCCGGCCGGGGCGCGCCGGACTGGCCCTGGCCCTGGCCCTGGCGCCCAGCCGGACGGACGCTGGCGCCGGACCGGTGCGCGGCTGGCTCAGGGTGAGGAGCCGCCCTAGCATTCGTCTATTACCCCCAAAATGGCATGAAAACCCCGGCCCGGCGCCGGCCCGGCGCCCGCTCACTCGCGGCCGGCCGTCCCCGCCGCCGCCGCGATGGTGGCCGTCATGGTGGCCAGCATCTCCTCGGTCGGCATCGCCCCCCCGCCGGCGACCGCCTGGCGGAACGCCGCCGCGCAGCCCCGGTGCCCCTTATCCGAACTGCCCTTCCAGATGACCTTGCCGTCGGCCGTCGCCCGGCGGAAGTCGTCGATGACGATCCGGTGCTTGCCGGTGGTCACCTCGATCCATTCCTTTCCCGCCGGAGCCGGAACGCTGGCGTACGCGATGGTCGCCAGTGACCCGTCGGTGAAGCGCAGGGAGACCGCCGCGTCGTCGCCCGGCTCGCCGCCGCCGGGCAGCCCGGACGCCTCCTCGATCTGCGCGCCGATCAGCGCCTGGGCCGTGTCCACGAAGTGGCAGACCTCGCCGAGCAGCCGGCCGCCGTGCCGCCGGTCGTGATACCAGTGCCCGTCCGGCACCGGCCCGGCCGCGACCCGGTAGACCAGCAGCTTGGGCCCGGCGGCCGCGGCCAGCAGCGGGCGGGCGGCCAGCACGGCGGGGGACCAGCGCCGGTGAAGCCGACGGCGAGCTGCCGGCCGGTGTCCTGCCAGGCGGCCGCGACCTGATCCAGCTCGGCCATGCTCAGCGCGAGCGGCTTCTCGCACCACACGTGCCGCCCGGCCCGCAGGGCCAGGGCGGCGAGCTCAGCATGGGTGTCGTGCGGGGTGACGATCACCACGACGTCGGTGTCGCGGTCCTCGATGACGTTGAAGCCGCCCGACACGGCCCGGGCGAAGCCGTGCCGCCCGGCGGCACGGTGCGCGCTGACGCCGCTGGCCGAGGCGATCGCGGTGAACCGGCTGAACCCGGCGGCCCGGAACGCGGGCAGCAGCGTCCCCGCCGTGAACGCGCCCGCCCCGACCCAGCCCACCCCCGGATCGGCGGGCGTCTCCCCGCGGGCCTGCTCGTCTCCCCGCGTGGCCTGCGCCGGCGCCGCCCCGGCCGCCGCCGCGCCCGGCGGGTAGCTGATCCGGATGGCCAGGTACGGCTCGGCGCGCTCCTCGATCAGCCGGTAGGCCCTGGCCGCCTCGCCGATGTCGAAGGTGTGCGTCACCAGGTCGGCGACCTGCAGGCGGCCCGCGGCCAGCAGGTCGAGGACCGCCTCGAAGTTCCGGCCCTCGGTCCAGCGGACCTGGCCGGCCGGGTAGTCCACGCCCCACGCCTCATACGACGCGTCGTACCGGCCCGGCCCGTAGGAGCGGGCGAACCGCAGCGACAGCTCCTTCTCGTAAAACGGCGTCCGGTCCAGGTCCAGGCCGGTGTCGCCGACGATCACCACCGGCGCCCGGTCGCGGCACAGCGCGGGCGCCCGCAGCACCGGGACCGACGACTTGCTCGCCGCGCAGACCAGCACCGCGTCCGCGCCGCGGCCCCGCGACCAGTCCAGGATCCGCCCGGTCGTCGCGTCGCCCAGCTCGTCCAGGGCCAGCAGCCCGGAGCCGGCCGCCACCGACCGCGCGTGCGGCGCGGGGTCGATCCCGGCCACGTCGCAGCCCGCCGCCAGGGCCAGCCGCGCGGCCAGCTGCCCGACCAGCCCGAGGCCGCTGACGACCACCTTCGAGCCCGGCCCGACGTCGGCCTGCCGCAGGCCGTGCAGCGCGATCGACGCCACCGTGGTGAACGCCGCGTCGGCCGGGAGCACGCCGGCCGGGAGCACCGCGCACAGCAGCCCGGGCACCGCCTGGAACTGCGCGTGGCTGGCCTTGCCCGCCCCGCCGGTGGCGACCAGCTGACCCGGCCGGATGCCGCTGACCGCCGTCCCGACCTCGAGGACCTCGCCCGCCGCCGAGTAGCCGAGCAGCAGGTCCTCGGCCAGCCGCCCGCGCACCGCCCGGGCCGTCGCGCCGAGCCCGTCGGCGCGGGCCTTGCGCGCCACCTGGCGGACCAGGTCGGGCCGCGCCCGGGCCTTGGCCAGCAGGCTGGCCTGGGCCAGCGCGGTGACCGCGCGCTCGGTGCCGGGCGAGATCACCGATGCGATCGTGGCCACCAGTACCTCGGTCGGGCCCGGCACCGGCCGGGGCACGTCCAGCACCTCGACGGGCCCGCCCTTGATCGGCTGCACGACGGTCTTCACGCGGGCCTCCCGCTCGGGTCGATGGTGGCCGGGCCGTGGCCGGCGCCGGCCGCGGCGCCGCCGGCCCGGCACCAGCTCGTGGTCAGGCGGACGGGCAGGACCGCGTCCACCCGGCAGGTAAAGACCGGCGCGGCCGCGGTGCGCTGAAAGCCGGTGGCCACCGGCACGGACTCCACACCTAGCCGGAACGGGGCCGACCCCGCCACGGTCACCGCAAACTCGCCGGCCGCCGTCGCGACGGACGCACCGCCCGGCCGGAGGCGGACCCCCGCGCCGGGCGGCAGGTGCCAGCGCAGCGCCACCGCGTGCCGCCCCTCGCCGGTCACCTCGTCATCGACCTGGAGCCCGCCGCTGGTCAGCGACCACCGGCGGCGGTGGCACGGCCGCCCGCGCAGGTGGCGGTAGCCGTCGTGGGCGGCCAGGGCGGTCATGCCGTCGGCCGCCAGCCGGGCCACCGGCCCGAACACCCGGGCGCGGCGGCCCGCCCGGAACGCGCCCCACACCTCCGTGGAGTCGGCGCTGTCGATCTCCACGGTGTTGTGCGCGGCGGTGGACCGCTCGTAGTCGCGGACCGGCCCGGCCGCGTAGGTCGAGGTGCCGGTGTCCACCAGGAGGGGCTGCCCGCCGACGTGGGCCACGCAGCCGAGCGTGTCGGCGTGCGCGTGCGCGGGGAGGTCGTCGGGGCAGGCCGGGCCGGCATCGGCGAGCAGGTGCCAGTCGCCGGCCGCGCCGCGGATCAGCCCGGTGTCGGGCAGGGTCACCAGCGGGCCCGGCGGGACCGGCGCCGGGCGCAGCGCGGCGACCAGGGCGCCGGGCACCGGGAAGCCGTCGTTCAGCAGCGGGACGCCGCCGTCCGGGGTCAGCACCGCGCCAAGCCAGCGGCGCATCCGGGCGATGGCCAGCGTCAGCGCCGGCGCGGGCGGCCGACTGGTGGCATTGAGCAGGTCGGTCACGTCGATCAGGTCAGCGAGCACCTGGCAGTGGTAGGCCGGGGCGCGCTCGTAGTGGCCGCCGTCGGGCAGCACCTGCACGGCCAGCTGCCCGGTCAGCAGCCGCAGGGACCGGCGCAGCAGCGGCTCGTCGCCGAGGAAGACCGCCAGCCCGGTCAGGGCCTTGAGGTTCTTGACCAGGTGGTTGCCGCCGACGTCGGACTCCAGGTGCCGGCGCAGGAACCCGGCGTGCGCGGCCAGCTCGCGGCAGAACTCGCCCGCCAGCCCGGTCCCGGCCACCAGGTCGCGGTACAGCCCGCACCACGACCAGGCCCGCAGGGCCGCCGGGTAGGGCCGCCACGCGTCGCCCGCGCCGAAGGCGCACGACGCCCGCCACGACCGCCACAGCGCGGCGAACAGCTCCCGCGCTGCGCCGCGGTCCGGGTCGGCGGCCAGCCCCCAGGCCCAGTCCCAGTAGTGCAGGTGAAACCGCCAGAGCTGCGGCGCGCCGGGCTGCTGCCAGTCGACGGCGGCCCAGCCGGGCGGCCGCCCGGCGGCGGGCCGCCAGTCCGCGCTGACCGAGTCCGCGGGCAGCCGCGGCGCGGGCAGCTGCGGCGCGGGCAGCCGGTGCGCGGGCAGCTGCGGCGCGGGCAGCCGGTGCGCGGCGGGCCACTGGCCGGGCAGCGTGCCGCCGGGCCGGCGCCTCGGCAGCGGCGGGGCCGGCGGGTCGCCGAGCCGCCGGGTCACGCCGAGCAGCCGGATCTGGCCGGCCCGCAGCTCAGCCAGGCCCGGCCAGTGCGGGGGCGAGGTGACGGTCAGCGCGGTCGCGTCCAGCGGGCTGAAATCCGCGGGCCAGCCCGGCATGGCCGCCGGGTCCGGGCCACCGCGCGGCCGCCCGGCCAGCAGCCGCTCGCCGGCCTGGGGAAAGCGGTGCAGCGCCGCGGCCTGGGCCCGCAGCCGGGCCCGGTGCGCGATCTGCGCCGGCCGCAGGTGCGCGGCGGTCCGTCCGAGCAGCGCGAGTTCCTCGCCCGTCATGCCGCCAGGCCCAGGGCGCGGGCCTCGGACCGGATCCCGGCGGCGAACGAGCGCGGTGCGAAGCCGAGGTCCCGGGCCGCCGCCCGGATCCCGAACGCCTTGTCCTCGGCGAGCCGGCGGACCTGCTCGGCCCGGATCCGGGGGCTCCGGCTGACCAGCTCGTAGCCGCGGGCGGCAGCCAGCACCGGGGGCAGCGGCACCGGGACGAACCGGGTCCGGCTGCCCACCGCCTGCCCCGCCGTGCGCAGCAGCTCGCCGAAGGTCAGCGGCACCGGCCCGGCCAGGTCATAGGTCACGCCGGCCGGCTTGCCGCCCGCCAGCCCGGAGCCGGCCAGCCCACAGTCAGCCAGCCCGGAGCCGGCCGGCCCGGAGCCGGCCAGTTCCGCGCCGATCAGTTCTGCCGCGGCCAGCACGGCGTGGGCCACGTCGGCCACGTGCACCGGCTGCTGCAGGTGGCCGCCGCCGGGCACCGGGAGCACGGGGACCCGGCACAGCAGCGGCAGCAGCCGGGACAGGTTCCGGTCACCGGGCGCACCGTAGATCATCGTCGGCCGCAGGATGATCCAGTCCAGCGCCGACTCCGCGATCCGCTGCTCGGCGGCCAGCCGCACCCGCTTGCTCGCGGCGGGCAGCGTGGTCGTGACCGCCGTGGTGGAGACGAACACCGCCCCGCGGACCTGCGCCCGCTCCGCCGCCGCGACGATCGCCGGGGCGTCCCCGAAGCCGAGCGACGCCAGGTTGACCAGCACGTCCCCGGCGGCGAAGGCCTCCGCCAGCGCCGCGGCGGCCGCCGGGCCGGGGGCGGCCAGGTCCCCGCCGACGGGCCGGGCGCCGAGCGCGCGCACCGCCGCGGCCGCCGCCGGGCTGCGGGCCAGCGCGGCCACCTCGTAGCCGCGCGCCGCGGCCTCGCGCAGCACGAACCCGCCCAGGAAGCCGCTGCCCCCCGTCACCACCAGCCTCACGGCCGCCCGTCCTTAATGGCCGGGTCCGGCCCGGCCGCGCTCGTCGGGTTGTCCAGGATCTTGCGGTACTGCCGGGCCAGGTCGCCGCGGTCGAAGAAGCGCTGCACGTAGGCGCGGCCCTGCCCGGCCATGGCCCCGCGCCGCCGCGGGTCGGCGGCCAGGGCGCTGATGGCCGCCGCGAGGGCCGCGGGGTCACCGGGCGGCACGACGATCGCGCCCGCCTCGCGCAGGATCTGCGCCGCCTCGCCGGCGACCGCTCCGATGACCGGCCGCCCGGCCGCCAGGTACTCGAACATCTTCGACGGGATGAACGTCGCGAACAGCGGGATATCCCGGAGCGTGACCAGCAGGATGTCTGCGGTGGCCAGCAGGGCGGGCACCAGTTTCGCCGGGATAGCGTTCGCCAGGGTGACGTTCCCCAGGCCCAGCTCCGTCACCTTCTGCCGCAGTCGCTGCTTGTCGGCCCCCTCGCCGACGAAGGCCAGGTGCACGGGCTGGCCGGCCAGGGCCGCGGCCGCCTCCACCGCCTCGGGCAGGCCCTGCGAGATCCCGTGCGTGCCCGCGTACAGGACCAGGCACTCGTGCGGGCGAGCGCCGAGCCCGGCCCGCAGGAACGGGTCGGGCGGGGTGGCCGGGTCGAAGCGGTCCGGGCTGACCCCGTTGCGGATGGTGTGCACCTTGGCGGCGGGCACCCCGCGGCCGATGAGGTTCGCGCGGAAGCCGTCGCTGACCACCACGACCTCGTCGGCGGCGGCGTACGCGGCCAGCTCCAGCCGCTCCAGGACGGCGATCACCCGGCGGCTGGTGAGCACGCCGAGCTCGACGAAGATGGCCGGCCACAGGTCGCGGACCTCGACGACGAGCCGGGCGCGCTTGACCTTGGCCAGCAGCCAGGCCGAGGCGATGGAGAAGAACGTGGGGGAGGACACCACGACGGTGTCGGCCGGGCCGCTGGCCCGCCACCCGAGCAGCACGCTGGACACCATGAAGCTCAGGTGCGACGCGGTCTTGCGGGCGAAGCCCTCGTTGCGCGTCGCGTACAGCCAGGTGCGCAGCACCGCGTAGCCGTCCCGGCGCTCCCGCCGCCGGATCGCGCGGCGGTACTCCGGCGGCAGCACCCCGGTCGGGTGGTTCGGCATCCCGGTCAGCACCGTGACGTCGTCCCCGCCGGCCGCCCACGCGGCGGCCAGCGCGGACAGCCGGGCCTGCGGGGCGCCGGTCTCGGGCGGGAAGTAGTGGCTGACGATCAGCGTCCGCATGTCAGGCCGCCCCGCCCGCGGGGCCGGTCACGGCGGGCTGCTCGCCCTCGGCGGGCTCGGGCGCCTGAGCCGGCCGCGGGGCGGGCACGGCCGGGACGGGCCGGGGGACGGGCACGGTGCCGCCCGGGCCGGTGGCAGCCGGCACTTGGCTGGCCGGTGCTGGGGCGGGCTGGCCGAGCCAGGCGGGGGCGCCCAGGTAGGCGGCGAGCAGGGCCAGCCCGGCCAGGTCGGCGGCGGCCCGGGCGAGCGGGTCGTTCGTGAGGCTGACCGCCCCGAGCAGGCTGAGCCCGGCGGTCAGGGCGCCGGTCGCCGCGGTCACCCGCTGGTGCGACCAGCCCGCGTCGGTCAGCCGCTGGTAGACGTGCGTGCGGTGGGCCAGCAGCCACGGCTCCCCGGCCCGGATCCGGCGCTGCAGGGTCCACGCGGTGTCGGCCAGGTAGAGGGCCAGCGGGCCCAGCGCGGCCTCGGGCGGCAGGCCCGCGATCACGACGGCGCAGGCGGCCAGCACGGCCAGCGCCGCGCCCAGGGCGTAGCTGCCCACGTCGCCGAGGAAGACCCGGGCGCGGACCGCGTTCCAGGGCAGGAAGGCTGCCGCGCCGCCCGCGACCGCCGCGCCGCCGGCGGCCAGCAGCGGATCCGCGTGCCACAGGCCGAGGCCCGCGTAGCAGGCGCCGCCGACCAGGGCGTGCGCCCCGGAGATGCCGTTCACGCCGTCCATGAAGTTGAAGGCGTTGACGAAGCCGGTGATCCAGGCGGCGATGGCCACGGCCGCCGCGACCGCGGCCGCCGCCGGCAGGCCGGCCGCGCGGGCCAGCAGCCAGCCGGCGGCCAGGCCCGCGGCGGCCTGCATGGCCAGCCGGCCGCGGGCGGGCAGGCCATGCAGGTCATCGGCCAGGCCCATCGCGGCGAAGACGGCCACTGCGGCAGCGAAGATCAGCGCCGTGGCCGCCGGGATCAGCTCGGCCGCAAGCACCAGGGCGATCGCGATCGGGGCGCCGCCGCCGCGCGGGGTGGGCACCGTGTGCGACGACCGCAGGTTGGGCGTGTCGATCGCGGCGACCCGGCGCAGCAGCGGGATGGTCACCGGCTCGGCCGCCGCCACGAAGCCGGCGCTCAGGACGGCCGCGGCCGCCGCGGTTGCCAGATGCCCATGCACGGTGCTGGATACTACCGACCTGAATCACAGTCCGTGGCAGTTCGAATACGTTACGTTAAAGAAGTGGCTGCGCCCGAGACCGTGACACCGCAGACCGTGACACCGGAGTACCCGCTGCCCGACCCCGCCCGGTCGGTCGCGGTGGTCGGGCTCGGCTACATCGGCCTGCCGACGGCCGTGTGCCTGGCCACCGGCGGCCTCGATGTCACCGGCGTCGATGTCAGCCCCGGCATCGTCGAGCTGGTGAACCGGGGCGAGGCGCCGTTCGCCGAGCCCGACCTGTCCGTCGGGGTCAGCGGCGCGGTGGCCATGGGCCGGCTGACCGCGCAGCGCGAGATGCCCGCGGCCAGCGCCTACATCATCGCCGTGCCCACGCCGTTCGCCGACGGCCACCGGCCGGACCTGACCGCCGTCCTGGCCGCGGCCCGGGCCATCGCGCCCGTGCTGCGCGGGGGCGAGGTCATCGTCCTGGAGTCCACCGTGCCGCCCGGCACCACCCGCCGGATCAGCGAGCTGATCGGCACGCTCCGCCCCGACCTGCGGCTCCCGCACGCCGGCGTGGACGCCGACGTGCACCTGGCGCACTGCCCCGAGCGCGTCCTGCCCGGCCGGATCATGATCGAGATCGCGACCAACGACCGGGTGATCGGCGGCCTCACCCCCGCCTGCGCGGCGCGGGCCGCCGGGCTATACCGGACGTTCTGCCATGGCCAGCTGCTCATCACCGACGCGGCCAGCGCCGAGATGGCCAAGCTGGCCGAGAACGCCTACCGGGACGTCAACATCGCCTACGCCAACGAGCTGTCGCTCATCTGCCACCGGCTCGGGCTGGACGTCTGGGAGATCCGCCAGCTGGCCAACCACCACCCGCGGGTCGACATCCTGCGCCCCGGGCCCGGCGTCGGCGGGCACTGCATCGCCGTGGATCCCTGGTTCATCGTCGACGCCGCGCCCGAGCAGGCCACCCTGATCGCTGCCGCCCGGCACGTCAACGACCAGATGCCCGGCCACACCGCCGCCCAGATCGTGGCCACCTCGCGGCGGTTCCGGGACCCGCGCATCGCCTGCCTCGGCCTGTCGTTCAAGGCCGATGTCGAGGACCTGCGGGGCAGCCCGGCCGTGGAGGTCGTCCGCCAGGTCGCGGCCGAGCTGCCCGACACCAAGGTGCTGGCGGTCGAGCCGCACGCCGCGGCGCTGCCCGATGCGCTCGACGCGCTCGGCAACGTGGTGCTCACCGACACCCACGACGCCCTCCGGGACGCGGACATCGTCGCGCTGCTCACCGACCACTCGTGCTTCCGCGCCATCCGCCGCACGGCGCTCGCGGGGAAGGTCGTCTACGACACGCGCGGGCTGTGGGCCTGACCGGGTCCCGTCAGGCTGACCGGATGTCCCGTCAGGCTGACCGGATCAGGTAGCTCACCGTCGTCTCCAGCTCGGCCGGGTCCTCGCGCCAGTCTCCGAGCGCCCACGTCGTCTGCCGGGCAATGACGGCGGTCGGCCGGGCCGGCACGCCTGGATGCTGATCTCGTGCGGTGACTGGCCCATCCCCGAATGCTGCCACCAGGGGCGGACAGAAGCCGGACTCTCGCCCGAAATGAGATGGTTCATGCGAATTGGCAGCAAAGGTCGCCGGCGCAGCGGTCGAGGTCGCGGGCGGTCATCGCCGCCCGGGGCCGCACTAGGACCGGGCGGCCTATATCGTTCTCGGGTTCACGCATGCCGAAAGTCATCACATCGGCTCACGGACCCGATCATCGGCCGCGGCGCCGGGCGTTTCCTCACCACGCGGAACACGCTGGACACCAGGATCAGCCCAGTCCCACTGGCCCGGCCCTGGCCGAAGTTTCTTGGTCCGGAAGTCTTGCGCAGGACGGCGGAAACAGGGACAAGGAGTAAGAACGGGAAATTAGATCATGCCGGCTCCCAACGGCGGCGAGACCGGCTGCAGGCCTCTCGGTTCGCCATTCCCGGCACCGGATCCTGCCCGCACGCGCCCAGCCATTCACCACACGGAAGACGAAAGCTCCGAGAAGAGGCACCACTACCGTGAGTAGTCATATCGAGGCGGCCACCGAGGTCGTCGTCGAGAACATCGGCGCCTGGGTGCCGGAGAATGCCATCGACCTGGACCTGTTCCTGGCCGGCCTGCCGCTGCTGTTCGAGGCCCTGGCATCGTCGGTGGCCGGCGTGGCCGAGCGACTGGGCGCGGAGTTCCCGGTCGACCCCTCCGTCCCCGACCACCTGCAGGAGATCGCCGCCACGGTCGCCGGGATGGGCGAGTTCGCCGGGGAGGCGCACGCCATTCACCGCGTCGCGCACGCCGCGGAGATGGATCGGATCGAGAACCCCCGGCCGAATGAGAGTCTCTGGGATGTTGTCGAGAATCAGTGACCGCCCGGGCGTGAGGCCCGCGGCCACCGCGCCCGCCAGCGTGTCGCTGGCCCGGCGCCGCGCGCTGGAAGTCGGCCTGCCCGTCGCCCTCGGCGGCTACGCGGCGGGCACGGTGCTCAGCGCCTTCAACCTGCCCCCGCTGGCCCTCGGCGTCGGGTGCCTGGCCCTGGGCGCGGTCCTGGTCGTGACGGCCCTCGTCCGGGGCGAGCCGGGACTGCGCACCGCCCACCGCGCGGCGTGCGGGGCCGCGGCGGCTGCCTGGCTGGCCTTCGCGGGTACCGCCGCGCCGTGGGCCTGGCCAGCCGCGGCGCTCCTGGTCGTGGCGGCCGCGGCCGCGGTCTGGTGCTACCCGCGGATCATCGAGCGGGAGCACCGCGCGCAGGAGGAGGCTCGCCGCGCCGCGCTGATAGCCCGCGCGCAGCGGGAGCAGCGCCGGTGGCCCGACCTGCTGGCCCGCATCGGGCATCCCGGCGTGCGGTTCGCCGGGCGGGAGGACACCCAGGCCGGGTACGTGGTCCACCTGCAGCTGCCGGGGTCCGGCAAGGTCACCTACTCGGCCCTGGTCCCCGCGACCGAGAAGCTGGAGGTGGCCGCCCGGCTGCGGCACGGCTCGCTGCGGTTCGAGCGCGGCGACCAGGCGCACAAGGTAATCCTGCACGTGGCCGAGCGGGACGTGCTCGGCGAGACGATCCCGTTCCCGGTCCCGGAGCCGGACGGCGCGGACGTGCTCAGCATCGTGAACCCGATCCCGGTCGGGCTGTTCGAGGACGGCCAGGTCTGCGCGGTGACCCTGCGCGAGATGGCCACCCTGATCGTCGGCCTGCGCGGCTCGGGCAAGTCGAACCTGCTGAACGTGCTGCTGGCCCAGCTGTCCCGGTGCGCTGACGTGCTGATCTTCGCGATCGACCTGAAGGGCGGGCGGATGGCCGCGCCCTGGATCGAGCCGTGGCTCGACGGGCGCAGCCCCCGCCCCGTGGTCGACTGGCTGGCCACCGACCGGGAGGAGGCGGAGCGGATGCTCCGCGCGCTGCTGCGGGCCGTGCAGGCCCGGTCCCGGTCCGGCAGCGGCGGCGAGAAGGTCATGCCGTCGGCCCGGCAGCCCGCCATCTTGCTGGTGTGCGACGAGATCGCCGTCATCTTGGGCATGGGCATGGGCGGGCCGCGTTTCTCGGCCGAGGGGGTCACCAACCTGACGCTGGCCGGTCTCGCCACCCAGCTGGTGATGACGGGGCGGTCCGAGGCAATCGACCTGATCATGGCGACCCAGCGCGGCTCCGTCACGATGACCGGGTCGGCCGACCTGAAGTCGCAGTGCGCGCTGCGGATCGGCCTCGGCGTCTCGTCCGAGGGCGACGCCCGGCTCATCATCCCCGACGACGTGAAGATCGCCGCCGACCTGGCCCGGCTGCGCTACCCCGGCACCGGGATCGTGCAGCAGGGCAAGCAGGGCCGGGTCCTGCCGGTCAAGTTCTTCCGGATCGAGCACGAGGCGATCAGCGAGATCGCCGAGCGCGGCAGCATGATCCGGCCCGGTCCTGACCCGCTGCTGGAGGAGGCGCTGGGCGAGGACTACGCCCGGCGCTGGGACTTCGACCGGGCCCAGAAGATCCCGGGGGTCTTCAGCCGGTCGACGGTCCCGACCGCGATCGCCGCGCCGGTCCCCGAGCCGGCGCCGGAACCGCTCGCGCTCATCACCGCGCCGGAACAGCCGCAGCGGGCGGAGCAGGCCGAGTCGGCGGGGCAGGCCGAGCAGCCAGAGCAGCCCGAGCCGGCCCGGCGCCGGATGGCCGCCATGCTCCAGGCGGCCGGGGTCCGGGGGATGACGATCCGCGCCATCGCCGAGCAGCTGGCCGCGGACGGGCAGGAGGTCGCGCACCAGACCATCTACCGCTGGCTCAACGAGGAGCTCGTGGCTGGCCGGGCCCAGGACGCCTCCTACGGCCGGTGGAAGTGGCGGCGCAGCGGCGCGGCGGGCCCGGAACTCCAATAGCAGACCGTAGCCCCTGGCCAGTGCGGCAGGCGGCTGCGGCGCGGCCGGCCGGCGGCGGCGATACCCTTCGGCCCATGAGCGACGAGACCCAGGCCGAGAAGGCGCGCGTAGCCCGCGCCTGCGGGGCGGCCAGCGTGACCCGCGAGGCCGCCGGCCCGCGGGCGGACCGCAGCGCGGCCGACGTAGTCGAGGGCTACGCGATAGAGCTGCTCGACCACCTGGACGGCAGCGTTCCGCGGGCCCTGTCCGCGGCCCGCGCGGCCTGCCTGTCGGCGGCCGGCGAGGTCGCGCACCCCGGCCGCTGGCGCACGGCGATGCTGGCCGTGGAGCTGTGCCGCCGGGCCGCCCACCTGGCCGGCCACGACGGCGGGGACCCCGAGGACCCGGGCCGGGCGGTCCCCGGGCAGCAGGACGCTCCCCGGCCGGACGCGGAAAGGTAACGGAAAAGGGTTCCTCCGGCGGCCGGGCCGGCTGTTACGTTCGTTCCATGTCGGTTGTCCTGTTACTGGCGGCAGCAGCGGAATTGGCCTGGCCACGGTGCGGCGCCTGGCCGCTGCGGGCCATCAGGTGTACGGCCCCGGAACCCGGAGCGGGCCGCCCCGCCGGGCGGCGTGACGCCCTTCGCGGCGGACGTGGGCGACGCGGAGTGAACCTGTTCGGGCCGATGCGGCTCGCGGCCGCCGCGGTGCCCGTCATGCACGCCTCGGGCGGCGGCCGGATCCCGGCGTCGTTCGGCGGCTGGTACTCGGCCAGCAAGGCGGCGTTGGCCAGCGCGAGCGCCGTGCTGGATGCCGAGGTGCACGAGTTCGGGATCTTCGTGACGGTGGTCGCGCCGGGCCTGTTCCGGACCCCGATGGCCGAGCGGCTGGCCGACCGGCCGGACGTCTCGGGCTCCCGGTACGCCGCGGCCCTGGCCGCGCTGCCCGCCCGCGCCGCCGCATCGCTCGAGCATGCCGGCGACCCGGACGAGGTGGCCCGGGCCATCGAGGAGTGCATCGCGGCCGGCGACCCGCCGGCCCGGATCGTCGTCGGCGGCCGACGCCGAGGAAATGATCAAGATGGTCCGCGACGCCGGCCCCGACGACCTGGCCCGCATCCTGCGGGAGTACGTCGCGGGCCTGGCCCCCCTGAGGGCTGGCGCCCGCTCCCGGCAGCAACCGCAACGTTGTCGTTGGCACTGCCTAGAATGAGCCTATGGCCTGGGACACCGAGGGGACCCGCCGCCGCCTGCAGGAGGCGGCGACGATCGAGTTCGCCGAGCGCGGCCCGGACGGCACGACCATGGCCCGCATCGCCGAGCGGGCCGGCATCAATAAGGAGCGCCTGTACAAGTACTTCGGCGACAAGCAGGCCCTGTTCGAGACGGTGCTGTCCGGCGAGCTCGAGAAGCTCGCCGCCGCGGTGCAGCCGCTCGCGGGCGGCTTCGAGGACATCGGCGAGTTCGCCGGGCGCACCTTCGACTACCACGCGGCGCATCCCGAGCTCGTCCGGCTGCTGCTGTGGGAGGGGCTGGCCGGGGACCCGGTCGCCGACCAGGCCCGCCGCACCGCCCACTACCAGGACAAGGCCCGCGCCTACGCGGCCGCCCAGCGGGCCGGGACTCTCGACGATGACCTCGACCCCGACCACCTGGTGTTCCTGATTATCGCGCTGGCCGCCTGGTGGCTCGCCGTGCCGCAGCTCGCGTTCATGCTGACCGGCAGTGATGGCAGTGACGCGGACGAGCACGCCCGCCGCCGGGCGTGCGTCGTCCGGGCCGCGGAGCGGCTGGCCCGGCCGCGCTGACGCCGCTCCCGGGCGGCAGAATGCGCCCTGGCTGCGCGGATCAGCGCCCGCGCCATCTACCGTGTGGTTATGGCCTTCATTCCGAGCTCGGGACGCCCGCCCGGCAAGCTGGCGCGGGCGATCGGCTTCACCGGTCAGGGCCACGCGCCGGCCCAGACGCCCGATGAGGCCCGGCGCGCGGAGGGCAAGCGCCAGCAGGCTGAGCGTATTCGCAAGCAGGCTGAGCGCAAGCGCGCCCGGGAGCGGCAGAGCCAGCTGCCGCCGGACGCGACCGTCACCCTGGACGGGGAGCGGGCCGAGGCGGGCATCGACGGCATCCTGTCGGCCCTGGACCGGGATCTGGTCGGCCTGGTCCCGGTGAAGAAGAAGACGGAGGAGATCGCCTCGCTGCTGCTGGTCGACCGGCTGCGCCGCCGGTTCGGCCTCGACGCGGCCCGGCCCAACCTGCACATGTGCTTTACCGGCGCGCCCGGCACCGGGAAGACTACGGTGGCGCTGCGGATGGCCACCATGCTGCACCAGCTCGGCTACCTCGAGCAGGGCCAGCTGGTCCACGCCATGCGCGATGACCTGGTGGGGGAGTACATCGGGCAGACCGCGCCCAAGACCAAGCAGGTCCTGAGCCGGGCCATGGGCGGGGTGCTGTTCATCGACGAGGCCTACTACCTGTACCGGGACACCGACTCCAAGGACTACGGGCAGGAGGCGATCGACATCCTGCTCCAGGTCATGGAGAACGACCGCGACAAGCTCGTGGTCATCCTGGCCGGCTACAAGGACCGGATGGACGTGTTCTTCTCGTCCAATCCCGGGATGAGCTCGCGGATCGCCCACCACCTCGACTTCGGCGCCTACGGGCTCGATGAGCTCGTGGCCATCGGGAAGATCATGCTGGAGGAGGCGAGGTACTACCTGTCCCCGGAGGCCGAGGTCGTGTTCCGGGATTACCTCATCCGCCGGATGCAGCAGCCCCGGTTCGCCAACGCCCGGAGCGTCCGCAACGAGCTGGAGCGGGCCCGCCTGCGCCATGCGCACCGCCTGGCCGGCGAGCCGCACCTCGCCCGGACCCGCGACGACCTGATGCGCATCGAGCCCCCGGACATCCTGGCCAGCGCCGTGTTCGCGCTGCTGGCCGGCGAGCAGCTGCATTAGTGCGGCGGGCCGCTCGCGGCGGGCGCGGGTGCGGGGGAGGCGGCACTAGCTGGTGCGCCGGTGCAGGAGCCAGACCGCCGCGCCGAGCGCCGCCGCCGCGAGGACCAGGAACAGGCCGCCCTCGATGAACTGCATGGGCCAGAACCGGCCGGCCGGCTGATAGGTGACGGCCAGGTGCCCGACCCGGGGGACCACGCTGAGCTGCCAGTCGCCGACGTGCCCGGTGTACGGCGGCAGGGCGTTGGTGCTGAAGTCGCAGCTGCTGCTGGCGCACGGGACCTGGAGGTGGACGGGCGCCAGGAAGTGGTAGGGGCGGAGGTAGGCCTCGACCCCGCCCCGGATGACGAGCCACGGGACGAACGCGGCCACCATGGCGCCGGCTGGGTTTACTACTCGTTCTCCACGTTCCTGTGCGTGCCGAGCCCTGGCCCAGGAGGGCGGCTACTCGCTCGGTGCCCAGGCCGGCGAGGCGGCCATCGCCAAGCTGGCCGCCGACGCGGCGTTCACCCGCTTCCGCCGCGCCGCGGAGACGCCGTTCAACATCGTCTACGAGGCCCGGCCCTAGCGACCGCGGGCAGTGCCGCGCGGCGCCGAGGCCGCGCCGCGCGGCGCGGCGGTGGTCAGCCCGCCGGGCGGCTGCCGGGCTGCGGGCGCGTCCGGGCGGCGCCCTCGCCGTGCGGGGAACGGTCCGCGCCGCGGGCCTTGTGCTCGCCAGAACGAGGTGCCCGGCGTCCGCCGCGCTCAGATTCGTGATCACGCTTGGCGGCGTCACGCTTGGCCGCGTCGCGCGCGGCAGCTCGTTCCCCGGCCGTCCGGGGCCGGGCCGGGCCGTGCGGGGCCAGGTCCGGCAGGTCGGACGGCGGCCGCTGGATGGCCGGCATGAAGGACGTCAGGGCCTGGCCGGCCTGCTCGGCCGCCTGGCGCTGCTCGATCTGTTCCTCAACCCGGACCGTGGCCGCCTCCAGCCGGTCGCTCATCGACTGGCGCCGACGGGTCCGGGTCCGGGCCTTGACCAGCCGATCCGCCCCATAGAGCGCCAGGACGATGCAGATAATGCCAATGAGGGACAGGACACGCACTAGGTTCCGCCTTTCCCGCGAAGCCGTCCAGATGACTTCAGGCTATGTCAGGACGGGCCGGAGCCGGCGCATTGACGGGCCGGGGGGACTGGGCTAGCGTAACGGGCATACTAATAGTAAACTTTCCTATTAGTTGATGCGGGGGGGAGCGGACCTCGAACTCCTGGGGATGACATGAGGGCCTCGGAGAACTTCATGACCGCGCTGGCCTGCACCGAGTTGCAGGGCGGCCTGTCCGCTTCCCAGGTCGGCCTCGGGCTGCCCGCCTCGCCGTCAGCCGCTGGCAGCGGGTACACCAGCCCGTCGGTGGTGAACAGCGCCCTGGACTGCCTGGCGGCCAGGACGAACTGCGGCAGCTTCGTCCCGCAGGCCGCGTCGCCGGGCCTGCGCGGCGTGATGACCTGGTCCATCAACTGGGACGCGTCCAACGGCTACAACTTCGCCGACACCGTCGCCCCGCACCTGGCGTCGCTGCCCTAATCCGGCGGGCCCGGCCCGCCGAGCTTGATCGTGGGAAGATTGCTCACCACCGGGGGCGAGCAATCTTCCCACGATCATGAAAATGGCCCCGAATACCCGGATAACAGCAAGAGGCGGCACGCTGGCCCGGCCCGGAAGGGCTCCGTTTCGTATTCTCGGGCGTTTCCCGGAACCGAATGCCGCCTCAGCGCAATAGAGGTGCGATGGAAGCGGGCCGGCTGCGGGAAGGAACGTCATGAGCCTGGGAATCACCGCCGTGGGGCGGCCCTGGCCGGGGGCCGGGCGGCTGCTGCGGATTGAGCTGCGGCGCAGCGCGATGCTGTGGCTGCTGCCGCTGGCCGCGGCGCTGTTCTACTACCAGGCCTACCGGCGGGCCCTGGCGCTGCCGCCGCTGTGGAGCCTGCGGGCCATGACCCTCCAGAACGATGCCCTGCTGGATTTCGCCATGCCCGTGGCCGGCGGTGCGGCCTGGGTGGGCGCGCGGGAGAGCCGCCGCCACCTGGCCGACCTGGTGGCGGGCACGGCCCGGTCGCGCTGGGCGCGGCAGCTGGCCGCCTGGGCCGCGGTCACCTGCTGGGCGCTGGCCGGCTACCTGGCCTGCACCGGCGTCGTGTACGCGATCACGGCCCGGCAGGCGACCTGGGGCGGGCCGCTGTGGTGGCCGGTCGCGGTCGACGCGGCGGGCGTGTCGGTGATCTCGGCCGCCGGGTTCGCGGCCGGGGCGCTGCTGCCGAGCCGGTTCACGGCGCCGCTGGCCGCGGTGGCCGCGTTCTTCGCCCTGGGGTTCTCGATCGAGGCGGCGCACGGCTCCAGCTCGTACTGGCTGATCGCGCCGGGGACTGCGGTCGGGCCGAGCGCGGGAGTGGCGACCTTCTACGGCTTCCTGCCGGACTTGTCCATCGCCCAGGTGATGTTCCTCACCGGGCTGGCCGGGGCGGTGCTGGGCGGCCTGGGGCTGCCCGTCCGCGCGGCCGGGCGGAGGCTGCGCGCGGCCGCCGTGGCGCTGACCGTGGCCGGCCTGGCCACCGCGGGAACCGCGGTCGGGCTGGTCGGCACGGCCCGCTTCGACAGCCACGGCATGACGGTCATCCCGGCCCTGCACGACGCGGCCAGCGGCGCGCCGGTGCCCTACACCCCGGTCTGCACCGCCGGCCCGGTTCCGGTCTGCCTGCACCCGGCCTACGCCGCTGACCTGCCGGCAGTATCGGGCGCCCTCCGGGGGGTGCTCAGCCAGGTTGCCGGGCTGCCCGGCGCGCCGTCCCGGGTGGCCCAGGCCGCGCCGCTCTATACCCTGAACCCCCCGAACGGAGTCAGCGTCAGGACGACCTCCGCCTCCGGCGGTACGGCCCTCCTGCTGCTGCCCGTCCCGCCGCCCGGCCAGACGGTGAATGGCGCGACCGTGACCCCCGCGGAGTTCGCGGCCCAGGCGGCGGCCAATATCGCGCCGGGCATCGTGGCCGGCGTGATCGGCGGCCGCGGTCGTCTGAGTCCCGCGCAGGCGGTCGTCACGGCGGCCCTGCTGATGGACGGCCGGGCCGGCCTGGCCACGCCGGAGTACTCCATCGGCGGGTCCGGCCAGGGCGTGACCGGGCGGCCCCCGACCGGCGTGACCGGGCAGCCCCCGGCCGGCGTGGCCGCGGCGTTCCGGCGGTTCGCCGCGCTGCCCGCCGCGGCCCGGCACGCGTGGCTGGCCGCTCACCTGGCGGCGCTGCGCGCCGGGCGCGTCTCGCTGGCCCAGCTGCCATGACCGCGGGCCTGGCCCGTTTCGCCCCGGCGGCCGCGCGGCCGGCCCGGCCGCCGTGGCCCGGCCTGCGGCTCATCCGGCTGCACGCCGTCAGCCGCCGGCTCCCGGCCGCCCTGGCCGCCATCGCGGGCTGCGCTGTCGGGCTGCGGTTCGCGCTGCTCTGGCCCTGGGACAGCTACGGCGCCCTGCAGCTGCCGCTGCTGTTCGAGGCCCTGGCGGCCGCGGTCATCGGGGTCACGGCCGGCAGCCCGCTCGGCGACCCGGAGCGCGCGACCGGCCGGTGGCTGCCGTTCCTGCGGCTGGGCGGTGCCGTCGCGCTGACCGCGATCGCGGCCGTCGCGCTGGCCGCCGCCGGGACGGGCGCAAACCTGGCGGGCGGCACCCTGGACGTGGTCCGTAACCTGGCCGGGCTGGCCGGCCTCAGCCTGCTGTGCGCTGCGGTCCTGGGCGGCGGCCTGGCCTGGACCGGGCCGCTGGGCTACCTGATGCCGGGCGCCTACGCCCTGTACACCGACTGGCACGGGCCGGCCCTCACCACGCCGTGGCTGTGGCCCGGCCGGCCGCCGCACGATGCCGGCGCCGCGCTCTGCGCCGGGCTGGTCCTGGCCGCCGGGCTGGCCGCCGTCACGGCCCGCGGCGCCCGCGACCCGGCCGGCGAGTAGCGCGGCCGGGCCCCGCAGCCAGCTAGGCAGACGCGCCGCCGCCGCCGCGGACCCGGGCCAGGACCAGCGTGATGTCGTCCTCGCCCCGCGGGCGCAGGGCCTGGGTGACCGAGTCGCCAGCCTCGCTCAGCGGAGCGGCCGGGTCGGCCAGGGCGTCGCACAGCAGGTCGCGCAGGGCGGCCAGCCCGTCGTCCAGGGACCGGGCCCGGCTCTCGACCAGCCCGTCAGTGAACAGGGCGAGGGTGGCGCCGGGCGGCAGGCTGACCAGAGTGGACTCGAACGTGCCGGCCTCCAGCCCGAGCGGGAGGCCGGGCGGCAGGTCGAGCATCCGCCCGACTCCGCTGGGCAGCACCAGGGCCGGCGGCAGGTGCCCGGCCTGGGCGATCAGGCATGAGCTGGCCACCGGGTCGATGATGGCGTAAATGCAGGTCGCGAACGGCGCGGCCAGGCCCGCCGCGAGCTCGTCCAGCCGCCGCAGGATCTCCCCCGGCGGGAGGTCGAGGGCGGCCAGGATATGGGCCGCGGTGCGCAGCTGGACCATCACGGCCGCCGCCTCCGGTCCGTGACCCATCGCGTCCCCGACGATCAGGGCGGCCCGGCCATCAGGCAGCGGGACGATGTCGTGCCAGTCGCCGCCGACGACGCTGTCGCCGACGGGCAGGTAGCGGCGGGCGACCTCCAGGCCCGGCGGGATGTCGAGCTTTCCGGGCAGCAGCCCGCGCTGCAGGGCCAGCGCCGTGCGCCGCTCCCGCGCGTACAGCCGGGCGTTGTCAATGGAGACCGCGGCCCGGTACAGGAGCTCGCCGGCCGCGGCGATGTCGGCGTCGCCGAACGGCGGAAAACCGGCCATCCGGCCGAACGAAGCGCTGCCCACCACGGCGCCGTGCGCGGCCAGCGGCATGGCCAGGAAGGAGGTGAAGTCGGCTACGGCTCGCCGGCCGCCCGGGTGCCGGGACAGCCGCTCGACGGTGTCGTGGTCCAGGTGCTTGCCGACCGTCGGCTGGCCGGTCACCATCGCCCGCAGGGACATGGACTCCGGGCTGAGGACCACGACCTCGCCCGGCGCCAGCACGCTATAGGTCGCGGTGGCCGGCTGGCCGGCCACCAGGGCGGCGAGGCGCCGGACGACCATGCCCTCGCCGTCCGGCGGCGCGGTTACCTCGTCCGTGGCCAGCAGCCGCTCGGCCACGAAGACCGTGGCCGCGTCGGCGAAGCCGGGCACGGCCGCCTCGACGACCTCGCCGGCGGTCCGGCTGAGGTCCAGCGTGGTGCCGATCCGGGCCGCGGCCTCCCGCAGCCGGCCCAGGTCCGGCTCACGCCGCGGCGGCGGCGTGGCCTCGCCGTCCGCCGGTGCCCGTGACTCCACCGTTACCTAGCACCCGCCTCGTTGTGCTCGCCGAGCTGAGCCGGCGGAACGTCGCAAAAGACGCAGTAGCTCCTTTTACTGCTGTTCCGCTCAAGCTGGTAATACCAGTAGCCTGAGGTATCACACGAAAGAAGAATGTATCGCAGCAGGACCGCCGAAATAGGCCGTGCAGGCTGCCCACCGGAGTTATTGCCCGTCGGGCGGGCCGGCATACGTCGTGACGGCCCGGAGAGCCGTGCGGATCAGGATGAGGGGTAATGGCCGACGAGCCGAACCCATCCCGCCGGGAGCGGACACCAGTTGGGCGAACGTCGCCGGCGTCTATGAACTCTGATGACTGTCAGCTGTCCGGCCATTACGCTAGGCGATGTGATTCTCGTGGGGCGGCCGGGCCGGGCGTGACGGAGATTCTGGTGCTGTGCACCGCTAACGTGTGCCGGTCGCCGATGGCGACGGCCATGCTGGCGCGGGAACTGGCCGCCCGCGGGCAGCATGCTCGGGTGACATCAGCCGGGATGGCGGCCGACGGGATCGCCTCTGTACCCGGCGAGGTCGCGGCGGTCCTGGCCGGCTACGGCCTGGACGTGACCGGGCACCGCAGCACCCCGGTGACCCTCGACGACCTGGCCTGCGCGGACCTGGTCCTCACCATGGCCCGTGAGCATCTGCGCCACGCCGTCGTCCTGGAGCCGCTGGCCTGGCCGCGGGCCTTCACGCTGCGGGAGCTGGCCCGGCGCGGCGCCCAGGCCGGCCCGCGGGCGCCGGGGGAGCCGCTCGCCGGCTGGCTGGCCCGCGCGCACGCGGGGCGCAGCCGGATGGAGCTGCTGGGCGATGGCGAGCCCGATGACGTGCCCGACCCGTTCGGCGGCCGGCTGAGCGATTACCAGCGCGCGGCCGCCCAGATCAGCAGCGCCGTCGGCGAGGTCGCCGACTTGGGCTGGGGGCGGGGGAGCGGGCCGGGCGGCTAGCGGGCGGCCAGCACCTCCGCGATCTTGGCCGCCGCGCCGGGCGGGTCGCTGGCGTCGTGCAGGACCTCGCCCCACGACCAGCGGTAATACCAGAACAGCCGGCCGTCATCGTCGGTTCCGGGCATGCAGTCGATGCTCTCGGCCAGCATGCTGGCCCCGGGCATGAATACATGCAACGCGCAGGGGTAGGTGGTCCGAACCGTGGCCTGGAACCCCTGGGTGTCCAGCGCCGCTGCCAGCCTGTGCAGGTAGTAGCTGCGTGCGTGATCACGACCGCCCTGCTGCATGTCACCTGCCTCACGCGGGTCAATGCCGGAAAATTCCGCGCCGACAGGCAAGCCTGTTAAGCCAGCGGTCCGCGCCCCGCTAGCACCGGCCCGTTAGTAGCCAGGGTAGCTGCCATAGGTGCCTGCGCCATAGCCCGAGTCCGGGGTACCGTACCCGTTCTGATCTTGCTGGCCGCCGGGCGGCTCCGCGGTCTGGTACGCCGACTGGTCGTAGAGGCTGCCGGAGTACGCCGCCGCCGGGTAATCCGCCGCGCCGTAGCCGCCCGCCGGGTAGCCCTCCGCAGCTGGCTGCTGGTACAGGCCCGCCGCCGGGTCATGCGCTGGCGTGCTGGCCCCCGGCGTTCCGTACCAGGAATGGCCGTAGTCGCCGGCGGCCGGCTCTGACCCCGCGGGCACGGGCGCCGCATGGATCGGCACCGCCGGGGAACCGCCAATACTCGCCGGAACTGGGTAGCCCCCCGCCGGCCCGCCCCCCAGCAGGTGATCACCCGCCGGGTAGCCGAGAGCGCCGCCGGGCCCGGCGGCGGTCTGGGTGGGACCGGCGTAGCCCAGCGGAGCCTGGCCGGTGTGGCCGGGTGCCGCGGACCGGGGCGCCGGCGGTGCCGGCGGTGCCGACGCCAGGTGGCGTCCCGTCGGCTGGCTGTAGTGCTGGGTGTCCTGGCTGGACGCATAGTCGCCGTAGGCGTCGCCGTCGCGGGCCGGGGTGGTTGCGGCCGGCCCGACGTAGCTGCCGTAGGGGTTGCCCGGCGGAGTGCCCGCCGAGACGGTCGGCAGGTCGGCGTAATCCCGGTAGCCCGCCGCCGGCGCTGGCGGCGCGGCCGGGACCGTCGGCGTTGGGTAGGCGTCAGGCCCGGCGGCGGCGCGGCCGGCTGGCTGGCCGTACCCGCCCGGGTAGTCGTCCGGGTAGTCGTCCGGCCGGGCCCGTCGGCCGCGGGCCGGGCTGGGTGCGGCCGGGCGGGTGTCGTAGCCCGCCAGCGGGTCCGCGGACGCGGCCGGGTAGCTGGCGGCGGTCGGCTGGGGGCCGCTCGCGGGGTAGCTGCCGGATCCGCGGCGGCCAGATCCGCGGCTGCCTGTTCCCTGGCTGCCTGTTCCCTGGCTGCCTGTTCCCTGGCTGCCTGTTCCCTGGCTGCCTGTTCCCTGGCCGCCTGTTCCCTGGCCGCCTGTTCGGCTTCTGGGGTCCTGGCTTCCAGAGGCGTGGCTTCCGGGCTCGCGGCTGCCGGACGGGTAGCTGCCTGATGGGTGGTTACCGGACGGGTGACTGCCGGACGGGTAATTGCCGGACGAGTGGCTGTCGGACGGGTAGCTGCCGGGCTCGCGGCTGCCGGACGAGTGGCTGCCGGCGGACTGGTCCTCGGGCCGGCGGGACCGGTAGGACCGGCTGTCCTCGTCGCGGATGGCCGGGAAGGACGGGCTGGTCAGCGGATCGTCGTCCAGGATGGGCGGAGGGCTGACACCGGCGCCTGGGCCGCCGAGGCGGGCCAGAGCGGCGATACCCCCGCCGGTGTCTCGGGTGTCTCCGTACGGCGTCGCGGGAAGGTCGCGCGACCGTCGGGAGCCTGCACCGGGCGACGCGGGCCGCCCCGCACCGTTGTCTCGGCCGGCGCCGTTGTCTCGCCCGGCGCCACTGTCTCGGCCGGCACTGTTTCGCCCGCCGGCACTGTCTCGGCCGGCGGCACTGTCTCGGCCGGCGCGGCTGTCTCGGCCGGCGCGTCTGGCGCGCTCGGGCTGGTCGGCCAGCAGGCCGCGGTCGCCGCGGTCGCTGCGCGAGGGCTGGCCGCCGGGCAGCAGCGGGCCGGCGGCCGAGCCGCGCCGCTGGGGCGGGAGCACCGCAGTGACGTCGTTGGCCGCGACGGGCTCGTTGCGGATGGTCGGGCCGTCCGCCAGGGAGGCGGCGTCCGCGCGGCTGGCGCGGCCCCGGCGATCTGACCGGGCGGCGGCCGGGGCCGGCGGGCCGGCCGCGAAGTCCGGCTCGGACCCGGCGCTGGGTCCGGCCGGCTGGGCCGTCGTAGTCAGCGGCTTGTCCGAGGCGAGCTCGGCCCAGTAGTCGACGTCGGAGAGCGAGTCCCAGTCCTTCCCGGACATCTCGCCGCGCCTGGCGCGCACGTTCCGGGTGCTCGAGGCCGGCCGTCCGGCCCGGCGCCCCGCATCACGCTGGGCCTGGTCGCTGCGGTCCTGGTCGCCTCGGCCCTGGTCGCCTCGGCCCTGGTCGCCTCGGCCCTGGTCGCCTCGGCCCTGGTCGCCTCGGCCCTGGCCGCGTCGGGCCTGGTCGCCTCGGCCCTGGCCGCCGCGGCCCGGCT
>Ga0193728_1000196_pt1 | contig 27651 bp, 29 predicted proteins | sample U1c1metaG_FD_143037 | JGI IMG/M metagenome (GOLD analysis project Ga0193728, IMG submission 143037) | Soil microbial communities from a riparian zone of the East river system, Colorado, United States - U1c1 | ecosystem: Environmental > Terrestrial > Soil > Riparian zone | place: USA: East River... | reverse complement strand
TACTACCATTGCGTTGCTTGTAGTGCTGACCCCCAGCCTAGGCATCAATGGGCCGGCGATCGCCCTGCTCGCCGGATATCTGACGGCCATCGTCTTCAACGGTATCGCCCTGGCCCCCTCCCTGGCACGCCCTCTGCGGGCCACCTGGCCACTCCGTGAGCGACTTGCTCTGGCCGGCGCATACGCAGCGGGCTTCGCGACGGCTCGATGGATGGAGCATCTGTTCCCCTCCATAGCGGGCCTGCTTCTCTGCATCCTCGCAGGCGTGGCCACCTACGCCTCCGCCTTTGTGGTGTGCGGTGGGATCAATCTTCGCGATCAAGGCCGACTGTCCGAAGTAGTCGAACGTGTCCGGTCGAGGCGTGGGCAGCGAGTAACCCCGTATGCACCTCAACTCCAGAACGGAGGACAGAGCAGCGATGGATAGTCAGGCGAGCGTGACCCCAAGAGCGGTCCCCGGACGTGCGCTAGTCGCCACAGAGGGGCTCCTGATCTCACCAACCTGTCGGCAACCGACGTCTTCACGGGGCGTATTTCGTGTCTGAGCTACCCAGCTATGCGGTCATCAGTCCTGTCAAGGACGAGGCCCAACACCTAGCGCGGACGGCGCAATCCCTTATCGCCCAGTCCCACCGGCCGCTGCAATGGATAGTCGTCGACGATGGTTCAGTCGACCATACGTTCGACATCGCCTCGGACTACGCCGGTGAGCACGACTGGATAACGGTAATACGCTCACGGACGTCCGGTCGTCGCAAACGGGGCGCTCCGATTGTACGGGCGTTCAACCAGGGCCTCGATGCCCTCAATGCCCGTCCCGACCTCGTGGTCAAGCTGGACGGGGACCTCTTCCTTTCGTCTCACTACTTCGCCTGGGTGGCGGCCACCTTCGAGGTCGACCCGCGAGCCGGCATTGTAGGAGGGATTGTATTTGTCAATCAGAACGACCAGTGGATGTATGATCGGGTGAGTCACAGGACTGTCCACGGGGCGATTAAGTCCTACAGGTATGACTGCCTCGATGACATCGGGGGTCTGCACGAGTCGATGGGCTGGGATGGCATCGACGAGTACGGCGCCCGGGCACGGGGCTGGAACATCCGTGTGCTATCCGAGCTCGGCGTCCTACATTACAAGGCGCGTGGATCGGCACAGCCCTGGTTGCGTGCGCGCTGGGAGGAGGGCCGAGGCATCCATTACATGGGCTACCGCGCCAGTGCTGCGATACGTCGGACGGGATATCGCATGCTTGTTGAGCGGCCACCGATTCTGGGGGGACTCGTGTTGGGCCTTGGGTTCTGCTGGTATTCCTTGATCGGAGCACCCCAGGCTGACTTACGCGCCCGTAAGCAGCTGCGCTACGAGCAACGAGTTACACTCCTCCGGCGCTCTGGCCGTGAAGATGAACCGGACCTCCCCCTCCCGAATCGTGGTCCCGCTTACTGGCTGACCGGCGCCGAGTCTACGCTGCCCAAACACAGCAAGGCGGCGCCAGTACGCAGAGCTGTCTCTGAATGAGCATAAGCCACACCCCCGCGATCATTTACCGCTGTGCAGCTGCATCTTCAGCAGTTCCAGTCGATCCCAAGGGAATGTGGCCAGGAGTTGGCTAAGGTGCTTTCCTTCGAAGTAGCCACTGGGGCCAGCGTACGGATTGGTTCCTGTAGGAGTTGGGTCTTCTGCATAGAACGTCGCAACGGACGATCGATCCGCGATGAAGATTCCATAACGCTGTGCTGCTTCGGCCATTATCAGCGCTAGCTTGGGGAGACGCAGCGTTGCGAGGTTTAGATGAGGGTTAAGCCTCAGATGGGCGCCCTCCGGTAGAGATGCAGGATCTGTGGATTTGCCGTCACTACGTTTGGCGGGCGAGGTGTATACGGCGGCGCGTACATCGGGAATAGCCATCTCCAGAGCGTGGTTGATCTGACCCCGTTGGAGATCTTCGATGGAGATCAATCCACCCACGAGCGATAGAGAGGAGGCGGATACTCCCCACCACGATTGTGCACCCGGCCACGCTTCGTATCCATAGACCCCCTGGTCGGAGGATACGTCCTGCATCGCACCTCCCCACGATGCCTGCCAGCCACCGACTTCGTGCTGCAGTCGCCAAAACTCCCAAAGTCGATCCGTGCTCGGCTGCCAGACGAAGAGATCCCCGTCGGCGCCGACGGCCGGGCGAGCCTCCGGGGGCAGCGGTACAGCACTCCATGCCGACGCAAGCGTGGTGTTCGCTCCGTTGAGCCTGACCGGCATCAGAGGCTGATTTGCGGGTACCGTATAGACAGGAACGCTATACGAGGTGGTATTGATCCAAGGTCCATTCCCCGCATGCTCCTCAGCCGCTATCTCTTCGTCGAACGCGTCCACCACAGCGGCCGAGCTCGGATCGAGCTCGGCATCGCTCGGAACTTCCTCATTCCAAAAGCTGGTAGGCGAGAAGAACCGAAACGGAGCCGATGACTCTACCGGCGCCACCGGTCCCCCGGGGGACGCCGATTCGACCGGTTTGCCGATCGGGCTGGGTGCGACTGGTTCGTCCGGGGTGGGTGGTCCGATCGGTGGCGGACTCGAACCACCCGGCGATTCGAGGGGAGAACCGGCTTCCGAAGCCGGTTCTTTGGACGCCGGTGTCCGAGCGCTCAGGGATGCGACGACCGGCGAAGGGGGTCGCGTCGCGCCCAACCGCTTGGGCGGGACGCCCGGCTTGCCTGGGCTCGTCTTCGCCTTCTTGACGACGCACGACTTGCCGGCCTTGTGGTGCATGCGGGCGCGCACTACAACGACGCACCGGGCTTTCTTTGAAGACGACGACTTCCGGCCGGTCGTCACCCGCTTGGCAGAGAGCGCGGGGGATGTCACGTGCAAGCCCGAGGCAAGCGTGACCGACGACGCATCGGCGCCGGCGAGCGGCACGGTGATCACGCTCGGCAGCGCGACGCCGGCGATAAGCAGGCAGATTCGAACCGCCACCAGGCGGTGAGTACGCAACATGAGCGAGTCGTCCCTTGTCGTTTGCGGATGCACAGCAGCACTCTGCTGCGGCGGGCCCGTGGAGGCGTTATCGGACGCGTCCCCGCCGACATGGCGCATCATCGCGCGTTTTGGACGTTTATCCGCTGGCCCGACCCACAGCAGGGATTCCACCAACACCCGCTGGCCTGGTCTCTCGAGCCCGATCGGTCCCGGCCACGCTCAGCCCGGTGCCCGAGCGCGTCCGGCCCTCAGGGGCGCCGATCAGGTGAGATGGCCGACGCGCTCAGCGGCGAGGTTGCGAGCCACTCCCACGATCCACGCGGAGAACGGCGCGTCGCCCTGCTCGTACCCGCCGATCGTCCGGATCAGCTCGGCGAAGACCTGGCGCGTGACGACCTCGCCCTCGAGATCGTCGTGAAGGATGTCGCGCACGCAGCCGAAGACGTCGTCCGCGTAGCGGGCGTACAGAAACCCCAGCGCCTCGCGATCGCCGGCCTGGGCCCGCGTGACGGCTCGCGACACCAGCCGGGTCGAAAGCTGGTGACCGGCGCGCGAATGGCGCTCGCTGCCCACGATCCTCGCGCCATACCGAGACCAGGCCTCCGAAGACTCGGTCTCGATTGCCTCGGGGGCGCTCGGACGCCGCCCAGAGAGCGGCCCTTGCCGCGCCCAGGGCGCCGAAGAGACTCCGCTCGTGCCACTCATGCCGACTCCTTGTTGGTCGCCTCCATACAACCCTCCTCGTCAGCAGTGAAGGCTACCCATCTCTACGCCGATCTCATTGGCAGCTTGTAGGAAATCCGCCCGCGAGATCCCTGACGAATGCCGAGCCGACCATCCCGCCGGCGGCACCCCGACTGAGCGCTTGCCCGGAGCGGGCCGCACCGCCGCGCGCGCTGCGTCGTCCCGGGAGCGCCCGTGAAGCTCCGGCTGATAGCTTATGTCCCGATTTGCTCCACCTGATCGTCCCGATCGGTGGAGGTCCGGAGGCGTCGCGGCGATTCATGGCAACGACTACGAACGCTCCAGCCCACTCGCCAAACGGCGTCCTCGCTGCCCCCGACTCGACGCTGGAGCAGAAGGCTTTTCGGTGCTTCCCGTACAGCCTGTTCGTGATCGATCGCGACAAGCGAGTCCTTGCGTGCAATCTCGAGGCCGAGGAGCTGATCGAGGCGATGGGCCTGGGCGAGGCAAAGCCGTCGTGCTGTGAGCTGCTGGGATGCCGGGTAGACGAGAGCGTGCTCGCGGGCGCATGCCTGACCGAGCTGGCGTTCAGCCGTGCGAGCGCCCTGCCCGAGGTCCGCGTGGACCTCGCCACGACCGCGGGAGTCCGCTCGATGTGGGCGGCGGTCGCGCCGCTGCGGGAGGATGCGTCAAGGGTCGTGCTGCAGCTGCGTCCCGGCGTCGCGCGCGACCGGCGCCGGCGCACCGACCCACACTGGATGACCGGCCCGCGGCTACGAGTCCGCGCGCTGGGACGGACGGCCATCGAATCGGCCGAGGGCCCGATCGGCGGTGACTGGCTCGAACAGCGCACCGGCCAGCTGTTCAAGTACCTGCTCGCCGAGCGCCACCGCGCGGTCCACATCGACGAGATCGGCGAGAGCATCTGGCCGGGAGCGGACTTTGCGATCGCCGGCAGCGTCCGCTACTACATTCACGCGCTGCGCCGCAAGCTCGAGCCCCAGCGTGCCCGGCGCGAGCCCTCGATATTCATCTCGTCGAGCTCGGGCAGCTATCGCTTGAACCTCGACCGCATCGAGGTCGACGCCGACGAGTTCGAGACCTGCGTGACCGCGGGGCTGGCGGCGATCGACAGCGACCCGCAGGTCGCAGCGGCGGGGATCGAGCGGGGACTGTCGGTCTACCGCGGCGACTTCCTAGCCGACACGCCCTACGCCGAATGGGCGATGCTCGAGCGCCATCGGCTCCACGAGCTCGCCTGCATGGGGCTGCACAGCCTCGCCGGCCTGCGCCTGCAGGCGGACCTCGTCGACAGCGCCGCCCGCTGCCTGGAGCGGCTGGCGACGCTGCAGCCCTACGACGAGGGCGTGCACAGGCAGCTGATGGAGCTGGACATCGCGCGCGGGCATCGCAGCGACGCCGTCCGACGTTACATGACACTACGTACTAGAATTCGCCGCACCTTCGGTCATGACCCAAACTTCACGCCAGCGGACCTCACAAACCCCGAGTCCTAGAACGCCAAACGCGTCTCGCGGGCGCGGGAACCAGCCTTTTTTAGTCCCTGCCCCTCACCCCCGAGGCGTGAGCTTTCGCGTCCGTCCGCCGTTGAAGGAGAGTGTGTCGGCATTGCCATGGGGCGAGTTGTGAGCGATTCGCCCACGCGAGATGATCGTCTGACCCGGGGGGGCAGGCGCATGACGCTGCAGCTTGAAGGCTTCGCCGCGGAGGCGATCGACGAGGAGGCCGACCGCCTGGGAATCTCAGCCGAGGAGCTCGTCAGCTTCTCCGTGCTCTACTACATCGCCGACATGGACAGCGGACGCATCGCGCGACGGATCGCCACGAGCCCGTACGCACACCCGCGCCCGCACGACCTCCCCGAGTAAGGCCCGGGGACCGATCAGCGGAGGATCGTCAGCCCGTCAGGCCGGGGGAGCGGCTCGCGAGCCGCTCGTCAACGGCACCGCCCCGCGAGTCTGCAGATCGGCCCTCAATGCCCTGCGCCCGCGATGGTGCAGCCCGTGGATGGATCCCTCCGAACGGCCCGTGCGCTCCGCTATCTCCGGCGGTGACAGGCCGGCGAAGTGGCGTAGAACCAACACCTCGCGCTGGGCTTGCGGTAACCTTGAGAGCGCATCGGTCAGATCCCGCATCCTGCCCTTACCGGCCGGATCTCCGCCACCCTCGTCGCTCGTGCGGACCTCCTCGACCGGAACCAGTCGCTGCAAGCGGATGTGGTCAACCGCGACGTTGCGCGCCACGCGCAGGACCCATGCGAAGAACGGCACGTCGCGTTCCTCGTATTTGTCGATCACATGGATCAGCTTGGCGAAGACCTGCTGAGTTACGTCTTCGGCCTCGTGACCGTCGTGGACGATGCTGCGCACATACCCGTAAACGTTGTCCGCGTAACGGACATACAGAAACCCAAGCGCCTCACGATCCCCAGCTTGAGCGAGCTTGACCGCTCGTGAAACCAACCGCATCGAAACCTCGCCGTGCCGGCTCTCCGATTCGGCTCTCCCGGGTGACTTCTCCCTTTCGGCCCGGTCTCCGACAAGCGCCTGAGACTGAAATCCGCTCTCCATGTTGTCTCCCTTCCCTGGTCGAGATCAGAAGACAAACGCACGTGAGTTATGCTGATGTTTGATAAGGTATTAGAACAGAGTTAGTTGACCGCATCTTGCGGAACCTCTGGGCACTTTGTGAGGGGAATATCGGCATTCAGACTTTGCGTGGCCGAATGCCGCGCGACGCCGTGAAGTGCCCGCTACCGGCAGCGCACGTGCGCACGAGCCTCGCGGCGGGATCGTAGTATAAAGCTGATATTTCTGACTTACTTTATGAGGAATATGCCTGGCCACCGACGCCTGGCCGTTCTGCCGAACATCCGCTCGACAGCCGCGTAAGCTCAAGGTTCGCGCGGATAGAACCGAGAAAGATAGACACGCTCCATCGCAAATAACCGCTCTATGCTCTTTGTTCTGATACCCATCGCCTGGCTGTCGCTGATCGTGCTCTGCTGGGCCGCCTGTGGGATGGCCCAGCGTGGGGACACCGAACTGCGACCCCAGTCGCGGGTCGATCAAAGCGATGCCTCGAGCGACGCGGAGCTCGAGGTCTGGGAGGAACTGCTCGAACCGAGCGTTCGGGACATCCGGCGCGCGTCTGCCGGCGTCCACTGACTACGCGTCCTCGCCTCCCACGAGGATCCGGGCCGGGCCGGCGTCGCGCCCTACGGCGTCCCGCGCGCGGCGAACGTCTGCTCGGCGACGATCGTGTCGGGGCCCGACAGCTCGAACGCGGAGTGCAGCGCCTGCACGACCGAGTCGACGTGCTCGCGGGGGATGACGCAGGAGATTCTGATGGGCGAGGTGGAGATCATCTCGATGTTCAGACCCTGACCGGCGAGCACGCTGAAAACCTGTGCGGCGACGCCCGGGTGCGAGCGCATGCCGGCGCCGACGACCGAGACCTTGCCCATGTCCTCGTAGGCGATCAGCTCGGAGTAGGTCTCGCGCGCGAGGGGCTCGAGCGCCGCGCGGGCCTCGCGCAGGTGCTCGCGCGGGACCGTGAACGAGATCTCCGCCAGACCGCCCGCGGACGCGGGGACGTTCTGATCGATCATGTCCACGTCCACCCCGGCCCCAGCCAGCGCCTCGAAGATGCTCGCGGCGACGCCCGGCCGGTGGCGTACGCCCAGCAGCGTGATCATTGCCTCAGAGGTCGAGTGGGCGACGGCGGTGATGAGGGGTTTCTCAGAGCGGTCCATGTTCTCTCCTTCCGACACGACGACGGTACCGGGACGATCCTCGAACGAGGAGCGGCAGTGGATGCGCACGCCGTGGTTGCGCGCGTACTCGACCGAGCGCAGCTGCAGCACGCCCGCGCCGGAGGCGGCCATCTCGAGCATCTCCTCGAACGAGACCACGTCCAGTCGGCGCGCGTCGGCGACGATGCGCGGGTCGGCGCTGAACACGCCCGGAACGTCGGTGTAGATTTCGCACACCTCCGCGCCGACGGCTGCCGCGAGCGCCACGGCGGTCGTGTCCGAGCCCCCGCGCCCCAGCGTGGTGACGTCGCTGGAGTCGGTCGAGACGCCCTGAAACCCCGCGACGAGCACGATCCGATCCTCGTCCAGCGCGGACATGATGCGCTCGGCGCGCACGTCGATGATCCGCGCGCGAGTATGAGAGGAGTCGGTGACGATCCCAGCCTGGGAGCCCGTCAGCGAGATCGCATGGTGGCCGAGGTCGTGTATGGCCATCGCACACAGCGCGCAGGAGATGCGCTCGCCGGTAGACAGCAGCATGTCCATCTCGCGCGGATCGGGCGTGTCGGAGACCTCCGCGGCCATGCCGATCAGCTCGTCGGTAGTGGAGCCGCGAGCCGACAGCACCGCGAGCACGCGCGAGCCCGAGTCGCGCCGGTCGACGATGCGGCGCGCGGCGCGGCGGATGCGGGCGGCGTCGGCGACGGAGGTGCCGCCGAACTTCATCACGACGATATCGGACACGTGCTGAGGATAGATGGCCGTCCCCCGTGCTTGTAACAGGGCAGAGCCGCATGCTTGAAAGAAGGCTGATGGGAAGGCCAGGACCGCATGCGGTCCTGGCTCGGGGGCGTGCATGCACGCCCCCGCCGACGGCGCATGCGCCGTCGGTATGACGAGCCGCATGCGGCTCGTCACGGACCCGCGCATGCGCGGGTCCGCCTGGCGGCGCTTGCGCCGCCAGGGACAACATCAGCCTTTAAGCCCCTACAACGACCGTCGCCCCGCGAACGCCTTGCCGAGCGTCACCTCGTCGGCGTACTCCAGGTCCGACCCCACCGGCAGCCCGCTCGCCAACCGCGTGACGGTCAGCTCCGGCGCGCGCGCGCGCAGCTCGTGAGCGATGTGCAGCGCCGTCGCCTCGCCGGTGGTAGTGGGGTTGGTCGCGAGCACGATCTCCCTCACCGGCGGCCCCTCCGACGCGACGCGCGCGTACAGCTCGGCGATCTTCAGATCCTCCGGGTCGATGCCGTCGATCGGCGACAGCGCCCCCCCAAGCACGTGGTAGACGCCTGAGTACTCGTGAGTGCGCTCCATCGGGATCACGTCGCCGGGCTCCTCGACGACGCAGATCAGGGTGTGATCGCGACGGGTGTCCTCGCAGATGCGACAGCGGGGCTGGTCGGTGAGGTTGAAGCAGACCTCGCACAGCCCGATGCGTTCCTTGACCTCGCGGATCGCCTCGGACAGGCCCAGCGCGTCCTCGTCGGAGGCACGCAGGATGTGGAACGCCAGACGCTGGGCCGTGCGCGTGCCAATGCCGGGCAGCTTCGACAGCTCGGTCACCAGCCGCTGGACGGGCGGCGCGTATGAGCTCACAGGCCGGGCAGTCCCAGGCCGCCGAGTCCGCCGAGATCCAGCCCCTCGGTGGCCCCGCCCATGCGACTGGCCGCCAGCTCCTGGGCGGCGCGCAGCCCCTCGTTGACGGCCGCCGTGACCATGTCCGCGAGCATCTCCACGTCCTCGGGGTCGACCGCCTCGGGGTCGATCGTGACCGACGTGACGCGCAGATCGCCCGTCACCACCACGGTCACCATGCCCCCACCGGCGGAGGCCGAGACGGTCTCCTGGGCGAGCTGCTCCTGGGCCGCCGCCATCTCCTGCTGCATCTGCTGGACCTGGGCCATCATGCCCTGCACGTTCGGCTTGCCCCCCTTCGCCGCGCCGCCGCGCTGTCTGGATGGGGCTGTTCGTTTAGACACCGTGATCACGCTCCTCGTTCTACGCCGGTGACCGCCGGCTCGCCGGACTCGGGCTCGATCGGAATCTCCTCGGCGTCGAGCTCTGACTTGAACCGCTCGATCCATTCCTCCTCGGTGTATACGTGCGAAGCGCCATTGCCGCCGCCATCGTCGAGATCCTCGCGCAGCTCGTAGGAGATCCGCCAACGCCCGCCCGCGAGCTGACCCAGCGCCTCGGTCACGATCTGGCGGTTGGCGGGATCCTCGGCCTTCTTCTTCAGGAACGCCGCGCTGGTCGGGAACCCGACGACGAGATCCTCGCCCGCGAGCGCGACCGGGCGGGTGTCGGCGATCACCGCCCCGCACAGCGCGTGCCCCGCGCCGACCAGCTCGACGACGGCCGGCCACAGCTCGAGCACAGACTGCAGATCCTCCAGCGGCTCGACCACCGGCGCGACGGCGTCGAGCGACTCGATCGCCTCGGGCGGTGGGTCCTCCACGGGCGCGACGGCGGGCGCGGAGGACTCCTCACGCACATGTCCGCCCGGTGACTCCGGCGCGGGAGGGGATGTGGCGGGCTGTGGCGGTGCGGGCGTCTGCGCCGGGGGAGCCGGCGTGGCCGGCGTAGCGGAGACGGGGGGCGTCGTCGTGGAGACGCGCTCTCCGCCCTCCAACCGCTCGATGCGAGCCAGCAGCGCTCGCGTGGATGAGTCGACCTCGGGTCTGGCGGCGAGGACCAGCGCCAGCTCCAGGCTGGTGCGCGCGTCCGCCCCCGCGCGAACAGACTCCAGCGCCGATCCGATCAGTTCCAGCAGGCGCACGACCGTCGCGTGGGGCACGCGCTCGGCCTGGGCCAGCAGCCGCGCGTCGGACTCGGGGGTGAGCGCAAGCTCGGAGGGGATCTCACCCAGAGTCTGCACGAGCAGCAGCTCGCGCGCCCTGGACTCCAGGTCGGAGGCGAACGAGCTCGCGTCACGCCCCGAGTCAGCGCACTCCGCCAGCGCGAGCAACGCCCCGCGCGCGTCCGCGGCGGCGACCGCGTCCACGGTCCGCTCCAGCAGCGCGGAGTCGGCGATGCCCAGCACCGCGAGCACGTCCTCCAGGGCGATCTCAGGGCCGCTGTAGGCGAGCAGCTGCTCCAGCGTGCCGAGCGCATCGCGAAAGCTCCCCGTGGCCGCGCGCGCGAGCGCCGCGATCGCCTCGGGTGGGATCTCGATCGACTCCGCCTCGGCGGTGCGGCGCAGCACCTGCGCGATCTGCTCGACGGTAGGGCGCTGGAAATCGAAGCGATGACAGCGGTCGACAACCGTCGCGGGAACCTTCTGCGCCTCGGTCGTGGCGAGCACGAACACGGTGTTCGGGGGAGGCTCCTCGAGCGTCTTCAGGAACGCGTTCCAGGCGGCCGTCGAGAGCATGTGGGCCTCGTCCAGGATGTACACCTTGCGCCGTCCCGACACGGGCGCGAACGCGACCGAGTCGCGCAGCTCGCGGATGTCATCGACGGAGTTATTCGAGGCGGCATCCATCTCGATCACGTCGAGTGAGCTCGCGCGCGCGATCGCCCGGCACGAGTCGCACTCCCCGCACGGGTGCACTGTCGGGCCGTGCTCGCAGTTCAGGCACGCCGCGAGGATCTTCGCCATCGAGGTCTTGCCGGTGCCGCGCGAGCCTACGAACAGGTATGCGTGATGGACCTGATCGCGCTGCACCGCGCCCAGCAGCGTGCGCACGACCGGCTCCTGACCGACAACCTCCTCGAACGTGCGCGGACGGTGCCTGCGATACAGGGATGACTGCTGTTGGGCTGCGCTGGGCTCGTTCGGCACCGTTCAGCTGAGTCTACCCACGAGCAGGTAGCGTCCGCGCGCGTGAGGATTCCGATCAAACGCCTGGCCACCCCGGCCGCGATCGTGGCGGGGGCAATCGTATTGCGGGTGCTCGCCGGAGTGGGGTTCGTCAACTACGACACCTTGTACGCGCTCGCCTGGGGCGGGCAGCTCTCGCGCGGCAGCCTGCCCGCATACGGCGTTGCGATCGCGCCGACGCCGCACCCGCTCGTGGAGATCCTCGGCGTTGTGCTGGCGCCGCTCGGGCCCGCGGGCGTCCTGGGAGTGACCGTCGCGTTCGCGTTCCTGGCGCTGTCGGCGTGCGCCTGGGTGGTGTACGCATTGGGCGCGCGCTGGTTCGGGCGCGCCGCCGGGGCGCTCGGCGCGCTGCTGCTGATCACGCGCGTGCCGGTGATCTCCTACGGGGTGCGCGCGTACGTCGATATCCCGTATCTGCTGCTGGTGCTGAGCGCGCTGCTCGTGGAGTCCCGCCGCTCACGAGCCGGCTGGCCGGTGCTGGCGCTGCTCGCGCTCGCCGGGCTGCTGCGCCCGGAGGCGTGGGTACTGTCGGGGCTGTACTGGCTGTACCTGATCGTGTGGCCCGCGTACCGCGGTCGCACCCACGGTGCGTCGTGGACGCCCAGGCGCTCGCGCGGGGAGCTCGCGGGGCTGACGGCGCTCGCGGCGGCGGCGCCGCTGGTGTGGGTACTCAGCGACCTTTTGATCACCGGCGACGCGCTGTGGTCGCTGACGAACACGCGCCACACCGCCCACACGCTCAACCGGATCACCGGTATCGCGAACGTGCCCGAGTACATCCCGCGGCGGATCGGCGAGATACTGCGCCCCCCCGTGCTGGGCGGGGCGGCGCTCGGTGGCGTGCTGTCGCTGCTGTGGCTGGGTTCACGCGCGCGTCTCGGCGCGATCGTCGGTGTCGTGGCGGTGGGGGTGTTCGCCGTGTTCGCCGCCGCCGGACTGCCGATCAACACGCGTTACGCGTTCGTGGCGGCGGCAATCCTGTGCGTGTTCTGCGGTGCGGGCGTGTTTGGCTGGACGCTGCTCGCGCGGGACGATCCGCGCCGGCGCTGGTGGATGGCGGGCGGGCTGATCGTGCTCGCGGCACTGGTCGTGTACGCGCCCAGCCAGTACCGCAGCGTGCACCGCCAACTGAATGCGCTGGCCACGCAGCAGCGCATCGAAGGCGACCTCGTCGCGCTCGTGCGCAATCACGCGATCGGGTTGCGGTGCGGGCCCGTGGGCGTGCCCAACCACGCGCCGGTGCCGCTGCTGGCGCTGTACCTGAAGACGAGCCCCGCGAACGTGATCAGCGCTCAGGTCAACCAGATCTCCTACGGCACCTACGTCGATCCGGCGAGTGTGGAGGTCGAACGCAACTACGTGCTCGACCCCCACGACCCGCACGCGGCGGTGAGCGTGCCGCCGGGATTCTCCGAGTCGAGCACCAACCGCTCGTGGCTGATATTCAAGCGCTGCGCGTAGTCGGAGACGCAATATGGACCGTGCACCCCTCTTCGAAACTCCATCACGCTCGCCTGATCACTGCCACGAACTCCGGTCCGGGTGCTCCCGCTGCGCCTGCCGGTGATCGCTTAAGGCTGCTTCCTTCCGGACCTGACCTGGTTCGCAAGCCGACACCGCGCGGGACCCGAGCCATCGACGCCCGCGGCGGCGGGGCGACCGGGACGAAAGCCCCTCGGAGAGGAGTTCAGCCCCGCTAGAGCGGATTGCGGATTCAGGGCGCCGCTACATCCCCGCCTAGCACGGTCCACGGCGATCGTAGCGCGCAGGCGTCAGTTGCGTTAGGCTGCCCGGCCGTGACCTACTTCAGCGACGTCCTCACACGACTCATGCGAGCCCGCACCCGCCACATCGGCCTCGGCCTCGCCGCGCTCGGAGCCACGGCCCTGATCGCCGGCTGTGGCAGCTCCGGCAACTCCAGCACGATCACGGTCGGCGCCGAGAACAAGACCGACGAAGCGCTGGCCAGCAAGAGCGCTACAACGAGCTCGACCAGCACGAGCACGACCGCAGCGGCGAAGACGCCGACAAGCGGCCCTCTGTCCAAAGAACCGCACATCACCCCGCCGAGCGGCCCGCCGCCGACCAAGCTCGTGACCAAGGAAATCATCACAGGCACCGGCACCGCAGCGAAGACCGGCAGTGCGGTCGCGGTCAACTACGTGGGCGCGCTGTATAAGACCGGCAAAGTGTTCGATGCGTCGTGGAAACGCAACGAACCGTTCACGTTCACGCTCGGCAAAAGCCAGGTCATCCCCGGCTGGGAACAGGGCGTCGTGGGCATGAAGGTGGGCGGGCGGCGTGAGCTGATCATCCCGGCCGCGCTCGGGTATGGCGCGAAAGGCTCGCCGCCGTCGATCCCGCCGAACGAAGCGCTCGTGTTCATCGTCGACCTGCTGAGCGCGTAGGCCCTCAGCCGTAGGCGGCCCACACCACATCCCCACGCGCGGGACAGCCCGCGTCGCTGTTCGCGGCGCGGGACCGGGGGCGATCGGGCTCCTGCTGAGCATCATCGTCGCGGGCGCGCTGTTCGGTTGCGGCGGCAAGAGCTCGACGCCGGCCGAACTGAGACTCCAGCGCGAAGACCTCGTCGCGGTGAGCAGAGCTCTCGCCACGGTCGAGCGCCCTGTCGCGATCGAGGTAGCGGCGGCCAAGCGGGCATGGCCGCTGATCGCCAACGGGCTGCCCACTGGAGCCGTACCGCTGGCGAGCACGCACGCGCCAGTGGCGGCAGCCACGACAAGCGCCGCGAGAATCCCGACACCGCCGGTGTTAGGCGAAGCGCAGGCGGACTCCCTGACCGGCGCCGGCGCGGGACTCGCGGGCCTGTTTCGCAACTACATCGGCTTGACCACGCGCGGTTGGACACTCACGAGCGCAGCGATCGATCAGATCGAGCACGGCTCTCCCGCCAGCGCTCGGTTCGCACGAGAAAATGTGGGGCTGTACATCGAGAGCGTGTACGACGGCCACTTCGATCTGGCCCAGATCGACAAGCATCTGACCGACGGCTACCGCCGGCTCGGCGGGCCGGCGGCGTTCGGGAGCGCGCTCACCCAGGCGGAAGTTCAGCAGATCGCAGGCTCCTATTCCGAAGCGAGTGCCCGGCTGCATCCTCACGTAGGGATCCGGCTGGGGTCATAGGCCCGGATCTGGGCGGGTGACTTTGTCGTGCGCCCGGATCGAATCGTCGCGGCAGCGCACGCCAGGAAGCACGCCGCGCCGAGCGACGTGTTGACATTCGCCGCCGCCAGGTCGACCACCGAGCCGCTGGAGGGCACGACGTAGCCGGCGAGGGCGGAGATGCCGAAGAAGATGCAGCCGAGCAGGTTGACAGCCGGCTCCCACCATCCTCGCGCGGTGCGCTCGGGCCACCAGCCGCGCCGTGCGCAGGCGCGGTAGGCGATCGCGCCAGAGATGAGGAAGCAGACCGATCCCAGCGCGTCGGGTCGCCACACGAGCCTGTTGTACTCCGGGCTCGACAACGCCGTGTGCATCGCCCGGTAGGTAGTCACGTTGAAGAACAGCGTCCCGGCCGACTGGATCACCGCAGCCCACCAAGCGGCCCGGCCCGGCCCCCGAGTGCGATGAGCGAAGGCGAGCGAGCTCTGCAGCGCTCCACCGGTCGTGAACAGGATCGAGCCGACGAAGAACGTGACCGCGTCGGCCGCATCGCCCACCAGGCTCGCATAGCCAGGGAACGGACCGACCAGAAAGCACGTCGCCCCGGCCGCAAAGCAAACCCCCATCCAACGCTCGCGATTCATCCTCCGAACATGATTGCGGGAAGACGGGTCATGCGCCTTTACGCGGAGCGCCGTCGCCCTTACCCCAATAGACTGAGCCATTCAGGGCGCGTAGCTCAGTGGGAGAGCGCTCGCTTCACACGCGAGAGGTCGCAGGTTCGAAACCCGCCGCGCCCATCAGCCATTTCGCCAATCTCGGATGCAATCTCCGCTGCGTCATGCCGCGCTCGGCTGCCCAGGATGAGAGACTGCGGAAGATGGGATCTGCAGAGCAGCAGACCAAGGGGTGGGTGTGATGCCAGCCGCCACGATCTCTATCCGAGAGCTGCCAGAGGGTAAGACCCGCCTTGCGCATCAGGCGATGCGTGAGCTTCGCCCCGCGTACCGGGACGAGCGAGCGTTCGTCGAGCATGTTGACAGCGTGCTGCGTCCTGCGGGCTACCGGTTGGTCGCTGTCTTTACTCCCGGCCGAGAGCACGCCGCGGCGGTCGCCGGCTTTCGCGTAGGCGACAGTCTTGCCTGGGGTCACCACCTCTATGTCGATGACCTCTCGACCGCAGCCGATGCGAGACGCCAGGGTCACGCCGGAGCGCTGCTGGACTGGATCATCGACGAGGCACGGCAGCTCGGATGCAGTCAGCTACATCTCGATTCGAACACCAGCGCAGAGCGCTTCGACGCGCACCGGCTCTACTACAACAACGAGCTGGCGATCCGCTCATATCACTTCACCCGTGAGCTGTAGGCGCTCTCGAGAAAGGTCACGAGGTCAAGCACATTGGCCTGGCGGGAGTGAAGGGGTGAGGCGAGCAGGCAAGCGCTCATCTTGCTGAGGTCAACGGCTGGACTCCGCAGGTCGCTGACCGATACATCAACCAGGCGTTTGCCGTATGGGAAAACGATCGGAATCGGGCATGGTCGCTCGACGTGTCAGTTCTCGCAGCCTACGGAATCGATCCCGCGACGATCGCCGAGGCCAGCCAAGCATCGGCCAAGGGCCGGTCGCAGAGGGCGACCACAGTCACTGCCAAGGTCCGGGGCTGACTGGCACTGCCGTCGCGCCCGGTCAGGCCGTAGCGCGCTGAACACCGGCAGGCCGTCGTCGCGGTCGATCGATACGCCGGTCAGTCCGGCGGCGTGCAGCCACCGACGCAGGTCCTCAACCCTGCCGGTGCTGCCGAAGGCATCGTTGCGTAGTAGGAGTCGTTGACGGGACGCAGGCCGCGGAGGGCCACTCCGCCTCCACAGGGAACGTCGAGGACTGTGGCGCCGCTGGGTAGCTCAGCGACCGCGGTGAGACTGCGGTAGAAGGGGCGCGGATCGACGCCCCACATCGCTCCTAGCACCAGTCGTGCCAGGCGTGGGCGTTCGATGTAGAAGTCGTACACAGCCCCGAAAGGACCCGCGCATACGTTCCGCGCCTGCGCCATCGCGAGACCGGTTAGCGCTCGCCGTCGTAGTACTCGACCTGACCGTCCCCACGCCGTAACATCACGCGGTCCTCGTCGTCGTTGTCCGGCCAGACGCCGATCTTGTCGCTGTCGGGATAGACCGCGACCGCCGGCTTGCGCGCACTCGAGAACATCACGATCCGAGCCGTCTGCTCGGTGCGGTTGCTCGCCTTGTGGGCCCCGGCGGGGCCGGGCGCGAAGCAGACGATCTCGCCCGCCGTGAGCTCCTGCTCGCCGATCGGCGTGCGCACGAGGACGGCGCCCTCGAGCACCAGCAGCCACTCCTCCTCGTACTCGTAGTGGTACGGGCAGACGCTCTGCCCAGGGGGGGAGCTCGAAGGCCTTGACCGCGAGCGCCTCGCCGCCGACCGCCTTGTCGAGCTGGGCGACGCCAGAGCGATAGCCCTCGGGGTCGGTGTCGTCGTAGGAGAACGTTACGCCGAGTATGTTCGCCTTGCGCAACTCGCTCATCGATGAATCCTACGTATCCTCAAGCCCATGGGGATACGAGCCATCGAGGACACGCAGGTGGCCTGAGTTGGATGATGGACGAGTCGATACAGCGGTGCGTGGGTCAGCTCGCCGGATCGACAGCGGGCTTAGGCTCCGCCAGGCGCTCTTGGATCGTCGCTTCGTCGATGATCGTGCTCATGCGCGGCTGAGGAGATTGCTCTCGACGTGCGTGCGCATGTACTCGAGCGTGCGCGTGCACGCCGTCCCTCCACGGGCTTGTTCTTGCTCCTGCTGCGCAGGGCACGACCTTGAAGCGCCATCTGCTCCATAGCGATCTATCTTGCCAACGGGTTGGGACGGGAGCCTCAGGCGATGGGGATGACGCGAGTAGCCGTCCGGTAACTTTCCCTTTCTAGCTGGTTTCAGAATGCAAGGTGGTACGATGGGCAGCATGACCAAGCGCGAGCATCGGGAGCTGGTGGCCAGCTTCGTCACGCTGGATGACACGATCACGCGTGCCAGCAACGCGCTTTCCAACGGTGACATTGCGGTGGTCGAGCGCGAGCTCAAAGAAGCGAAGCTGAGGGTCAGCACAGATGCCCCCGCCCTGACTGTGCCCGAGGTGGCAGAGAAGCTTGACGTGAGTCGTCCGACCGTGCGGAGCTGGATCGGGAAGGGCCTCCTGGACGCCATCGCGGACACCTCACCCCAGCGCGTGAGGTTTGCGAGCGTGCAGCAGCTCAAGGAGCGCCTGAGCAAGTTGCGCGCGCTCGCTAAGGACGAGCGCCGTTTCTCGCAGCTGCTGCGAGAGGCCGCCGACCAGCGCGCGCTGGAGCAGCCGGGAGCGGAGGAGGGTCTGCAAGACCCTCTCGCCGGCGACACCGTGGAGTTATGACCGGCACCGGGGAGCAAGAGGATTTTGACGAGCAGCCCAAAGTGCTGCGGGTCTACAGTAGGCCCGGAGCTAGTCCATCTCGTCAATCAGATCTGTCCTGGGCGGCGCGGCCCGATTGACATCAGCCCTTCTGTCTAGACACTCATGAGCGTTTTCGCGCCAACTTCGCCCAGAATGCTTGACATGCGCTAGGTAACTTGTGTATATTGGGCTCGTCCCCAGACAACTGTCGTAGTATGGCCCCGGCGCAGCGCTAACTGCCCGGGGCCTGGCACGGAAAGGAGCTCGACCTTCCCATGCAGCACAAGCGTATTCTGTTATGGAGCAACGATGCCCTTCGGCTCGCGAGGGCAGAGAAGCCTCGGCTTAGCATCGCCTTCCCAGCTGTACCGTGCGAACTCATGGGGGGCGAGGTCTGATGCCGGCCGTCATCTGTCCGGCCCATCTCGTATCTTGCAGCAAGCCATGGTAGATACTTCCATCACTTCCGCACCTTCCAAGACAAGGCGGGCGCCCAGGCGGTCTGATCAACGGCGCACTCCAAAGGTAGCCGCTGGTGAGGGAAGCGTGGCGCACGAGCGGCGATTCGCTGCTGTGCGTGCCGTGCAGGCGCAGCGCGCCTACTTCGTCACTGCGTGCCCGCTTCGGCTGGTCTCGGAGGTCCTGAGCTTCGACTCGCTAGATCTTCCTCCTCAGCTTCGCGCACAACGCGTGTTAACCAAGGCCCGGGTTCCACAGATCGCGCACTACCTGACTTCGAACCCCGCCTCATACGTGCTCTCTGCGATCACGGCATCGATCGACGCCGATGTTCACTTTGAGCCCAAGGGGCTTCTCCGGGACGGAGTACGAATCGGGGAGCTAACGATCCCAGCCACGGCCCGGCTTCTCGTAAACGATGGTCAGCATCGACGAGCCGCGATCACACAGGCACTTCAAACAGCACCTGAGCTCGCCAATGAGTCCGTGCCTCTGGTGTTGTTTCTCGATGCCGGACTGTCGCGGAGTCAGCAGATCTTCGCGGATCTCAACAGGCACGGCATTCGTCCAACCACGTCACTCAACGTCCTTTACGACCACCGTGATTGGACCGCAAAGCTGGCAAGGAAGGTTGCGACTGAGATTCGCCCGTTTGAAGGCCTGACAGAGCTTGAGAAGTCAAGCCTGTCCAACCGCTCCTCAATGATGTTCACGCTCAGCGGTATCCATCAGGCCACAAAGGCGCTATTCCGCCATCGACGTAACCAGCAGCTTGAGGAGCAAGACGAAGCACTCGCTATGGCGTTCTGGGAAGTTGTCGGCGAACTCATCTCGACTTGGGGCGTTATTGCTTGCGATAAGACGGCGGCGGAGCTCCGCCGCGAGTACCTGCATGTGCATGCCGTCGCGCTGCACGCGCTTGGAATGGTTGGTGGAGAGCTTATTCAGCGTTACCCCACGCGGTGGCGAGTGCGACTACGACGGCTGACAAATATTGATTGGTCGCGTTCAAATCCGCTCTGGGATGGGCGTGCCATTCATAATGGCCGCATTAGCAAGGCAGGGCCTAGCTTGATCCTGACGGCAAACGTCCTACGTGCTCGCGCCGGACTGCAGCTTTCATCAACCGAGCGAGATCTCGAGAACACTCTCCCGAAGGAGCATCGTGTCCAAGTCTAAGCTTGCAACACCAACGCTGTATGAGCAGACCCTTGACGAGATCAGACAGATCTATCTTGCCGATGAGCGACCGTGGGTGATTGGTTTCAGTGGTGGCAAGGATTCGACAGTTACTTTGCAGCTCGTGTGGTATGCGTTACGCGGTCTAGCGCCAAGCGAGCGGCGAAAGCATGTCTATGTTATCTCCGGCGACACGCTCGTCGAGACACCGGTGATCATCGACTATCTCACTCAGGCTCTTACCCTTATAAACGAGCATGCTGAGCAGGAGGGACTTCCGCTCTCGGCGCATAAGGTGATCCCGACGGTCGAGGAGTCGTTCTGGGTCAATCTGATCGGCAAGGGCTACCCGGCACCGACAAGTCGTTTTCGTTGGTGCACTGCACGAATGAAGATCAGCCCAGCGAACCGCTTTATTCTTGATCGGGTCGCCGAGCACGGCGAGGTGATCCTTGCACTCGGTGTTCGTAGCCAGGAGAGCGCGACGCGTGCACAGCTGATGAGCTTCCGTCGCATCAAAGACTCCCTGCTTTCTCGACATTCGACACTCCCAAACGCGTTTGTGTATACGCCTATTAGCGACTACTCGCTCGACGATGTATGGGCTTATCTGCTCCAAGTCCCAAACCCGTGGGGGTGTGACAACAACGATCTACTAGGACTGTACCGCAATTCCTCTGCCGGTGAGTGTCCACTTGTTGTTGACACCACCACACCGTCTTGTGGGAGCTCACGGTTCGGCTGCTGGGTTTGCACTGTCGTCACGAAAGACAAGGCGATGGAGGCGATGATTGACAATGGCGAAGAGTGGCTGGAACCACTGCTCGAGGTGCGTGACTTTCTCGCTGAAACACAGGACCCCAAGCGAAAGGTCGAGGTACGGGACCATGTTCGCCGCAACGGGAAAATAATGCCAAAGAGCTACGGCGATAAAGATGATCCGTTTGTGCGTGGGCCGTACACACTGGAGTTCTGTCAAGAGGTGCTACGCCGGCTACTCCGAGCCGAGCTCACATCGCGCGAGGCTGCCCCGACTGATCAGGAAGTCGGTTTGATCAACGAGCCCGAGCTACTGGAGATTCGGCGCATCTGGCGTAACGAGCGTAGTGACTGGTCGGATTCGCTACCCAAGATCTTTGAAGAGGAGACTGGCGAAACCCTCGACCTTCCAGACGATGACCAGGCAACGTCAAACGCCGAGGACGAGGCGCTGCTGGCCGAGCTTACAACCAAGCATGAGCTTCCGCTCGGCCTGGTCAAGCGCCTAATCGACACGGAGCGTGACCTGCAAGGACTACAACGACGGTCACGAATCATGGACCAGCTCGGCACAGTACTTAAGCAGGAGTGGCGGAGCGAAGCCGATCTCGTCGCGGAGCTTGTGCGCGAGGAGGCAAAGGCGTGATTTTCAAGGCTCTTGAGATCGAGAACTTTGGCCTCTATGCGGGGCGGCAGTGCCTGGATCTACAGACCGGGCGAGGCCGCCCGATCGTACTGGTCGGGGGAACAAACGGGGCGGGCAAGACGACGATCTTGGAAGCCTTCACGTTGTGTCTGCATGGCCGGCGTGCGCTCGGACCGCGCGTGGCTCAACAGCGCTATGAGGCCCATGTCCGCTCACGACTTCATGCCGGCCCAAATATCGAGCCTGCCTCGGAAGGCGAGGTTGCGCTTCTGTTTGAGCACGTTCATGGAGGGCAGAAGTGCGACTACCTGGCAAGTCGGCGCTGGCGGCGCCTGGAGAGTGGGCGGATCCGGGAGACACTGACGATCAGCGTCGACGGAGAAGAAATCGATGATTTGAGCGAGGCAGGACGTCAGGATTTCCTTGACTCGCTGCTCCCGCCTGGACTTGCGGGCTTCTTCCTGTTCGACGGCGAGGAGATCCAGGCGCTGGCTGATGACGAGAACGGCGAGCAGCTCGCCGACGCAGTCAAGCGGCTCCTTGGCCTCGACCTGATCGCGCAGCTGCAGACCGATTTGCGCCGCTTTGCTGGTCTCACAGCGACGAAGAAGGGAAGCGCGAATATGCGGCGGCTGCAGGAGGCCGAAGTCGCAGTCGGGGGGTCCAGTGAGCGTGTTGCTGCGGTGGTCGAGCAGCAGGCGGACCTACAGGCGCGGCTGGATCAGCTCGCCGCGCGGGTCGAGCGCGTGCGCGAACGACTCACGCGAGAGGGCGGGACACTTGCCGGCGAGCGCGCGAAAGTTGAGGCTGATGCTCGCAAGGCGGCCGCTGAGGTCGCTGGTGCCGAAGAGGAGCTTCGAGGCTTGATCGCGGGTGTGCTCCCGTTCGCTATTGCCCAGGACATCGCGGATCGTGTCGAGCGTCGACTTGAGCTCGAGCGAGTAGCTGAAGAAGACGAGATCGTTGTGCGACGGATCACAGCAGCTGCGCCACAGCTCAAACGCAAGCTAAAAACCGATGCCGGCAAGCAGATTACAGAGCTTCTGCGGGAGCTGCTAGGGGTAAGTGTCGAGTTGACTACTGCACGTCTCCACGATGTGAGTGCCGCCGAGCGGGCGGTTCTACTGAACGATCTGCGCATGGTGCGTGATGGTGTTCGTACAGACGCCGGACGTCTAGCCAAGCGTTTGCGCCGCACACAGAGTCGCCAAGAGCGCGCAGAGCGCCAGTTGCGGCGGGTCCCAGACGACGACGCGCTCGCGCCACTGATCGAGGAGCTGCAGAGTACCGAGCGGAAGCTCGGTGAGCTCACGGGAGAGATGACCCGCCTCGAAGAGGAGCACCGTCAAGCGGATCACGAGCTGAAGGTAGCCGAGCGCGAGCTCCGCCGCGTCGAGGACGCGGCAACCAAGCTGAATCAGGGCATTCAGTCAGCGGAGCTAGCACTTCGGACCGTGGCGCTGCTAGAGGAGTACGGAGAGCAAGCCGAAGCCAGACGGCTTGAGCAGGTCGCTCTTGACGCCACACGCTACTTCAACCGACTTTCGCGTAAGGGCGAGCTACTCAGCCAAATCAAGATCGATCTCGAGACGTTTCGCGTCCATGTCGTACGCTGGGATGGTGCTGAGCTACCAAAGGAGCGGCTCTCCGCGGGCGAGAAGCAGTTGTTCGCAATTGCCATACTCTGGTCGCTTGCGAAGGCCTCACAACGGCCGCTTCCCGTCATCGTAGATACGCCACTCGCTCGACTGGACCACGAGCATCGACGGCGAATCTTGCGCGAGTATCTTCCCCACGTCAGCCACCAGGTGATCGTGCTCTCCACCGACACAGAGGTTGACATTGCTGCTGCTGCCGAGCTTGAGCCGGTAACAGCACGGCAGATCTTCCTCAACCACGACCCAATGACGGCCTCCACATCCGTCGAAGACGGGTACTTCAGTCTTCCAGAGGAGGCCATCGCCGGTGCTCGCTAAGAAGATCCAGCTCGATGAGGCCTCGACACAGATCCTCAAGACGATGAAGGGACGAACCGGGCTGACCCACCAGTATCTCTGCCGGCTCGCCTTCTGCCTCTCCATCAGTGAGCCCGGCCAGCCCGACCCCGCCATCTACAACGAGCGCGGTATCGAGTTCAACCGCTACACCCTCACCGGTGAATGGGACCGCCTGTTCGTCGCCTACCTCCGAGAGTGGCTCGCACTCAAGCTGCCTGACTCGACCCCGAACGAGGGTGTGTGGTTCCGAGCCCACGTCAACCGCGGCCTTGCCGTACTGCAACAGCGAGTCCGGACACTCGCCGACGTGACGGCGCTCCTCCCATCGTGAGACCCATCTACCTCGACTACAACGCGACCACCCCAGTCGACCAGCGCGTCGTCGATGCGATGTTGCCGTACTTCACGACCAGCTACGGCAACTCGGCGAGCATTGACCACCTCTACGGTTACGAAGCCCAGCAGGCAGTCGAGAGTGCACGCGATCAGGTCGCGGCGCTCATCGGTGCCAAGCCCGAGGAGATCACCTTCACAAGCGGCGCAACCGAGGCGGACAACATCGCCATCCTCGGAACGCTCGCCTGCGCTGATGACGAGGCCGAGCTGATCGTCAGCGCGATCGAGCATCCAGCTGTACTCGAGCCCGCCACACGATTCGGTAAGCGCCTACACATTGCCCCCGTCTCAGTCGACGGCATCGTCGACCCACCCGAGATTAAGCGGCGAATAACCAACAAGACCGCGCTCGTGAGCGTGATGGCCGCCAACAATGAGACCGGCGCAATCCAGCCAATAGCCGAGATTGGACAGATCTGTGCCGAAGCCGAGGTTCCGTTTCATTGCGACGCAGTCCAAGCTGCTGCGCGCATTAACCTCGATGTCAATGATGCACAGATCGCACTTCTCTCGATCTCCGCACACAAGATCAACGGCCCAAAGGGCGTTGGCGCCCTATACTTGCGCCGCCGCGGCAAACGGATGAAGGTGGCGCCGCTCCACTACGGCGGCGGACATGAGCGAAACCTACGTCCAGGCACTGTCAACGTCCCCGGCATCGTCGGATTCGGAGTAGCCGCCCAGCTCGCTCGCCAGGGTCGCCGGCGCGAGGCAACGCACGAGCGGCGACTAAAGGAGCAGCTGATCTCGGCCCTGCGGTCGATCGGTGAGGTGGAACTCAACACGCCGGTTGCCTCCTCGCTGCCTCAGACGGTGAGCGCGCGCATTGCCGGCGTTGGGGCTCGTGCGCTGATGCACGCAACACGGGATGAGCTGGCGTTCTCCAGCGGCTCGGCGTGCACCACTACAAAGGTTGAGCCCTCACACGCGCTTCTCGCCCAAGGTATTTCAGCGCAAGCCGCAAATGAGTCGGTACGTCTGAGCTTCGGTCGGTTTACGACCGAGCAGGAGATAGCGCACGCAGCTACCGTCCTTGCGCAGGCCACAGAAAACCTGCGTAGCATCGCCGCCCGGGCAACATGAGGAGCTGCGAGCTCAGACCGCAGCCCGCACTGTAAGGTCTGCTAGACGCGCTTATCGATTAGCTGGTAGTCGGTAGTCTTGAGTGTAGATACCGGTGCTGGTAGCTGGTCTGAGATTTGCGTCTGCATGAGCTCACGAACGGCGATGCGTGAATGGAGATTGGACCAAAGGCTCCGGCTCTTGCCGAGGGAGTTTGGATTGCCGCGCAACTCGACGCTGGTCTGATAGGTCATTTCAAGAAGCTCCTCGCCAAGCTCCTGCCAGCGTTGCTGCACACTTTTGAACCCGCCGCGCCAACGCATCACGCCCGCGTCCTTGTCTTCCTCAACCATCCAGCGAAAAGCTGCGAGGATCGGGTACATAGCGCCGTTCATCAGACGATGTTCCTGCTTCTTACCGATGAAATGCGCAGTGAACTTGGAAGGCTTTTTCTCGACATACGAGAGCCCTCCAAACCTGTGGCTTCCGGTGTTCCATATCTGCTGAGAGCCATACCTCACTTCGTCGTGCAGAACCAGAATGTCCTTTAGGAGCGGTCGGAGCTTTCGATAGTCATTCGGACGGCTCTCGAATTCCTTGAGAGCCTGAGACTTGCGATCATGAGCCATCACAGGATGCTCTGAGCCGTTGTTTGGAAAGCGGCTGATATCGAAGCACGTGAGCAGCGCGACGATGTCGCGTGCGTCATACTCGCCCTTGTCGTTCTCCTTCCAGGCTATCTGCTCTCTATAGGGCTCGCCGGCGAGTTCACCCTTGATCCAGTCAAATTGGCCAGCAAGGTTGTCGAGACTCATCGGCTGTACCTGGACTGAGGTATTCAGCCCGCGTGAGAGATCCGGGATCCAAGACGGATCCACGTTGGTCACAATCTCCCACTTGACGAACTGCTGCTCCGGTGTCTCTTCGTCGTCGAGATGCATGCAAAGTAGCTCGTAGGTATGGCCGCCATCCAGTATCCCCTGGCCATCGGTGATTGTGACTTTGTATAGATCGTCACCGACCTTCTCCACACGGTCAGCAACTACAGTAATGCCCTTGTTCTTGAGATGAAACGTGCCTGCGACGCAGTTGCGGTCCATGAGGCTCTCGGCGACCCCTTTATAGACGCGGAGACTCACCTTAGGTTCACGAGCATTTGGGTCCAAAGGCAGACCACGAGGAACTGACTTGACTGGAGTAAAGAAGACGTAGCGGGTGATCGCCCCATGCACCGGATCAGGCATACGGCGAGAAATAGGCGCTACGAAATCAAACTGCTGAGCCATGATGGGCTCCTTTCTGCCATGCCGCTGTCCAGCGACTGACTTATGTGTTCGTCGTGATTGAGTCCACAATCCGACGCTTTCGGCACAGAGTATACAGGACGTGGAGTGGCATGTGTTCGCGCTCATAAGATGCCCAGCCGATGGCGGTCGCGTCTCTGGAACGAGCAAGTAAACACGTTCGCATAAACAGCTGACCGCCTACGGCGCCCTCGCGCCTATGTGATGGGCGGCGTGGCCAGAACGGGCACCGTGAGGCGGCCCTTATGTCGTCAAGGCCTTACGCAGATGTCCAACCTCTCGTGCAAACCGAGCCGCATGACCAGCCCCCTTTGTTGCCAGCCAACCTTCGAGGCCCGTATGGACATCACGGCGCTTGAAGAACGTCGAGGCCGCGACCAGGTCAACTCCGGTTCCGCGTTCGGCTGTGTAATAGGCGTCAACGGCTTTAGATGCTGCCTCAATCGTACCCTCCAGCTTCGAAGAGTTAGAGCTCTGCCCATTACAGATCGACACAAAATGCTCGTGGCGAAGGCTGCTCCTGAGATCTGCGGAAATTTCCTCCCAAACTAAATAGCAGACAATGAACTTGCCATACTTCCTAGAAGAGGATCCACGAGCGAGGCGAGCGCACTCGCGAAAAAGCGAATGCTGGGACAGTAGTCTTCGCGTATTCTGTTTGCCGAAGATCGCGTCGTACTCCTCTTCAAAAAGCTTCTGAAGGCCCTTCTGTAGTGGGAGACTAGGGCGGAGGCACGACGCGCCCGCCCTCATCAGGTCCTCCTTCGACACGAGTGGCGTGTACCGTGGCGCAGTGCGACGGATCTCGGCCTTAGCTTGGCGCTTTCGAATGTAGAAGTAGTGAAGCCGTCGGAGCTCCCGCTCGATCTCTATCTGACGGCGGTCGTTTGCTCGTAGATCAGCTGACGTGATCGCGTTCTGCCAGTTAGTCGCCTCGACGATCTGTGCAACGAGGTCGTCATAGGTCTGTTGCGCGTCATCGGCCTCTCGCGGAATGCTGATCACGCGAACTGCTACACGCGCTTTCTGGGCTTTTCTGCTGCCGACTTCCGAAAGCATACGGGTCGTCTGCTGTCCGTTGATGATCTGAGGCTGCGTGAGGGTCAATACATGCTCGCCTCTGCCACGCTCCTCAACCGCGGAATCGCAGACGATCGTGATCCCATTGTTGAAGTACCAGAAGCGCTGAGGCTCACGGTCGAGCGTGTCGCGAATTCGAGAGTTGACCTTAGTCTCGCCGAGATAGCCCCGGATATTTCGAGCGAAGATCCGCTCACCAGCAGCCTCGAAGAGCTTGCCGACCTGATCACCTTGCATCGAGCACACCCACGCCTCAATTCCCGACTCGGCATCGCGATCCTTGAGGGTGTTTTCTTGGACGGGTAGCTCGAGCAAAGGAATAGGAGGGGCCGCCCCCGCCAGGTAGTTCCTCAACAGCCAGATCACGCGATCAGCGTCGTAGACCTCCAGCGCGGGCTTTTGCTTAGGCCGACGCAGGCGTCTGACCTTTGACGCGGCCTCCTTAGCGAGTTTCTCCGAGCAGCGCTTTGTGGTGGCGTAGAAACACTGCAATCGATAGTCGCGCTCCAGGAGGCGCTCGCGGGCTTGCTTAGTTTTTGCCAGAGCATTTGGCTCAAGGCCTTGGGCAAAGACCTCGAAATCAGAATCCTCCGCATATAACGTTGCTGCAAGATCGGCGAACGCGATTATGTCTGATCGCGTCTCGTTACCCTTGGCGAGCTGTGTGTGGTACTTCCCTTGCACAACGAAGACGGCGCGGGCGGAGTCATCAATCAGCAAGGCATCCAGACCCTTCTCGCCGCTTGTGCCGGTCAGCGCACGAACTCCCGCATCCTCGTCATCCGTTACTGCAGCGAGCAGGAACCAGGCAACGAAGAGCTCGTGGTTCTTCAATACATGGCGTTTTTGCCCAAGTTCGATGAGCTCGCGCTGGAGATCTCTGAGATGGTGTTGAGGCATCGCTGATCAAAGCCAGAGGTGGTCAGATTCGGTAGAGTC